>Ga0247734_1000259_pt1 | contig 47509 bp, 47 predicted proteins | sample UWRJL103311B2_FD_180933 | JGI IMG/M metagenome (GOLD analysis project Ga0247734, IMG submission 180933) | Plant litter microbial communities from Arlington Agricultural Research Station in Wisconsin, United States - UWRJ-L103-311B-2 | ecosystem: Environmental > Terrestrial > Plant litter >...
GCGATCGTCTATGCGTGCTGAAGGACCGCCTGCAGCTTCCCCAGTACCAGACACGCATATGCGAAAGTCAATGAGGGGGCAAGGGTCTATGCGTGGCTCGGTGCGGGTTGATCAACAATCTGAGCCTAGAGGTACGCTGCAAAGGAAATCTCGACCCATGTCATTGCCAGCTACATCAGAGATCGCACCTGATCCCGCGGCTGTGAAAATGCATATCAGAGCTTTATCGGCAGCCTCTGCATCGGCAGCTGCAAAGAAAACTGCTGCGCCGACAGCTCCTCTACGACGAAGAGGATCTGGTGATAGTAATAGTAGTTTCAAGCGAGCAAAACCCGCTGAAATTACGACGTTTCGACGATCCATGCGAGGCGCGAATGAACAACCCGGCGGTGCTCGACCAACGTCGCCTATCGGTTCGAGTAAGTTTAGTCTACGGTCCATGTCACCTACAGAACCCCAAAACCGGCGTCCTTTCAGTGCTGGGCCGCAACCAGTACCTACACAAATGCGCCGATCAATGAGGAACGCACAAGACTCAGGCCCATCTCTCCGAAACAACAAGCCAGAGCGTACAAAGTCTCCAATTCGTCTCCCAGGCTTTGGCCGCTCTTCGTCATCAAAGCCTGCGAAGTCAAAGCCCTTGCCACAAAGGTCAAGCAGATTTGCGGATTCTAGCGATGAGGAGGATAATGCACCTGCATTCCGGAGTAGATTTGTGGATTCAAGTGATGAAGATGATGAACCAGCTCCCATACCAAAATCTACTACCATAAGGGGAAGCATGCGTGCCAGTCAACCAGTACGAGGGATACCCCGCCCATCTGGTCTCGATGACGGCGACTCTAGTGATCTTCCAGATAGTGACGACGAGAAGAGTCCCGTGGTCGCAGCTACGAGAGTTACTAAAACTAGGCAAAATGGCACAGCACCGGTGATAGATTCTCCTGCAATTAAACGCTCAGGATCAGGCCGTGGAGCTATGTCACCTACATACACGACCAACATAAGTGCCTCTCGACCACAGCACTCTCGCCGCGGGTCTTTGATGTCAATTCTGCGTCGTAAGAAACCAGATGATCTTAAAGTCAGGAAATCGGATGCAGAATCACCTGCGAGACGCGACACACCACTAGAACGCTCGAGATCTGATCTCATAGCCGTTAAGCGCTCGGAATCATATAACTCAATCAGCGGCAGACCTCTTTCACCAAAACTACAGAAAAGAAACCCGAGTGCAACGTGGCCGTTACCTGCCAATGGCACATCAGAATTAGTAGATGATGCAAAAGAAGACCGACCGTTTACTGCTGATGCAGCTAACGGTACCACCGGCGGCCAGGAGAGACCGGATGTAGGAACGAGACGATTCACCGATTCCGGGCTGAATGCGATCAGCATAAATGGTGCAGGAACTCCGAAGAAAAGGAAGAAGTTCCAAGCGTTGAGGAAGATGTTCAGACTCGATGACTGAATATCACATTACTAGCGTAAACCGCTATTTTCTTTTTATTGTTTGTACTGGGGTTTGGAGGAATGCATAAAAGGATACCCTAGGGAGGGAAGGAAGGCATTGGAGCCTCCAATCGTTTTAACGACAAATAATTTTCCTTATGCGTTGTGTTCTTGTATATAAAACCCAGCTGTTTTTTTATAATCTTACTTGTTTGAGAAGTACAGTACATAAAAGACGGGACCCAAATAATACGTAATTTCACTCCTTGAATCTTTGCAACTCGAAAACATATTAGATCTACATGTAGTAAAACCCAAACAAATTTCGTTCCAAGAGCAGCAATGGGACTTCGATAGCTGCTGCTTCAGATATTTGATTTTCCCTTGCGACATGAATTCAACTTTTTTCATTTGAGATTAGCCCAGCTCCTACTATAGTCCTGGTGAAGCGAATATACTCCACATAGAAGTAGATTAGTTTGGAAGGTGTGGTGCTGAGTTTAGATAGTTTATGATCGATCATTGGCAATCACGTGCAAGATGCCGACTAGACTCGTGGGCCATTTCATATTCCATACAACATTCATCTACCCGGTTCTTTGAACATTCTCTACCTATTCCCTTACATACTTTAGGTCCAATCAAGACATATCCAAACCCCGTTGATGCATACCGCGGCTGACGAGTCAAGATTCGATCGGGGATACTATACGTGTTTCTTTTCTTCAATACACGTCGAGTTATGGTTTCAACTCTGACTTCCGTGGATTCGTTTCTTGCCGGGTTTCCAGTATCTCCACCAGAGGCTGAAGACAGCTGGCTTTTGGCTAGAGATCTCTGCTCGACATATCAACAATTGGCCGTCCACTCCTCGGACCAGTTTATTCCCACCCCACTCCTAGAGTCAAATTTGCCGACGGGACAGGAGACAGGAAGATGTCTTGCCATTGACATTGGAGGGTCAAATTTGCGAGTTGGTGTCATTGAGTTATTGACTTCAAGCGGTGCGGGAGATGGGGATTACAGTGATGTTGCGGTCAATGACCACCATCCAGACTCGACGTTTGTGGCAGGAAACACCATTCAAAAGTCTTTTGAAATGGCATGGCATATTGAAGAAAGATTGAAAAATGGATCGCCTGAGAATTTGTTCTCCTGGATTGGAAAGTGTATGGCTGAAGTCATTAGCCATGAAAAGGGGTTTCCGAACTGTAAGCAGGATGATATATTACTTGTTGGTATAACATTTTCATTTCCTATGATGTAAGCCTTTTCCATACGTTCTCCTATTTATTTCCCATTATATCTTTGTGGACATAATCAATATACGAGACAAGCGGCTTGAATAACGTGTGTCTTGTGGGCTAGTCAAGAGTCTCTTACAGAAGCCAAAATAATGTCAATGTCCAAAGGATATACGCTATCCACCAACCTCGATCTGGGACACTTGTTGGTTGCAGGTTACGAAAAGAATCGCATAGGCCAAGATGCAAACACTAGTTCTGTTCAACAACTTCCTAAGCTCGAAATCGCTGCAATAGTGAACGATGCCGTTGCTACTTTTGTCACCACGAACTATCAAATGAAGACGCTACTCGGAAAGAAAGTACATATGGTAAGTAATCTAGAATATCAATTCCCAGGGTTAGTCAGAGATCATGGCCAATTGAAAAAGAATTGCAACCTAGCTTGATAAAACCCAACGATCAAGGCTACTGATTCTATGGAATGCTCTGATTGTACTAAAATTCGGCCATGACACTGATAACGTCTGGCGGGTTTCTCTCATTACTGATGATAGTCCAGAGTTTCATATGTGCAACAGGAGGTAATGCCACAGTCTCAATGCCTATAAAGAGTTTAGGGAACTTCAAGGTCCCCTGCAAGTTAGACGCAGAAACCGCCATCTTGAAAGATCTAGAGATTATTGTCAACACGGAGTGGGCAATGAGAGGAGGTTCGGTTCCAGTACAGCCTTATATTACGAGATGGGATTTCATCCTAGATAAAGATCTTCCTATACCAGGTCAACAACCATTTGACTATATGAGTAAGACTTCTTTTCACGTGATCAGGATTGAACAATTGAATTCTAACGTTCTAAGCTGCGGGAAGATATCTAGGTGAACTTGCTCGAATCATGGCTGTGGATTTCTTCACAAATGAAACTCACATCAAGGTAGTTGATCTCCCACCACAACTCACGCAACAACATGGTGTAACTACCGCTGTAATTGGGAAGCTACTCGATGTCCAATTCGATAACTACAAAACTCTAGGACCAACAGATTATGAGCATCCACTTGCAAAAGCATGTCAACAAGAAATTCCCGAGACAGAAGGCAGTAATTGGAGATGGAACTACGAACGAGCGATGGTCCTTCGTGAAATTACGTCCCGGATACTGCAACGGGCTACCATGCTAATGGCAAGCTCCATTGTTGGGTTGATGCTTTGCATAGGGTCACTTAAGTCCAAGAAAGTTTTCAACTCTTTACCTCTCACGTCTATGCATTCGCTAGGCGACACAGGAGAAGAAGAGGTATTGGCTATTGGCTACACTGGTGGTTGTGAGTGGTTTGTCCTACTAGTATGGAGTACCGTTATCTAATCTTGTCACGACAGGTATCATGCACTTTCCACGTTATCTATCAGGAGTTCAAGATCGTGTTGATAGGATTTTAACGCAGATCCGAGATGAAGACTCGGTGCAAAAGATTATTTTCGTGCCTGTTCATGATGGAGGCATTCGTGAGTTTCTGCTCACAGTCGACTATTAAGCTTGACTGACCCTTATTAATAGTTGGTGCTGGGATCTTAGCTTGCAAGGCGGGATGGGATAGAAAGCGAGATAATTGAAATTTGACTTGGGTTGAAAGCCAATGTGGTATGCAAGAGTACCTGCTTCTGTCCTATGAACAAATATATGATATTTAGCGCTCGTAGAATGTAATCGCATCGGATTTGGTAGCTTAGCCTGGCTGTGAGCCGGAATAGGAGCTTTGAATCTTATGGATACAAATAAGTTTTAGTTGGAATACCAATCCTAGAACCTCAAATAACCTTTCAACGCTAATTTATTGGCTTGTACTAGGACCAGGCTTTGAAAACATATGTGCGGCTTGGAGGGTAAAATGAGACATGCTATTGTTATACAATACACAAATACATCAAAATGTATATATCTAAACCCTCCATAATATCATTTATTCAAACAATGACCTCCAAAGCATCAACTCTAGCACTACAAAAGACACCCGAATTGCCAGCTAAAAGAACATAGCCGAGTCGTTCCTCAATCCACAAGCTGCAAAACAGAAAGAATTTACTCATAAGCCTCTGTTAGATCAATCATACAAGTACCTGGGCATGGCTCTTCTCGTCTTTTCGTGCAATATCCTGGCTGCGTTTTGCTTGGCATCAATCCTATTTCTAAGTACAGGACCCCTGTCCTACGCCGCTCCAGCAACCCATGTAATTTGCCGACTTCCTCTGAACGACGACAACTGACTGCATAATACACCTTGGATTGACTTTCCGGAAATGCGCCTTCTGGATTCGAGCACTCTCAGATTGACACACTTCGTTGACCGCGAACTTCCCGAGTATGTGATTCTCTCCCATTGTTGGGGCGATGATGAAGTCACTTTTTCTGATATCCAAGACCTGGACACGGCCACGGCACGGCATGGCTTTCAAAAGATCAGGCAGTTCTGTCAAAAGGCAAAATCGGATGGCTTCCAGTGGGTCTGGATTGACACATGTTGTATTGATAAGTCGAGCTCAGCTGAGCTCTCCGAAGCCATTAACTCTATGTATCAGTAGTAAGCACGAATTTTCGTATGGGACCAGGAATATTTGCTCGTGAGCGTCGAACAGGGTGTGCTAGCATCTAAATATCTAAAAAATCTCTTATCAGAATGAATACGCTTCTCATATAGTTTCTTAGCTTCGGTCTCCTCAGAGTTTATTTGCTAACAAGGTGAAGCTACGGTACATCTGAGATATGTTATGTCTACTTGGAAGATGTGAGCAGTAAAGAAGTTCGTTGGCCTGGCGACTGGGTTGCTCTGAAAGCATGCAAGTGGTTCACAAGAGGATGGACTTTGCAAGAACTTATTGCTCCTCAAATTGTCGAGTTCTATACCTCAGATTGGATAGAAATTGGCACTAAAGCAAGTATGGTTAAAGCCATCTCGAAAATGACCAAGATTGATATAACGGTCCTTCTCCATACTGCGCAACTGGATGAGTTCAATGTAGCTACCCGCATGCAATGGGCGGCCGAAAGAAAGACTACCAGGAAGGAGGACCAGGCATATAGCCTTATGGGAATATTTGGTATTAACATGCCTCTTCTATATGGAGAGGGTCCTCGAGCATTCCAAAGGCTGCAAGAAGAGATCATGAAACTAACAGAGGACTATACCCTGTTTGCGTGGAATGAGTATGTGAAAGATGACTCGGATAACAGTCAGTCGCTTGATCTAGCCCCAGGTAATTCTGGTGGAATATTGGCCGAATCCCCTGCCCGTTTCAATGACAATGAGAGCTGGAGGCGTCACTGGCATCCATATTCAGAACTACACACGTCTATATTCACAGCAGCACAATCTATGCCTGTCGTAGCATCTATTATTGGTGAATATATGACTGGTGATCCACCTGTCCTTACCAGTCGAGGCCTTCTAATGACCGTCCCTATTTGGCGCAAGGACGAGTGGGAACACCGAGCATGTCTGACTTGCACTCGAGCAAACAATGTTGTTTACTTCTTGTGTGTCTCCTTGAGGCCTGTTTTGTCCGTTTACGAGGCAACTTCCAGCTCAAAAGACAGCACATTCATGTACACTCCTACCAACATGGGTTTCTTAAAATTTGTGCCGATTACAGAAATTGTTCACGATTTATTGAAATATTCTAGGGTTTATTTGACTCCGAATAGGGACCTTGCACCCAAAACATCAATAAACTTTTTTTCCTATTTGACAGTACAGGTAGAAGAGGGGTGTAGTATCTCGGAGTTTTGCCCGTTGTGGTCCCATGGGAGAGTGGGCTCCCAAGACTATCTATTGCAAAAGAATGTCCGCCTAAATCCCCCTCCGCCCCAAGTTAAACATCCAATACAAGCGGTTTTTACGTTGCAGGTCAGCGTAGGGACTAAGACGGGGTCTTTTATCGTGGCTTTCGGCACCCTTGCTCACGGTCTTCCATGTTGCGATATTATAACTAGAGACCTACCGGAAGGAAACCAAAGGAATGTCCTCGAGACAGAAAACGAAGAGGAGGAGAATCAAAACTACATAGCACCGGACGATGACCAGGACGATAATGCTAGATGTGAATACTGGAATAAAATCCGAGAGGTGCCTAAATTGTCTTTGAACGATTTGCTCCGAGGAGCAAGCTCGTTTTTTAGCGGGAAAAAACGCCCTGGTTACAATCCCATTGTCGAGGTCTTTGTGAACAGATCTGACCGCGCATTATCAGTATCTAGTGGCATCGTGGTGATGGTATCGGCGAGACGTGCTTCTGGTGTAGGTTGATACAATATAATATGAGAACTTACTCGACTAACGCGCCTAGAAATTTCAATACACACTGAATATAGTCGCAAAAGATAACTCTCATTCGGCTCCTCCTCAAAGCCCAACCCAAAACGGGAAAATTGAAACGAATAACCCTCAATTTGTCGAAAACAAACGCCGCTCTCATCTTACCCCGAAGGCGAAAAAAGATGATAGGCTTTACGATCTACAAGATGCTCTAATGTTTTTGGACCATGGCGGAGTGAACCTGGAAGACAAGCCGCTCACGACACAGAAAGACCGGTATGACCCTGCTCGGAGCAGGACTACAACCGAATACGCCTCATCTGTTTCAATAGATGAGCGTAGCCTGTCGTACCAAGGGCCACCAAAAGCAAAGGGCGGTTTAGCGAGTAGCATTGGCTCACTTATGCGAAGCAGTACTCGTGCCTTAAGGAAATAAGGAGGGAGAGAATGTGTGTGGCGAGCCACAGCTGGAGCATGCGACTCCGCGCGAATCAATTCACATATAAACCATTTATAAAAGCTTCGCTTGACATTAGCTTCAGCGGGTCTTATGACTAAAATAATATTGGTTGCTATCTCACAATTTTTGTGCCTACAGATCGCGAATCTATGAAACCTACCACGGTCTTGATTCTTGACGCGTTGATTGCATCATCTCGAAAAGTTAATATTCACCAGCATGGCCAGTCAGGTTATGAAATGTCTATGGTTTACGAGCTACACGGTGTGAAATACTACAGTTAAGAAACGCTATTCCATGTTGTGATGTGAATCTCGCTCTCTAGGAGTGCGCCACGGCAAACCTTATAACCTCTATATGATACGACCTCACAGACATATGCCTAACGCCACAAACCTCTACAAGAAGAAGGCTAGCCTGCAGCTAGGTTCCGCGACCCCAGAGTCCAAAGGGGCCTTCGCAGTTCTTCCACATCTTAATAGTACCATCCTCGCTGCCGGTTGCGTATAGTTTACCATCAGGAGAGAAACTGATACTCCAAATTGGACCGTGGTGACCTTTATGAACATCTACTGTTATTAGCACAGATTGCATGACATGGGGTGTTCTAACGTACCAATCTCAGCTTCGGAGTCAAAGTCGTGGACTTTCGCCCAAGTATCCTTGTTTCCACCTGTGATGAACTTTCTCTGTACGGGATGCAGAGCAACGCTAGCAACAGCATAGCCAAGGTCAATCGTCTTGATATGTTGGTGACCAATCTCCCCTCCAAAAAAGTGAACCTTGTTACCAGCCGCGACCGTGAGAATAGGTTGTCCACCTCCAATATCTCCTGGCTCCCCTGTCACGTTGGTGAACTCCACAGAACCAATTTCTCCGTCCACAGAGTACTCTTGCCTAACCTTACCACTAGCCAAATCCCACCAGCGAATCACCTTGTCCTCGGCAGCAGTTATAAGGTATTGGGGTTGCTGTGTCCATACGATAGCCTTGATCGTACCTTTATGAACGCCGGGTCCAATCTCGTATGCTGCTTCAGCAGGGATGGCGATGCTTTCGGCACCACTCAAAATATCGTTCGAAAGACCATCGCTGTTGAGTGCAGGAAGTAAAGACTGCAAGTGTCTTGGGTCAGTGGGATCCCGAGTCACGGCATTGGCATCATTCAGGTCGAATATACGGAGCTTCTTCTCTACACCTCCTGTAGCAACGACTGTGCTAACTTTTGGTGGAAAGGCAACGGCTCGAACTACATGGTTGTGCTGCAGGGTATACGTTTCTTCACCAGTATGCGTATCCCAGACTCTCCTATAACTATATTAGGACCACTCCCTCCGGAAAATCTTCTAGACTTACGCCGTGAAATCAGCAGAAGCTGTAGCAGCAACACTGGCATCGCACGATAGACGCGCTTGGTACACCGCACCTTTATGCTTGAAGAAGGTCCCAATCCTATACGAGTTTAGCTTTTGCATAGCTACGATTATAGGACACTGCATACCAATCACCAGTCAGACCATCTCTAAGCATTGGGTTATTATCTTTGCAAGCCGAAATCATGTAACATGATTCCTCTGCACCTTGAACTATATAAACAATAGTTAGAAAAGTTTTAAGGACTGGGTTTTCTTTCGTGGAAAAGCTTAGGTAACTAAAAGCTGTTTAAATGTGCGTGCAACTTACGTCCTAGAGGGTTGGAGTAGCTGATATGCGTAACAGGGCGCGAATGGCCATGGCAGGTAAGTGGAACGGCATTCTTGACCTCGGCAGTCGTAGTTGATGCAACCATGTTGTTGAAAGAGACTGAAATTCTAAGCAAGCAGGCGTTGCTCTACTCCTAAGTTATTCGTATTTTGTATGCCGTAACACGCCCAATTTCAACTTTGTATTCCCTCGTGCAAGATCCCTCCTAACTAGTCTCCCTCTTCCAATTTCCGACAGAATCTGATCTTGTATATGTAGTCGAAATTGCGCGCAAAACTTCGGCTCACGGAGACAAATATGGTCGTAACTTATATCGACGTGAAAAACTGAAATCGTATGTATAGTGCTAGATTCCAAGTGGTGGACCTGGTGCAGAAGCGGTTGGAGTATATTGTATGGTATCGAAATGGGAGCAACGATAAGAAGATTCGTAATGGTCGTTAAGTCGTTACTGCTTTGTGATTTGTATAAATCTAGAATGTAGAGTCGTGGTATATGTATTCCCTTTGTGCAAATAGAGCCCGAACTATCTTTCCTCAATTCAGATGCTCTGATACTGAACAAGAAAGAAAGCAAGCTGGAGGGACGTTGAAAGTCGGGAGGCCCAAGCCGCAAAGCACGGCCCCCCACTTGCCAGATTAGGTAAGGGACGGTAAAATATTATTCCCTGGCCGATAGTGGAGCTTTACATCGCTCCCATCACCCCTGACGTACAGGATTGGCTCACTGTCACTGGTTCACCAAACTGCCCTCTTACGTAATCATAACCTGTTAACAACACCCCATTCTAAGCGAGGCGAGGCTCTGAGTATGAGGCGAGGCTGGTCTATTAGAGAGCACGAACTGGTGGAAGGTCAGAGACAATCATAGAAACCACCGTACAACTACTCAATCACTAGGGTATTACTTTCAATTCAACCCAAATCCAGCCCTACGGTCAATCATGGTGGAATACAAGCTATCTGCTTCTCTGGTCGGCCACGAAGATGATGTAAGAACCCCTCAATCTTCTCATCAAGTCAAGCTGTTGGGGGCGAGAGTAGTCACCCAAGCATGCACACGGAGAGCATTTAGCATTTGTCGTGTGTCCAAGACAGCTTCGGATCCCGTCTCTTGCAGTATTTGAAGTGACTGCGGAGTTTCTATAGTTGCTCTCATTGCTAATGCTGGAACCAGGTCCGAGCCGTAACTTACCCATCATCCAAGGCTGTGGTATCAGGGTCTCGGGATGGAACTGTTCGTTTATGGAAGCTGCTTTCCGACAATCCTCCCATATTCGATGCTACAATCTCCTCCCATGCCACAGCTTTTGTCAACACTGTTGCCTCCTTACCTCCTAGCTCGCAATTCAAAGATGGTCTTATTCTTTCGGGTGGAAAAGATACCATTATCGAAGTGCGAGAACCTTCAAAGGCTCCGGATGACAATGCCGAGCGACTGCTTATAGGTCATGCTGGAAATGTTTGTGCCTTGGATGTTGATCCAGCTGCAGAATATATCGTCAGTGGATCCTGGGATGCCACTGCTCGCACTTGGCCGGTTGGTAAATGGGAACCAGAAACTGAGTTCAGAGGACATGAGGGATCCGTTTGGGGGGTTTTAGCCTACGATTCGGAAACTGTAATAACGGCATGCGCAGACCAGCTTATTCGCATATTCCATAGATCTGGAAAGCTGATTCGTAAGCTCAAGGGTGGTAATGATGTCGTGAGAGCATTATGTAGGGTCAAAAACCATCCCACTGGTGCGGATTTTGCTTCGGCTGGAAACGATGGAATAATTCGGCTCTGGTCATTAAAAGGAGAGCAGCTGGCCGAGCTCCGTGGTCACGACAACTTCATATATTCCCTAATTGCCGCTCCTTCGGGAGAACTTATCAGCAGCAGTGAAGATCGAACCGTGCGGATTTGGAAGGGTGTAGAATGCATACAAACTATTACCCACCCTGCGATATCTGTCTGGTCAGTTGCAATTTGCCAAGAAAATGGAGATATCGTAACAGGTGCGAGTGACCGTGTTGTCAGAATATTTACTAGAGATCCGGAGAGATTTGCGGATGCTGAGACAACGCAGCAATTTGTGGATTCGGTAAAGGAGTCCTCGATTCCGCAACAGCAACTTGGAGAGATCAACAAAGAGAAGCTGCCTGGCCCAGAATTTATACAGCAGAAGAGCGGTACGAAGGATGGCCAGGTACAGATGATCAAAGAGCTGAATGGCAATGTTTCCGCCTATATGTGGTCTGCCAGTAAGCTACTTGCTCCCGTATTTAGTACGATCACTGATTCATGCAGGCACTGGAAACTGGGACAACGTCGGAACTGTTGTTGATGCAGCTGGTAGCAGTGGCAGGAAGGTAAATTGCATTCAACCTAGCAGCAATGTAGTTCTCGCTAACTCGCTTTGAAGGTGGAGTTTGAAGGCAAGGAATATGATTACGTCTTTGACATCGATGTCGAGGATGGCAAGGCACCTCTCAAATTGCCTTTCAATGTATCGCAAAATCCCTATGATGCAGCACAAAAGTTTCTTGATAGGACCAAACTGCCTCAGACCTATCTAGAGCAAATTGCTGCACATATTGTCGCGAATACTCAAGGAGTCAGCCTTGACCAGCCAATGCAAGATGCTCCCTCCGCCCCTGGTTCGGATCCATGGGGTAGTGATCAGAGATACCGACCTGGAAGCACCCCTGCTGCAGCATCGACTGCTCGCCCCAAGTACCTACCTCAAAAAGACTACTTATTTATATCAGTTGCATCACTTCCCAAGCTCCAACAAAAAGTGCAAGAGGTCAATAAGACGTTGATAGAAAATGGCCAGAAAGATATATCTCTGAACCCAGAAGAAATTTCAGTATTGGCAAGTGTTCGCAAGCAATTTGAAACCAAATCCAAGACTCCTGTCCCTGGGGCCCTTGAATTGGCCATCAAATTGGCAACTGTTTGGCCATATAAGGATCGAATGGCTGGCCTTGATCTTTTGAGATTATTGGTTGATTCCAAGACAGCTGCTACCTATATAGATTCCCGAGGTGGCAATGTCGTAGATCTATTAACACAAGGAGCCACTGAAGCCGAGCCACACGGTGAACACCATCTGGCAATGGCAGTTCGGGGTTTTGTAAGTGCATATCCGATGTTGCAGCAATTGGAGCGAGGCTAATTATCTGCAGGCCAACCTCTTTTCCACCCCCGAAGGCCGTGCGCTCGCGCTCTCCTCCTTCGACAAAATCCAAGATCTCACATCAAATTCTGTTTCCACCAGTACCAACCGCAATCTCCTTGTGGCCGCCACGACTGTCTATGTTAACTACTCCGTACTCCTTACCACTTCCCCATCCTCCTCCACTTTTGAGCATGCTCTCGCCATGGTCGACACCTTACGTCGCATCCTAATTTCCCAATCGGACTCCGAAGTCATTTTCCGCGCACTTGTTGCTGTGGGTACGATTGTCCAAGTTGATGACGAGGTCAAAAGTGCAGCGAGAGAGATTTATGAAATTGAGAAAGCAATGGATACGGCGATTGCGAAGGCAGGCGAGCCGAGGATTAAGCATTTGGCGGTGGAGATTAGAGAAGGTTTGAAGAAATGAAAGAAGAAATCTATATCGCTTTTGCATTTACACAGCGCGCATTATTATAAATGAAAAGTTATAGACTCTGACCTATGCTGAAATTTCTCGCTTAGACTCCTTGCTCATCACCGCGGAGGATACTTTAACCAGCATTAGCCGGTGTACTGCTTCAGTACATGTTATCGCCAGCATCATTGTGGCTTGTTTTATGACATAGTGTACCATGCATTCTGTAACGCTTTATAAACAGGTATTGCTATTTTTGCATGCCCATGTGGACGTCTAGTTATTTTTTTCTCTTTTACTAAAAAGTCAAATGGTGTGTACACTTAGTTTGGGTGTAAGAAATCGTAGAAACCAAACATTCATGGCCTAAACTAGTATGACGACCACTTGTTAAGCTCACGGCGGTGTGATTATTCAGTATAATCTTTGTTAATGTCGGATCATTATGAATATAGGGCACTACTACACTAGTATTGCTCAAGTGCTAGTTATATTCGGTGGCGATGAATAATTTAATCAAAATTACGTATATCGTAAGGATTATAAGATCGAAAGTTGATGTATACGAAGGAGAGTATATCCATAAATCTTAATTGCTATAAAAGGGCGTAGCTTATTTTGTACACGAAATTTACTACCGAAACTAATATTTTCCGCTCCGTAACCCTATTTATTAAGAACGCGAACGTAATCAAGTCTAATCGTATTTTAAAGTTATTACGATTACGTGTATTTGTGTTCACTTTATCATAATCGCCGACCCCTAGTCAGGGGTTGGGCGCCACTTAAGTACCCTCCCGCTCTAGCGTACAACTTTATTTGGTCTCGCTCCTAGTCTATGGAGATGCTATTCTATCTACTCAGTTATCAATAATACTATGAGCTTTACCCATATCTTCGTCTGTTCCAATAGTAACGACGATAAACGATTTGGGCCCTTGCAGAAATGTGAGTCGCAGTGACATAGCTTCCGGAATCCCCAAACGACTTGGATCTTACTGGCTGAAAAAATATACCTTCGACGATTAAGAGATCCGGTGGGCGTGGAACTTACCGAACCTGCTAGATGCGAACACTACGAGTTCTGCGAGGGTCTCAAATGGTGTCTGCCCTGAGTTTTGTGCAAAGTCTACTTGCCAAGGATATAATATCTTCCACGGAAATATTGGAATTGCAATTGGTGCTAAGAGAAATGGGATTAGGGATGATGTTTGGGGTAATAGGCTTCACCAAGGGATGGTTAGTATTGTGGAATACATCTTGCGACATTAGCAGAAAGGGTGTGTGAACAACAAATCATTGGTACTCAAGTGTGGCTGAAATGTTACATTTTGGTCGGGCAAATGTGCTAAGCATTGTACAGTACAGTTATAAGCAAGAACTCCGGACCCGACTTTGGAAATGACAATTGAAACTAAAAGCAAAACAATATTCAATACGCCGCACAAACAAACGCCTGACTCCTTCTAGTTCTTCCTAGCATCTCGCCTATGAGACAATACGACTCGCCCTTCCACTACCCATTGCATTGACTTTGATTTCCTTCCGGGAGGTTACGCTCTGCTTGCTTGCTTTGCTCTACCTACAATTTACACCAACAACAAAGATCTCTTCCCAAACAGCTTCAAGTGTTCAACCTGGTCGGCCTCCGACGTCATGTTTTCGAACTCCATTCCCCTTGCGCTTTTAATTGGGAGCGAGTACTCCGTGTTTCCTTCCTCGTAGAAATACTCACTCGGCTCAACCACCTCGGTCACTTGTTCCGTCTCCCTACGGAACTTCGAGTGTCTGCTGGAGCGTCCGCTGCCGGTGGGAACAACAACGAAGACGGCTGCACCGGAGATAAGTTTGGAGCTCCCGGTTGCGCAGGTGGCGGACTGGTGGGAGGGTAGACCGCAAGCCTCACCACCCATCTCGGTGTAAATCTTGACCTGGTCGTTGCCGTTTGCCTTCTTGGATCCGCTCTCGACGTAGTTGGCCGACTGTGAAAGGCTCCACGGCGCGGGTGTGCCTTTCTTTGCGTCCGCGGATTTGCGCGCGCAGCAAGCGCCAGCTGCGAGCCCCGTGCATTTAACTCCTGCGGTTCCGCTGCATCCGCTGCTCTTGTAAATCTTGACGTCGTATGCGGCTAGTGCAAGGTCGCTGAGGATGGCGGCGACGAGAAGAATGTTGAACTGCATACTGATAGAGTGGTGAGGGGAAAGTGAGATCGAGCCAACTTTGTGCTTTGGGTAGATAATATAGATGTTACATGAAAGAGACTTACTGAAGGGGTTAAAAGGACTAATCGGGAGATGTTTGAAAGCTGGTGAAAGAGATAGTTCTTAAGATTAGTTTGTAGATTTTTGTAATGGAAGAAAAGAAAACTGAATGTTCTGTGATAATGATTTAGTTCTGTGATTATGGGAGTATAGTGCATTTTATATTTTATATAAGCTTCAAAGTTTCGCATCGTCTTCTCTATGATCGCGATTCCACTACATAGTTTCTATTTTCTGGCACTTAGCAATCCTATGGATCGTAGGACGTGAATGAAATGCCTACATCCTTTTCTCTAGTAATCAGCAAGATCTAAAGATCCTAACCTTCGGCTTCAACTGCAAATATGTGAAGAGAAACCAGGCTTGTCAGCCTCGCCACCGCGGTAGGTGAGGCACGGCTAGCTCCCAATCCTCGCTTGTGTTATTATTATCCTAACCCTCGCTTGCGTTATGAGACGATGGTAAGAATCTAATTTAAGGTGCGGTACACCTACGGCGAAGCGCCATCCATATCTATCTAAAGTCTAACAGCTGGCTGGAGGTCTTCCCTCTTCCATCCTCCATCTCAACCGTCAGACTTTTCAATCAAGCCAATTCTTTTCCTGTCCATCACATTGCTCCATCAAAATCTTTGTTCTATTACGTCCTGAGCCTTCTAATCCACCTAAGCCTCCTAAGCCTCTTAATCTTGTTCATAATTAAAACCGATAGATTAGAGATGGCCCAGCTAGTAGGAGCTGCCGACGCCCCGGGGAACGAAGACATTCCAATGTACCACTTCTTCAAAGATACCACCTCAGAAACCCCCCGAGGATACGATTTTTACAAGGTGCTCATCGATTCCGACGAAGGGCGAGCCTATGAAAAGCTTACGACGGACCCCGAACGCCTGCACTTCATGCGCCAGCACGCCCACGAAAAGATGCCCGTTGTGTTCGCGACATGGCACTTTTATCAGGACCATGCAGAGGGTAAAGAGTACAACATCCTGATTGATTCTCCCGAGGGCAGAGAGGTGTCTGCGTTGATGGAAGATTCCGACGCGGAACGAGACGAGGAGGCTGAGGGAAAGCTGTTGGCGTATTTCAAGGCGCACGCGCACGAAGTGCAGACGTTGCCTCCGAAGCCGGCAGAGTGCCAGATTAGAGATGGAAACAGTGAGAAGCAATCTTTCTGTGCGCCATAATAAGAAACTTTAAAACATAAGTGCCACTTTGATTATTGTAGCTGTAAACTGTGTATGGGCATTATGTATTACAATGTCCACAGGTACCTACTATAGCTAGCTGCAAGCAAGCCGCCAATTAACCCTGGAAAAATGAGCTCTCACCACGCGGTATTAAGTATTAATTTTATTGTACAATCTCCTGGGTCCTGAAAAGGCAATAACGCCTATGATTGCAGGTGAGAGCTGCAGTGTTTTGGTTAAGTGATTCCCTTTGGTACGTTCATACGCGCGGAATTTAGGCAGCTGTTGCTCAAGTTGTTCCTCCTAGCTTTTGTTCTTGCTGATATGGTGATAGATATAATAATCAGCACATTTGATAAGTGGAATAAAGAGGGACGAACATAGGTAAGGAGATATGTGAGAAGATGGAGGAGAAAAATATACAGGCAAGATGGAAACGGCCGTTCAGAGAGTACGTAGTCATAGGCAAAGGAAGAGGACGGCGACTGCATAGTATAACCTGAGGTAAGGCGTAGAAAGCTGTTGTTCGTACTACCTTTCCCGTCGAGTTCGCTTGCTACCGGGTCTTTAGCTAATGAGCACCAGACCTAGCTTAGAATTTTGGGCGGCTTGACATGTATGAATTTATACGATGCCGATTTTTGCACGCAGTAACGAACAGCTTATTGACTGACCTGTTCAGCTGTGAACAACGTGATTACAAATTTTCTAGAGCCATAAAATGGAACTTCTATTTCTACTCTCCTTCATTCACTTGTGGAATTAGTACTATCGCCATTATCCAACAATACGACAAGTCGGAATTATGCCCAGATTTTGTTTCACTGACTTCAATATGACCGATCTTCAGGAAGTGGGTCCTGTGGATGTACGCAAATCGCCAACATTTGAAACACTCCCACCTGAGATGCGCCAAAATGTCTACGATTACACTCTGGATGAGGCTAAGTCGCTAGCTTTACAATATACGTATACCCCTTCGCTTCTTGAAAGGTATTTTCAACTGCATCGGGATCTAAGAAGCTGCAGATTTGAGGTGCGCCCAGAGTACACCGCTACTGGCCTCTTTAGAACCAGCAAATTGATTAGCAAAGAGTCTATTGATTATTTCTACCGAAAGAACGGGTTTATAGCCATTAGAATAGACGCGGATCTCCTTGCTACCGACCACCTTTTATCTTTTTGTCGAGGTATATTCCCAATATATCCTCGGAAGTTACATACCCCGACGGATCATTTTCCGCTCATAGCTACATTTTCAACCATAGGAATAGGAATATCCAGGGCAATCGACTTTATGATAACAGGAGAGAACCTTGCCAATATTTCCAACCTGATCTCGTTTTTTCGCAGAGAAACTGCTCGTATTCAGGTGAGCTTGCAATTCCAAATCAATTGGCGTTACGAGAGACACTTGGCTCTTCAAAACATGCTAGTCACTACTGTGCACCACATGAAAAAATGCAAAGCAATAGACGAGATTTTATGTCAAGGAGACTTGGGACCCAAGATCCAGGACTCATTTAGAGTGGTACTAAGCCAGGCTGATTTCTTGGTACAGACTCAGAAAGTCGTCATTCAAGCACAGCACCTAACCAAAGCAGGAGACAGCTTCTCCACATACGCCGCATGGAGAGTTGCAGATGTTGTATCCAGCCAAGCTACAGTCGCCCGTCTATACAAGGCTTCACGTACAATTGCAACGATGACAGCGAAACTAATAGTATTACTTAGCAGCGCCCAAGATGCTCACGTCTTCTTCTGGGACTTGAGCGATCGGATAGCAAAAAGGGGTAATTCGGATGTTTCAGATGTTCTGTATGACGGCTTCCTAATCCTTGGAGCAGGTGAAGCCTTAATGAGGAAACACGCTAAACACCAGGATGGTCTTGTTCTTCCGGCTTTTGATATCATCAATAACAGCTATAACCATATGCTTTGGAGGCTAGAAGAATATGCCAGGTCGACACCTTACATCCTTGAGATTAACGCCTTAATCCAAGAAACTAAAGCAATTCGCACACGCTATTTTATCTCGCAAGGAAAGAAGGTCATGGCCATGGCAAAGAAGCGAGATTACGAGGCTTTCCTCGACCAGTTGTAAAGCTTCAAGAGATGCAAGAGAGAACAGCGCCTGTTCTCTAAAAATAAATAGAGGACAGACATTAGTGAGATGGGCATTATAACTCAAGTGCTACCTTCCAATGATATGGCTGTGGAAGAATTCTGATTTGTGTTTTTGGACAGCACGGGGGGTTAACGACTTACATGCAGGGCATCGTGTGCAGTGAACTGAACTGTTACCCCATATTTTCCTAAAGAGCATTAAGCAAGTCATATCCAAGAAAAAAACTTAAAAAGCCTCTATGAGTCTTTTATTAATCTCTATAATGATACCAATTTACGTGTAGTATCGGTTCAGAGCTTATTTTCTTATAAAAAGCCGAATAGAGAATGTCACATTTAAATCAATTCATTTAAATCACTCTGGTAATCTAAACTAGTAGTTACCGCTTAGTTCCCAAAAGATATAATACAGATAGCTTCTTGCTCTCTTTTGAAATTGTCATTACTGGATATAAGAAGTCATAATATCGTTACTATATCTCGAGACAGTTTGTGACTACTTAAGTGACACTTTGCAGTAGCTATACAAAGTGTGTCAAGAGACTTTAGATGAACTTACATTAGCTAGGATAGAGATTCAATCAAATAGTTTGGTCAAACTCAATTAAGTTGTTCATCAATGAATTGAGATGTATTGTCCCTAATCTCTTAGGTTCTGCCAGTACCGAGGAGAGAATATACTCACGTGACTATTCCCCTTTTCTGAATTGCTCTTAAGGGGCGTACCCGCCCAGTGAAGACACCACCCGACCTTCCCTATCTGCTCAAATATCCGAATCTTCCAACCTTGAAATCGATGTCCACATCCACATAGAGTATCTCGGCCCGGGATCAAATGACCCTCTTTAATATATGGGGTACCTTTGTCTCCGAAACCTCCGCGTCGATCAACGGGACTTTATCGGAGATCGGTTTCAGAGCGGCAATGAGCAGGGATAGTAGGAGATTGGAACGTTCTTATGTACTTGGGAGGTTGTAGATGGGATGGAATGTGCGGATATTTTAAGATTGCTAGGTTCTAGCGAGTGCAAAATAAAAGACGGGTTATAAGGTATTTCTCTATTTAGCAGCTCTGACATAGTATTTAGCTGGCTTAGATATGCTAAACTCAAAGCCGGTATTTAGAGGTTTTATCTCGATGTTATTGAACTTGAGTCAGCCAAATGGAACAAAAACATACTGTGCGAGTCATATAGCGCAAGAGATGAGACGAACGGTACGGAGCACGGAGCACATAGTACGCATTATGGAGGTCTATATTAAGCAGAACGACCCATCGGTGTCAAAGCTTTAGTTTATCCACCTGGGTGTATGACCCATTCAAACAAAACATCTAATTCTGGATCCTTTCTTGAAACGCGAACTTGTGAACTTGTCTGAAGCTGTGGTAGCAATGACGTTGCCGATAATGTATGTGTATTTTATGCCAAAAGATGCATCTTTTCTCTAGCTGGCCCAGGCTATCCAGGGGTGATAAATGTCGTATTTTGCTCTTGCATACGATAAGATGAGATCTGTTGTGGCTCGGATACTTTTCCATATAGATATTTCTTAGTAACCCCAAGAACTGGGAGGATCGACCTTCTTTCATCTTTCCAGGAGAGGCCAGTGTTGTATACGAGACTTTCCCACGTGAAATTCACATAATTTTGGAAATCTTCAGGACTACTACTTGGGCGGGATGAGGTTAGGGGGTTTAGGTTGGTATACTTGATAACTTATATAGATATCAGTCTTTGTAAATGAATGAGAGTATATATTGTGTTTGGTAGTAATTGTGATTAAAAATTATGCAATACCTAAGGACTAGCTTATATAAGTCTTTGAATGATCTGGTCTGTGTGTGGGTTGCATCCAGTATATAGAATTTCAAATACTATGTAGCTTGTTCCGACACTAGAAGTTTATAGTCTCAGGCGATTGCCTGACAAAAAAGAGTAACTGATGGTAGTAGGAATTGTAATTATCTGTGGTAAGCAATAAACCTGCATCGAGCATCGCCGAATAAGACCACGTCCCCAATAGAGAAAAGTCAAAATGTCCCGTGACCAGCAAGATAAATATGAAGAATAAATGAAAAGCTGAACGATCTAGCCTGGCGTTGAAAAACATGAACACGAAGTGGTATTTTATCATGAGTCGAATATCGCCCCATACGCAGGTATTCCTCGTGCCTCCATGGCATACACAACAAGCTGTGTTAGTTTCTGATTCGAAATGACAACTACCGCTTCCGCGCCACTTTCCTTAAGCAATCGGTACGTAATCGCAACCATATCCGGACGGCCCATAGTCTTAGTGTCATGAATAACGGCGTCCTCATCTGCGTCTTTGATTGCATTAATAATGTCGCTGCCAAAAGTGAGTTCGGGTTTCGGTGTGGACCAGAAAATACGGGCTGGAATTTTCTTTGCGTAGATAACTGGCAGACATGGACCTATGCCGGAACCCGTAGCTACAAGCACAACTTTCTTGAAAAGTGTAGAGATTCTTATTACGCCACAGGTAGGAATTCCCCTGACCCATATTTTTGTTGGGGCGGTGTCAATTTGACGCTTCGTCCAGTCACCGGCATTGGAAACTAGGACCGAGAAACCCTTTTCTTTAGGATTGGTAATTGTGGCAAAAGCATGCCATTCAGTCAGCGGGTGGCTAGACAGTCGTACTGCCGCTCCGCTCACCGGATGGGCATAATCGAAGTACAGCCGCACCGCGCGATCCGATAGAACATCTGCCCGCACATTAACCTTACGTAGGTGCAGCCATGGAACAATTATGCTAGTTGTAGCTATAATTAACAGCCACATCGGAGGGCTTTGCTTCAGCTTAGTCCCAAGTGATGCGCTACCACGAGTATGGTCGGCCAGAAGTATGGTCTGGATCCAGAAGAGGGCCAACGACGTCCACCCGGCGAAGCGGTGTATCAGCTCAAATTTGTTGTGGAGGCGTGAACGGAACTTTGGCTGAGCGGATGCGATCATGGCCATGAGTAACGCGAGAATAAGGTAGCTCACTACTTGTACTGCGACAGAGTTTTTGGAAAGGGTGGCAGAGCCGCTGAAAAGCAGAAGCCAGATGGCAGCTGCTACACCACAGCCGCTATGGATTCCACCGATATGATAGATCTTTGCGCAACGTGCTCTAATCCAGAGAGGCATAGATACCGGCATAGAACAGAATATCGTGAACAAGAGGTTTAGAACATAATCTTGTCTTGTGAGGATCGAAATAGTAAGGTTGATTGCGCAAGCTGATCCAAGTATCTGTAGGTGTTTGCCCTCGGTGGATAATCGAATGGCTACGATCATGCCGATGACATTGCCTATCAAAACAATAGAGAGAAATCGCCGGTAGACAGAAAAGAATCTATGTCGCAAAGCTCTCCAACCGTGATATCCGTTCTTCTCGGGCAAAGTCCATTCGTGTTTAGATTCTGTGTTAATACTACTTCCAGAAGGTGTAGAGATCTCGGTAGTGCTGTAAAGAGAATTTTGCTTTTCTGCTTTGACCAGGGCATTTGGTGGAATGCTGACTGTTTTCTGTTGTACACAGGTAACGGATTCCCATAATGCATTCTTGTCGATTTTGCCGTTCGTTGTCAAGGGAAGAATAGCGCGAAACTCCCATTTGCTGGGTACTGCATAGTATGGTTGTGCTTTCCCTACCTCCTCCTTTAATTTATACTCTGAAATGGCCGAATTGCCGGAATAGAAAGCCCATAATACTTGGTCTCGATAAATCGAGCATGCTTTATCAACTCCACTAATTTTCTATAGTTTGTTAGTCATGCTAAGGATATATACCATCGCTGGGGATCAGAGTTCATGACTTGACAGCACTTGTACAATCCAGTATCTGGCGCATCAGACGTTCTGGTATATTTAAAAATGCTCCTGGAATCAATAGTTTTGCTGGTTTGACTCCTTTATGCAAAAGTTTGAATATACCAGAGCTCTGAAACAGCAAGGTGCAGTGATCATACGGTAAAGTTGGGCCCGAACTCCGCCAAACGCTCCAGTATTCCTTAGAGAAATATCCCTTACCTCAATAGCAATAGTGACACTTGCAAGCTCTATTCTAAATCCCTGTAGTGGGATTAGTGGGGGTTTTCACAGGACCAACAAAAACAGTACCTTGATTTTGACTTGATCATCCACCCTTCCCAAAGGTTCTATCGTTCCATTATCAAGCCACCTACATCGATCACCAGTGTTATACATTAGGGATCTTGAGAGAAGTCAGTTATGAAAATGCCAAGGATTCATTACCACATACCCATCGTCTCGGAACTTATCAAGCTTGAACTTTGTCGCTGTTTCCTGAGGGAGTTTCAAGTATCCTCTGGAGACGCATTTCCCACCCGCCCACATGATGCCTGGCTGCCCAATTGGCACAGGGTTCTCATTTTCGTCGAGAATGTAAACACTGGTGTTTGGAACGGGACGGCCTATTGAAATACGCTGACCGGGAACATGGAGATGGGTCGTATTTACGATTGTCACCTCTGTTGGACCACAGCAATTGTACAGCTCGCAATCACGGCCCCATTCATCTGCTAAGCTACGCTGAAAGTCAATCACGTGAAAATTGGGAGGATCTGAGGACGAAGATGACCTACGATGAAGGGCATGCCTCGCCAGCGAGAGCTACAACTCTTATATTTGGATAGTCGTTTTTGGTGAAGGTGCCGAGTATAGAGGGCGTGCTGATAATAGTGTTGACCTAAGAAATTAGTAGGGATATTGGCAAAGTAGGCGATTTATAATATGCTCATTCTATATAATTTGCAGCTTATGGGTGATTGATGGATGCTACTCACTTGCTTAAGGGTCTCGCTCCAGTTTGAACCACGTATGAGGAGGGTTCCCCCATTCAAAAGTGTCCCTAGAATCTCCCATTGACCTTAATATAAATTAGCATTAAATATTATATTTGATTAGAGATTCATAGAACTAACCCATATCGAATGATATTGAGAGTAATTGGGCAACTTTTGTCCCGTTTTTGATTCCTAGATTTCCTGGTTCAAGGCACAATAGGTTTGTAACGTTGCCATGCGAGACGTCCACCCCCTTTGGTGGCCCTGAAGTCCTATTTTATAATTAGTGATGTTTTCTTGATTTTCTCAATTTTAATCTTACCCTGATGTGTAAATTATGTATGCCCCATCTTCACGTCCAACATCAACTATCGGCCTGGAGGCAGAACTCTTGGCCAGCAGATCATCATCTCGGTCTAATACGACTAGCGAGACGTCTTGCGGAACACACCGCTTTATCTTGGAAACAAATGCATTGAGACATAAAATTGTCGATGCTTCTGTATCCCTCACGAGATGGGATATATAGTGTTCTGGCGTCACACCTCCATCTAATGGAACATATTGGCAACCACATTTCAAGATTGCTAAAATTCCCACTAGCATATGGATAGACCGTTGAACCACCAAACATACCCGTTGCCGTGGCTGTAGTCCATTGTTAATCAATGAATTTGCCAAGGCGTTTGATTTTAGCTCAAGTTCAGCGTATGTTATGGAGATGCCAGAATACTCGGCAGCCACCGAGTACGGCTGAGTATCAGCACGATACTCGAAGGCTTTGTGTATTAAAGAAAAGGAAGGTAAGACGGTTGGTCCCTGTCCATATTGAAGGAAGAGTTCCAGCTCTTTGTTGGGGGAACGTATATGCGACATATTGAAAGTGATGTTATGAAAGCTTGGATGGGATCGAGACAAGTCTCTCAATATATGGAAATTTTGCAAGTAGAGTGCCTATAGATGAGGACAGGTATATGGTCCATATCATGTTCTATAGTTTCACGAGGGCTTGGTATTTTGCGACGACAAGGTCTCATAAATATTCATCGTCAATCTCCCTTTTGAAACAGATCGCTGATCGCAGGCCATGGCCATGGCATTCCAGCCCTTATGCCTGCAAGTTCTCTATGCATGGAAGCAGAGAATACATACAAGGGACGGGTTATGGGTACAGTACATGGTGCAAAAGCATGGATGTTTGACTACTCCACTTGGCTGGCATTATTCTCGTGAATGTTGATTGTGACGTACAGTATTTACAATGTAGATGAGATTTTTCTGGCCCCAACCTCCCTTCGTAGAAGGTTGGTGTCTACCCAACAAAGACATTCCGTGTTTGGACAAGCCTTCTTGAGAATTAATTTGTTTTCTCCAATTAGATTGCAAATGACACGCGATCGAGATAGTGTGCATGCGGTGAGAGAACGCAGGAAGTCATGGTACCAGAGAATGTGAATATGTCTACCATGGAACTGCAAATCAGATACTGGAGAATAGCTTTATGGTCCGAAATTCTAACAGGCAGGAATTAACGGTGGAAAGAGTTCGGAAAAACTGAAAACAAGGGTTTGCCAAGCAGAAACAAACGCTGACATATGATATGTCAGCTTCCGCAGGTTTACTTCGAGCTTTTATGCATCGAATCTCCGCACCGCTAGTAGGGAAAGTCCAAGAATAACAAGAAAATGGGTTGCTTGTCTTGCTTCTTGAGTACTTAGGCTGTATAGAATACGACCTCGTCAACATGGCTACGCTTCCAAGCCCAAATGCCGCTCGGCGCCCGGCAGAATCCTTGCTACCATAAACAACAATACAGTAAAGATGGAACCCCACTAATTTGGATCGGATGGAACGCCTGCCCGATCGAGTGCACTTGTGCAGATGCAGTAGAGTAGTACCGACGACGGATGTTGTGGTGTGGAGAGGGCGGGTAAACTTATGCGGGTGGATATGTATGCAGGGACTAGCGACATTGCAAGGAGACACTAGAGAACGCTGATAACCTGGCTCGCTAGGTAACCTTACCTTATTCTCGGCACCACAGTATTCTAGCAAAGCCGGAATATACCACAATCGAGGATCCCGTTGCTGAAACGATCTATTACCTCATATTCCCCAATGGTGGCACATGGCACATGGTTCCATATATGGCGCAGGTATACACGGAGGATATTGTCCTTATTAGGCTAGGTATTTCATTCGCGGAAGTTCTTGTGTTGGGTAGAAATAAATGGTTATTTTCTTGCCTTGCATTACCCTTTTGTTTGTTGAGATTTGAGAAGAGTCGAATTGCATTACATGATGGCATCTACTGAACGACAATCTTTCGTGAAAGCTACCGTTGACCAGGGGGTCGCACTGATCGAGATCTGTCGCCCGGAAAAACGAAATGCACTGTCGCAATTCGTCATAGATGATTTGATCAGCATCATTAGTAACGTAGAGAAGAACCCAGCTGTGAGGGCGGTCGTGCTGACTGGCTCAACTCCAAATGGTCCGTTTTCAGGTACGTATTGTACATGATGAAGCTTCCGAAAGAACGAAACTGCTTCAAGGCTGTTCGAGTATTAGTCTGAAAGGCATAAGTAGTAGATACGAAATAGTAAGGCTAACAAGCACAAGCTGGGGCAGATCTAGGCGAACTAATCGATATATCTACGACTGAAGCATATGAGCGAGCTTGGCTCAAAGACTTGTCAGATGCGGTTTCCTCAATGAGGAAGCCTATCCTAGCTGCTGTCCTAGGGTTTGCGGTAAGACTCTATTCCGATAACTCACCTATGCGCACATCTAACATATGTAGCTTGGTGGAGGCTTTGAACTGGCATTGATGGTTTGAAACTAGAAATCTCACTCCAAGAAGCTTCATACTTACTATGGCTAGTGTGACATCATATATGCTGCCAAAAAAGCCAAATTTGGATTGCCAGAGCTTTCTGTAGGCACAATACCTGGGGCAGGGGGAACACAACGCCTCACTAAGTGTCTCGGAAAATACAAAGTAATAATCATCTAAGAGCACGGGTGTTTAGTCAAATCTAACACACGTGGTAGGCAATGGAGATGATCCTTACTTCAGCTACAATGACCGGAGAAGAACTAGAACTGGCAGGACTAGTTTCTAGAGTCTTCTCGGATGAGGAGGTTTTACCAGCGGCCATTAAATGTGCACAGAAGATTGCGGAAAGATCTAGCCCCGTAGTGAAGCTAGCGAAATGTGCAATTTTGGAAGGTAAGTTGCTTCAATTTTCTGTACCATTCTCAAAACCACCCACTATGTTGCCAGACCTTTCCGCATAAGGTGATGGACATATAGTTAATTGTTTGCTGTCACTGACTTTGTAGCCGAACAATCAACTTTGGAACAGGGGTTGAAATACGAGAGGTCGCTATATTACAGCAGTTTTTCTCTCAATGATAAGCAGGAGGGCATGTCAGCCTTCTTAGAAAAGCGGCTGCCTGTATTTAAGCATTGCTGAAAAATTGGAAACAAACATAGTGTGCTTTGTGTCTGATATCTGCATTTGAGCCTCACCTAACCTGCAGATATCGAGCGAAATGCAACGGCTCCAAAGTCCTGCCCAAAGCACTTTTATGGCCTCAGGCCCAATCGTTAGTATCGCTGTATATAACTTTCCATCACGAAGGATCCTCTTTGCTTCTCAGAAAACACCAAATCCCAGATTCTTACTCATAAACCAAGGCATCACCACTCATTTCTCATTTGTGACTGTAGGTGCATAATAACATCAGACAATACCCCATCGAGATATGTGTGTAACCAAAAAAGAAAATGTAACCTTGCACAGCAATTGTGCAAGATGCTTAGTCTGGGTCACTGCAATAGCCGGAAAAGGATATTGTAGTGCTGGCTCCATTTCATGGCGGAATTTTGACTCCTGAGCCGTCATATCGTCTTCAGATGATGAATATATTGCATAGCAACCTGACCCCCAGGCTCCCCGACATGCAATGGTCCGAGCGTGCGTAGAACCTTATAACCTCCAACTTTGGTTAATATCATAACACCCTCCGCTACCTGCTCTGGAGTCTACTACACCCTCAGAACGGACACCTCCCCCTTGTTGGGCATTTTCCTTCTCAATATTAGCCTTATACGCAGCTTCTGTAAGGAGATCACGTATGATTGTCCTAAAATCGCGAAGTGTCGTATCCAAGGGTTGAAGCAGGCTTTAAGGTTCAAGGGTTACATACAGCTGGTAAAAAGGGAGGAGGTAAGTCAGACCCTTGTCCAATTTTAGGAAAAGGAATGCATGATTAATAACAACGTTGACGGTGTCTTACGATTTGTACAAGCTCATAGATTGTTGCCATGATAAGCGACCACCTTCCTTATTAATATGCCATATCTGCCATATCAAGTTTCTCGGAAGTGATAGGAGATCTTTTTTATTGGAACTGCCAAGATGTAACCCCGCGATCAGGCCTGCATATTTTACACAGTTAAGGTTGAACCCTTTAGCGTTTATGCATAACATTTGCAGCAGCGCTAATCCTAATCCTTGAAATTTCACGTCAATGCCGAAAGTGGGTTCACCTGCAAGTTGTTTGGCATCAAACCGTGCTGGAAGTTGCTCTAGGAAGCTGGAGTCTTTTCGGATCAAAGCCTATTCATCGAATAGCATCATCTCAACCTTTAATGGTATCCTATAGGCTATTGTCGATTTTCTTTTATCATTGACCTTACTGCAAGAGTCCAAATGCAGTCAGAATCGGAATCGGACGATTAGTTCCATGTGGCGTCCTTTATAGTTGTAAAATGGTAATGCCCCCTGATTTGTTGATGGATTTATATTCCTTACAAATATAATAAAATACCAGCAATAGCAATAGCAATAGCTTTACCCATGTGTCCCCGTACTCCGTGCTCAATCTAGTTACTGCCCGGGACAAAATGTTAATCAAGTGCTTTTATCCATCGTGAACTCTTCCCTTTTAAGACACCAACTGTCCTCAAATATGTAACTGGCTAGAATAATACGAATTACAGAATTGGAAGAACTTAGAGAAGAAAATTTAACAGCTTTATGTAACAAGTTCTATTTTGCTGTTTGCGAAGTACTCAATTGTAGTTGGAACCTGAGATTTAAGGTGGCGTTGAGCCTAAGACTGAACGCTAGGTGTTGCCTTCACTTTGTCTCTGTCCAAAGGTTATACACAATAGAGAGTTTCATTCTCACATATATATGGTTCTCCAGTGTGGCATGTTTTCTTGGCTGTGGTAACGCTTAGTAAGTGAGTTCTCACATATTTTTGGGTTCTCTTTTTACATGACTTGACTGGTTCAATGACAACATATTGAGATACCCAGCTTTCGTGTTGGATTGGACTTATCAAGTTCTCATGCTTTTGGGCACCTGGTTTCTTTCAAGTGTCCGGGTGTAAGAAAGCTAGAAACCATTCTCAGAAAAATACAGCTGTATGGTTGGTCTTATCACATAGGGCAACATCAGATTATCATCCCCCGGATATTTGCGTAACATCTTAGTCTTAATAGCTTCGTTTCTTTTGACCTCTTCATGTCCAGATTTCTTCTCAGGTCCCATATCATATCTATATCTGGTCTCTCGCTGTCAAGTAAGGATGGAATATGCCAAGGCCCGCACTGATCCGGCCAGATCCATGTGGGGTCAAAATTCTTCAAAGAAACTTTAATTCATCCGCACAGCCTGATATTATGACTCAATTGACCAAAAAATACTTTTGCGGCTCTAATGTCGACAGCGAGCAAAGTGTTACTTGGAAGAACATCCCTAAAGACACTTCTGAAAGGAAGCTCAAGACTTCCACTTGTACCTAATCGAGCTATTCGTCCAACCATTTCCGTTTTAAACCTACCCCGCCAATCCAACATCATCACCAGCATAAGCAACGCAACTTCGGCCGGCACATCACAAAAGAGAATGGCATCCACTGTTCCAAAAGTCGCTACCAATGGCGCTGAATATATTTTAACTCTATCTTGTCCAGATCGGGCCGGTATTGTCCATGCGGTCACGGGATTCCTAGCTGAGCACAACTTGAACATCAAGGATTCCCAGCAATTCGGAGACCCTACCTCCAAGACGTTCTTCATGAGAGTACATTTCACTCCAGTTGATGCCCCAAGCAGCGAAATCAACCTCGAAGACCTGCGAAGTTCGTTCGATAAAACCGCCGAGTCGATGTCAATGACTTATGAGCTTTCTTCGATTGCTCAGAAACCTCGAGTTATGATTATGGTGTCGAAAATTGGACACTGCCTCAATGATATTCTATTTCGACAGTCTATCTCTCAGCTTGCTATCAATGTGCCTCTTATTGTATCCAACCACCCAGACTTTGCACCGCTCGCAAAATCTTACAACATTCCGTTTCACCACCTCCCTGTGACCGCGAATACCAAATTGGAGCAGGAGACTCAAATCCTCAACCTAGTCAAAGAGAACAATATCGACCTGATCGTGCTGGCTCGATATATGCAAGTACTCTCCCCGGGTCTATGTTCGGCAATGTCTGGCAAGATCATCAACATCCACCATAGCTTTTTGCCTTCGTTTAAAGGTGCTAAGCCATACCATCAAGCCTATGATCGTGGTGTTAAAATCATTGGTGCGACTGCGCATTTTGTGACCAGTGATCTAGACGAAGGACCGATCATTGAGCAGAATGTTGTCAGAGTCGATCATGCGTTGAGTCCGAAAGAACTGACCATGGAAGGAAGCAATGTTGAGAGCAATGTGTTGGCGACTGCTGTGAAGTGGGTTACAGAAAGAAGAGTTCTATTGAACGGCCACAAGACGGTGGTTTTCAATTGAGTTAAGCGTTTCGAAAATCAGAATATCAGGAAGCTTTAGGAGCTCGACTTTAGTGATTTTGGAAACTTCATCGTTCGCGAAAAGCTCTTAGAAATTTTATTCTCTGCATTGTATTTGTTTATTCTCTTCTCTTTTCGAAGCTAAGACCTAAGACCGCACCTCGCCCGAGTTGGCGATTTGATTGTTTCTGTCAAAAAAAAGCTTACTGCAAGTTTCATCAGCCTTGGTTTTTGACATCTGTATTGTGATAAAGCTTTTTCTGCTCATTGAATCCTTACAATAATTATTTTGGCATATGGGGGACGACTATCTACGCTTATATTATTGTAGCCGTTGCGTTCTTGAGAAGTGCATATCATACATCTTCATCCAAGTGCCTGATTTTTATCATATATGTAGCATAGGATCTGGTGCTAGGTCTTGTTAGCTTATTTCTAGAGAAGCAGTTCAGATCCCTTGGTAGAGCACTGGGACTGAGGTTTAATCCTCTGCTTGGAATTGATTCGTCACTCGTCGCCTCGTCAACTTGTCACCAAATAACCTAATGGAGAGTTTTCTTTGCGTAGCCATGATTTCTCTCAATTCCTCGGTTTACCATCCTCCAGCAATCAGGAACGCTTCTGTGTGCCTGCCTTGTATATAAGTAAATAGCAGAACAGACTCAATGCATCTTTACAGCCTGAGGTTTATCCGGGTTGAGTCTTGGCATTCCAAAGTGGAAGCTGCCATCTCCACAATTTTTCTTCAACTGCTTCGCTACATTTATACTCTCCTCTCTTTGTGTGTTTATTAATTCAGCGCAAACTGGATGTTTTGGCCAATTTCTCACGAAGGCTTTTCACGGTGCAATTCAAAATCGAGCACCTCCCCTCTCTCAGTCCTTACCCTCCGTTCCAACCAGCTTTTCGGGGGAATACAGTGTATTATGTTTATACTGAACAACAATTAACTCAAAGGTAGGTCAAGCCAACTGCCCCGCTGAGTCCTGCCGGATCCTTGCGAAGGATATCGTTTATTCTTGTTGAAGCCAATGATATCCTGGCGTTATACGAGCAGCTTATTAAGAGTGGTCAAGCAACAAGTATCAAGGAATGAAGAGTCCACTTTGGTATTTTCCTGCATTAAACTGGGATCAGCTGAGGGTTTTATTTGAAAAGAACTGGTAACCCAATCAGCAGCTGTGGATTCCAAAAACTCGCCAGCTGCACCACCAGCCACCCGCTCTCGTTAACTTCTTCTTGAGGTTCTTCTCAAAAGCTAACCACTCTAATGCAGTAAAAATGGGTTCGGGATACTCCAAGAACTTAGGAGGAGAGACTTCCAATACGTCCGTCTTGAATTCTAATAATGTCGGCGAAGATCTTATGGCAGAGGCGACTGATGTCGTCGTCGTTGGAGCTGGAATTCACTCACTCATGTACGCTATACACACTTCCAAATTCGACCAAAAGCATGGGTGTGATGGTATATCTCCTATTTCTGGCTTAGAATGCCGCTACAAATCAAAGCTAATATATTCTAGGAAATGTTTCTCGGACTCGCAAGTAACCCCAATTATCAATTTTAGATGTGGCTGCCAAAATTGTACGATAATCTAATCTTTTGAAGGCATTACTATCCTCGAAAAAGAACCAGAACCGAGTTATAAGATTGGCGAGAGTACCTTGACCGTCTTTGGTCTTTGGCTCAAGACTGTAGGTATAGATTCAGCCCTATTATGGCGTCTCTTTGGCCCTAAGGATGGACTTGCCTTTTACTACTTCTCTGCAGAAGGAGATCCTGAATCATACACACATTTTGTTGCTAACGGACCACCTGGAGACTTTGTACCAACACTGCAGATTGAACGCAAGATCAGCGAGCTGCTTTTGACACTTTATGCTCAAAGATTAGGAGTTGATGTATTGTATGGACATGAGGTCAAAGTTGATGACTTTACTGGGAATACTACAGGTAAGCGAAACAATTCATTGGTCCAATAAACCCGACAAAGATGCTAAGCAATTGATACAGTATCTAGTACCCTTCGCGTCCACAATACAATTACTAGAGAGGACAAGAGTATTGATGCAAGTTTAGTTATTGATGCAAGTGGTCGTTTCCATCGTTTTGCATCCAAGGAATCTCGAATCGAACGTTTTGACACCTTCAACACCCATGCTTTCTGGGCATATTTCACGGAGACTGGTGATGAGTCTGATATTCCGTTGAAGAACTATGAGTCTTGTAATACAAACCATATATGCATTGCTGAAGGGTACAAAGTTCTATTCACCTCATTTGTTATGCGATATATTGACGAACGTAGTTGGGCCTGGGTTATTCGACTCCCAACATGGGAAGGAAGTCCACTTCCAAGTCTCATTAAGATGATCAACTACCTACTCGATCTCAATCAAGCCAAGACTCCCGCCGACCAATATCCCTCCACCAACGATCTGATCAAGATGTTTAATTTGAAGTTTCGTTGGGTGGTCAGCATCGGATTTGCACTTCGCTCGGATGTCGTTTACCCTTCTGACCTCCATATCTATGGCTCTTGTGAAGCAGAACGAAAGTTTAATTGGATCGTAAAGCGTTATGCTAAGATCACGCAACTCATGAACCAGCATACGATTCTTCAAGATCTCTACGGACCAGGCACAACCTGGTACATCCGCAAAAATTTGACATATAATTGTCCTCAAGTGACTGGTACTGGCTGGGCAGCGATTGGCGATGCTACTGGTTTTACTAATCCACTATACTCACCTGGCATCAACGCGAATATGGCAACTAGCATCTATGCGGCAGAGATGACACATGAATACCTGCATGCTAATGCGCTGGATAAGCATCAGCTTATGCAGAAGTATGAGAGATTCTGTAAGGGAAGAATAGAAAACCTAAACCGCATGAATGTTTTCAACTATGTCCTCATGCGCTCCCCTCAACTTGGACCAATTGGACCGATCTGGTTAGTTGTACTCTCCCCAGACAACTATTTTGTCGTGAAGATGCTTTCTAGAAGCCGGAGACGGCTAAGACTGCTTTGTCAAATAAAGCGGCATATGAGAATGTTCTCAAGAGCAGATATCTAATGTGCTTCTAGATATTGTTGGCACTGAAATATTCCTGACGTATTATAGGCAGTATCTATGTGGAACTGGAAACGTCGATTTCCAACAAGCCAAAGTCCTTGATTTCACTAGCGCTCCTCGTCTCTTAACGACTTGGAACTGGGGCGCCGACCAAAAGGAATATATCGACTTTGCCAACCATACTATCGATCTCCTCCATGGCTCCGTTACTATCCCTTCCCAGGTACTTATCAATCAAGTCAGAAGCCTCTCGGAGAAATCCTTGAGAGAAGTCATCGCCTCTGGAAAATTCAAGGGTAGATGGGGTGGATTGCTGAGGTGGTACGATGATAATCTCAATTTTGACTCCGAAAAGTACGATAGAGATATCTTGGCGAAACGATGTAAGGGGTGTGGTGAGTGGAGACTATTGTGTGGTAGTACCGTGCGAAAATGTCCATTTTGTGCTTTTGAACACACGGCTGAGGAGTCAACTAAGATCCTATTTAACTGATTTTGGGCAACGAATTAAAGATAGAAACTTGCATATGCCCTATAAAAAATTGAGGAAGGGTACATGTTCCTTAAGGGGTTGTATATAGCGGACACTGCTGAATAAGCTATCTTTGATGAAACTTGTGGAGATTGATTGTAGCTTGCCAAAAATTGCCATCCTACTAGTATTAAGAACTCAGGTGCTAGTGTGATAGGACTCCGTCGCCCTCTCCTTTTGACGTTTAGCTAGCTACCTTTAAGAACGAACGGACTCTAAGGAGTTAGAGAATCAGACACTTATTTACCATTTTCAGACTCACATCGTGATCTCCGATATAGTGCGTCACAAATGATATTAAGTACATACTCCTGGTACATAAGTATACAGGGTTTCCAAAATTTATGACATATAATGAGCAAAACATGATATCCACTCTTGATCTATACTCCTAGGAACTAAAGCAAGCTATTGGTTGCTCATATATCTCTGAGTAAGACAAATCTACTATAGCTTCGATTGGTTTTCCTTACGATCTTGTATTATTATTCCGTATTATTCTTCTTTGCTCTTATCTCCGAGTATAACCATCTCCGAGTGTAACCAAGAGGGCATAGATAGGCCATGTGTTATAACATATCTAGTTGGTAAATTGAAAAGTTCAACGCTCGAGATCAGGTTAGTTGCTATTTCGGTTATGGAGAGGAAAATACTTTAGGTATGGTATCATGGGATCACGAATCACTGAGCAAAGTACAACAACTTCGTCTCAGGAAATTGCTCCAACATTCATACCTAAATTTTACTGAACTCTACAAAGACAACCAGCAAGACCCAGAAACCGTAGCGTTTTTACATTCAAGCCACTAATGATCAAAAGCTTCTAAGCACAAACCACCCGATAACAGTAGACGTATATATTGATGTTATCTGGAATAAGATCAAATAGGAGAGGGCCGCCGAAAAAGAAAACACACTTATGCGGAAAACTATTGGAAGACCACCTATAAGCTCTGTGAATTTAAATCTAATGGCTGCCATATGTCGTGTCATAGGTCAAGTTCAAAAAAACAATGCGGGGGCTTACGGGAGCTATTTTAAATAGGGGTCTATAGGTGGTATGTGGCTGGTAGCTCGTAGACGGCCAAGTTTATATCCGGCTTAGCTTCGACCTTGGGAAGAATTGAGTATCGGGATGTTTGAGTAGAAATCCCAGCAAGATACCAGTAACTAAAAGAAGAGCCTTGAAACTTGGTTTCACAATCTCGATTAGATGAGACAAGTTGGAGAGATTCTGTCTGTATCTTACAGCATTGTATTCCTTTTGTTGGAGACAGTTCTTGTTGAGCACAGGCAGCTAGTGGGTTTTACACATTGTACGAGCTTTAAGGGAAAGCGGAGGTTGCACCGGGTCTCTAGAGTTTATTCCATCCTAATTACTAAACTTGATTAGATCTATAAGCTCGTGCACTTTGAAGGGCATGAGGCCATTGTATTGAAACTTCATGGAAGGAAGCGCCGGTGAGTGCCGACAAAGTTTCTCAAGCTTATTTGCAAGCTCACTGGTCAGGCCATAATAATTAAATGGCGACGGTCTCCCGGAAAAGATGATGTTTAACTTCTATCGTGAAATAGGCTTTACCAAAACAAGATGGCTTCAGCAGAGACTGGTGTGGGAAGAGTTTACCATAATCCGAACTCAAAAGTGCCATTAGCAGCTAGGTCAGTTTGGTCGTGAGAGCAAACGCTGGATGATAGTTCAGGTGTGGTAGTTCAAATATGTGGTTTTTGGCATCCGCGAATCACAGAGGAGAAAGATGGGCGATGAATACATGCTAACTCAAATGGGTGATGACATCTTCCCGCACTTTCAGAATAGCCTTTCAAGTCTGCTTCTAAATTATGGACCTGCATTTCCCTGTAGCTGTAACACACAAAAACCTTTCCCTAGGGAATTCCGAGAATTTTGCTCGGTAGCGAGATTGCAATAGAAAGTGACAAGTTCTTATTAAATGGGCTAGAACAAATTCACGAGAATAAAAGTGTGCAATGCCCCCCTCACCGCCACGAAGAAAGCTGCATTGAAGGATCACTAAGAAAGTCTAACAGTAATATTGCTCTTGTACAGACCGGTTTGTGGGCCCACCGACCAAGGACCTTCAGCCTTGAAAAGCTTGCGGCTGTTTTCCGGCTGGACGCCAAAATGTTTAATTTATAAAAAGCAAAATAAAGAACTCACCGCCGCATTGTGTAACCTAAAAGTCCTCCCTGATTACTCCAACCACGAAGAGTCCAGAATTGAAAATTACAGAATGTCTATAATTGCTTTTATATTGCTCTTCTAGAGTTTCGTCCTTCTTGGGGAGAAATAGTTAATAATCAGAATTGGGAATAAGACAATACAATTTTAATCAAGTAAGCGATTAATTCTCTCATACAATTGACGTGTAGAGCTACGTGCTTGATTAGTTATTCTACAAAATCTTATTCAATTTTACATTGAAAATAGTCAAGTATAATTTGAGGTAAACTTCTATAACTTCACCCCAGAATACAATTCATATTTTATGTTGAAATGCTTCTCGTCCCGTATACCAGATATAAAATTTCCCTCTGCAGCACCAGAAATCCAGTTCCGCCAGTTAAATCTTCCGAGCATGCTTTCTGATAAGTCAAATTTTCTGATGTAATGAGCTAAGACTGCACAGTGCACACGTGGAACGCCGGATTGACTTTTGACTTGCTGGGCACGAGCTGAGCGTTAAAGAAACATATTCCCTTATCATTGATAAGCCCAGTGCGGGGTTACCATCTCTGGGCTGTGGAGATGCATATAGTTTTATTGGGCAAGCTCAGCATTGTGCTTCACAGCTGCTCAAAGTCAGAGACTAAGCGGAACCCACATCCGCCCTCTTGTATCTGAAACCTGGTAGGCAGAACCAATAATGGAGATAGAAAGAGATCTGTAGCAGCATCTGATGTATCAAATTCGAAGTTTAGCTCTAATAACCTTGTGAATATGCAGTGATGTCGAGGAGACATGTTGTCAGCGTCTGACTGGAAGTCAGTTTGACCCCCCCATAAGAGTTAAATAGATTGAAGGTTCAAATGAGTTTCCAAGCGTCAAATGGCTGGCTGAAATGTCTCAAACTTGGTGTTTATCCGCAAGCTGGCTGATACCAGAACGTCTAGACTCGAGTTCCATGTCGATTGGAGTGCTCTTATGGTTTTAGGAAAAGAAAAAACGTTTCTAAAGTTCAAATAGAATTTTAGAGTAAGATGGTTCCATAATCATTTCTATACCCGGTAGTGTTGAAATTATAAGTCAAAACTAAAGATCAAAAGAAGAACGAAGCCATCTTGTAATTAATTGTTGCTGTAACCGAATATTGAACATCATTTTCGTGGTTAATTATTTTCTGGTGTTGTTTAAAGAAATCAAAGAGACAACGTGTAAATTTGTATACTGGGCGGTAAAGCAATGATTTGTTCTCTGCTAGTTTTCCTATAACTGTGCGACGGTAAGGTTCAACTATAACTGAGATAAAAACCTTAAGTGCATGCATGAATTGGTATACGATCAAGGATATCATGGCAAAAACTGGATTCGAATGTGAGTTAGAGATCTTCGCAGCTAACCAAGGTAACAATTGATGCGTTGTCCTGCACTTACTCAATACTCAACCCACCATGTGTAACTTTCTCTCGCACTAAAGGGTATCTGTGAAGCATATAACATGGCATCCTCCCTCATTGGAATGCTCACAATCATCATTCAACATTCACAATTATATTTTAGCAATAAACAACTCACACCAAAACATGGCTCCATCAGCCACTTCCAATCACCCAGTCGGGATCCCAGATGTTATTGAGAGAGCCCAGAAATACGCTACTCAGCTGTGGAACATCCAGAAAAAAACAGCACCTACTGGTGCTGGCAATGGTCTTTTTACCATTAGCGGGGTTGTAGGCGAGCAAGTTACAACTTCATCGGCAAATTATGTGGAAAAAGCCTTCCAATATGCAACCAGCTCTTATCAAGCACGCACTCAGCCAGCACTGATCGTGTATGCCAAGGGCGAGCAGGACGTTGTGGCTACGATCAACTACGCCAGACAAAATAGCCTCGCCGTTGCAGTAAGGACTGGAGGCCACCAATATAGTGGAGCGTCATCTACAGTTGCACCCAACATTCAACTCGACCTTTCGCAAACATTCAGAGATCCGGCTGGTGCAACTACCAAGCAACATCTGAACTACAATGAAGCGGAGGGTACTCTACGAGCAGGTGTCAGCCATAGTCTAAAGGAGTTTAACAAATTCATGGGGGACAACAAAATCTTTGTTCCTCATGGCCAGTGCGTTACTGTACACCTAGGCGGACATGTTCAGAGTGGTGGATATGGTCAACTGGGACGCAGTTTCGGTCTTCTAGCAGATCATGTCACCAAGCTAGAAATCATCAATTACAAGGGAGAAGCTGAGGTTGTCACCAAGGAGAGCAATCCTGACATGTTCTTTGCCGTTCTTGGAGGCAGTCCTGGAAACTTCTGTGTCTTGAAGCACTTTACCATCAAAATTCACAAAGACCAAGACTACTCTAGCTCTATGGGCTTGAAGTGCATGTTCTTCTACGACAAGGGAATCCTAAAGCGCCTGCTCAAGATTCTTGCAAAGATGTCGGATGACAAAGATTTCCCCCGTAACTACGACCTTTGCGTCAACGTGGTCAGTTCCCGAAATCAAATCGAGAAATACTTCCCTGGAATTCTCGAGCCGCACAATGGCAGCCCCTTGGACAGACACGACCCCAATGCCAAGTGGCCTCGTTTCATCTCAGTATGGGCACAATGGGTCCCTCTTCCAGAAAACATGAATTGTGACCTCGAGTGGTTCCGGAATCTTGCGGATGGATGTGACTATCGAGAAGATATTACTGGCCCGCTGAATGGTAACCCTCCGGTAACATTCAAACCCATGTCCGTTCTGTCTGGCGACTGGCTCTTCCAGTTTGAACGAGAGTTTGAATATCCTTACTTTAAGAGCACCCATGTCAGTGATTCTCACACACTGATTGATGACGCCTGGCCCAACTGGCTCACCAACCGCATTGACTCAATCATCAAGGTAGACGGGAATGGATGCTACCTTTCCTGTCAGCTGCAGGCGTTTGGTGGCTCAAATTCCATGTTCTACCGCAACAAGGGCAACGGTACTTGCCACAGCTGGAGAGATTCTACACTTTGCGCCACGCTGGATTGTTTCTATGACCCCAAGGTCCCAACGAGTAAGGCTACCGCCGAGGCATGGCACAAACAGAATGAGGCCGAGTCATTCGGTCCTAACGGTTATTTCAGCAAGAAGGACCTCCGTGTCTTGTGGGGTTCGTACGGAGGCTATAACTTGCATGATGACCACGCAACTTATTATGATGACCAGACTTATGCTCGTTTGGCTAAATTGAGGGCCAAGTTTGATCCAGAGGGAACCTTCACCCCAAACACCTTCTGTGTAAAGGCACAGAAGTAGAGGTCAATTGTCACAGTAGAGTAGACCAAAGCTTACAAGCAATCTTGTTAGCATGATATTCAAATGCCAGAAAATTGTCATGACAGCAGTAATTGAAAAGTGATATCTTTTGATTATAAAGGTACAAAAAATAAGAACCGTGTCCCAAAAAACATACAAGGCATATGTTTTGAATATTACTGTCCAAAAGTATAGAAATAATTGACATTATGGAATGGTAGATTGCTGACAATGACCTACCCTTTTTAGTGATAATTTGATTTGAAAAAATCTCATTTTACTGAAGAACAAATAATAATAACATGGGTACCTCATCGGTCAGTAGAACATTCGTTCTCTCCGTTAAATAAAACTATCAGATTAGCTGTAGCATGAAAGTTCTCGAGCCCCTGAAACAAGCGAGAAAATATCATCTCCCGACAAAAAGTTGAAATGGTAGTAGGTGAAATTTTAAAAAGCAAAGAAGGATTCCTTTGTGCTGGGCTTTCCAACAAGATTACAAAATCTTTGTATGCAGAGTAAATGAGAGAGATATATTGTACGTTCGCAGCACGAACAAGGAAGCGTGTGTTAATCGGCTGTGGATACATGAAAGCCACATGTGTTGATGTTACATCTTCTAAATTTCCTGACCGATTTGCATTGCCATTAAAAGCAAGATAAACAAGAGCCACGAAATAAATACACGAAGCGCAAGTATATATATTTCTTTCATGTATATATGGGCAGTGAGTGATACGGTATGCATCACACAAGGGAAAACCAACTTTCAAACACCGCAGCCAGGCCCATCGCAACTACCAGAGTCATACTCCCTACTCACTCAGGATACAAACCTGAAACCAAAGAAAAAACTATCATATCAACCAAAGTACAAAAATTCATGTCTTTTTTGTGCATCCCCCCTCCCTTTCAAAAAAAATGAGATATTCCTATTTTCGGATCCCCCAAAGAAGGGACACAAAGTACCACGCTCAACACCCGTCAATGCCGTCATAAACGTAACCCAACCCCCCAAAAGCACGCAAACTCACGATATCGACGTATGCAGTACTCCTCCTCTTCCTTCGTCTTTCCTACCACAACAGTTAATCGCCCCCTCCCCCCTTCTATTTTCCCTACTGTTCATACACAAGCAACAAAGGAAAACCCCCGGTGCGAAAGAAAATCCCTCAACCCACATTACCAACCACGGACCTACCAAACCTCCTTCGTTTAAAGGAAGGAGGGGGAATGAGTACGGATTATTTTGAGAGAAAAAACCTTGTATGCGCGAATTTAACAACTGTTTTCAGCTGTGCGAGGTTGTGCGAGTTTCGGTGAGAGGGGTAGGGTCTGGTGAGGAAGGTTTTGAGCAGGTTGAGGGATGAGGGATATATGACGGAAAGAGAAAAAGGGAGAATGCACAACAAAAGCCCCACAAGAAACTTCGTGATGATCCTGTACCGCGTGCATAGGTGAGGAGTGTGCAGAGAGGCTGTGTTTAGTTTGTGCAATTTTTGGTGGAATGAATGATGGTGGAAAAATGGGGGTTGGGAACGGGACGCTCGGGGCGTAGGTAGGTTGAAGATCCTCTTTAGGTGGCGGAGCATGGAGATCTTTTTGCAGGTGGGCGGGTGATAGTTCTGTTTGTTTGAGGGTGGGTGGTGTTGGTTATAGATCTCTCTTTCCTGCTTTTTGTCTTTCACATTCCACAACGAGATGTATATAACCTTATGCATCGAATAGGAAATTTGGAACCTTGTTTCGGTTCATTCAGTACCCATGGAGCCTATCTCTTGTCTGGTGATGGGCGTTGGCCTTGCTATCAGTATGATTATGCTGCAATTCCTCTGAATGATCTCTTCACTAGCAAGACACATCATTCAAGCATCAAAGGTATAACATTCCTTTCGCATAACTTCCTCAAAGAGTTGCTAAATAGTAATTTACAGTTCAAACCAAAATTAAAAAATCACTTGAGTTCTGCAGCCCGCGAAGCAGACTTTTCCAAAGTAGTTTTCTTCTCGGAATCACCGTCCGAGCTTTCCTCAACACCTTCCACAACTCCTTCCGAACGGCCAAACATATGATGCTATCTCTGTTAGTCTTTGTACTCTTGGTGTTATTTCCAGTGCTCATGATATGGAAACCAAGGGGTCTGTGATAAGAACTTGAAGTGAGTAGCTTACCTCAACGTTGATGACGGGACCTTTGAACCAATGGCGTGCTGATACGAACCACCAGAGAATTACAAACAACATCCTATCACCCGTTCGTTAGCATCACTTCTGATATCAGAGTTTAGAGGTCAGTCAGGGGAGGGTAGGAACATACGGGCCCCCATAGACAACAATAGTCCAGTTCATAAGCGACGCATCGAGATTGCTATTCTTCACCGACGGGAAACAGAGTATTGGCATCATAACCAAAATGAAAGCGCAAGCCATTCCTCCAATTGGCTTGCTAAATTTGCCCAAGTGCCATGGTCCCGGACGGAAACGGTCACCGACGAAGAAGACGCGGATCATAATGGGTATCGTGAAAGCTACCATTGCGGCAATGGCGCCAACGGAGAAGATGGCGCCAATAGAGACAGAACCACCGAATATTAGGAGAAGAAGGAGGATACCGATAATTGTGTTGAACCAGACGGCATTCACTGGTGTGTATGTGGTTTTATTCACTTTCTTGATCCAAGATGAGAACGGGAAACAATCGTCGCGGGCATATGCGAAGGTGACTCGTGATGCCGCAATCATACAACCTTGGCCCATGGAGAAGCCACATACGATGGTGAGACCTAAGATTGCAAGAGCCATTTTTTGAGGCATAACTTGAATAAGATATGCTGCCCACGGTTGCCCGAGGTCGGAATCTATGACGCTTGGAATGTCGATGACGGTGTATGCAACGACCATTTGTAGGGCCCAACCTGTGAGTCCACCGAAGCCGCTGGTCATAACAATGGCACGGGGCGCTGCTACGTTGGCGTTGGTGCACTCTTCGGAAAGATGGAATGGCGCATCTAATTTGTTAGACAAGAATTTCTGCCAGTGTAAGGGGTCTGCTTACCGTATCCTGACATAGTCCAGATGATAGCAATGAAAGACATGAGTACCGCAACTCCATCGGGCCAGTCTGTCCCGTTCTCAATCTTCCAAACCTGTTTCGAGGGAAAGAATTTTGGTGTATCTGCCGTTCCTGTTACTGAAGCTGGGATCATAATGATAACCACCAAGAGCCCAATCATATTCAACGTTGATCCGTATGAATTGAACCTGGCAATCCATAGCGTGGGCATACTGGAGATGAACCCATGGATGATCATGATGAATACTGTCAACAAAAACGTCTGATACTGCGTCGGTACATAGGTAGGGTGTGTAATGGATGCAGCAGCTAGAATCATGGCACTGAGCGCATAGTCAACCGAAGGAGCTCCGGTAACCTGAACCATCCAATTCGACCATCCGGTAATCCAGGCAGCGAAAGGTCCATATCCAGGTGGTGCCAGCACGGCAGCAGCATAGTAAAGTCCTCCACTACAACCTATCAGCTTCTTCTCCTCCACTAATCCAGAGAAATACGACTCACCTGGTCGGCATGCTTGAGCACAGCTCAGCCATACCCAGAGCCACACACTGAATGAACACCCAACTAATCAACCAGCCCCAGACCATGCCTCCCGTCCCGGCATACCCCATTCCATAATACATGGTACTGGCAAAACTCGGTAACAACCCCAATACGGCAAAAGAGACGCAAAAAGTCGTCCAGAGAGAAAACTCTCGTTTGAATTCTTGTTTGTAACCTAACGCCACGAGAGCAGCCTCATCGGCGCTCAATCCACTGAAGTTCGGCACGTCACCGTCAGGCATGATTGAGGTTACGGAGGGCCTCTCAGCCGGATTGGAGGAGGAGGCTTTGAGGAGGGACGCCATGCTGTCGATGTCGATACTGGTATCGCTGTCGCAGTCAATGTGAATGTAGATGTGGATGTGGATGTGGATGTGGATGTAAATATGAGCTCTCGCTATTCAAGACTGACTCGACGATACGTAGAAATAGGAGAGAGGAGGGGGCATTGAGCTTATGTATCGCTGATGGGCGAAGAGAGGGAGAGAGGGATGGAGGTCGTGAGCGTGAGAGAGGAGGACGTTATCGCGAATCCCCACTTCCCATGATCTACATGTTGGGGTGCAGTGCTCTAGTATGGTATGCGTATCTCGAGCTTGCTGGATTAGGTATGTGTAGCCTTGCACGAGCCTTGGTGGTGGATCTTGGTGTATCGATGGTTGCCAAGCATGTCTCCACTTCCTACGTCCTAAGCGAAGCTTATCTCTCACGCAGATACTTGTATTGTATTGGTACAGTACAGTACTGTAGTATGGCAGAGGAAAAGGCTGACACTTGCTTCCATGTCACAAGTTTCATCGCCCACCCCCTGGATCGGTCCTCTTATTTTTCAAAAGCCTGATTACCCCCTTATATCTATATCTTCAAACTTCAGGCCCCTTTTATAAGATTTGATAAGGGAAAGTTCCCTCCTTCAAGCGCGCATACCCAATATATCATATATGCCCTCTACTCGTGAAGGAGGCTAGACTAGAACCCAAGTACTGGGTGGTGGTGGTGATCGTGCAGCATTGGTTCTGGTGGCTTGCATGGCCGAGCTTACATAAGCTTAGCCAAGCGAGCCAATAGAGGGAGTACATACACATACAGTACAGTTACTGGTGATAAGAGTGATAAGAGATGGGTCTAAGGGCTTGGCAGCGGGAAGGGAATCCACCCCTGCCACCCTTCCACCACCAGAGCTGCCATTGGAAACTGTGGGGATCAGCTTCGATATCGACGACTGAGGTTGCGCCATTAGCCGTCGACATTAACTTGATTGGGGTACTATGATGGACCGGCACCAGTGACCCGGTCTCATCTCCCTCCCGCTGGAGCAATATTCAATATATGATACCTGAAGGGTTTAAGAGAAAGTCCAGCTAGCGTCTGTCAATAACTTTCAAGAATATGAAAGGTTCATGTAGTTGCTTAAGTTTACCTGGGAGTCATTAAGTCTGAGGGTCTTCCACCATCTATCGTCAATAGTAGGATTGAAGACAACCATCTACTAGCTACTTACCTACTGCGTGTGCTTAAGATGGTCAACATTAGAACAAGCCCCAATAGCCAACTACCACACTTCATTTCTCGCGTATATTGGGCCAACGAATGCCCTCTTCTGCCCTGGATTCTACATTCATCACACAGCAACCGTCCCTCCATTTAGTAACCATATCTCATATATAATACTTCAGTAGCTCTAAGTTGCCTGTGTTCGTCTTACGAGAGGGTTGGTACCTCAGTGGCCAATCGAACCTTGATTTGGTGTATGTGCTAAGGGGTAAGGATCTGGTAAGGAATGACGAGAATCCATATACATCAGAGGTGTGCTGGAAGCCGTATTGCCTGAAGCATCTACGACTTTAATATAAGTACACCCATACTCTTGTATTTTCTTGCCAAAGCACAATTTGTTTGGCGGAGCTAGGAACATCACAAACCTCTTTTTGCAATATAATATCTAGTTAAGATGGCGAGAAAGTGGCCACTTGGGCAATGAAGCTTCTTTATTTGTCTGATACAAATATTCAGCTTTAGTAAACGGAGACTAAAGCATCAACCCTCTTCCATATTGATACCTCTGTGCTTGACTAATTGGAATCCACGTGACTTACGAGGCTGTGAAGTAGGTAACACACCCACCCAGTCAGGCAGATGTACCTGCCTTCTCAATATACCTACTACTTGATGTCAAGGCTGGGACATTTTTATGCTTCAAACCTTATACTGGTAAATGAATGGATGGGTTGAGAACTCATGCTCGGCTTCACAATGGATCAATCGACCGTTTCTCAATACGAGCAATCAGAACAACATTGCCCTCAAGTCCCGCATACCTACTCACCCATCCCAGATGATGGAACCATCAGGCTTCTAGTACTTCAACCTGGAGCCCCCTCGGAGCCCCTTCGATGCCGTCTCTTTACTGCAAATATATCAACCAACCCGAGATACGAAGCCATATCATATGAATGGGGGGACGTCACGCGAAGAAGCAGTATTATGTGCGATGGAAAGCATCGGTCGATCACAATGAACTCAGATATATCCCTGAGACGCTTTCGCAAAACTAACGAGCCCCGAGTCTTGTGGATAGATGCCCTATGTATCAATCAGGAAGATGATGCAGAGAAATCACACCAGGTGGCTATGATGGGAGAGGTCTACCGCAAAGCAGAAACTGTTCTTGCCTGGCTCGGACCCGATGCCGGGGGGCATGCAAAACGCGCTTTCGAGCTAATAGAGATGATTATCTCGGTTGTCATTGAACAGTTGAAATACTTCCGCTTTTCTGAATTACCAAGATTAAAGTCCGATCATCCCATTCGCGAAGCAAAAGCATCGTGGTACTCTCTCACACACTTTGGCCGCCATAATTTTTTCGATCGAGCATGGATTGTACAAGAGCTTGGGCTCCCAAAATGTGTAATTTTACATTGGGGAGATTCGAAAGTCCGGTGGGACTCCTTGGGATACATTTTCTGGTTCTTCATCACAAATTTTGACCTGCTAACTGTGGATGGTGTCGGTATGAGCAAAGTGCTGATGTTCCGGGCCATCTATGGCGGCATTGATGCCATGCTCCCTCCGCGTCGGATTGAAGATCCAATCCCAAAAGCCCAACTTCCCGCATATTTTGACAATTTCTGGAAAGTTTTAGATCGGACAAGAAGTTTTACTTGTTCTGATCCCAGGGATAAAGTGTACGCTTATTTAAGTCATCCTTCAGCGTTTGATCCTGTGTCTGGGAAACCAATCGTGATACCGGACTACACGAAATCAGCTGAACAGATTTATCATGAAGTTGCTATTTCCGGGTTAAGGAGTGGAGCAAGTGCGGTATTGAGCTCGATATATCATTCCTCAGACTCCCTAGTCAACCGCAGATTGCCAACTTGGGTCCCTAATTATGCTAATTTTAATGCATTAGAACGAGTTATATCGCGCAGTAGGGGTTTCAACATGGGTGCACGTCTAAGATTAGAAGTTGCTCTTGGTGATTTCGATACTAAGGTTTGTCTTCGTGGTTTAGTCTTTGATTTGATCGAGCAAATTACAGTTCAAATGCCAACAAGGGAGTGCTCGCCTCTAGGTAGTTTAAATACGAGTGCTGGATCATGTTCAATTGGCCGTATAATGGAGTTTGTTAAAGAGACGGATGCAACGCGTGTCTATCCGAGCATGAGCGTTGATCTGATCACAAGTTTACTCACTACCTCCGAAAACATTGGCAATAAACGCGTTACTGAAACCAATCTTCACACTCATATGGCAAATTTCTACAGCTTCTGTGCCCAGCAACAGCTCTCGACATCCGACTCACGAGGCTCTTTGACAGAAGCTGAAGTTACAGCTTTTGCCAAGCGTGGGAACCCAGTACATTTCCACGAGAATCTTTTCCATTATTCTCTAAAGGTGTTCAGCACTCAAGAAGGATACATGGGTCTTGCGCCGCCTATTGCGGAACAGGGGGATATTATTTGTGTGCTTTTTGGTTGCCAGATCCCTTTTATTTTGAGAGCTGAAGGGGATCATTATTTGCTTCTTGGTGGTTGTTACGTGCTCGCTGGAGCAGACGGAGAAAGGATTAGGATGATGAAAAACGGAGAGCTACAAGCGCAAGTTTTTGAGATACACTAAGGTTGAAGAACAGTACTGGCGGAACTTATCAATAGGTTGAAGCACATAGGTCGAAGTTAGAATCATGTTTGCTGCCAGATGAGGAAATGCAGCTCTTTTCTTGTTTTCAATTATGGGTTGTATACCTAACGCAATACTACTCCGTTTTCACGGCTCTCATGCATTTAAAACAGCTTATTAAAAAAATCGCCACTAACATAACCACTCGAAAGATTCTTCCATACACATCCTTCCGAGAAACAAAAACCCACCCAGACTTTCAAACCCAAACGTCCATCCTCTCGTGTCAGTCCCCGGAACCTCTTTTGCTAGAACCATCATCACTCCACCAATCTACAAGTACCTAGCTGAGCTGATAAAACACGAGTCGAGTTCAACCAGCCATCCTCTAGGACAAAACGAGTAAATCGTTTTCATTAAATTATCTTCATCTCAAGTATACACATCTCTAAACAACGCATGTCAAATCATACCAATACCTCTCGCCTTTCATACAATACAATACAACACAATACAATCATCAATATATATGTCTACATCTATACATATCATATTTTCCCTCCGCAATACAATTTAAAAAAAAACACTTCACCAAATCAGAATAAGCTATATTTTAACAGGTTCACGCCCCTATCTCACAAGCTCCTCTAACCTAACTCTAAAAATTCTGTATAGTCTCACCGAAATGTTTCGAATCCGCAATTTCCCGCCCCCCCC
>Ga0247734_1000260_pt1 | contig 47327 bp, 56 predicted proteins | sample UWRJL103311B2_FD_180933 | JGI IMG/M metagenome (GOLD analysis project Ga0247734, IMG submission 180933) | Plant litter microbial communities from Arlington Agricultural Research Station in Wisconsin, United States - UWRJ-L103-311B-2 | ecosystem: Environmental > Terrestrial > Plant litter >...
TTCGTTTTTTTCATAAGCATGTAGTGAATTGAAGAGATAGGCAGATCGTATTTCTTCCCTAAGCTACGATAACTTAACCCATCTACCACTCGGTCATGAATAAGTTGGGCCATTGTTTTTTTGTCCACTTGTTTACTTTTTTGTGTAAACCTATTTCAGGACAAGACACAGTCAATTGAAATATTTTGATTTTTAAGGCTTAGTGCTAAAGCGCAAACAAAATGGCCCCTGTTTGATTTTAAACACTATATGAAAACCACCTTTGTAATCCTATTCGCCGCCTCGTTCATCACGTTGTATTGCAGTTGCACCAAAAACAATAAATTATCGATTGAGCCGATCAGTCAGGAATACAATAACCGGTTTATAACAGGTAAAGGATTAGACGCCCGCTATTTCAGCACAAAAGATGTGGTGCAATATTACCAGGTATCCGGCTTTGACAACTTTACGTCAAACACTGTGCTGGTTAAGCTCGGTGCCTTTACGGACGCTCATTACAAGGCAAACATAAGGGACAGTGTTCAAAACCTGAACGTATTATTCTACCGAAAAAAATGGCTCGCGGGTTACGATAGGCACCTGTACGAATCTGCCAGGGATAATGAGAACAGGAGCTTGGAAGGTTATTCTGATGACCTGGTGGCTTGGATCACTTATAAAAAGTTAAAGGGCGATGCGGTAAAAGTGGTACGTACCCGATCTTTTTTTGGACACGCTGCCGGTGGCAAACCGTTGGAACTTCGGGATACGCTTGCCTTGAAATAATACGATTTTGATGAAGTACGATTGTTAGATCTCTTAAAGATCTGCTTTATCAATTGAGTATCCTAATGCTGCCGGTTTGGTGACTACATCCTCACTGATCCATTTCGATTTGATATAAAATTTTCCGTTGTCTTTAATTAGCGTAAATTCCGGGGTCATTTTTTGTCCCGCAGGATAACCTGAAATATGTTTAAGATGCGTTAAAATGAGTTTAGAACCATTTTCCTGAGCACGCAACTCATCTGCAAACGCCATTTGAAACCCATCACCGCTTGCCGTAATATTATCGCCGGAATATTGATTTGGGGTATTGTAGGGCTGCATTTGCTGCTGGGTATTTTCATATTTTTCATGGCCGCTATCTTCAAGCAGGCCCTTAAACTTCAGGACGAACAGGATCTAATTTTTTAAGCTATGCCAATTGTTGTTAATGTGGACGTGATGCTGGCCAGACGCAAAATGCAGAGCAAGGATCTGGCAGAAAAACTGGGCATTACGCCAGCCAATTTTTCCATTCTTAAAACCGGAAAGGCAAAGGGTATCAGGTTTGATACCTTGAGTGCGATCTGCGAGATACTGGATTGCCAGCCGGGAGATGTGTTAGAATTTGTACCCGATAAAGCATGATCCCTCTAAAATCTATATATTAAATAATTTGATATGACATCAAGACTAATGATTGTCCTGGCACTTATAGTGCTGGGTAGGGCTTCCTTTGCTCAGACTAAAATAAACCGGATTGATAGCCTGCTTCATTCACTTAATGAAAAAGGGAAATTGAATGGCAATGTATTGGTTGCCGAAAAAGGTAAGATCATCTACCTCAAGAGCTTTGGCATAGCTAACGAAGCTAGCGGGGAGAAGATTGATAAAAACACGATTTTTGAACTGGCTTCGTGCTCCAAGCAGTTCACCGCTATCGCGATAGTGATCTTAAAAGAGCAAGGAAAGTTAAGCCTGGATGACCCAATAGCGAAGTATCTGCCCAAGCTTGCTTTCTATGACAAGATAACCATCCGTAACCTCTTGAATCATACAGGCGGCTTGCAAGATTACCTGAGCATTATGGATACTGTTTTTGACAAACATAAGATAGCTGTCAATGACGACATCATAACCATTTTTGCCAGACTCAGGCCAGCACTTGAATTTAGCCCGGGAACACAGTTCAAATACAGTAATACCGGATATGCATTACTTGCTTCCATCATCGAAAAAGCTTCCGGCGAAAGCTATGCCAGCTTCCTGAAGAAAAACATCTTTGATCCCCTGCATATGCAGCGCACGTTTGTTTTTAACAGAAGATTGCATCCAAGGAAGATCGACAATTACGCATTTGGCTACATTTACTCTAAGTACCTTGGGAAATATCTCCTGCCGGATTCCATTGAAAAGGCTAAAGTGGTTTTTTGGCTGGATGGCGTAGTAGGCGACGGCACGGTTAATTCAACAGTATTGGATTTACTTAAATGGGATCGTGCTCTATATACCAATAAGCTGATCTCCGGAACGGATATGCATCAAGTGTCCTCTCCTGCCAAACTTAGCGACGGAACCTATACCAGGTATGGATTTGGCTGGAAGATCGAGCAGCATGACGATTACGGCAAGGTGGTTCGGCATAGTGGCGGCTGGCCCGGATATAAAAGTGACATTGAAAGGCATACTGATAACGATAAAACGATTATTGTTTTACAGAATCACTACAACGCTGCCGAACCAACCAAGAGTATCAGGAGTATTCTGTATAATCAGCCAGTTACCTCACCGTGATAAATCATGACCTGTGCAGGGAATTCGATTATAAGTAAGTGGTTGTTACCTTTTTTTCGAAACTTTTGCATAGGTCTTAGAATACGGCTCAATATTTAACTAAGAGATTTGCAGATGGTTAAACACCTGTTCGCATATGATGATAGCAGTTGGTGAGTTGAGCCAACAACAACTTGTTGTGTTTCCAATTATAGCACATACATTCACCCCGGTAAAAGTTCGAGGCGAAATTAGGCTCTGCGGGCGATCTACCAGCCGGGTATAATTATTTAAAGACCGGCGTTAGAGCAACTGGTATCATCCCTGCCGGTGAAGTGCAGTTCAATCTGTTTAGCGATTATGATCACAGCAAACAAGACGCACTGAGTAATTTGATGGATGAGATCAATGCCCGCTATGGTCGTGGCGCATTGAGAGTCGCCGCAGAGGGTTACGAGAAAACCTGGAAAATGAAGCAGGAGTACTTAAGCAAGCAGTACACAACGAACTGGTACGACATCATAGTGGCCAAATGAGTTACGGACAAGAGAAATTTTACGCGGCACTGATGCAATGGGTCTGGAGCAATCCCAAATTATTGCACAAGATCAGTCAGCGTAACCTGAAGCATTTATTTGAGTTTGATCCGCAGCGCGGTTTGTCTATAGACCTGCGCCGTTTTGAATTGGATTTTTACCGGGTTACGTTCTATCCGCCCCAAGGGAAAAAATAATATATCGACGAGTTCGTGCGCAAGGTCTGCGGCATCATACATCTGTCCCTGAAAAGGTCAGGCCGGGTCGACCTGACCCTTACGATCACCGTTCGTCATATGATCTCCGAGGTCAGCCACTGGAAGACCTTTTATATCAGCGAAAATTATAGTGGTGAATTGAAACCTTTGGCCGAAAAAGAAACGGACTGGCATTATAAATTTTAAGGACCCTAGGCAATATCGGCTCCATCCAGGGATCAAAAACCATACATGCCACCCGAAACGGAGAGCTGTTCACCCGTAATCCAGGCTGCATCGTCGGAGGCCAGGAAGACGGCGGCTTTGGCAATATCTGCGGGCTGGCCCCGGCGACCCAGCGGCGTATTGGCAATAAACATTTTTTCATAGTCGCTACCGGCGGTGACGCCTGCCGCTGTCGCACCTTCGGTCTCGGTAGCGCCCGGCAAAATAGAGTTGATGCGCACGTTCTTGGCGCCCAGTTCTTTGGACAAGGCGATGGTGAAGGCATCCAGTGCCGCTTTGGTTGCGGAATACAAGGAGGCACCCGGCAACGGCATTTTGCTGGCACCCGAACTGATGTTAATGATATTGCCGCCCTGAGCGCCAAACAGTTTCAAAGCTGCCTGGATGGTCAGTATTGGCCCCAGCACATTGATATTGAAACTTTGGTAAAAAGCGTCTGTCGATATTTGTTCAATGGTTCCATAGCCCTGAGCGACCGCATTGTTGACCAAAATATCCAAGCCGCCAAAAGCTTCATTAGTTTCTTCAAACAGCCGGGTTACATCGGCTTGGTTCGATACATCGGCCTGTACCGCAATAGCGATGCCACCATTATCGGTAATCGCCTTGACCACATCATCCGCGGCATCCTTACTGGAGGCATAATTCACTACTACTTTTGCACCTGCTGCCGCGAAATGCTTGGCGATCGATGCACCTATTCCTTTAGCAGCACCGGTAACGACCGCTACTTTGTTTTCTAATTTATTCATGATTTCAATGAGTTAAGATTTGAATTTGACCAGGTCCTGGAAGATCAACTGCCCCCAGGTGTTCCCTTGCGCCTGCACTAGCAGTCCGCCTTCGGCAAGCCGCCCCAGTTTGACCGGTGCGAAACCCAGATTTTCGGCAAGCGCGGCGATTTCCGCCGTAGCGCTGTCATCGTCGCTTGCTAGGAAAATTACCCTGTTGCCGCCATGTATTACCGGATCCTGTTCAAGGACAGCAGCCCCCAAATGGTTGAAGCCTTTAACAACTTTCCCATTGCTGAAAGCCTGCGCCACGAATTGGGCAGAAGGCAGCCCGGCCAGCTTTTCGGGGGCCACGCCATAGGCATTGGTTACGTCGACGATAATTTTTCCCTGCCAATCCGGCAATGCTTTTGCGACGCCCGGGTGCGACTCAAAACGCACCGCCAGGAAAATAACATCTGCCTTGACAGCATCCGCCATGGTTGCGGGAATGATCCCTGTTCCGATCGCGGTAGCCTCGGAGGCAAAGCTTTCCGGGTTACGCGTAGTGGCGACAGCTACTTCGATACCCTTGCGGGCAAATGCTTTGGCCAGGGCCTTACCGATCTTGCCGAAGCCAATAATTGCATAGCTTTTTGCTACGCTGTTTTGTGAACTGTTCATATTAAAATTTAAAAATTATTTTGATAAATAGGTCATACCGCCATCCACCAGGATTTCGGCACCCAACATAAACGAGGAATCATCTGAGGCCAGGAAAACGGCTGTTTTACCAATATCACCCGGTTGCCCGATCCTGCCGATCGGCATTTGATCTGCGAAATGTTTTTTTACTGCTTCCATTTGTTCTGCCGGTACAAACTTGTCAAACGCCGGGGTGTCCGTTGTACCCGGTGTGATGACATTTGCCCTGATCTTCCGGTCTAAAAGGTCGCTGGAAAATCCTTTGGCTAAATAGATCACTGCCGCTTTTGCAGCGCCGTAAAGCGTGAAATTCGCATACGCCCGGTGTGCGGCGTTGGATCCGATCAGAATGATCGAAGCACCGTCGTTCAGATAAGGCAGCGCTTTTTGTACGGTGAAGTAAACGCTTTTTAGGTTCAGGTCTAACAGCTGGTCATAATCTGCCTCGCTGGTAGTTGCCACCGTTCCGGTGGTTCCGGCACCGGCATTGGCAACGAGTACGTCTATTTTTCCGAATTTTTCGGCTGTCGTTTGGAATACTTTTTCAAGGTCAGGCAGCTTGGTGACATCCGCACTGATGGCAATGAAGTCTTCGCCAAGCAGCGCAACGGCGTTGTCTAAGGTCTGCTGGTTCCTGCCAATGATCGCGCCTCTGGCGCCTTCGTTCTTTAATGCTTCCGCGATGCCGAATCCTATCCCGCTATTACCACCGGTAATGACGGCAACTTTGTTTTTCAATTTGTTCATGATACAAAGTTGCAGGGTCGAATCCGGCCATGGCTTGACCTGTATCAGGAAATATCCTTGACCTAAGTCAAGACTTTACGGAATTTTTCCGGATACGGCTGAGGGTTTCGGGAGAAAGCCCCAGGTATGAGGCGATCATATTGAGCGAAAAACGCTGCAGGAAATGAGGATAGTTTGCGATGAGGTCTTCGTAACGCTCTTCGGCGGTATAGCTGATCGCCGCCTGTACCCTGTTCTGATTGGCGATAGCAAAATTCTGTTTGATCACTTCCTGCATGGCTGCAAAGGCAGGAATAGGCGCGAAAAATTCTTCGACCTGCGCGTTGGTGACTACTAGGAGTTCAAGATCTTCCAATGCTTCGATGTTATAACGGCTGGGTTTTAAATGGTAATAACTTTCAAAATCCGCCAGCCACCATTCCTCCACACTTAGCTTTAGGATATGCTCATTTCCTTTTTCATCTACCCGGTAAGTTTTGGCGGAACCTTTTACGATAAACCCGGTGTATTTGCAGACATCGCCCTCCTGTAGGAAGTATTGGCGTCTGCGCAACTTTTTTGGTTTTAAATGTACCCTGAACATCTGCTTTTCTTCTTCTGAAAGCGGCATGCCGGACAGCTTCTGCATGTAATCAAAAAAGATATCAAAATCGGACATGATAAACCTGGCTAAAGCCTGCAATTTAGTCAATCTGATCAAAAGTTTATGGACGAACTGAACGTTTTGCGGGCCGAAGAAAAAGCGGCAGCGTATCAGATGCTGCCGCTCCGCTGATCTTAGCTTAGTAGTTCTCCCATACCGAACAGTGTCAAACCCGGTGCAAATTGCCCGGCGACCGCTTCATTGGCCGCTTGGATATATTTTCCGGTGATCGGGTCGACCACGGTACGCAAAGGCCGTTTACCTTTTTCTGTACCGATCAAATCAACAATAGCATCGGCCACCATTTGCGGATCGGGATTGTGGTTTTGGATCAGCCCGCCGAGAGCGGTGATCATTTTGCCTGGCATGTCCGCGATGGCGCCATAACCTTCAAATACCGACTGGTCTGAAGCGTACTGTGTCTTTTGATTCATTTCTGTTGGAAAAGCACCCGGTTCTAAGATCGCCACATCGATACCTAAACGCTTCACTTCGTAATGCAGCCCCTCGCTGATCCCTTCCAAGCCGAATTTAGAGCCGGCGTAAATGGTCGCGAAAGGGAAAGATACACGGCCAAAACCACTGGTCACATTAATGATCAGGCCGTCCGCTTGTTTTCGCATCGCTGGCAACACTTGCTTGATAAACCGCCATGGTGCAAATACATTCACGTCGAAGATCGCCTGGGCATCCGCTGTGGTAAAACTTTCGGCTACGCCGTTCAGTGAAAAGCCTGCATTATTGACCAGCACATCGATTCGGCCTGCTTCGGCGATCACGCGTTCAACCGCCTGCTTTACGCTATCATCGTCAGTCAGTGTAACATCCAGCACGGTCACATTTTCCAATGCTGACAAAGCTTCTGCTTTCTCCGCATTTTTGCCCCGGGTATCTCTCATGGTTGCATACACCTGGTGCCCTAAAGCTGCCACACTGTGTGCGGTCAGCCAGCCGAAGCCGCTATTGGTTCCTGTTATTAAAACTACTTTTTTGCTCATCGTTTTTATTTTTAATTAATGAGACAAAGGTTGGTAACAGGTAAACGGAAACTTTTACCATTTGGTAAAAAGCGAGGCGACTTTATAAAAAAGACAATTAACGGACATTCCGCCGTATCCGGCTCAGCGACTGCTGTGTGATGCCCAGGTAAGAAGCCACATGGGCAAGCGGGACCCGGTTGACCAGGCCCGGAAAATGTTCATTGAACAGGAAATAACGGCTGGTCGCATCTTCGGAAACCAAAGGGCTCCGTCGTTCTATGGCTTTGAGTAAACAGTTCTTTAAGATCAGGTTTTCGATTTCTTTCCAGCTCAAAATGGTATTGCCGATCTCGTCCCAATCCTTTTTGGAAAAGACCAGGAACTCACAATCGGTCTCCGCCTGAATGTATTCTGAGGAAATGATCTGCGCCTCGAATCTTTGCTGATCCGATACAAAGTTATTTTCCTCGACAAAGGAATGCGTGATCTCTTCACCCTTATTGTTGTAGTAACAGAAACGTACCACACCCTTAAGCAGGAACCCTACAAACCTCGGTACCTTTCCTGCTTCTGAAAAATATTCTTCCTTATGCATTTGCAAAGTCTTGGCCTTGCTCAAAATAAAGTCCGTTTGCTGTTGGTTGAGATTCCCGAATTGAAGAATGTAATTAATGAACGGTTCCATCTGGTAAAATTCGCCATTCTATTTGGCAGTTCATTTACCATTTGGTAAAAAACAATAAACTGTTAATTAACGGACATACGGTAATCGGGATACAATAAAACACGGTTGGGCAACATCCGCCATCTGGGATTGATCGAGCTTTGCGGTATGAAAAAGACAATATTGATCACCGGTGCATCAGCCGGCTTGGGTAAAGCCACTGCCAAATTGTTTCAGAGTAAAAGCTGGAACGTTATCGCTACGATGAGGAGTCCGGAACAGGAAACTGAATTGAACCAGTTGGAGCATGTGACGCTTTTACCGCTGGATGTTACGGATGCGGAGCAGATCAAAAAAACAGCCGCTAACGCAATTGCTTTACATTCAATAGATGTAGTTTTTAATAATGCCGGGTACGGACTGATGGGCGCCTTGGAAGCCTTTACAGATGAACAGATCTTAAGGCAGATCAATACCAACCTGTTGGGTGTGATACGTGTAACACAGGCATTTATTCCGCATTTCAGGGAAAAGCAAAGCGGTTTATTCATCAGTACGACTTCTATGGGCGGTTTTCTGGGATTTCCGCTACACTCGATCTACCATGCTACGAAGTTTGGTGTGGAAGGTTGGTCGGAAGGCATGTCTTTTGAACTGGCCTTGCATAATATCGGTATCAAGACCGTTGCGCCGGGCGGTATCGCCACCGATTTTTTAGCCCGCTCATTGGACAGGAACTTGCATCCGGCTTATAAAGACCTGGAGGATAAATTGTTTGCGACGACCGATGCGATGATGAATGCTGCGGCCTCAGCGGAAAAGATCGCGGAGATGGTCTATGAAGCGGCTACTGATGGTAAAGACCAGATTCGTTATCTAGCCGGATCAGATGCTCAGGCGATGTATGCCCGTCGTTTGGAGATCGGGCCGGAAGCATTCAGGCGGGAGATCAAAAAGCAATTCTTAAGTTTGTAGCTTATGAAGATCATTCGATCCATTACCGAAAAACATCGGCTGGTCGGTTTGCCCGATCCTTTGCATCCGCTGGTGAGCGTGATCCATATTTCGGCTGTCCGCTTTTCGGACCCGGAGATTTGGAAGAATTTTTCGGTTGGTTTTTACTGTATCTCACTTAAAAAGAACGTTGGCGGAAAGACCAAATACGGCCAGGGGTATTATGACTATGATAAAGGCGTCATGACCTTTATCGCCCCTAAACAAGTGATGTCACTGGATGAATCACAAACGGATATTCTCAGCACGGGGTGTGGCTATGCCTTGTTCATCCATCCTGATTTTTTTTACCAGCATCCACTGGCTGTCACCATTAAAAATTACGGCTTCTTTTCTTACGCGATTAATGAGGCGCTGCACCTGTCGGAAAAGGAAGAAAAGGATGTCGAGGATATTTTCCTGAAGATCGACCAGGAATACCAGCATATCGACAAGCACACCCAGGACATTATTCTGGCCCAGGTTGATCTTTTGCTGAATTACAGCAACCGTTTTTACGAAAGGCAGTTCATCACCCGCAAAGCGATCAATCACAATGTTTTAACCAAGGTCGAACAACTATTAACTGCTTATTTTGACAACACGCAGGTCAGTGGCTTGCCCACCGTGGAGTATATGGCCGGGCAACTGAACCTGTCTCCGCATTATCTCAGCGATCTCTTGCGATCGCTTACCGGGCAAAGTGCACAGCAACACATCCAGGAGAAACTAATCGAAAAAGCGAAAGAATATTTATCGATCACCAAGCTGTCAGTCGCGGAGATCGCTTATCAACTTGGCTTTGAACATCCCCAATCCTTTAACAAGCTGTTTAAAAAAAAGACCGATTTGTCCCCACTGGAATTTCGCCAAAGTTTCAATTAAGATGAACGAAATTTTATTAATTACTAAAATAATTAGTATTTTTGCGCGTTAATCTTTGACTATGTGCGGAAGAGTTTTAGTAGGAGAACAAAAAGATATCGTGATCACCGGCCGGGATGGGCGGCAGTTTAAACCTAAACCCAACAGCACCGGGAACCCGGGAAGTATGCTGACGGTGGTAACGGATGCTTTACCAGATAAGGTACAACAATACCGCTGGGGTTTATTAACAGCGGACGATGAAAAGATCCACGCGAAACATAAGCATGCAAAGATTGAGAACCTGCATAGTATATGGCGTCAGCAATTGGGGCGCAAGCATTGCGTGATCCGGATACAGGCGTTTTTTGAATACAATATAGAGCAACAAAAGTCTTATCGGGTTGAGCGAACAGACGGTAAGCCGTTTTATATCGCAGGATTATGGGATATTTGGATGGATGTAGATACGAATGTATTGCTGCCTACTTGTTTGATGATCACGATGCCTCCGAACCGTTCAATGGCGGAAATCCATGACCGTATGCCGGCCATACTGGAGCGCAGTGATATCAAGACTTGGCTGAACAGTAACCTGACTGGGCAGCAGCGCACGGCGCTTTTGTTAAGCAAACCGTGTTTGCCGGAAATGCTGAAGATCACCGTGGAAAAAGAATACTAAAACACCGTTTTGTTATCTACCGATCAGGGTCATTTACAGCCTGACAGATTTCGGCAAAACTTTAATTCCGACATTGAACGCGATCCTGGCCTGAGGTAACCATATCGCCGGAGAGCGGGGGCGAAATTCAGCCCCCGATAACACTTAACCTGCCTGAAGTTGGTCCATATGAGCAAAATTAGCATAGGATCTTGAGTAATATGGACCATTCTTGATAAGAATATAGCAGAGTGAACGAACCACTTTGCAAGACAAATTATTCCATTCTACTACACCTTTGCGACTTTTGGATACATTCCACCACCCGCCTTCCCGCAACTTTGCTGTAACAAAAAACAGCGAAAATGAAATTACAAAACAGCACGGTCCTGATCACCGGCGGATCCAGCGGAATAGGCCTGGAATTGGTGAAACAACTCACCGAGCACGGAGCCAATATTATCATCACCGGGCGTGACCTTGACAAGCTGAACGAGACCCAAAGGCAGTTCGCAAAGATCCACGTTTTTCAAAGTGATGTGAGTGACCCCGAGAGCATCAGGCAGCTATACGACAACGTCACCCGGCATTTCCCTGATCTCAATATCCTCATCAATAATGCTGGTGAAATGCGCCTGCTTGATCTGCAGGATACCGGCAAGAGTCTGGAGAATATCACCAGGGAGATCGATATCAACCTATCGGGCACCATACAAATGGTGCACCAGTTCCTGCCACACCTGGTGAATAAAAAATCAGCAGCCATTGTAAATGTTTCCTCCGGCATAGCGTTCATGCCATTTTCGGTGGCCCCGGTCTATAGCGCGTCTAAAGCCGGGGTGCGTGCTTACACGCAGGCTTTGCGCTTGCAGCTTAAAGGAACTGGCGTAAAGGTCTTTGAAATGATCCCACCGGGCGTGAAAACCAACCTGCAAAAAGACTGGGTACTACCAACAGACTCAAATTCTTCATTGACGATGGATGTGGATAAAATGGTAAACGTGGCTATTGAAGGGCTGCAAAAGGACAAACCGGAGCTCAGGCCGTTCCTGATCAGTGTCATCAAATGGGCAAGCAGAATCGTTCCGGGTGCCCTGATCAATTTCGGTCACAAAGAATTCGAAAGATTCAAACAACTCAATACAAACGCAAACTACTCAACGCAATGAAACGAATAACTCTATCTGTCATCCTGCTGTTCGCAGCTATAACTTCCTTCGCCCAAAAACTATCCGCCGACCAGATATTGGGCACCTGGCAATGTAGTGATTACAAAATTGAAGTTTACAAGTCGGGAAGCACCTATTCGGCCAAACTCCTGTGGTCAAAGGATATGTTCGAGTCTGATGGCAAAACCTCAAAGAAAGACATCAAGAATCCCGATGCAAAACTTAGAGACAGGCCGGTACAAGGCCTGACCCATATTACCGCGCTTATCTATAAGGATGGTGAATACGCAGACGGTAAATTGTACAGCGTACAGGATGGCAATACCTATAGCCTGAAAGGAAAATTAAATGGCGTTAACGAGCTGGAAACACGTGGATACAAAGGTGTTCCGATGTTGGGAAAGACCTTTAAGTGGAAACGCGTTCAATAGATACTGAAGAACAGAGAACATGACAAATATACCTAAAGACGAGCTATCAAGATCCTGGTTCATGGTCTGCAACGCCATGCCGCCTGTAGGTGTTTTCCTGTATTATAAGCACAGGAAGCAATATCCCAACAAAGCGAAGAGGGCATTGACCAGCGCCATGATCGGCGTACCCATGGCACTGGTCATGGGTTATATCATCAACACACATATCCTGAAATAGTTATGGCCAGAAATATCATCTCTTTATTGTTACTGATCGTTTCCGTATCGCTCAGCTTTAAGCATGCCTGGGATACGGCTCACTATCAGACCAACCCCGACGCGCTCAAAATGATGACAAGCCTGGGGATCAGTAAGGCGACAGTTCCGGTCTTCGTCTTGTTGACCATTGCCATCGGTGTGCTTTTGCTCATCCCGAAAACTTTTTTTCTGGGTAATATGATCAATGCCATATTTATCGTTCTGATCATGGGGCTGGCCTTGCGGGCCGGGAACATCAAAATGGTCTTGATCGAGATCCCGTTCCTGATCATGCCCTTGTTAATGATCTGGTTGAAATATCCATTCAAAAATTAAAACTAACTTGCAATATGCCAATTGCTAAGCCATACAGGATACGATCTATAACCGAGATACACCGCTTAATGGCGCTGCCCAAGCCCCATCATCCGCTGATCAGCATTGTTGACCTGAAAGGCCTGAAGAATGACCACGATATTGATGCCGTTATATTCGATCTTTACGTGATATCCATGAAAAGGGGCTGCAATAACCTTTTTTATGGACAGCAGAAATATGACTTTGATGAAGGCCTAATGGGGTTCATGTCCCCCGGCCAGGTTTTGCGTGGTGAAGATAACGGTGTGCCCCCGGACCTGGAAGGTTGGATGCTTTTTATTCACCCCGACTTTCTTTGGAATACATTACTTGCATCCAGGATCAAAAAATACGAATACTTCGGTTATGCGACCCATGAAGCGCTGTTCCTTTCTGATAAAGAGGAAACGGTCATTAATGACCTGATCAGAAATATCAAAAATGAATATCATTCCAACATCGATAAATTCAGTCAGGATATCATTATTGCGAATCTGGAAACACTGCTGAATTATGCAGAGCGTTTTTACCAGCGCCAGTTCATCACCCGTAAGATAACGAACCACAAGATATTGGAGCGGTTGGAAGAAAGATTGAGCGCGTATCTTCGTGATGGAGCTTTGTTATCAAAGGGCGCACCTACCGTGCAGTATATGGCTGATACGCTGAACATCTCACCCAAATATCTGAGTAGCCTTTTGAAACAGCTCACCGGGCAAACCACCCAGCAGATCATCCACGAGAAGCTGATCGAAAAGGCTAAGGAAAAGTTATCGACCACTGAACTGTCTGTTAGCGAGATCGCCTACAGTTTAGGGTTTGAACATTCCCAGTCTTTCAGTAAGTTATTCAAAAGCAAAACGAAACGGTCACCGCTGGAATTCAGGGCTTCATTCAATTGACCGGCACGGTATAATCGTGCAAACTCTTCAACTACCTGAACGTTTTTCCGGCACAGGCCAGCGACCTTTGTGTTATGGAAAACAACAAAAACATCGAAGAGACCATTCTCACTTATACGAGTGCCTGGAATGAGACCGAACGGGAAGCCATCCTGGAGAAGATAAGTAAGTGCTGGGCAGCGAGTGGCTCTTACACCGACCGCTTAACAGATACCATCACCGGACCTGATGCGATCACCGACCTGATCATCAGTTCGTACGGACAAATGGGCCCCAGAACATTTCAGGTACTGGCAGAACCACAGGTGCATCATCAAAGCGGACGGTTCCGCTGGCTGGCCATCCGGCCCGAGGGATACCCGGTTGAGGGTATGGATTATTTTGAATTTGACAGCGAGAACCGCATCACCAAGATTGTAGGCTTTTTTTAAACAAAAGATCATGAAAATAACATTGCCAAATATAGAACCGGGCCAGGGGCCTGTGTTGATGCTGAACATGATCAAGTTCAAGGACAAAATGATCTACTTTGAACAGTATATACCTGCGTTTAATAAAGTCGTGAAGCAACTGGGCATTGAAGGTGTCACAGTAAAACTGGTAAGCGAGGTCGTCGCTAATATTGTTGCCGATGAGCACGAGCAATGGGACGAGATTGTAGTAGTAGAATATCCGAGTGCTGAAGCGTTCTTAACCATTGCGCAGAGCGAAATCTATCACGAAATAGCTAACCCGCTTCGTGAGGCGGGGACAGCGGAACTGAAATTGTTTATGACACGCCAAATTGACTTTTAAAAGTTATACTTGCTGCTATGTCCGAACTCATCCTGTCCAATTTTGCCTTGCATATAGCACTTGCCCCTGAAGAACAGAAGCAAGTGCTTGCCTTATTGCAAATTAAGAAAGTGGCCAAACGCAGTATACTGCTGCGCCCCGGAGAGATCGAACGGCATATCTATTTTGTTAACGAAGGCTGCCTGCGCATGTACCATACCGATAAGGACGGGCAAGAACACAACCTCTGCTTTTACCCAGAGAACTGGTGGGCTTGCGATATTGTAAGTTTTTTTAAAGCGAAACGGGCCACCAACTCCATTCAGGCACTGGAAGATACAGAAGTGTGTTACTTTAGCTTGCCTGCGCTCGAACGGTTATTTAACGAGTTACCCAGGTTTGAGCGCTTTTTTCGCATCCTCACGCAAAATGGTTTTGATATGTTTCAGCGGCGGGTTACCTCCAACCTGTCAAAAACCGCCGAGCAGCGTTACCGCGAATTCCGCAGGCATTACCCGGGACTCGAACAACGCATATCACAGAAGCATATTGCCAGCTACCTGGGCATAACAGCAGCCTTCCTCAGCATGATGCGCAAGGAAAAGGATCTTTGATCTAGTTCAGCTGATCACGCCGGAACTGTACAGGCGAAACACTGGTCCGCTGTTTGAACAGTTTATTGAATGATTGCGGATGCTCAAAACCTAAATGGTAAGCGATCTCTGCTGTGGTCAGGTTTGTTTGGTTCAATAATACTTTTGCTTTCTCGATCAGTGCCAGGTGGATATGCTGCTGTGTGGTTTTACCGGTGAGTGTTTTAAGCATATCTGAAAGATACCGCTGTGATACATGCAAATGCGTTGCAATATCTTGTGGCGAAGGTAATCCGTTAATGATCTTATCAGTACCATCGAAACGCTCATTCAACCAGTTGTTCATCCGGCTGATCAGGTCATGGTGCATGTTCTTTCGGGTCAGGAACTGCCGGTTGTAAAAGCGGTTACTGTGGTTGAGCAACAGTTCGAGCTGCGATACCAGCACATTCTCGCTGAACGGATCAATCTGGTTATCCAATTCGATCGCAATAGCCTTAAAAAGCGTTTCCATGGTTTGTTTTTCTTTTTCCGACAGGAATAATGCCTCGGCTACGGCATAATCAAAGAATCCATAGTTATGGATACCTTGTGACAGTGCATGACCGTCTAACAATCCTGGATGGAAATATAAAGTGTAACCCTGATAGTCCCCGGGATCGGCGGACATTTGTACGACTTGGCCCGGTGCTAAAAAGGCCATGCCGCCTTCTTTAAAATCATAAGTTCCAGGCCCGTATTTGACGCTGCCCCTGAATTCTTTTTTGAAAGTGATCTTATAAAGATCGAGCATGAACCAACTGCCGGCATCCCGCAGGTCTATCTTTACCTGATCGTAGTTGACCAGGGTCATCATCGGATGTGAGGGCGGATCTAACTTCAACCTGTGCATTAGATCGCTTATACTATTAAACTTTAACGGCTTGTCCATTCAGGCTTGGGATTTCGTTATGTTATCGATCAGCATAAAGATACGGCTTTAACCTTGAACTGAAGGGCGGATCACAACATCACCTACATCCACATTATCCGGTTGCTCAATGGCGTAAGCGATCGCCTTCGCAATGGCTTCAGCAGGGATAGCCATTTGATCGGCATTTTGCTGAATGGTATTTCTGACTTCCTCGTTTTTGATATTGCTTGCAAATTCTGTAGCTACATAGCCCGGCGAAATACCGGTTACCCGCCAGCGGCCCTGCGATTCCTGGCGTAATGCTTCGCTGATGGCACGCACTGCGTTCTTGGTTCCTGCATAAACACCCATGGTGGGTACAATGCTGATACCAGCTGTGGAGATCACATTGATGATGTGCCCGGAGCCTTGTTCTTTAAAAACAGGCAATGCCGCGGCAATGCCATATAAAGTGCCTTTCAGATTAACATCGATCATCTGTTCCCAGCCATCCACATCCAGTTCCTCCATTTTATATAACTGGCTGATGCCCGCGTTATTGATCATCACATCAAGCCTGCCAAACCGCTCTACAGCCAATGCCGTTAGTTTAGCCAGCTCTTCACGGCGGGTCACATCTATTTCCAAAAAGGCAGCTTCGCCGCCGTTATGCTTTATAGCATCAACTATTGTTTTCAACCGGTCGGCCCGGCGCGCGCCTAAAACCACTTTCGCACCCTGAGCTGCTAATAACTCCGCTGTTGCTTTACCTATACCACTGCTTGCACCGGTTATCGCAATTACTTTATTCTGAATTCCGTTTTTCATAAGCATCTTATTTAAAGCAAAGTTCAAAAAAGGAAAAGTGCCTTATGTAGCCGAAATTGCCGAATGTGTAGTCTTTTTGGTAAAACTTTAAATCTTCCTTCTGCATGTCATGATTTAATCATTTCCACGTTTTTTCATTTAGGTTACAAATGTCCTTGATTTGGTTAGTGTGTCGCCATGATGGATACCCACCTTTGCTTATATATATTAATCATTTATTCTTATGGACAATCAAACAGGATCATCAACGAACGGCCAACCGGTTGCGCTGGTAACCGGCGCCAATCAGGGTGTAGGCAACGAGATTGCTAAAGCGCTTGTCGCGAATGGCTACATCGTATATGTGGGATCACGTAAATTGGAGAACGGAGAAAAAGCGGCTACAGGGATTGGGGAAAACGCAAAAGCCATCCAACTGGACGTTACGCAGCAGTTAACCATTAGTGCGGCAGTGGAAAAGATCGGAAATGAATACGGTCGTTTGGATCTGCTTGTGAACAACGCCGGTATATCACATGGCGGAACATCCCCTAAAAGCCCGGAGGAACTGATGAGCACCGGGCGGGCAGTAAACGTGTCACTGGATGAAGTACGCAACGTTTGGGAAACCAATGTGTTCGGCGTTATCGTCATGACCCAGGCTGCTTTACCTTTATTACGTAAGTCATCGGCCGCACGCATCGTCAACGTTTCAAGTGGGCTGGGCTCATTGACCTGGATCTCTGACCCGGAATGCTGGGCAAGAGAACACTTTGGCATCGTTTACGCCGCATCTAAGACTGCCCTTAATGCCGTTACAGTGGCTTTTGCCTTAGAATTGGAAAAAGAAGGCATTAAGGTGAATGCTACCAGTCCGGGTTATACTGCCACTGCGCTAAACAATTTCCAGGGGACAGACAGTTTGGAAGTAGGCTCACGCGAACCTGTTCGTGTAGCGTTGGAAAGAGATGGCCCTACAGGCGGCTTTACAGGCCCTGAAGGACCTTTGCCTTGGTAATGCTAATATAAGAGAGCAAGCTTTTTATTAAACCAGTTATGACCGGCAACTGAATAAGCTCCGGTCATATTTTATTACCTTAGACTATGAAAACTGATTCACCCAAAATTGCTAAACTCGAATCAATCACCGAGATACACCGAATGCTGGGTATTCCGGGGCCTACGCATCCGCTGATCACGCTGCTGGATACCCGTGAAGAACGTATCAACTTAAGCAGGCTTCCGGTGAGCTATGTGACAACGCTTTACAAAATATCTTTTGTAAGCAAACTGGGTGGTCAGTTCAGATATGGCCAGGGTTATTATGACTTTGATGAAGGAAGCATGATTTTTACGGCGCCGAATCAGGTTGTAGGCAGTACTGCCGTTTACAAAGGGAACGAAGGTTATTCACTGGTCTTTCACCAGGACTTTCTTCAGGGTTATCCACTGGCTGCAAAGATCAAACAATATGGCTTTTTCTCCTATGCATCGAATGAGGCACTGCACCTTTCCGAGCAGGAAAGAACCACAGTGTCTTCTATATTTACGATCATTCAGGAGGAACTGAACAGCCGGATAGACGATTTCAGCCATGAAGTGGTCATCGCACAGATCGAATTGCTGTTAAGCTACGCCAAGCGGTTTTATAAACGTCAGTTCCTGACGCGGCAGGCGGCGAGCAACGACCTGCTTCAGGAATTTGAACAGCTGCTGAATACCTATTTTAAAGACGGGGAACCGGTCAACCATGGTTTGCCTACAGTACAGTACCTGGCCGAGCAATTGAATTATACTCCTAACTATTTAAGCGATATGCTACGTTCGCTCACCGGTTTAAACGCCCAGCAGCATATCCATGAGCGGCTGATCGAGAAGTCGAAAGAATTGCTGTCTACTACTAACCTGACCATTAGCGAGGTGGCCTTTCAGTTAGGCTTTGAGCACCCGCAATCTTTCAGCAGGCTGTTCAAAATAAAAACGAAGCTTTCGCCTGTGCAATTCAGAGCTTCTTTAAACTGATCTCTAAGGCTAGGTCGATTGCATGCCATAAAAGCAGCTTATGCTACGACACAATTGACCATGATAATGCAGGAATACTTTGTATAAAGCTTTTATATCTTCGTAGCATATAAATAATTCAACTAAAATATCGTCTTGATTACCTTATCTGCACCGTTGATCAGGTCGGCAACTTCCGACGGTTCCGGCTCCCGTTTTTTATTCTGAACGCAAAGCTGATAGAGCTCGGCTAATAAGCCGATGTGCCGGTAATCCGGAAAGTCAATGATATTATTCTTTTGAGTAGTTCATTCAGCTCAGCAATGGTTTTCCGGGTGACCTTCAATTGCCGGCGTTCGCTAACCTGTTCAAGGTGTTTTCCAGGACGATCCCGGCAATCACACCTGCTGCACGAAATTGCTTATTCTTAGCCAATAAAGCGGCTTTGTCTAATTCCGCATCCAGCAAACCTGCCTGGATCTCCCGGCGGATATCCAATAAGGTACTGTCAATAGTGCTCAGGATAGCCCCAATGATATTGTACTGTTGTTCGAATGCGGGTATAGCTGCATCAGGACCGGCAACGACCTTTTTATCAAAACCGGCAATTATCACGGTATCACTGAGGTAATCCTCAACGACATAATTTTCCCTGGTGATCTCTTTACGGCCTTTAGGTTTTTCATATAAGCGGACAAAGTCGCTGTGCCGTAAAGGCAACAGAATCTTGACTACGGCAACGGCTTCACTATACCATGGCTGATAGGCGGACTTGAATACCGGGAGCCCTTTCTTGAATTCCTGGTAATTCTTCTTTAAAGTGTTCGTAAAATGCTGCTCCATCTGCTCCGGGAACTGTTCGTCTCTGATGGCATTCAATAAATTAACACCCTGGGCGTTGAGGCGCTTCACATCCGCTTTGATCTGCTCAAAATTGCTTTTCATATCAGGTGCGAAATTAAGTTTTGCAGGAGATTTTACGAAAAGGAAAAATTCATAATCCTGATGGTGCTATCATTTATAGCAAGAGCTTTGGCATGTTCAACAAAGTAAAATGGCATTCTGAACAAAATTCCCTTGTCTGGATGGGCCTAACTTTGTCCTATACTATAAACAAAAATCAAATGAAAAAGAACAATTATCAAGGCGCATTGCAACATCCCATAGGTTCGGGTTTCAACGCTACCTCAACAAGCAGTGATGTGATTAAAGGAATGGATCTGACAGGAAAGATAGCAATAGTAACCGGCGGTAACACCGGCATTGGCTTAGAAACCACAAAAGTATTGGCAGCGGCAGGTGCAACCGTTATTGTACCGGCCAGAGACATTGAGAAAGCAAAGAAGAACCTGGAAGGTATCGCGAACGTAGAAATTGAGCCGATGGACCTTTTTGAACCTGATACAATTGATTCCTTCGCCGAAAAATTTCTCGCCTCCGGCAGGCCCATTCATATATTGATCAACAATGCAGGCATCATGTGGGTACCCCTGCAAAGAAACAGCCTTGGCATCGAATCGCAACTGGCAACCAATTACCTCGGCCAGTTCCAGTTAGTAGCCCGGCTGTGGCCTGCCCTTAAAAAAGCAAATGGGGCAAGGGTGGTTAACGTATCTTCTGCCGGTCACCATTGGGGGCCTGTGAATTTTGATGATCCTAACTTCGAGTACCGAGAATATCAAACTTTGCTTGGCTATGGGCAGTCAAAAACAGCCAGTAACCTCTTCGCACTAGAATTGGATGCCCGCGCCAGTGCCTATAAAGTAAGGGCATATTCCCTGCATCCAGGTACCATAGCAGGTACAGAACTGGCCAGAGACGCAGACATGGAACTATTTAAACAAATGGGTTTTTTTGACGAGCACGGCAATATAAGGCCGGAAATCCTGGCCGGTCTGAAAACAATACCTCAGGGGGCAGCCACGACTGTATGGTGCGCTACAAGCCCTATGCTTGATGATATCGGTGGCGTTTATTGTGAAGATGTGGAAATAGCAGAACCGGAGCAGAGTGAATCCCTGCCTGATAATGGACTGGAGTCGCGCGGCATAAAAATGTATTCGCTGGATGAAAGTAACGCGAAACGCCTTTGGACCCTTAGTGAAAAAATGACCGGTATCGGTTTCCAGTTAGGATAAGGTAGTGTATCGGTATTTAGCACAGTGACCAATTATCATTAAATTGGGACAAAACCTGGTGGGAAGGCCAGCAGTCTCTGCAAAACTTAACCAGCATAGGAGTACCGGTAATATCGGCCATTAACGGCCCGGCAATCGTACATTCAGAATATGCCTTAACAGCAGATATCATTCTGGCCAGCGAAAAGCTTATTTTCAAGATTATCCGCACTTAACTTTTGGTATCGTACCTGGTGACGGGATGCAAACCGTTTGGGCCAGGGCCCTGGGCAAATACCGCAACAAATACTTTCATTATACCCAGCAAAAAATTACTGCCGCCGAAGCTAAAACGCTGGGCCTGGTGGCCGAGCTGTTACCTGATAACGAAACTTTATCGAAAAGGGCAAATGACCTGGCAGCGCAGTTACAAATATCCCGGAGTTAGCCCGTAGGCATATGCGCGCCATGTTTATAGCGCCGCTTCGCAAAGCCTTGCTGGAATAGGTAGGTTATGGTTTAGCTGTAGAAGGCATTACCGCCACCGATTTGAGAATTGCCGCCAAAGAAAAAAGCCAAACAACAAACTAACGCTTAAAGGTCTTGACAAAGCTGGTGCAGAATGTGACCAGATCCGGTTTAGTTGTAGCCGGAATCGGTTAAAGGTATAGTGTGATCCATTTGAAGATCAAGGCTGTCTGAGAAGGTATCCAGCCGCGACCGTGCATTTTCATCTCCTGCAAAATCTTACTTCCGGATCCCTGTTCTTCCGGAAGCAGGGAAATTTCGTTACTTCAATCACCTTTGCCCAAAAAGATTTTGCTTATGAAGCATTGAACCACCCACAGGCGATACACGTAAATAATTTTAGTTTTTTATCAGGCGGCTTACGTAAATTGCGATAATTATATAGTTGAACGATGTCCACTTTTGAAGCGCTTTTCGACAACATTCAGGAAATATCAGGCAAATCGCTTTCCGAAGATGATAAGTGTCTATTGATGGAACATTTCAAACTCAAAAACCTCGAAAAAGGCAGTACTTTTTGCAGGAGGCGATGTATGCAAATACATTGGGTTTGTTGTAAAAGGATCTGCCAGTACCTTTACGGTAGATGAAAAAGGACATGAAAATATCCTGAAATTAGCTTTGGAAAACTGGTGGCTGGCCGATTTTGAAAATTTTCACCTGTTAACGCCAAGCCGTTTCAATATTGAAGCGCTGGAAGATCTGGAGATCCTGCAATCAACCCCATGCTCAAATTGAGGAGTTTCTTAAACATATTCCTTCCTTTTCAATGCTTGAAATGGGATGTTCCTGCGCCAACTCTGTAGGTGCCTTGCCGAACTTTTTCTTAAAGGAATGGGAAAAGTGTGACAGGCTTTCAAATCCCAGATCAAGGTAGATGGCGGATGGTTTTTGATGTTTGGTTTCGATAAGATGCTTCGCTTCGTTCAACCGTTTATCCTGCAGCCAGTGACGTGGCGGAGCACCGAATATCTTCAGGAAATCCCGTTTAAAGGCTGCCAGGCTGCGACCGGTCAGCTGTGCAAACTTTTCGACAGGGACATTGAAATGAAAGTTATGAAGCATGAATTTTTCAAGGTCAATCTTATAGGGTTCCGAAAAGTCAAATAAAAAATTGCGAAGCACCGGCATGGCAAGCATTAGTAATTTAACACCTTCCTTTACTTTCAGGATGCCCATTTCATCAGTCATCTCTGCCCCTGAGCTGCGCGCATACGGAACAATAGATTGAAAATAGCCCTGCAGGAAATCATTAGAGGGAATTAAAATATTTGGCGGGCCAATGTATTTCCGGTCAGCTTCAAGCTTTTCTTCTAACACGATTCTGCGCAGCAAATCTTCCTGCAGGGATATCACAATGGTTTCATAGTTTGCACCGGGCAGCGGTGTTTTGGTAAGTGTGCCCAACTGGTTTTTGCCGATCAACAGCATTTCCCCTCCGGTCATCGAAATGGTCTGCGCGGAGGTTTCCAGCGTAAACTGCCCGGAAACCTGTAAGATCAGGGTATGGTGGTTCCAGAAACATACCTTCTCCTTCCGCTCGGCAGAGAGGTAAGAATAGAATATTACACCGGGAAGTATCTCTGCTGGACTGACCATTTAGCGTTGTAAATAAGTGCCGCCCTGTATGGCACCTGTTGCAAAAGTAGTGTTTAATGTATTCATTTCTTCCGGCGTAAATACAATATCCATTGCTGCAATATTTTCCGGCAGGCGCGACCTTCGGCTCATGCTTACTAAAGGCATAACGTGGTTGCCTTGGGCGTTTACCCAGGCTATCGCTAACTGCGTTGGCGTGTAGCCTTTGTCGCCGGCTAATTGTTTCAATACGTCCACCTTTTCCAGGTTATGAATTAACTTCTCACCCTGAAAACGGGAGAAATGGTTACGGTAATCATTGTTGGCAAGCGGGGCTTTCATTTCACCGGTCAGTAAACCTTCAGCAGTATTAGCGAAAGCCACCACACCAATGCCTAATTCTTTTGCCGCCGGCAGCAGGTCACTTTCTATTCCACGCTCGGCCAGTGAATAGCCTATCTCCAGTGCGCTTATAGGGTAAACTGCATTGGCTTTACGAAGTTGGTCAGCCGTGATCTCCGATACGCCGATGTGACGAACTTTGCCTTCTTTGACCAAGTCAGCTACCGTACCGATGATATCTTCTACCGGCACACTGTCGTCCATCCGGCTGGGTTGGTAGAGGTCGATCGTTTCAATACCCAAACGGGTCAATGAGTAATTTATAAAATTCTTAATGGCGATGGGACGCAGATCTAATCCAAGCCACTGGCCGTTGTGAAAAATAGCGCCGAATTTTACGCTGATAAATACGTCATCGCGTTTTCCTTTAATGGCTTTGCCTATCAGCATTTCATTATGACCGGCACCGTAAAAGTCGCCGGTATTTAAAAAGTTAATGCCACTATCCAAAGCTTCATGGATCGTAGCAATACTTTCTGTTTCGTCGGGTGTAGTTCCGCCCCAGATAGAGGACATGCGCATACAGCCCAAACCAAGTTTGGACACCAACGGGCCATTTTGACCTAATTGAATTTTTGTGATATTTTTCATGATCTAAAGATCTCGTTTTTAAACTATACGGAATTTGCTTCTACGGCTCATATAATATATCTATACAGCTCACTTTATTAAAAAGGGCTTTTAATTATTGACATTAGCTGCTTAAATTCAAATTTATACGATATGGCATGGGTCGGATCCTTTAACCAGTTTATTACATCAGAACAGCGAACTAAAGCTTTCCTTTAATATTCCTACATTCGGTCATTAAGTGCTATTTCAGCACTGATGTGCTCAACGACTTCCTCCGTCAGTGCCATGATCTCTTCTTTTGCCCGCCTGTCGTTACCATTTAAAATGCCTGCCGTCATCGGCGAGCGTGCAATGCTTACCCGGTCATGCATCCTTGTTTTCAGCAAGGGCGTATGCATGCTTTGCAGCAGTTCCGCCACATCCTGGGTGATGCCTGATCGCGGCTTGACCATATTGAGTACGATACCGGCTTTAAGCTGCGGTGCCTTTTGCTGTGCTTCTTTGATCAGCGCCAGCGTAGAACGAATGGCCATCACGTCGAAGAAACCGGCCTTGGTCGGCACCAAAATAAAATCAGAATAAAGGAATAATTCTGGTAAGCGATTGGAAAGATATGGCGGCGTATCAATGATGATGAGGTCGTAGGCCAAGTGCTGAATATCCTGCAATCTATCGACCCCGATAATAGCCAGGTCGGGAAATCCTCCCGGATATGGTATAAACTTCCCTGTAAGTCAGTATCTACAATGGCTACTGATAACTGGTCCTGGAAACATAAAGCCAGGTTGATCGCTAAGGTACTTTTACCTACGCCACCTTTTTGGTGGGCTATGGTGATGATCTTTGCCATGATATTAAATTCTAAGTTTGATAATGATGAGTATTGAGATTATAGCAATGCATTTTCCCATTGCCGTTTCTGCAGTTTTAAAGACTGCAGATAGTCGAATATCCAATCGGTCGCAAGCAGCTTCCAGTTACGGTAGGGCGTTCCCTTAGGACTGCTCCATCGGGCCAACTCAAAAAAGCTGTAGAATAGTTCGGCCTGGTCGGTGAATCCTTTCTGATCGAAATAGATCTCCACCAGCATTTTTTGAGGCGGCATTTCCGTGCCGAATCCTTTTTGAATTATCCGTTCAGGTTCCGCGACGGCCCTGCGTCCGGCAGGTATCCGTTTTGCTTTTCGTTTAAATAACATTGCTTTGATTTAAGGCCGGCCTGCAAATAAGTAGGACCAGCCGTGACAATACGCTATGCGCTTTTGTTAGCAGACATCATGAAAGTGATATCCTCGTAATCGTAATAGATAGAGCCGCCTATTTTGGTGAAAGGCAGCACACCGCTGTCCCGAAGGGATTGCAGGAAGCCGTGGGAGATTCCCAGCAGCTTTTTAACTTCGGCGGACTTCAGCCATCGAGGGTTTACCGCACCGAGGTTAGCCGCGAAGAATACTGGACCTACACCACCGAGTCCGTCGAAAAAGCAAAAGTCAAGGCTTACAAAAAGAAATATGGCGATATCCGCAAAGCCATTGCAGTTATCGTCCAGGAAGAGCAAGAAAACAAAGCAGCATGAAAACAAGCATCAAATTCCTGATCGCCGCCTTGCTATTAGCCGGCTGCGGTCAAAATAAACCGAATAATAACGGCACTTATGTCAATCATAGTGAAGGCCAGTTCTCTATCGCTGACGATACCCTGGTCATCACCGACACGGTCTTTATCAATCATACGGGCTTTCAAAAGATACGCAACGGGCAACTATTGCGCAAAGCATTCAAAACCCGCAAGTGGACGTTAAACAGCCCCGATGCGCCGCCCATGCAGATCAGCGGCAATCAAATTCAGATCGGTAACACTACTTATCATAAACTGCCATGAAAAAGCTACTAGTCATCATCCTGCTTTTATTTTCAGTCCGCAGCCAGGCCCAATACCAGATCGTTACGACGGTCATTAAAAAGGTCATTAAGGCGATCGACCTAAAAGTTCAGCGGATGCAGAACCAAACCATCTGGCTGCAAAACGCGCAAAAAACGATTGAGAATGAGTTGTCAAAATTCCGGTTGAATGAAATCTCCAATTGGTCGGAAAAGCAAAAGGCGCTGTATAGCGAGTATTATAACGAACTGTGGAAAGTCAAATCCACTATTGCTTACTACCAGCGTATTAAAGACGTGGCAACAAAACAAGTAGCGATGGTTGGTGAGTACCAAAGAGCCTGGAAACTGTTCCAGGCGGATAAACATTTTAAGCCGGAAGAGATCATCCAAATGCAAAGGGTTTACGTGGGCATTCTGGATGCCAGCGCCAAAAACATCGACCAGATCATGTTAGTCGTCAATCCCGGTAAAACGCAAATGACAGACCAACAAAGACTGGAGGCTATTAACCAGGCGGGCGACCAGCTGGATGAAAACTTCAGCGATCTCAAACAATACAATAATCAAAATATGATTCTGAGCATGCACCGCAGCAAGGATCTGAATGAAGTACAAACTATTAAAAGCTATTATGGATTGCATTAAACAAGCGAATCAGCTTCGCAACAAAGCCAAAAGTCTGTTGACTTTCGCCTTAATGACCGCGGCCATGACCCATTGCGCCCAGGCGCAGACTTTCGCAGAATGGTTCAACCAAAAGAAAACGCAAAAGAAATACTTGCTGCAACAGATCGCTGCACTACAGATTTACAGCGGTTATCTGAAAACCGGTTATGGTATCGCTAGAGGCGGCCTGGGTTCTATTGGCGGGTATATTGGCAACGAATATGGATTACATGGTAGTTATTATACCCACTTAAAAACGGTCAATGTTATCGTTAAAAATAACCCGCAGGTCAATGACATCATAGGTTGGCAGCAGGATATTCTAAAACAAACCACAGCCATAAAAAATCAAAGCGGATTAACGGCTACTGAAAGCAGTTATACGGTCAAGGTATGTAATGCCTTATTAAGTGATTGCGATGCCCGTATTAATGACCTGCAAACCATATTATCAGATAATAAAACCGAAATGAGTGATGAAGAAAGAATAAGGCAAGTTGCCCGTTTACACAGCGCAATGCAAGAAAATTATCGCTTCGCGGCCAGCTTCCGGTCACAACTACAACTGTATGTACGCAACAGGCAGCAAGAAAAAAGGGATATAAATACTTTAAATAATTTGTATGCGAACCATTAAGATACTCGCATTGATGCTTTGTTTAAGTATCAGCGCACAGGCCCAAAGTGATGAACTGCAGCAATTGATGCTCAATGTTGAGAAGCTGACGCAATTCAAAGCCATCCTTTCGGATATGAAAAAAGGGTATCAGATCTATCAGCAAGGCTACGGTACCATCTCTAATTTATCCAAAGGAAACTTCAACCTACATAATGTTTACCTCACTGGACTAATGGCAGTTAATCCTGCAGTTCGTAACAACCCCAGGGTGGGCCAGATCGTGGGACAGCAAAATGATATCATCGGCGAGTATAAACGTTATACGAGTTTGTTCCGGCAAAGCGGTTCATTCAATGGTAATGAGTTAAAGTATTTTAATACAGTTTACAATCAGATCGTAAAGCAAAGCAATGCCAATATTGATGAACTCGCCAATGTCACGACCGCCGGGCAATTGCGGATGTCGGATGATGACCGCCTGCGGACTATCGACCGGATCTATCTAAGCAGCACCGACCAACTGCAATTCCTGCGCTACTTTAACCGAAAAGCAGTGATGCTGAGTTTGCAGCGCAGTAAAGATCAAAATGACACCCAAACACTTAAACAGCTCTACGGCATAAAGTAAATATTTATGAAAAAGAAACTATTAATGACCGCAATACTGGCGGTAATGGGGACGGCTTTGCCGCAAATTATCCGAGCCGAGGGCCTGGCAGATGATATTCAAGGCCTCCAGGGCGTGCTAAATAATGTCTATTCGGAGATGCTGCCCATGTGCAGCCAACTCATTGGCGTTGCCCGTGGTATTGCCGGTTTTGGGGCGCTATGGTATATCGCTGCCCGTGTCTGGCGGCACCTCGCGAACGCGGAAGCAGTGGATTTCTATCCCTTGCTGCGGCCATTTGCTTTGGGCATGGCCATTTTGCTATTTCCAACGGTTATCGCAGTGATCAATGGTGTCATGAACCCGGTGGTCACCGTAACCGGCGGCATGGTCAAAAATTCCGATGCGGCTATCGCTAAACTACTCGCCCAAAAGCAAGCCGCTATCGAAAAAACAGATACCTGGCAAATGTATGTTGGCGATGACGGCGAAGGTGACCGTGACAAATGGTATAAATATACCCATCCCGATGATCCGAATGGTGATAAGGAAGGTGTGTTCTCCGGTTTAGGTAATGATGTCAAATTCGCCATGGATAAAGCCGGTTACAAATTCCGCAACAGCGTCAAGCAATGGATGAGTGAAGTTTTACAAGTGGTTTACGAAGCTGCCGCCCTCTGCATCAATACCATTCGCACTTTTTATTTAGTGGTGCTCGCCATCCTCGGCCCGTTGGTTTTTGGCATCGCGGTCTTTGATGGTTTCCAACATACCTTGACCACCTGGCTGGCCAAATACCTCAACGTGTTCCTTTGGTTACCGGTAGCCAATATCTTCGGCAGTATTATCGGCAAGGTGCAGGAAAATATGCTCAAACTGGATATCCAACACGTGCAAAGCGCAGGCGATACCTTTTTCAATTCCACCGATACGGCTTACCTTATCTTTCTTTTAATTGGCATCGTAGGCTACTTCACCGTACCTGCCGTAGCCGGTTATATTATCAATCCCGGTGGCGGCAATGGCCTCTTGAATAAAGTCACTAACCTAACCTCCATCAGCCTCAGTTCGGTCAAATCTTCTTCTTACGCGGCAGGCATGGCGGCGGGTGGCCGAATGGCCCAAGGAGCTGTCAATCTGGTCAACGCACCCGGCCATATCGCTGACGGCTACCATTCCGCAGGCTCAAATGATCACCAGGCAGAAAAACTAAATGTAAATGCTAAAAAATAATCATCATGTTCACACACCTTAGAAATATCGAAACTGCTTTTCAGCAAAATAAAAAAATTGTCGCACTCGTCATTTTGACCAGCGCTCTCATATCCATCGCGGCCATTTATTTTTCCTTTGCCGCATATCAAAAGGCTTCCGCGCATATTTATGTGCTGGCCAATGGTAAAGCGCTGGAAGCTATTGCTGCCGACCGCAAGGACAATATCCCGGTCGAGGCCCGCGACCATATCAAAATGTTCCACCATTATTTTTTCACGCTTGACCCGGACGAAAAGGTTATTCAAAGCAATATCAGCAAAGCTTTATACCTGGCTGATGAAAGCGCACGCAACCAATACAACGGGCTAAAAGAAAAGAGTTATTACAATAACCTGATCTCGGGCAATATCAGCCAGCAGATCACCGTGGATAGTATACAGCTCAACATGAATAGCAGCCCTTACTATTTTAAGTACTTCGCTACCGAAAAATTGATTCGCGCGACCTCGACCATTAACAAACTGCTCATCACGCAAGGTTATCTTCGGAATGTCAGCCGTTCCGATAATAACCCGCACGGCTTTTTGATCGAGCATTGGGAAACCCTGGCGAACCGCGATACCACAATAGCACCATGAAAAGATTTCAGCAATGGTTTAACCAGTTAAGCCCGGCGCAGCAAAAAAGAGCCCTTGTGCTTTTTTGCCTGCTGTTCGCTGCCTTGCTGATCATTAGTATCCGCTATCAGCAAACGACGATGAATACCGGCACCATTATACAACCCCGGTTAAAAACAGATACAATCAAACACAAATAATTATGGAAAAGCAACGAAAATTTCTGTTGGTATTACCGCTCCTGGTAATCCCATTTATGACGATGGCCTTTTGGGCTTTAGGTGGCGGCAAAAAGCAAAATTCGCAAATCGTAACAGCCGTGGCCTCAATACCGACCTGCCCGAAGCGCAATTTAAGGACAAAGATAAAACGGATAAAATGTCTGTTTACCAAGCGGCGCAGCATGATTCCACCCAAGACGGTGTAAGCCCGGCATTTTTAAAGTCGATGGGATTAGTTAAAACGACGGCAAAGGCGGATTCTGTAGTTACGCCGGACGATCAAGCCCAAAAGATACAAGCCAAGCTCGCCCAGTTAAATAAGCAGCTCAGCCAGCCACAGGAAGCGCGACCGGCCGCAAGCTATGATGAGCCTGACCCACAACAGGTGAAACAACTGAAAAAGATGATGCGGAATATGAATAGCGGTAATAGCCAGCCCGACCTAGAAATGCAGCAATTAAACAAGATGCTGGACAAGATCCAGGCTATCCAAAATCCATCTGCTGTGAAAGTCAAAACGGAAGTCACCGAACCTGCAAAACCCTTTCGCGCCATACCGGCTATTATCGATGGTAAACAAAAAGTCATGGATGGCGCGGCCGTCAAATTAAAACTTACCGATACGGTAACCCTGAAAAACCAATTACTTCCCAAAGGCCAGGAACTTTTTGGTGTTTGTCAGGTAACTAACCAGCGATTGCTTTTGACTATTCAGAATATCAGGTTAGATAAGCAGATTATCCCGGTCAACCTTATCGTCTTTAGTCTGGACGGTATGCCCGGGATTCCTGCCCCTGAAGCCGAATTAGGTGGGGCGGCATCTAATGGTGCGGATGACGCTATTCAAAGCATGCAGTTCCTTTCTATGGATCAAAGTCTCGGCGCACAAGCAGCAGCCGGGGGCGTGAACTCCGCTAAGGGACTATTCAGCAAAAAGGTCAAGAAGATAAAAGTCAAACTGCAAAACGAATACCCATTACTATTAAAGATCATTAAATAATGGAGTTCCATATTGACCCCTTCTTAGCCGAGGAACTGGCGGGCGTTATGGAAGATGCCCGCAGTTTTGGATTGCAATGGGCGACCTTCCAGGTGGAGAACGGCCAGATCATACCGGAGAACTGGAGCGCGCAAAGCAAGGAGATCGCCGCCCGCGAGAACGTCATGGTCGCCCCGAATACCCAGGTTGTCCGCATCAGTGAATTTTTACCCGAACTCTATCAGTTCATCGATCAAACACCCGAGGAAATGCAGCAAGCCATCAATGTGCGAAATAGTCATGACCCTTTTATGCCCCTGAACCTTCAAAAACCCAACAACATATCCACGAATTAAAAAACAATAAAATTATGAACACAGAGAATTTAAATTACCTACAAAAGCAATTGCTAAACCTGGGGTTTGGCGAAAAAGTAAACGACGAACTGGAAAAAGCTCTTAAATCAGACAAAAAGGAATTTACATTAACAACGGAACAAGAGTATAATAAACAAGCTGTTGACTATACCTTGCACTTCAAAGCCGGTGACGACCGCACTTTTTTTAATAAATATGAAGCGTCCCTGCGGGACACCGAGGTTAAGCAGCCATTTTACATCAACAAGGGCGGTGCCATCACCGCAAAAGAAGCTTATAACCTGATGGAAGGAAGAGCTGTTCATAAAGAACTGGAAAACCTTGAAGGCCAGAAATACAATGCCTGGATCGTAATTGACAAAGAAAATAAAACGGCTAATGGCGATTTCAAATTACGTCCTTTTACTGATGGCTGGAATTACAAACCGGAACGGGCCATTGATAAGATGGATATTGTCGGCATCAATGAAGAAGGTGCCCGCGATAAATTGCTGAAGTCTTTGGAAAAAGGCAACCGGCACCAGGTTACCGCCATGAAAGATGGTAAAGAGGTTAAATTATATATTGAAGCTAACCCCGCCGAGCATCGCGTTAATTTAACCAACTGGAAAGGTGAGGCCCAGCAACTGGAGCACTATAAAAAGCCGGAATTTAAGAACGAACAAAAGAAAGACCACAAGCAAGCGCAGGGCCAGGAGGATGCGCCGGGAAAAAAGCCAAGAAAGAGCAAAGGAGTTAAAGTTTAGTATTAAATTGCCTGCATCTTTTGGACTGATACCTTCAGTCTACTGTGATAAGGTTTAGGTTGAAAGTCCCCGGCAGCGTTTAGGGGACTTTTATTTTGTATTTATTCCCAATCAAAACCAATACTATTCTGCCAAAGCCCCATTGAGGCTGCCGCCAAGCCATAGTGACAAGGTGCTTTCACCTTGTTTTTTACAATTTCCCAAGGCGCACTTTTGCAGGTATAATCCTCACCAAGTTGTGGCCTTACCGTGCATTTTTCATAAAGCGGACATGTCGATTTTTCGAGCAATGTTGCTATATCCCTTGCACACAGAAAATCATATAATTCGCGGAGTGCCCAAAAAGTACTACCGGCTTCAAAGCTGAAAAGATAAATATTATACTGAGCCGTTTCACCAACAGGTGAGGCATTGCCGTCCAAAGCGCCATTATTGTAAAATACCGGGACAGGGTAAAGTTGATACAAGTCGCTCAGTCCACCGATACCATGACAAAACAAATTATGAAATATTATCGGCGTATCTTTTTTCATTTTGTAGGACATTTCGATCTGCATGATATACCATTCCAGCGCAACCCTGAACTCTGGCCGTCCCGGACCATTCGCCCAATTTTCGAGATCCGGCAGGATTTGTTCTAAAGCATCCTCCGTAGCGTATGAACAGTTGACCCTGGCTTGTTCGACTACAACGATAAGCCGATCGACCGACTCCTGATCTGTAGTGAAAGATTGTCCCTTGATCAATTCCAACGCAAGCAAAAAAGTGGTAGGCGCCTGAACCGTATCCAGACATAAGCCAACCAACAGGAATTTTGCTTGTAAGGGGATAGTAACGCCGTAGACCTCGAAAAGATGATCCCCAAAATGGTATGGATATGATGGCAAGTCCGCCGCAGCTACCGGAAAGTCTTCGTCAGGATAATAATGTTCGGTAATCTGTTGGGCATAACACGCATGTATTTCCTGTAGGGCAATCAGCCGAAATTCCAGCGGCTGGCTCCTGTTATCCATGATGATCCTATTGAACCTAACCAGAGGTTGCCAACTTCCAACATCCAGCGGCTTAATCTCAAATTCGACGCGGTTGAACCGGATCGTTTGATAATCTATATGGTGAACATCATTAGCATCGCCACAAAACAGGTTATAGAATTTACGGTATTTATTGATCGGGTCGCCATGCTCATCTGGTGGCAATGGCAACATAATGGTCTTACCTTCGCCATCCGAAAATATCCGCGTCAGGTTAACCACATCGAACAGCCAAAGTGTAAAACCAAATATGGCGGAAATGGTAGTCACATCCTGAATATAATGACAGTATTCGTGAAAAAATGCCGGCATGTCCCGGGGGTGGAATAAATTTTTCCCGACCTCAAAGCGGGATGCATTTATCGTGAATGTCCCCGGACGGTAACTCGCATAATTTTCCATATTGTGACAAACGGTATATTTTAGTATATTGAGTTGTAAGGCGAGCAATATTAAGATTTATAATTAATAATAGACGACATATCTAATACATGACATCGGGAGATAAAAGAAGGTATAATCTTTTTATACGTTATACGGATCATTTGAATTTTTTAAAAAGCCAGGGAATTATTTCGATTGTTCTCCAATTTGACCGAACATATATCTGCCCGATCTGTAAAGAGCAATTTTCGGAAGCTGCCTTAGATCAATCAATCAAAAATCCCTTAACGCTGGAAGATGCCCCGCCCAAGTCATTAGGTGGTAAAGCAGAAGTGCTGACGTGTCGTGATTGTAATAACACCTGTGGCCAACAGATCGATGTGCATCTCACAGAAAGGCTTGTTGAAATTGATCAGAAGAAATTTAAACCGGGGGTGAGTTTTGCTGCGCAAACCGAACACGGCGGCAACGCAGTGCAAGGATTGGTAACAGTAAGTGAGGCGGGAGAAATAACGATCGAACATAGTAAAGGAAAAAACAACCCGGAGATCTTAAAACAATACAGGGATACGACCGGTAAGGATGACCTTATCAATATAAATTTTAAGGAGTCAAAGGTCGACATGGGCAGGCTTCAGGTAGCCTTACTTAAGACAGGATTTCTCTTAATATTTGCAAAATTCGGTTATTCTTTATACTTGACACTGCCTATGATCAAGTTCGGGCGCAACTTAAGAACTCTGACGCGCAAATCTATCCAATGGACTTTTGGTTCAATACAGAAGACTTGAGGCCTTATCAAGGCGTGCCGTTTGTCATTGAGCAAGGGATTGAAGCCATGTTTCCGATCTTCGCCTTAAATACTGAGCACTCCGAGCATATATTTGCAACAATTTTACCGCTTAGCAGCAAGCCGGTCGAGAACGTCATTGAGGCGCTAAAAAATATGTTTCAAAAGTATAACGGATTTAATGTCACTATGGATGCGATGGGTGGCGTCGATTATCTTTTTGACGCACCTGCTATCATTCAGATGTTACAATGGATAAAAAAGGTCCAAGCATAAAATAAATACAGGCGGCCTCCCTTGGGAAACCGCCTGGCAAAAGGATAACCGGCCAACTGGAAAGAATGGCAGTTAAACCGGTCGCTGATCTCGTTTTTTATGTTTATCTCGCTTAAGTAGTTTATTCTACTTGGTTTTTACGATTCGCCTTAGCAAAGCTATGGCCAGGGCGGTCACGACGTTAGCCGCAATCCCTGTTAAAAATGAAACTAGCATGAGCCACAAAAATAAGCATTACACGCCATCAACCTGTATGCCGACCTCAATAATTTGAATAATATCGGCTTTGATCCGCTGGTAGTTCATTTGAATTTCCACAGCTGAGACATTCCGGGCATCTGGAGTGGGTTGGTAAGCTTGTTCTTCTCGTGCGATGGCCTCGTGGTCGTTTTGGATTTGGCAATGAAATGTTTTAAGGTCGATTTTATTGGAAGGATCATCAGCAACCATACCCACAAATTCACCGGAAGACAGTCCTGAAATTTTTGAGGCTGGTATTGCGTAATCCAGTTGTGTGGAACGGCTGATTGATGTATCGCTGCTGTTGATCGATACACTTTCCTTTTGCTGGTTGATCTTGCCAAAACGCTCGGAGAGCTGTTTGGCCGTATCACCGGTAACCTGTCCGCAAACGATATTGCCTACAATATTCATAATGACTTCCGCTTGTTCACGCCCGTAATCTTTTTTAAGCTGACTGTAATCCTGAACGGCTAAAGTAACTGCGACTTTATTAGAGCGGGCGGTCGCAATAAGGTTATCTATGCCATTAAAGTAGATGGTCGGAAACTCATCAAAGATCAGACTGCATTTCTGTTGATGCTTACGGTTAACCAGTTTATTGATGCGGTTAATGTAGAGTGATAGGACTGCCCCATAAACTTGCGATTTTTGCGGGTTGTTAGCCAGGCAAACCACTTTGGGTTCATCCGGGTTATTGATATCGAGGGAGAAATCATTACCGCTTAATACGTAATAAAGCTGCGGTGAACTTAACCGGGCCAGGCTTATTTTAGCACTGGCGATCTGACCTTCTAATTGTTCAAAGGCTTCGTTTCTCCAGGCAGATATAAATGGGTTTATCAATACTTCAATTTCAGGCTCACTGCTAAGCACAGCAAACAATTCTTTATAGTCAACCAGTGATAACTCAATCACATGTGGTAACGTGCAGTATTTACCGCCTTCATATTTCTTTAAGAACCAAATTAATGCTGTTACGAAATTGATCGGCGATTCGACAAAGAAATCACCTTGTTTTTTGATCCATTCCCGGTTTAAACCCATCATAATGGTGCGGGCAGATTCCATGGCATCGGTGATATCCAGCATGGTATCGGGTTCCAAAGGATTGCTGCGGTGCATGATCTTTTCAAAATTGATCACGTAAAACGAACGGCCGCCATGCTCTCGGAGCGCATTGTAAGCGATGCGGGAAAGGTCATCGTATTTAAAATCATAGATGAGCATACTGAAGCCCTTGCGAATGTGCTGGGTAATGATGTGCCTGATCACGAAGTAGGATTTACCAGCACCGGGGCTACCGCCAACCAAAGTGCCCCGAAAAGGATTTATGATATTGATCCAGCTATTCCGTTCTTTGCCTCTTAATTGGTACTTAGTCGGTAAATTGATGGAAAACTCGTTCTCTAACAGTCGCTCCTCTTGTGGAAATGTTTCATTTTCTTTATTAAAGATATCAGCACCTAATTTAAGTTTGAACATCCGGAACAATAGCCCGCCACCCGTCATAAAGAGCAGGTAGCCAAATGCAGTTGCGCCGATATACAACCGAGGCCAGCTAAGCAGGTAATTGCTGAAAAAATAAATCAGCAGCCCGGTCGCGCAATAGGTGATGATGGTTTTGGGCCTGATCTTCTCATCGCGTTTGCCCTTCGATCCGAACAACGACACGATCAGTAATGCAAGGGCGCTCAATTTAGCCATCAGCAACGTTCTGAATATCCCCATTTTGGAAAGCGGGAGTATCACATGGTCAACAATGTTATGCGTCAAATGAAGCTGCTGAAAGAGCGTGTAACAGCATAAATAAAAATGGATCATTAATATCGCGATGCTTAATAGCCTGGTAAAATCGATGATCTTACGCAGGGCCTGATCATTTTCCCCGGTTTGCATAGTGTTATAGATTTAGTCCTTTACGTTTTTTCTTTTTGAATTTGTTAAGCGCGGCCAGGTCTTCGCGCTCCGCGGCGAATAGCACGTTTATAAGTTGGTCGCTCGTTGCTGTTTGACTGAATTCATGACCAGCGGGTGCTTCATGCTGATATTGGAATTTGGCTTCAACAGGGTCGGGTAATAATTGTGCGCAGAGCTGATTGGCGCTATAGGCTTTGCCTAAGTCGCTACCATTAAATACAGCTTTATTCTTTTGATCGATAAAGGTCACGCCATAAATACGCCCTTCCTCGTTTTGCCGCAGGATGCACTGGACACCTTTTTCGCGTAAAGATTTTTGAAAGTCCCTTTTGGTCATTCGTTTGATTAATATGTCATCCAATATTTTGATAAGATCATCTTTAAAAGGCTTACGCAATTGAGCGTTAAGCTTGAACTTTGCATCCAGGGTTTTGAGCGTTGGTTTACCATAAATGGTGCTGGCTTTTATTGGCACACCGATTTTGTTGCCCTGCTTATCCAATATCCAGTAAACCAAGCCCTCATGAGCATACATGCGCGAATCTTTGGAACCACGGTCAGCCATGATATTAAATTGCTGTAGAACGGCATTGAGTTCCGGTACGCTGGTAAACTTATAAGCCCGTAACGTATAGCCCAGGATATTGGTGATTACCCGTTTTGTTTCCGCTTTGCCGTACTCCGCAGCTTCCACATCAGCTTTTAAATTCGGTTTCTGCTTTTGCTGTTCTTCGGCCTTTATTAGCCCGTATTTAATTTCAATCGCTTTGCGTGTTTTCTCCGATTCGTTTTGGCCGAGATAATGTAAGCTGATCCGCTCACCGTCGCGTTTAATATTGGTTGTAACAATGTGTATATGCGGGTGCCCGGCATCCTCGTGACGGTAAACCAAATAGGGCTGCGTCCCGAAGCCGACGCCAACGAGGTAATCTTTAACAATCTCATTTAATTTTTCATCCGGCAAATTTTCGCCATTCGGAAAATTAAGGGAGATGTGTACGGTATTAGTTTTGGCCCGTTGGTTCATGGCCGCCAGATCGGTCAGCCTGAAAAGCTTATCATTAAAAGATAGCTGCTCCTTATCTTTGAGATATTTTACAGCCCCGATCAACTTGGCTTTGCCTTGCTTAACCTTGTTCTCATTATAGTTTAGCGCGCCGATCAGGCTTTTACCGCTCTTAATTTTTGCGACCATATATCCGCGTATTGATTCATCCGTTCTTTGATTTGGCTGATAGATGGCTCCAGCTTGGTATTGATCACGCTCAGCAAATTCATCCATAACCGGGTATCGGCATTGCCATGGGCGCTATTAATGCTTCGCATAGCCTGATTCAGATTATTACCGATAGCATTGAGTTCCTGCCTCAATAGGATCATTTCTTCCAGCACGTCATCCATCGCTTTGTCCCTGTAATTGACCGTAACAGGTTTCTCCAAAAGCACGCTGCGCATGTATTCGCTCAGCTTACGGAACTGTGTTTTTTTGAACCGCTTTTCCAGCAATTGATATTCCTCCGGTTTAAAGCGAAGGTTCTTCCATTGTATCCGTTTGTCTTCCTGTGTAGCCATTGTTCTCTTCTTTAAAAAGCCGACTTCGGAGGCTTTTTGCTTGGACCCGCAGCCGCCCCGGCGCGGAGGGCAAGATTCAATTGTGACACAATTGTACATCTTGCTGACTGCCGCGAAGCGGGCGGTCTTGATCCTGCTATCAGTGTTTTAATCGGCATTTTTTGTTGTTTCCTCCGGCTTCGCTTTCTGGTTAAGATAAAGTTCAAGCGCCTGTATATTGATGTCTTTATTGATTGTAGGCTAAACTAGCATGTTTAATTTCATGTGCAGTTGTAAAAGCAATAACATTTGGCGGGGCTTCTGAAATTTCTTCAGGAGTAGCGTGGAAATCAAATGCTAAGGGTCATAGAGAATTGGGTTTACCAATCTCCCATACACCAACGGAAAAAGGTTTAGCCGTTTCTATCCTGTGGTTGTCCTTGATATAATCAAAAGAGGCTTGTTCTTTTTCGGTAAACCTATGTTGGTTTTCTGGTCTTTTCAAAAGATAAAACGTGCTGTTATAGCCAAAAGATAGGCAATAGCGGGTTTCTTTTTCTGAATGGTAATCGGGAGAGTCCATTCATATTATATAGCACACACTATATAATATGGAATTAACAAAATACTTAATCGTTCGTTAAATTGCTTATTACAAAGGTTTATTTATAAACAAAATGCACTACTTAGAAAATTACATCTGTAGTAGATATCATGCTTACTGATTTGCTACTGCAATTGCACAGTCGTTCTCTATATTATTAGAGCATTAATTGTCAAGAATCACCTATATTAGAGCGGAACATTTAATACCTTAAACCTATAAATCTGGAAGCCAAATGGCAGTTTCGTTTATCCCACACCCAAATAGCGAATATAGAGTCGGAGACTTTTTAAATAAATCATTTAATGATCCGAACTGGACAGAATTTCAAGCAGCTGTTGCTTTTGTAAAGCAGTCAGGCACCAAGCACATTTTTAATGGATTAAAAAGCTTTGTTGAGCGAGGTGGCAAAGTTAGGATTACTGCTGGCGTAGATGTTGGAGGCACAACATCAGAAGCACTTCAAGATCTATTGAATGCGCTCAATGGTAAAGAGGGAGTTTTTATTTTTCACAACGCAAACAGCTCAACCTTTCATCCTAAAATATTTCTTTTTAAAAACGATCAAAAAGCAGAAGCTATAATCGGTTCAAACAATTTAACCGAAGGTGGCTTGTTTACAAATTATGAAGCTGCAGTTCTTCTTTCGTTGGATCGAAATGTTCAAGAAGATGAAGAAATCCTTCAACAAATAGAACAATCTTTAAATGAGTGGAGCAATGAAGAAGAAGGTTTTTGTTTTAAGGTAACCGAAGAATTGATTCAGCAATTGATTGTCCAAAATCAAATACCAGATGAATCATTGGCTCGTGCAATTCGCGCCACAGAAATTCTAAAAAAGAAACAAGAAAAAATAGTCTCAATATTTAAATCAAAAGCTGTGAAACCAGCGCCTAAAGCTGATTTAGTTAGAGTAGCAATTCGGGCAATATCCGAAGCTGAAGAAAATGCGATATCAGAAGATGCAAAAGAAGCCGAAACGCTAAGCATAGAGATGCCAGTACCGGTTGACGCTCAACCTGGGAATAATACTGCATTTTTAATGACATTGCAAAGAACCGATGTTGGTGTAGGACAGACTACGACAGGCACGCAAAGAAGGTCACCAGAAATATTTATTCCATTGATTTGCCGGGATTTTGACCCTGAATTTTGGGGTTGGCCGGATTCATTTACTCCTGACCCCAATTGGACAGGACCATTAGACCAAAATGGTCGCGGGAAAATGGATCGTTCTAACGTAATGATTCGGTTAGGTGGGGAAACTTTTCCTGTTTCTATTTGGTACAATCCAGATAAACGAGACGTTCGAATTCGTAGCGAACACATTAGGAAAGCCGGAGCTATTGGAGATATTTTATATCTTGAGCGAGCTGATGGAACCGATGGATGTTCATATTATGCAGAAATAATTCCTCAAAAAAGCGTAAGATATTCTGAATACATCGGTTTATGTACAAATTCGGTAAGAAATTCCCAGAAAATTTGGGGCTACATTTAACGAGGTTTTTTGAGCACTAATATTTTTTCAGATTCAGAGGCATTCTTTTTAAAAATATCGCGAGATATGAGCATCTCCATTGAAATTGAGTCTTGAATTTCAAAATTCAGCATACCGGCGATATCTTCCAATAAATTAGCCGTAAGTATATCTACACGCTGACCGCCTGCTATTGTGTGATTGTTGCCCACAACAAAAAATGCAGTTCCACCGGGTTTTAATGCGCTATAAACTTCTGACAATACAGCACGCATATCAAAAAAATACTTGGCAAGCAACGCTGGTAAATTGCGGCGGCGGAAACCCGCATCTGTTCCTTCATTCTTTGATTCAATTTTTTTAATCAATTCATGAACTGATTTTGGGAGTTCAGATTTCCCAACTGATAATTGAACTAAATAATCTTTCCGTAATTTTTCGCTTATTTCTCTATTGCCAATCATTTTGTGATCATGAGCTCGATGCTCCTGACGTTTTAACAGCCCAAGATAAATCAGGCTAAGGCGATCTGTGTCAAGATAGGGTAGCGCGGTAGCATAAGGCGGAGAAGTAATTACAACGTCAACTTTGTTTCTGAACTCTTTCCAAACCGAACTAAATTGTCGCGCATCGCCATCAACAATATCATACTTAATATCTGTTTCTGACCCATTCTGATATAAAAATGCTAAGATAGCCCGAACTGACCTGCCCAACTCTTCTAAGAATTCGAGTTTAGGATCGATTTCTTTATCTAAACGAACTTCCTTCCTAACTCTTAAGTCATCATCTTTTTGCCAAGAAACTGTACGGAGAACATTACTTAGTGATACCCACATTAGGTTCTTGGCAGGCTTATATTTCACATCTGATATAGCTTTTACAATATCATCCAGCCCATTAAGAACGTCATCGCTGAACCAATTTTTCAAATATTCCTGGTCTTCAGCAGATAGTGTACTAAAATAATTTAATGGCGATTTTTTCCTATCTTCTGGAGCTAAAACGCTTTCTCGTACTTTTAAATATGATGATTTTATTTTTGATGGATCAGATTTAAGTAGTTCACATTTAGTATTACCGATAAAAACAGATAATGGATTCATATCTAACCCAATACCGTGACACCCCATCAACGCAGCTTCAACAATTGTAGTTCCGCTTCCACTCATAGGATCAGCAACAATCGCTTTCTTTGATGCACCTGCAATATTGATAAGTGACCTTACCAATTGTGGAAAGAATTTACCACGATACTCGTGGATGCCATGTGTTCCATATCTCAAGCATCGTCTATTAGGTAGTGGGATAGGATCTGAAAATGGTAAGATTTTTTTTAGAGTTTCTAAATCGATACCATTTCGAACGGCGTTTATTGAGGCCTCTCTCTGTGACTGAATGGTCACCCTACTACTGGACTGAGAAGATATTGATTCCCAATATGCAAGACGTTCCGCTAATGTACCTAATCTTATATTTGTTTCCACAATGAAGTTTGATTGGTTAGCACCGGCGCTAGGAGACACTCCCGAAATGGTAGATAATTCTTTTAAAGCCAATTTCCTCTCAAAGGGCTGTATATAGTCTTTTATTTTACAGTTATAGCTATTCATATTACCTGTCCTGATTTTCTAAAATCAATATCTGTTCTGTTTTAATTTTCCCGTGAGTAGGGTGGAAAGCCTTTTTAGTAGACTGCATAGTCCGATCAATTCTAGCCACCTCTCTAAACCCCACTGAACTTCCGATGTCACTTATTAGGGATGAGTTATCAATTTTTTCCCCTTTTAATGTTGAATCACCTACCACAAAACATGCATATCCGCCTTTTTTCAAATTCACTGATAACCATTTCATGATGTTGGAAAACTCTTCGCGAAAAGTTTCTACCGTAGCTCCATTTTTACCAGTGCTACTGTATTTTCGATGGCTTCCAATTTCTTCTTTCTTAAATTTAGGCTGATCCATGCCTAGCCAAAGCATTCTTGTTCTATGATATAAATGATAACTATATGCATTCGGATAGGGTGGCGAGCATACCATTAAATCCATTCTTGGAACAACAGGATTGGAAAGTAGGTTTTCAGCAATTATATTACATGAAAACCTATCTTCCGCTAATTCGGAGAATTCTCTAGAGGCGTTGGCGACTTGCTCGATAGCACGTGCAAATCGTTTAAGTGTATCCCCAGCTTGAATGTTCTTTTCGCGTCTAACATATCTTGTATCAGAATCTTGCTTGGACACGGCAACCACAATTGAAGAGAATGCTGTAAGAGCTAAATCCTTTACTATAGGTGAGGTAAGAGATTGGCAATAGTGCAATGCTTCTGCTAGCTCCTCTGTTACATGAGGTTCGAACCAGAAATCGTGTGACTTTACAGCTGGACGCCAATGAGAAGAAATAAACGTTTGCGAAAATAAATTACTTTTCTGAAATTCAGATATTGATTCCGATAAAGCACGGCTTTTCTTAGCCAACTCATAAAGGATAAGGGTATCTTCTTCTAAAAGTATATTTGTTTTACTCCTTGCTATCAAACATGCTAAAGGGTTTGCGTCAATGCCTACAGCATTTCTTTTTAAAGTGAGTGCTTCAACAAGTGTAGTTCCGCTCCCGCAAAAAATATCTCCTACAGTATCGCCTATACTCGATAGTTCTTGAATCAGCGCATTTGGTATTTGAGGAATAAACTTAGCAGGATATGGGTGTAGACCATGGGTTAAATAATTAGTCTTTGCACCCGAGAAATCCCAATCAATTACTTCCAGTGTATCAAATCTATTATCCTTAACTACGGAAATATGATCGGGAAAATTTTGCGCATACAACACAACTTTTAATGCCTCTTCTTCTGAAAAAGATCTCCAACCATTTCTGTCACGAGCGGGCTCATTTATTAATCCACGTCTTAACCAACGCAATAAAGTGTCTTTATGAACACCTGCTCTATTGGCAACTTCTGAAGTTGATATGGAGTTATTAAGGGTTGCTTCCATTGTCTGCATATACTTGCATATAGGCAAAAGTATGTCAATAATTATTCAAAAAGAAATTAAACTACTTTAATTGTTATTTTTATTGGTTGTGATGGTACAACCCTTTAAGTGCTTGTTTAATACTTCAATTGAGTCAGAGTTCTTTTTTGTTTCCAAATAAGTAAGGATCGATGTAATGGAAACCAAAATTGCTATAATAACCGATATTAAAGCAGCCCATTCTTTAAACCAACTGAAAGATTCTACTCTGCCCTGTTCAATATACTTTTTATTATAATAGGCAATCGTGCCTTTTGTGGTAATGTAAAATTTATCTGAAAAATCAATTTCTATGCGCCCAATTTCTTCGATTGAAATCAAGAAGTCTATTTGGCTGTAAATTTCTCCATTCGTTAATCCAGACAGCTTAGCCAATTGTGTTGAGGTTGCGGCTTCTTCTTCCATATAACCGTGCGGGTCGTGCAGAAGTAAGTCTTCCTGCAAGCCTTTCAAGATTTTATGACGGATAGTATATTTTTTCTTTATAATCACTATTTCGGGTAAATTATCTTTCTCTATCCTTAGATTGCTGTTTTACCTGGGCTTTTAGCTTTTGCAATTCAAACTGTTGTTTACCTGCTTCCATCGCTTTCGCAATCTCATTTCCTTTGTCAGTTGATTTAAGAAGTTGCTTTAGTAATTCAGGTTCATACTGGCTTAACGTATAGCCTTGATTGAACGACTTAATATATGTTGGGGAGGGGTCTTTCTCTTCTTCCATGATTAAAACGTTTCATTAATAAAATCTTCCAAATACGCAGTAATTGAGTCGCGGTCGTATAAAATGATTTTCTTCTCTGGCTGGCTGTAACGGATGTTTCCTTCATCGCGAAGCTTCTGCAATGTTGTTTTGCTTTTAATACGGAGCATTTTCATAGCTTCTTCGCCAGAAATCCATTTATCTTGTTTAATATCATGTTTCTGCCGCACATAGTCCATTACTTTATCAAGCAAGGCAAAGTAGGCGGTCTCTTCTAAGCAAATTACTTGCATTGTTATTTAATTGAGTATTTACGTTCTCTTTGTTTGAATGCCTCACCGCCGCCTTCCAATATATCACAAGAATGTTGTTTAATTCCTTGTTGATGTAAAATCTCTTTTATTTTATCATTTTTTTCAAATGCGTGCTCTAAAGAACCATTAATGTATTCAAATTGGTGAATAGATGTAGGTTTGGAAGTTTCTTGTCCTTCTTGATTCGCAACAATAATATTTTCTGAATCTGTTGCTATAACCAAATTAGCATTGTGAGATACAATTAAAATTTGTCTGTCTTTTTTCTTGACTTTAATCATTTTACACAACAAATCATAGATCGTTCTATTATCTAAATTATCTTCGGGTTGGTCTATAAAAATTGGATATTGTGAAGAATTTATTTCCAAGAAGAGAATTAACAATACAGTGCCTTTTTTGCCTGGGGACATACTCAGCAAATCATCGCCTTTATAGCTGACAGTGTAATCAAGTGTAAATTTATTTGCGATTAAGCCTCTTAAAACTTCTTCTAAACTTGAATTGTTTTTTAGTGGCAAGCTGTTTTTTGAATCATTATCGTAAACCAATTTTCCGTCTGTAACCCTTAACTGATTAGCAAAAAGCTTCAAGACATTCTCGTAATTAACTAAATTGTCTCCCAATAATAATGTATTAAAGATATTGTCGCCCGAAACTGCAGCCCTATTTACTTGGTTATATAAAGAAAAATCATCTTGTTTATAAAGCAATGCACTTTCAAGTGTAATTCCATTGCCAATATCTTTTCTTGTGCCGTTGATTTTTTGCTTTATTTGCTCATAGCTGGCATGGCGATAATTCAACAACTGAACCATTTTATTCCTCAAGTTAGTGTAATCTGAAAAATATGAGGTGTAATTCTTTTCGAGAGCAATTGCATTATCAAATCGTGTTTGTTCAGAATCAAGTTGTTTTACCAATTTTTGAAGTTCTTGTTGACCTACAATTTTGTCTAAGTATTGTTTCAAATCAACGTTTATTCCATCTATTATAGCTTTCTGCTTTTGCTTTTGGTCATCGATGTTAATAGTCGTGACTTCTGATGCCAGATTTGCAGATAATTTATTGAAGTCGTCAATTAATTTTTGAACAACCTTGGCGACATCAGAAGGAACATCCGAAAATTGGTCTAAAATTATATCTATTTTTCCTCGGAGTGGAATCCCATCTATCAGCCCGTCATTTCCTAATAAATCTAATTTAATAGACTTAATTTCGTCTTGAATTTGATCAAGTGCTTGTTCTTTTATCTCAAGTTGTTTAAATGCTGCATCGGCGGCTGCCTTCTGAGTGTTCAATAAACTGTAAGCATCAAACTCTTGTTGGTTGAGATTTGAGGATTTCTGTCCAGCCGCAATAGCAACTTTAAGACTTTGTATGCCAGTAATAATACTTTCAGACCTTCCAACTTCTTTTGACTTTTGTTGATTGTCTATTATTTTTTGACGAGTTTGCAGATACGTGTTTAGAAGACTTTCAATTTCATTTGATGTTTTATCAATTTGAAAAAGGAGGTCTTCATAAAATTTCTTGAACTCGCTGTCTTGAACTAATATATTTTCAATTAATATATTTAAATCATCCTTATTGTTTTTTTCGACTAAATGATTGATATACAACTGTGGTATATAAATAATTTTGTGGTTTTTATTATTCAGTACCGTGTCCCGTAAGGTATCGACTTCCCCGTTTTTCCAAGTAACTTTAAAATCAATTGTCGAGGATAGTTTATAACCTTCAAAGCCTAATCGTTGGGATGTTTTTTCAACCTGATCAGGGTCGATGCTTTTAGCCGCAGCATACATTAAAAGCGATTTGCCGGATGATTTTCCTCCGATAATTGCATTTAAATTTTCATTCAGTAAAATGCTCTGATTTCCAAAAGTTTTACCGCTATCTATAAATTTAAATTCTGAAATTACAAATCTGTCGTTCTTGATATCAGGCTGGAAGGCTTGTATTTTAACGCGGTCTTGAGGTTCATACAGCGTTTGTTTTAATCCCTCAAATGTTGGATCAGCTTTAATCCAACAAAACTTATTATTTACGGGGTTGAAAATTTTGGAATTCTCATGTGCATCACATCCATGAAAGCAGGGCATTAAAGTTCCACATTTTTCAACTACTATATCCTTTTCATCCACTCCTTGGCCAGTAAAATATAGTATATCTTTATCATTGGATGAGAAAATTGCATCCGATAATTTATAGATACTCCAACGCGTTCCATCAAGTTGCGAACCTGCGTCTTCGAAATAATCCGAATGCTGGTTTACTCCCGAGGCACCATCTTTAGAATTGTTAGACACAACGATTATGGTGTTATCACGTAATTCGGGATCATTTTTAAAAACAGTTCTTAATTGGCTTACCTCAATTACAAATTGACTTATACCAAATTTTAAAGCAGCGTTATCATCTAATTGGGAGTTATTAGGAAATGATCTACCTAAGCTTCGAAGTTCATTTAATTGAGCAGAATAACTTCTGTCATTTTGAAAATGTATTTTTGAAAAAAAGCGACTTTCTAATTGGTCGTCTAATGCAGGATTGAATATACAATGTAGGTTAATTGGAGTGCTGGAAGCCGTGACAGGTAGAACTCTTAGTTCAACATTCGGCAAAATCATATCAAATTTTTTTGTAATCGTACCGTCAGCTACCAAGGATTTAAATTTAAAGTAATTATCTGTACTTAGATAATCCGTAATTCCAATGACTGGTATATTTTCTGGTGATTTATTAATACTGTCAGCATAGTTATTCCATTTTTCAGCCGGATTTGATCCAACGAATTGATCGTTTTTCTTTGTCTCTGGCGTGTGGATGTGTAGGTCCCACTTTCGCCATTCGGAGCCGCGAGGATATAGAGTATAAGGCATGATAAAAGGTTAAGTTGCAATAAAACCTAAACTTATGATTATAAAAGATAGATAGCAAGCAAATAAACTTTATCCGTACCTATTTCGTACCAAAATAAAAAAAGCAGCTACATTTTCATGTAACTGCTTGATTATCAGTGCGCCCACCTGGGCTCGAACCAGGGACCAAAAGATTATGAGTCTTCTACTCTAACCAACTGAGCTATAGGCGCTGAAAATATTTGTTATTTTCGAGGCGCAATATTACATATTTACACCCAATAACAAAAGCGCAAAATGAAAAATATTAAAAATATCATCTTTGATTATGGTAATGTTATCTTCAGTATCGATTTCCGGATTGCTCAGCAG
>Ga0247734_1000261_pt1 | contig 47286 bp, 46 predicted proteins | sample UWRJL103311B2_FD_180933 | JGI IMG/M metagenome (GOLD analysis project Ga0247734, IMG submission 180933) | Plant litter microbial communities from Arlington Agricultural Research Station in Wisconsin, United States - UWRJ-L103-311B-2 | ecosystem: Environmental > Terrestrial > Plant litter >...
ACAAAGAGAGAGAGTCGGGAGGGGGGGGGGTGGGTTGCACGGGGCAAGCCCACGCGTTTTGTTTGCTCGTAATCTGAGACTGCTCTACCAATCAATCAATTAATCAATCAAATAGGCCTTTTCATATTTCAATTCTTTTTCTTTCTTTTTTCTTCTTTAGGGAGGGGGGGGGTGATAAATAGTAGCAAATATGCAATATACACTATACACAAAATCACGCCAAACTTCCCTAGTGGTGATGAACCAAAAAAGGAAAAAAGTATATATATATATAAAAAGCTTGATAAAAAAAAGGGCATTTCTATGACTCCCAAGTTCCCCCATCTATCATATATCATATATTATTTAATATTTAATATTTAACGTCTTATTTTCCGAAATCATACAACCTGTATTGTTGTACAGTACAATACCTTTTTTTTTTTAACTAACTCCCCAAATCCCAAGCGGATCGCCAGCGCCAGAATTACTTCCCCTCTCGCGCTGCAATCTTCGCACGCGCTTCACCAACGTCCCGACGCTCAACGGGCCGATGATCGTGCACAATACTATCGCCCAGGTCACTACCAAATAGATGGCTGAGCTGCTGCCCGTGTCTTCGGGAGAGGAGGCGAAGAGACCGCTTGTTTCGGCCAGGGAAGCGATCAGAAACCCGATTTCTCCTCGCGCCGTCATGGCCGTGCCGAGCATGGCGGCTGGGTAGAGGGATAATGGGTTTTTGTTTTGGGAGGATGAAGGTTTGTTGGCTGCCGTGCTGGGAGTGTGCACAGCTGCGTTTGCGGTTTCTGCCTCAAGAGCTTGTCTCAATGGTTCTGGTTCGACTTGCGTCTTTTGGCTCTTTTTTAGAGATTGCAAGTCAACCGTGTCACCAGTAGTGGCAGTACTTTTCTTTGCTTTCTTCGATTTATCTGCTAGCTTTAATCTCGGCCATGGAATGTCCAGACGTACAAGCCAGAGGCCGGTGACCAGTTTCCCAAAAAGCATGATGATTGTATAGATGAGACCCTTCCAAACAATCTCACCTTTAAACATGTCGGTAATAGGGATAGCGAAGCCGATTGAAGCCTAAGAATATGTCAAAAATGACTGTTGAAACATAATTCAGCCATTGGTAGGTAACTTACGAAGAAGAAAGGTTTTAGCACTCGTTGAACTGATACCGCATAGTATTTGTGGTATACGCTGGCGCCTTTGGTAGGGCATTCATTATGTGACTCTTCAGACTCTACACCGTCCAGTTGGCTTTCAGAGTGATTAGAGAGGATACCATCGGTAGCCAATCCTACCTGGTTTGCGATCCTTAATTCAAGAGTTGAGTTTTCGTCTTTTGAATGCGTTTTCAATGGCACTGATGGCCTGTTCAAATGAGGAACTTCACTGTCCCACCAACTAACTGAAGCTCCAGCAAGATAAGCTGCAAACAAATTAGAAGTTCCAGCATAAGTCGCACCAGTAACGAGAGCTAATAAAATTGCTGTATGTATGGCCAAAGGAGTATACTGAGTCTGGATGCTTTTGGCCGCAATTCCATTTGGGCGTGATGCTCTCATTCTATTAAAGGATAACGTTATTGGTCTCGCAACAAACAGGCACACTAACGGAACAGCAATAGCAAGACCAGCAGACACAGCAAGAGGTCGGACGACTGTCACCCAATTGAAAGAATCAGCAGATTCTCCAAGATTAGAGATTACTTGCACCATCACCAATCCAATAACATCATCCATCATGGCAGCACTACTTAAAACGGTACCCAAGCGGGTCGTCGATAGTCCACTGGTGCTCAGAATGGTAAAAGTAGTCCCCAAGCTTGTTGAGCAAAGAGCTGCGCCGGCTGCAAAAGCTTGGATTGGCGTAGCTTTGACAAGAGATTGAAGTATGAAGGAGAGAGCCATTGGGAAGCTTATTCCGGTGATTGCCACGGCGCTGGAAAGTGCTAGGTTTTCTTTCAAAGAGCGGAAGTTGGTGTCTAAGCCGCCTATATGTTGCGTTAGTATTCATGATTTTGAAGATATCAAGCCCAAATAGTTAGGATTTCTCACCCTCGTAAACCAACAGAATTAAACCTAGGTACCCAAGTTGAACTATCACATCTTCGAAATCGAGATCTAACCATTTCCCGCCGGGCGTCCCAAACGCTACGCCGACAAATACTTGTCCCAGAAGACCACAGAAAATCAACTTATCGAAAATTGTGTTCACAACATTAAGGATGAGGAGCAATGACGTCTGGGTAAGGATTGTCACTATATCCGGCTCGTGATATGGGAGGAATGTATCGGGTTCTGTTGCCATGATTGTAAAATCTTCCTACGATACCGAATTGATAATATCTAACAATACCAATGTTTCACGGATGGAAAAATATACTCTGTTATCTAGGTTGCAAGTTATGGATCCGGCCAAGTCAGAATCACATGACATATTTTACAAAGAAAAGAGGTCGAGCACAAACTTTCGTCTACTGCTTATCTAAGGGATTTGTTCATTAAATGTAAATTCGGGCTCGTAATAAAATTTAGGAATTCTTCAACAACAACGGCAATGGTAATGCATATTTGCACTATATCTAGCTATCAATCACGTGTTTACATCAAGCTCGATCGCCCACCAACTTCCGTTCCTCCTTGTCCACTAGGCATCTCCCCATTCCTACCAACTACAAATTCCTTGTAGATACCTTCTAACCTACGCCTTTCATCAACACTAATACTAGCTCTCGTACTCTGTAAACTCTTCTCAATGTGCCGCCAGCCAATCACGACTTCCTGTTGTTCTTTCTCCTCTTTATTCTCTTTTACCGTATCTTCTGCGCCTTTTCGATTGGCCTTTTTCTTCGCCTTTCTGATAGCATCAAGCTTCTGTGTGATAGCAGCTCGTTCGGCAAGTAATTTAGACTGATTATGTCCTGCTTTGGCACGCGATTCAGATTCTATGCGGTCTTCCTCTTCTCCATACCGGAACTGCACAAAATTCCTAGACCCAGCTGAGATCACTCCATTACTTTTCCCGACAGGCTTCTCTTCATGATCTTGGTCACCTAGCATGTCATGAATAGCTTCCAGATGTGCATTATAGACCAAAGCTTGTAGATCAGCACCGGAATATCCTTCCGTTCGACGAGCGATTTCCTCAAGTCCACCTTCAGGACTAGAAATAACTTCATCTGAGAGTTTCAGCTTCCGACCCAACGCGCGGAGAATATCAACACGATCCTCGAGATTAGGTAGATCGCAGATCAAACTCTTGTCAAGACGACCTGGGCGAAGAAGTGCAGGATCAATGAGATCAGGTCGAGACGTAGCGGCTAAAACGTAAACACCTGAAAGACCTTCCGCGCCGTCCATTTGTGTCAGGAGTTGATTTACTACACGATCTGTGACTCCAGTGCTGTCGTGGCCCCGCTTCGGGGCTATGGAGTCAAATTCATCAAAGAAGAGCACGCAAGGTCGAGCGGCCTCGGCTCGATCAAAGAGATCACGTACAGACTTTTCAGAAGCGCCGATGTACTTGTTTAGAATCTCTGGACCTTTAACCGATATGAAGTTTAGGCCACATTCTCCGGCTACGGCCGAGGCAAGTAAAGTTTTCCCACAGCCGGGAAATCCATACAAAAGAAGGCCAGATCGAAGGCGGAGGGGACATTGTGCAAATATCGGGGCATACGTGGTGGGGTATTGGAGCGTCTCGAGAAGGATCTTGCGTGTTTCTTTGAGACCACCAATGCTATCAAATGTCGTGGTACTAGTTTGCAAAGTGACATTCCGAAGGGATGCAGGTGTAAAGCCTTTTAAAGCTGCATCGAAGTCTTCACGGCTAAAGACGACTTCTGCACTGTCTGATGTTGAGGATTCAGACACAGAGCGGATCAGGGCTTCACTTCGTGCCCGACCCACAAGAAGAACAAGATCTCCAGGCATATAGCCATCTGTCTCCCCGGCAAGATCAAGGAAATCAAGATCCGGCGAGATCACAAAACCTGCGCCTTTGTTAGATGAGCTCAAACGTGAGGCACTGTTGCCGTCCATCCATGTATCATCTTCACCCTCCGAGGCGCTGTTGTCTGCTGTTGAAGGGCGACTATTGGCAGGGTTTGATTCATGAAGCTCTGGCATGGTTGCGTTTTGCTTGACCACCATTTCTGTTATTCTCCTGCGAGCTTCTTTGTTCGGTGCTTTGAGTCCTACAATCTCTCGAACAACATGACCGCCGATAATGACGTTGTGGAGAGATTCCTTGGCTTGAGCAGTTGCAAGAATAACAACACCACTATCTCGATCACAGTATTGACGAACAACCGCGCAAAGCCCCTCGCTGATTTGTCTACTTCTACCGTTCTCACTCTGTTCCAGCTCCGTTTCTACAGGGCACAATTTGTCTAAATCGTCAAGAATGACTATGGCCTTGCCTCCGAGTCTTGCACCCCACGATGCGTTCATGAATATCCGGGTGAATGTTTCCTTTATCGTAGAGACACGAGTTTCATCAGTGACGAGTTTTCGGCAGGAAAAGTAGGTAGTATGGTAGAAAAATCGGGTTCTCAAGCGATGTGCCAAAAGATGTGTGACAGAAGTTTTCCCAGAGCCCAGTGCTCCGGTAAGTAGCACCGATGACATATGTGAAAGATGTGCTTGCAACTGTTCGATTAGGCTATCAATTCCAACAAGTGAAGGGGCTGTTGCTGAAAGTGCATCCCCGACCGCACTTTCTTGCGAAATAGCTAACGGTCTCGGTATTGCGGCTTGGACTTCAACAGTGAATTTTCTCTCTGACGCAAGGAACCAATTGCATGTTGACTTTCCAGGATCTGTAGCTGCGTGTTCAAGCCGAATAATACCTCCTTCCCAGCCTGAGGTATTTTCGGAATTGAGTGGCAGCCCAAGGATCGATCCATCTGTAAGAGGCCCCATGAAAAGCCCTTCATAATCTGGTTGACTGCTATACATTTTCAGGATACGTTTACTCGCTTCTTCCCGCTCTGCTTTGGATTCTCCCCCAAATTTGAGACCTCCTGCTTTCTTTCCAGACTCTGAGGAGAAAGGGTAGATTTTGACCTGCTGAGTAGCTTTTGGTGGAGGCTGTGCCGAGTCTCTTTGGCTTTGTGAGGGTTTTGGGATTTGAGTTGGAGCAGCCTCTAGCTTCACAACTCCACCAACAAGCCCTTCACAAGCTACGGAGGCACACAGCGCAGATGACAAGGCGACATGCTGGCTATCTGGTGGGTCGTCCCATGGCATTAGCCTCGCTACGACCTTGGATGTGACCTTGCCAGCATCTCCAGAGTTTTCAATCTCTTGCTGCAGTTTTTGAGGATCAACAGGAGACTGCAAACTTTGAGGTCTGATTACTGTAACGCTGGCCCAAGTTATATCTTTCAAAGACGTAGATAATAAATCTCGATCAACCCATACTCTCATCCCTTGATCTTCAGTCTCCTTACCAACCTGAAAATAATCCTCACATATACTTCTGTCAATGCCCCTGAAAAACATCGCCGGACGAGGCTCTTCTCGAACACTTCTTCGACGTATTGTACTCGCACCACTTCTACCTCCAGCACTTTTTTTGGACGTTACGCTACGATTTTCCCCATTCGCACGGGATGGTTTTGCTCTTGTTTTAGGAGCTACAATCACTTCTGCATCAGGCGCAAGAAGCTTCGCAAATGGAGAATTTGATGGTGGGGCAGGTTCGAGAGACGTAATTATGATATTGGCAGTTGAAGTTGGAGAAAGGTGTAAAGTCAGAGGATGTGGTGCTACTGTTGAACCATTTGGTGTAATATAATGAGGACTCGGCAATGCCCGAATCTGCGAAACGAGGTTGAGTTCTAGAAATGTGGCATGGAGTTCTATAATCTCCCAGTCTTCCGGCGTCAAAGGCTCAATATGAATAGTGTGGGCGATTGGAGGATCAAAATGCAAACTGGCAGTGACCTTGAGCCCATCACTTATACCGAGAGTGCGCGCAAATGCTGTATCAATCTCCACCAGAGACACCTCTTGCTCGCGACCAGATGGATTGCCTCTAGTACCGCTTATTCCATCTCTGCTGACAATTGGCGCAATCCGACGCTTGCTCGGCATGCCAGTCCATCCTACAAATATCGACTTCTGAGTTGGCGCTTTGGATTCGCTTCCAGCAGGTGGAGGTACACGATAGTTCAATTCTATAATGACATTCTGCGCTGGCTAGCGAACAGTAAGCTTCAGCAGGTGCCAATGGGCGAGAGACTTACGGTGTTGATGTTGACAAGCAAAGAAGCTAGAGAGGATGGCAGGTTCACTAAGCAATTCTTAAGGTGAACAAGAGATATTTCCGCAGATGTAGCCTGGCTATTTCGCTTTCTACTCTCTGGCGCCATTTTCAAATGCGGAATTGTATAGAAGTAGCTGAAGGATGCATAAAGCTCGTTGTTGTCACTGTTCGCTCTTTAAGCAGCTGTGGGAATCGGAATTACAGCCTCGGCTTATTATTCCCACGCTCTGTCCATCACAGGTAGAGTGTAGCTTATCCGTGATGGTTTAGCGACCATAAGGACAAAAACCAAAGCATCATAGTGACAGAAATTTTAGCGTTTTGCCCAGTGGTCACTAAGCCGAACCGTACATATTCATGTAAAACGCGCGACGCGAACACTTGACGCGTTTTAACTTAGATTTTAGATGTCAGGGGTTGGCGCCAACTTGATTCCACTCCCAGCCTCTTTCAAAGGAATTCTGATCCACGTCGTTGCGAGGGTCTACTTCACTGAACCACAAGCACAATTCCCCATATACTCTGGATTAAGCTTCCCTCAACTCATCAAAGTCTCCTCTTACGCAAAACACTTTGCGCAACATGGCGCTTCTTCAATTTAAAGCCCCAGTTGATTATGAGAAGCACCAAGGTATGTTGCGCGCCAGCGATAGACTTTACAAATACAACACAATTTGTTGAAAGGCACGTTGCTAACTTTCTAAGGTGCTTTCGAGAATTTCCTTCAGACCTATAAGACTTCTCCAGCCTCTATTTTGGAACGAGCTCTAGATGGCATGAACATTGATGAAGATGATTTCAGCGACGATTATGACTTTATGGACGATGATGAGGGAGATGCGCGCAGACAGGCCAGAACACAGTCGAAGGCACCAAAATTTAAATACAAAGAGCTTTTGCAACGGGTGGCAGATAGATATGATGATGAGATAACGATTGAATTAGATGATTTGGCTAAGGTTGCACTTGTCCAAACTCCTCCAAAAGAGCATAGATTCTAACAGTGGGACAGTACGACGATGGGCTAGATGAGATGGGCGAAAGCTTGAACCTGGTAGAGTCAATTGAGACAAATGCGAAACATTATCTTGATATTATGGCAAAGGCTGTGGACAAGGTGATGCCAGAGGCTAATAGAGAAATCAAGTGAGACTCATTTACTACACGACCTTGACACTTACTAATAGGCTGTAGCTACAAAGATGATGTTTTAGACGTCCTTATGTCACAGCGTACTCAACGTAACACTGCTGTAGAACGAGAAGCGGCTGATCAACCCGATGCTATGGAACCCGCCTTATTCCCCGCTGAGCTGACACGCCGTTATACTCTCAATTTCAAACCACGGACAGGTGGGGATGCAGCTAAGGCGCTAGCAGTGCGACAAGTTCGTGGAGAGCATTTAGGCCATCTGATCACGGTGCGCGGAATCACTACCAGAGTTTCAGATGTCAAGCCAACTGTGGAAGTTAATGCTTATACTTGCGACCGATGTGGCTGCGAAATATTTCAACCCGTTGGCACGAAAACCTTTGGACCATTGACCGAGTGCCCATCCCCCGAGTGTAACACTAACCAGTCGAAAGGAAGTTTGCACCATTCGACCCGAGCCTCTAAATTTCAGCCCTTCCAAGAGGTCAAGATCCAGGAAATGGCCGAACAAGTTCCAGTGGGACATATTCCTCGAATGCTCACGGTTCTTTGTCATGGTTCTCTTGTGCGTCGGATCAACCCAGGTGATGTTGTGGATATCGCGGGTATTTTCCTCCCAACTCCTTATACTGGATTCAAGGCGATTAGAGCTGGTCTGTTGACAGATACTTATTTGGAAGCACAACATGTTACTCAACACAAAAAGGCTTATGAAGAGCTAGCCATCGACCACCGGACTTTTAAGCGTATAGAGCAGTATCAAGCATCTGGGCATGTTTACGAATATCTCGCAAAATCCATTGCTCCAGAAATCTACGGTCATTTGGATGTCAAAAAGGCTCTGCTTCTCCTTTTAGTTGGAGGTGCAACTAAGCAGATTGGTGATGGCATGAGAATCAGAGGAGACATCAACATTTGCCTGATGGGTGATCCCGGAGTAGCGAAATCTCAATTACTCAAGTATATTACTAAAGTTGCTCCCCGTGGTGTGTACACTACTGGTCGGGGAAGCAGTGGTGTTGGTCTCACAGCCGCAGTCATGAAAGATCCTGTCACCGATGAAATGATATTGGAAGGTGGTGCTTTAGTTCTTGCAGACAATGGTATCTGCTGTATCGATGAGTTTGATAAGATGGACGATAGTGACAGAACCGCCATTCACGAGGTTATGGAACAACAAACTATATCTATTTCGAAAGCCGGTATCTCGACCACATTGAATGCCCGGACGTCAATTCTTGCAGCAGCAAATCCACTTTACGGCCGCTACAACCCTCGTATTTCTCCAGTTGAAAATATAAATCTTCCCGCCGCCCTTCTATCTCGTTTTGACGTTCTTTTCCTGATCCTCGATACGCCGACACGAGATACTGATGCACTCCTTGCACGCCACGTCACATATGTCCATATGAATAATAAACACCCTGATACAGATGGCGTTGTCTTCACACCCCATGAAGTTCGCCAATATGTCGCCCAAGCGCGCACTTTCTCGCCCACAGTCCCAGTTGCCGTGTCAGAATATATTGTTAAAGCCTATGTTCGCATGAGAGATCAGCAATCACGAGATGAGAAGAACAAGAAGCAATTCGCTCATACTTCACCTCGTACTCTCCTGGGTGTTGTTCGTTTGTCTCAAGCACTCGCAAGATTAAGATTCTCCAACGAGGTAGTTCAGGATGATGTTGACGAAGCACTACGACTCATCGAGGCCTCGAAAGAAAGTCTGTACGCAGATCAAGATGGGTACAGAAAGGATATGTCCCCTAGCTCCAGAATCTACAACATGGTTCGCGCTCTGGCGGAAGGTGGGCAGTGTAGACCTGAAGGCGCAGATGAAGATGATGAGGAGACTTTGGGCATGGAGCTAAGCATGAAGAAGGTCGAGCAGCGAGTGATTGCAAAGGGCTTCACTAAGGACCAGTGGCTAACAGCTCTCGGAGAGTACACAAACTTGGATGTAAGTCTTTTCGTCACCTAGCATATGTATGGACTTCGTACTAATTCGACCTGCAGATTTGGCAAACTGCTGGGAACGGCACAAGGCTTATTTTCATCGTCTCGGAGGCAGCACATATGGCTAGAGATGCTGAACTTGAAATAGAGTAAGGAAATTATGCCCAGGCGTGGAGACGTGTTATGTGTTCAAGTCCCAACGGAGTTTGGGAATTATTTGTAGTCGTTTGTTCTAAATACGGCGTTTCCTGTGAAATATGATACCTACCGCCAAAGTAGAGTGTGTTGTTGACTGGATGACATTTACTCACCCCTGAAAGTTATTAGATTACGTCCGCACACCTCACATATACAGATCCCAGATTAGAGATCAGAGCAAGCGTGAAGGGCTTTATATGTGAGCATTGACCTCAACCCGAACGTTCGGTATCCATGATGATTGGTGGTCATGCATACGAAGACGTAAAAGAAGCAACTGCAAAGTCTTGCAGGCTGCATAGGTGTAACCGTGGGCCAAACCTGTTGATGAGGTCGCTATTTAGGAATACCAAAAACAACTCCGATATCCGGCTACTATGCCCCGTTTCTAAGTTTTTGTTCTGGAGTCGCGTTTTCATGCTGTTTTCTTAGACCCCTGTTCGTTAAATACTCTCCATTTCGCTATTCGGTTTTCTGAATCTCATTTCCTGGATCTTAGATCTTGTATTGAGCTTCAATTGTTGGTTCATTAGTATAAAAAGCCTCGAATTGCCCACTATGTTCTTCATATTTCCAGAAAACTACTCATCCCCAAGCATCTCACGTTTATATTGACGACCACCCTGATATTGACTACTCTTCCTGAAGTTAAGACAGCAGAAGCAGAAGCAGAAGCTCCAACTCTTCAATCAATGCGTCATTCACCCGGCTACCGTGTCATGCAATCCTCATACACAAATCACTTCTACTGTCCATTCCACGGGATATCCTTCATGGCAACCATATATATACAACGTGTACGTCGTCCATCCATTTACACTACACATACTCACAGTATATAGCGCAGCCGAGCTCGATTATTAGCCATGCATCCACGATGGTAGGCCGCTTTGCAACAGCAACTCAAATCTGGAAGGCCCATTCCATCTCATAGCATGTCTAATATTTTAAGCGGTAAGTCGGTGGTGCAAGCGACTCGTAGAAGAACGAACGTACACTGCGTTTCTGATACTCGCGAAGCTGTCGGCGGTGCTACATTTGGTTGTGGCAGAGGTGGTTGTGACGTTGAACATTTGAGGATATATCCTTGATGTCCTGCATCAGTACAGAATGAGGAGGCAGATTATCGAGAGTCACGTCTATGCGAATCTCTGTATGGTGCAAAAGTGTCTGATTTCTTAGACCTTCGTCTGGTGGGTAGCTATATACTAGTGATAGAATGCAAGATGGGACGAGTGAGTCCTGACCCAGATGGTTTTGGGACGGTGGATATACTGGGTATCTGATTTGGGTTCTTGCTACTTTTCTGTCGTTAGGATTGCTAAGTGATTAGGAAATGATTAATCATTCATTACTCCCATTAAACAACTGTTTATCTCATTCTAAATTGATTTTCACAAGACACTATAGTAATAATAAACGTAAGTCTAATATCCCTATAAACACTTTGAAAAGGCTTCCTTACTGCACTAACATATTGTATTCTGATAGTATATTAACAGCCAAAGAACTTAAATGTATTTGATTTGGAGCTGCATATCCAGCGGGGTTCTTGATAATTTAATAATAACCCCCAAACATGGGACAATTCATTCTTATAGGAACTTAATATGCTTAGACAGTAGTACTTTTAGCATCAGTGGATAAACCACTTTGGTCTGATGGTAAACAAAGTAACAACTGCTCTTTACCCTCAACAATAGAAATGACACGTTAATCCATACAAGTACACCCTAGAAAATTTCGGTTGCTATCAAAACATATATATCCCAACTTAAGGCGAAGCCATTTATATACTATCTAGCGATTTTAATGGGTGAATTGCTTTCCAAGCATGTACAACAATATAGGTTTGTAATTGCACAGCATTATTGGATAAAAGGTATACAATTATTAAAGTAGGCTGGCTTGAGGCTGTTGGTGTAGGTGTAGTAGGCTTGGTGGGTTTTAATGTTACCTTGGCCTCAGGCTCTGACGCTGTACTGTAACAACTCCCCTCCCAATTTCATCACTGCCAAGGAAGGGAAGATCCTTCCACTTACCACACAGAATCCAAGGATCTTATTCTTTCACGTGTGGTCTTGATACTTGATTGATGTTGCTATTACCTTCCATTAACATGTCTTTCCCCGCACTCAAGAACTTCGAATAGACTAAGTTATGAACGGCAATATCGTTACTTTTCTCCGCGAGGACAGCCTAAAGTTATAGACTGGTGTGATTGGCGGTTGTGGTATATCTCAAATGATCCATAATAAGTCGCAGTCCTTATTCGTGCGCTTCAACACGATTACCCTGGAGACATCGTCGGCCTTCAAGGCCTGCATTGCTTCTTGATTGTTCACGATGTTACTGCAGTTTACGTAGTTGGCTATGGAGAAAATTAGATCCGAGGTAATGTCTTGGAGAATATTTCTCTACGACATGTGTCTATAAAGTTGACTTAACCCCAGGTTATGATCAACAGTTCTTCGGTGTAGGTTTCTTCTTCTGGTTGAATTCTTCATTAAGGAAACCATAAAACTTCAAGATGAATATTCAATTCTTGTCACTTCTTAGTTGTTTCACGGCCTTTGCGTGCGCCTCCAATGTGCGATCCCTCACTCCTCCCCTCGGGTGGAATACCTACAACAAGTATGGGTGCACCCCGACTGAAGAAATCGTGCAAAATAACGCAAAAGGTCTCGTGGATCTCGGTTTATCAAAACTTGGGTATAAAGATGTCTTCGTGGATTGCGGGTGGCCGACCCCTAACAGAGATTCTCAAGGGCGAATGCAGTGGAATACGACCTTGTTCCCGTCTGGACCAGATGCACTTGGAGACTATTTACATGGGCTAGGACTGAACTTCGGTGTTTACTCTGGTGGTGGTTATTTACAATGTGGGTCTACGGATCAGCCTGCGTCGTTAGGTGAGAGAAAATTAATTATGTTTGCTAGACGAACCGTTCTAATTCTGTTCAGGGTTTGAAGAGATCGATGCTCGGAGTTTTGCAGACTGGGGCGGTGATGTCCTAAAGTAAGTACCGCTGTAGTTTTGGCTGGCTGGCCATAAAAACTAATTTTAATGAAGATACGACAACTGCTACGCCGTATCGCCAACTGTTATGGTTGACAATGCAGCACCAGAGTTTGCATCTCCTTCTCGTTTCCAAAAAATGGCAAACGCCCTTGAAACGGTGGACCGAGATATTAGGTACTCTATCTGCCAATGGGGACTTGGGACCAATGTGGGTGATTGGTGAGCTTGTACTTGTATAAATAGACAAAGAACTACGCCTGACAAGATAGGGCTTCTGCTATTGGTAATACCTGGAGAATCAGTAACGACATCTATAATAGCTGGCGAAGTATTTGGCGTATCACCAATCAAGTAGTTCCTTTCTGGAGGGACACGAAACCAGGTGCATTTCCGGATATGGACATGCTCATGTAAGTCACCAAACAATCACATGGCCTTCACTCACTGACTATTTAGAATTGGTCTTGGTGCGCTCTCTTATGAAGAAGAACGGTTCCATTTTGGAATGTGGGCAATCAATAAGTCGCCTTTGGTGATAGGAGCCGCCATTGACGTTTCCTCTACTTCTATGACATCCTTAGATATCCTCGGAAATGCGGAAGTTGTTGCGATTAATCAGGATTCACTAAGTAAGCAAGCCCGGCTCGTCCGCCGACATACTGAAGAGGAGTGGGACATTTGGATTGGTGAATTATCAAACTCCCGCAAAGTTTTAGGCATTGCCAACTGGAGGAATGACTCTCAAACTGTGCAAGTCGACCTGAACGCCTTGGGAATAAAATCAGCGGACGCGCGTGATGTCTGGGCCAAGAAAGATCTAGGGCCAAGATCTGGTGTGCAGACTGTCAGCCTTCTCGGACATGAGCTACAGCTATGGGTTCTGTCAAATGTAGTCGCATCGACCCCACTGCAATCATCTGTTTATTACTCCGCTGCAGGAGCAAAACTCGCGGGCTCCGCTGCAATCACCTCCTGCGGAACAAACACATGTTTACCAGTAGGCAAAAAGGTCGCAAATATCGGATCCGGAGCTAGTGTTACTTTCTCATCTGTCGCTGCGGCAAGTGCTGGAACGAATGTTCTTTCGGTAGATTTCATCAATTATGAGATTGCAACTGATACAGCATGGGGTTGGGGAGACAATGCAAGAAATATGACAATTGCCGTTAACGGACAAACCGCCAAAAGATGGGATTTCCCCATCTCTGGGGGTGACTGGTCTGAGACAGGTTCTTTGATGGTGGAGGTTGCTGGATTCAAGCAGGGTAGTGAGAACCAAGTCGTGTTCAGCTCCTATGGGAATGGTTGGGCTCCTGATCTCGTTGGGTTCCAGGTCCTCCAATAAAGAGGCAACCATAGGAGAAAAAGGCTACGGGATATAAGTACCTATTTTTTGATGATGTCTCGTACAATTCAGAAGAAAAGTTGGTGACTATAGTCTCGTGTAATTATTAAAGGCTGGAAAGAAAGTCAACAGCCAAAATTTAGAAACCCATGGTCTATTACTCTCCCAATGCACAAAAGAAAGGATTTTGAATTCCAGTCGTCTAACACGTGCAACATGTTGAGCTGAATGTGGAAAATATATGATAAAAAGTACTGCAATGTTCACACCAAGCTCAAGACTACCCCTTTTCAGCTCGCTTAGCAGTACCTCCATACCCACTACCAGCCCGGAGATATATTGAATTAACGCGCCATCCTCAGAAATGAATACACTCAAAATTTAGATCAGCTAGTGGAGATAAGTAAGCTCCTTTTTGAGAGATGGTAATTAATCATGACCTGGTGCCGGGAAAATGTTCCTTTTTCTCTAAGCATTACTTGTCATCTTAGACATAAATTATAGGGGATCTTATGGATCAATTCTTGGTCTAGCCTCGCAAGAGCCCGAACAATGTATTTATCATTCTTTGTGCTTTACCTAAAGATTGAAGGCGTCAACATGTTGCTATGAACAGAAACCTGCAGGCAAAGGCTCGACTACTATATGTATGACAGGCACTTGTAATTGGTATTTTAACACTTTATGCAATATACAACCCAAATCCGACTTAGATCTCATACAATTATATACAATATTATTAAGGAAACAAACTGTCTGTAAAGAGAAAATCTGAGTCTGGCGTTTTGGGAAGGAACGTCCCACGTGATGGCGTGCCTGCCTATCTAATTAAATTTCGCGAATACTCCTCCCATACTGTCCACCTGAGTTGCACCATCAATACTCTATGTGTAGAAATCTCTATATACTGCACTGCTAACCCTGGATAAGCTTTAGGTGTAGCACGGCAGAACTCGTCAAAAGCTGCACAGAAACCCGCCTTAGACCTGTCAACTTGTAGGCGGTTGTGCAGCCTTGCGTGGTCTTCATCATCGACTTCTCTTTTTGTTCCTGAAAGAGTATCACCAAAACCCTGGTCGGCATTCCTGTGTTCGTACTCTTCAGACTGTACCTCCCCCCATTGATACCAGCAAGGATCTTCAGCACAACCGAAGGCTGACTGATAGTCAATCAAAAGGCAGTATAATATACACAATGGCAACGAACACTTCCACAGCCGGGAATCCTGAGACCTCTAAGTCCTCTTCACAGGGTGGGCTTCCTCCAACCAAAATCAAGCAGATTTCTAAGGCACTAACACTGCTACACAACCAACTAAAGAAAGCAATCACATCTAAATCTGAGCATACGGAAGTGAAGTAGGCCAACTATAACTTCACAACTTCCATCATAACTAAAATAGTATCAGGTCATCTCCCGAAGCTCTAAATCCAGCTAATGAGATCTTGCGGTATTGTCGACAACACTCAGCAGAGGTACCGTCGTCGTTAGCCGTGAGCATAGCCACTGAACTAGATAACGGAGGTTACGAGTTTTGCAGTCGCCTTAGTGCAGAAGTCTTTAGTGTGATAATGCAAACCATTATTCAAGCTGAGTATACCCTAGTTGGAGAACGCGGTTTGCACCTTCTTGCTGCAAGTGTCTTTAATCATGTCTTGCTCTTCTACTAATTCAATTAGGGTTCCCTGTACTACGATTCAACTTCCAGGAAAGGAACACTTTTGGGAAGAAAAGCTACAATCGGAGAATGCTTGCTGCAGCTGCTAGACTTCTTCACAATCACAGAATACCACAACCGTATGCGAAAATGGGTAAGGCACCAATCACACGTTTACTGCTGCATGTTTTCCCTGACAAATCAAGGCTGGAATTTTATGTCTACAGTTACTACAAGACTGTGATAATAATAGAAAACGAATTGAAATGGGGGCCGAGCAAATTAGGTGAGACCATTCGGATCATACCAGTCTATCAAGATTGACACCAAGAACAGGCGCAGATTGGGCAACCTGGTTCTATGCGAGAAAAACGAGATCACTCGACTTATATGTGGCCACTTGATTCGGGTGATTCTAGATACAACGAACATTGAACGCAAGAACCTATGGCCAGCCGAATCAGACAGCGTCATATATGCCGGCTTTCCGGAAGCTGGGTTTGACTGGAAAACCCGCTTCCAAAGGTTTGTAGACGAAGGAAAACAGCTCATGGGCTCCATGAGTCCCAACACAGAAGCGTAAGCTCTTGTTGGAATAATTTATCAGGTTCACTAACAGCCCAATAGAACCGGGACACTATATTTTGGGATGGATGTTGTAACACTCCCAGCTCACGATTTTGAAAGTCTTGGCCACAACGTGGTAATATCGGTGGAAAGTGAATATATGAGTTTCTGGGCTGCATCTGTTGAAGGAACGAATAGGTTCGAGCAATCTCTTGAAATACCACTGAATAATATATCTTCTATGAGTATAGAATCAGGGTGGTAAGAACTTTGTCAGACGAGCAGCTGGGTATGCAGACTAACAAGTGCAAGTTCTACACAGGAGGACACCTCGAAGGTCCTAATAAACCTGATCAGTCTCCCAGGTCACTTCTGCTATGTTGACTGCAAGCCATATCGCGTTACCCGTTTAACAATGTTGATGATGTCAACCGGTGCTCAAGAAATGGAAAATTCAATAATTGAGCACAACCCCCAAATCAAAATTTTACAAGACGATCACATAGGCCAAGAAGAAACAGATAGCTATAGACAGTACAATCTGGTATGTGCTTTCAATATCTTTATAGAGCTCACCTTCGCGAACACTTCGTGGCTGTCAATGCCAATGCTGACAGTAGACCTTTGAACTATTCAATTACAATGAACAAGGCTGAAATTAAAGCACTATAGGCGTCACAACAAAGTCATCACTCTAATCATTCCCAAGAACCGATCAAGCTTGGCACCCGTAGAGCTGATGAAGCTACCATCAAGTTGAGGGATGGCACAGGAAGAAATTCACCTAGCAAGGTCGGTCCAGTAATTCAAGAAGAAGAAGCAAACCCAGTTGCAAGAACATCAAGAACATCAGGTATTATAGACTCTCAACCCCAGGTCAAGCCGACCCAAGAAACAGAAACAGTGTATCTGAATGACAAGGTGGGACTTCCATATTTATCAAACTGAACCATACTAATACAATAATATAGCAGAGTTCCTTACCAACTAGATATTCGAAATCTCAGAGACAGACGGCGACAAAATCAAAGGCAAAACCTCCACTTCGACAAAGTCGAAGATTTGGTGAAAATTCTGTTTCGACACAAGTTTGTTCAACAGTGCCAATGAGTTCCCCAATCCAATCAAAGCCCTCAAGTGTGACCTCTGGGCCTGTAGTATTCGAGCAGACCATGGAAGATAAGATGAGGAACGTTGGAGACAATTTTCCACACGTAGGAGAGCCAACTCTACGAGGAGCATTAGTAGTTTCTAAGGGGAATATTGAGGATGCTATTAGCTTCCTTAACCGGAGCGCTGAACTTGCAACCACACCAGAGGACCATATTAAGTTCAAGGGTGGTCACATAGAGCCCTATTCAATCAAGAGTCCCTGGCCCAAAGATGCCTCGACGCCAAAAGCAACAAATATGCCGGGGAGTGAAGTATCAACTAAACCGCTGGCTGAAGCGAACAGAAGTCAGCGATTGTACCAAAAACTTGCTACTACAAAGAATGACGCTGGGAGTCTCTCAAAAGCCACACATGTCTACACCACAAGAGTGGTTAGTGCAAAGGACTATATCCCATCAGATGTTGAGCTGCTCAAGTCCCAAACTAAGAAGAGAAAATTGGCGTCTGAAGAGCCTTACGACGGCTTTGAGATTCCAGAGGATCCGGTGGCCAAGAAATCTATGGCCACAGAACCTAAGTCCAAGACATTAGGTAAATCTATGTTGAAGCCGAGTGCGAAGCCCCTTATGAAGGCAAATGAAGTGAAACCGAAACCAGCAGCCCGGTCATATAAGCGCAAGTCTGCATCGGCTCGCCTTCGGCAAGATTTAAAGGTCATACAAACTCAGCGCTCAGCCGCTCTAGCAAGTCAGAAGTCTCGTGATGCAGATATGAGTGAGGATGAGATCGACGAGGAGCAGATACTGTTTTTGCCTCTACAGCAGGAAGCTACTCGGACTGAGACTGGGACTAATCTCACCTCGCATGTACTCGAAAACGCAAATAAAGTAGGTTTTGCGACTAGGCTCGAGAAGCAAAACCAAGTGCTCGAAACGCAAAGGCAAATTAGAAGTTCTGCTATAGGGAACAACGATCCTCCTGGCCCTGATATCGATGATTTGTACGATGCCACCCCAGTGAAAGTTACCAAAAAGCATAACAGATTAGGAAATAAACAGGACCCCGTACCTATTGGAATGAAACGAAACACAAAATCGTTAGGAGACATGGCTTCTACTATGAATAAACTCTTCGGTGACCCTGGAGCTGAGACGGGAAAGTCATCAGAGAAGTATTCAGTGCCGAAAGAAGCATCTGGCCGCACTGAGATTACGAAAGTTGAGCTCAACATGACAACGAAGCAAGAAGTGGATGGCCAAATCGATACAGCTTATGAGGTTATCGAGAGGCCTGCGCCTGAGGTTGAAACCCGCAACGAGGATAATTCACCTATGGGAATCTTTCAGAAGCAAAAAGCTCTGGACAGTACTATGATATTGTCCAAGAGACAACGGGCAATAAAGCAGTCCAGTCCAGTTTACCAGTCATTAGTCCGTCGAAGCCCTCGAATCGCAGCCAAGAAGCACACACATACCAAAATAACCCAAAAGGGGGGCGAGGGCAAGTCAGTAATATCACCATCGCGATCCAGTGATCGACTGAAAGCTGAGCTAACTGGAACTCAAATCGTGGAGAATGACACTCCGGTCTCTAAAAACTTGACTGATGACTATCTCGCTCGAAAACAACAAATCATCAGTTTTGGAGTCCAGGGTGCCAGAAACCAGGGTCCATCGAGCGTAGTAAAGGAATCTGCAAACCGAGCTATGAAGACTACTCCGGAGGCAGTGGTTTCTTTGATTTTAAAGGAGTCTAGCGAACTTAAGAGAAAGATGGGGACGACCAATCTGAAGGAAACCCTTCCTATGAAAAAGCAAAAGAGTATTAATTCACTTGAGGATCTTAATTTTCAGACGGACGATGTTCAGGGTTTTACAAGCAGCCCACCACAACCACAACAACTTCCCCCACCTGGTAATATCATGAACCAGGACTCACGCTTTAGCCAGCCACCTTCGCTGGTGCCCAGAAGAAGCTCAGGACTATCTCGGCCGCACTCTCAAAAATCCCATGTGAACGAGAATGGAAGTCCAATTGGTTCATCTCAAGTCGATCACATTAGCAAGGCAAAACAAAAACTCTGGGAGGACGATCTGGTAAAGCCGGAAATAGAGGAGGTGCAATCACCGTCTCCTCGGGCTCCACTCTTTGGCCCAAAATTGAAGCTATCAGGTATAACAAAGGCGCGTCCATCCTCTCCGGTAGAAGTCATAAGCCACTATGTGCCTCATCAAAAGACAGCAAATGGGTTATATAAAGGCATAAGAACGGGAGAAGTGAATACCAATGCCTACTTTGTGTGTACATAATGCTGATCTGGTTTTTAGGTGATTGTAGAAGAGAAGATCCTGGCAGATCCATTCCAAGAAAATATGGTGCGGATTTCAAACAATAACTTCACCACCCGTCTTGTGGCAGAAGTGACAGCACAGCAGACTGATTTGCGGCAGCAGCGGCCACCCATGGCTCTAAAGCATTTGAAACACAATGACGGCGTTTTTTATAAGCACTCTAATCATGCTCCAGATATGCCACGCCGAGTGGAACCCAAAACTGTGACAGAGGGGGAGAACAAGAACAGCATTATATCTACTGCTAGTTTGGATAAGGAACCTACGCTGCTCAACGTCGAAAACATGCCTCCATCCGATAGTTCTCCAGATGACATAACCAGTGGCAGTTCTTCTGATTCGAGGTCGGCGTTGCACTCAGAATCACCCTCGGAATGCTCCAAGTCGGCTGAGAGCGAAATTGACCTGCCAGGGGGTGGATGGGACGTGGCGTTGAGACCATACTACTCCAACCTCTCTGACGCGATTCATAGAATCGCGGATGTAAGCAACACTCGCATAGGCTAAAGCAATGCTTACTAACCTTCGTTTAGGAGGTAATAATTAGACTATCGAAGGAGGAAGATGTTGTAGGACTGCTTGTTGACCAATATAAGGATGGCGGGACGAAAATCCTGGACAACCACTCCAGACTTCGAAACAACCAGAAAGCCCACATGGGAAGTGAGATCTGCGAGAAGAGATTAGAGTTTGCTAATGCCTACACCAATGCAAGAGACAGAGTCGAGATGAGGAAGCACGGCATCATAAGATCGCCTGTCTCTAACTTCGAGAAGATATGGAAGCAAGAGCAAGATTCAATTCAAGCCAGACTCTCTCAAATTGGGCCAAGCTCGCTATAAGAAGTTATCAAATTCGGAAAATAAGATGTAGTAAACATTCGAACAAACTTCCAACGTTGAGACTATCGGATGAAGGGTTGGCGTTCAAACTGTGCGCTGTTACATCGGACACGAAAGCTGAGAAGTGCAAATATTCAGTTGATTGCATAATTGCTTTTTTGCAACAAAGGTCTTGGCAAAACATGTAATTCAGTTTGCTTAGCATTTGCAAATAGTCACAATACACACAATTTGCAATTATCTTGATGATGCACTATCCGAGAGCGTTTCAGCAGATATAAATTGATGCCCGTAGATAGCTGACTGATAAATTCAGACCCACTATATTCCTAAGAAGTTTGATGGGAGGAAATAGATTGCGCGTAGCTTTGATGGATTGATGGTCGTGGTGTTGTTGGATCGAATGGGGGTGTTGGAGGCGATGATTCGGCTCCATGACGTGCCGCGTGGATCTTGCATTCGAGACCGAATGGACGACAGGGATCAATTTCCCCTCCATCTCGAACCATCACCTCAAGTTCGCACCACCAAGCTACCTCTATTGCATTGCTTAAAATATATCACAAATCGGAGACTGCGACAGCGTGATTGTCGCAGGCGCAGATTAGCAATCGGAGCCATCGACTGTGACTGTTGTGACTAAAGGCGGGAGCCCTTGCGAGCCTTTCTTCCGGCAACACCTAGCTTTGCATGAGCCTGCCTACCTACGAGTTCTATCTATTAAATCCATATAGAAAATGCCCAGTGATGGCTTTCATCCATTCGGCGGTAAAGTTAGCAAGAGATTTCGGGACTCGGTTCGTTCTTTCATAATGTTTCGTTGCTGCCGATACCGTTTACAATCCTCTGGGATATGCGACTAATCTTAATCTTCCTGTAGCTGGCACCTGAAGATGCATACTTAAGTTGTGAGTAGACCTTAAATTATTTATGATCTGCTGGCTAACCATAATTCTGAAGATTACGACGTACGGCGTAGGTTACAATAGTTAAATCAAATGGGGAATTTACTGACATAAGACCAAGTAACCAAAGAAGATGTCGATACTCTTAAAAATGACTGGCTCACCGACAATGCAAGTCCTACAACCTGCCATTTTTACTATTGCTAATTTACTGCAGACCATAGCATTTTGGGAAGAGTAAGAAAGAACCCTAGGCGGAGTCTGGTTGTGCTAATATATTAGATACCTCGAGCGCGAAGAGCTTTGCAAATTTCCCTCGTCGCATATTGTCCTTCTCCGACCTTCTATGGCGTTCATGCTCATGCAAACTCGAGATCCTACTTCCCTCAGAGACGCACTTCCCAACTTCGGCAAAACGACACATATATTCCTCCCTATAAATGATGCACGCAATGTATCTGTTGCCGAGGGAGGCTCACACTGGTCGCTATTACTTGTGTCCGTCATTGATGGTGTATCATTCCATTACGACAGCATGAATCCAAGCAATTACCGCGAAGCACAAAATGCATCTCATAAGTTGAGCCAGTTACTTGAAAGGCCGTTACGATTCGTCAACTTGGAGGATAGCCCACAGCAGGATAATAGCAGTGATTGTGGCGTTTATGTTTGCATACAAATGCGTCATTTGTTGTTGAAACGGTTGCTTAGTGCAAATGCCAGGGAGAAGGTTAGCATGAGTATGGGTGGGAAGCTTGTGGATGCTTCAGGAGGTCGGAAAGAGATGTTAAGAACTATTGAGAGTTTAAGGAAAGAGGGCGAAAGAAGAAGATCGTATGTATCTGACTCTTTTGCCCAGACTCAGGTTACTGATCTTTGAGTAGGCATGACGAATCACGCAGCTCGTCACCGTTTCCTCGAAAAGGCGAAAAGTCGCGGAGCCCTCCTAGAATTGATTTCAAGATTGAGCCGTGAATTCAGGGTGAAGAAACAAGGCGTAAGGAGTATATTTAGGTTGGGAGAACAAGGGACTGAGCGCTTCGCATGCATTAGGAGAAATAGGTTATTATGAGGGCATATATGCTATGATGTAGATGATCGATTATGCGTTGAAACAGACATGATGGAGTGTTTAGAGGATGAGTGTGACGTCGAGCTCTATGAAAATGCTTTAGTAACTTATACCGATACATTTTGAGTAGCAGAAAATTGACCTTATCATCTTTTACGGCTCCAATCATTTGAAACACCTCAGATAGAAACCCAAATTCGATCGAACCACTGCGGAATCTAATACAAATCAAAGTCAACACTTGAGCAAGTCAGGCAGTCTCCAATAGCCAGAGCTTATGACCGGAGTATAAAGAATATAACTAACGTAGGGGAAGCAGGTTGGTTATTTCCACCTAGCTGTAACTGACTTGCACTTGGCGTCCCCTGAGAATTTTAAAACTAATTCATGTTTTCTGTGAGTTTTGTGATTCTCCTCCGCATTCTCGAAATTTCATTTTCAACAACTCATTACCTCAGGGGTTTATAGCATAATATAAAGTGTGATGCTATAAGTAAAATTAACCCACGTCTTATTGCATAGGTTGCCCAATTGTCTCACAGCAGCTAATAGGGCTTATGCAACCGCTGTTATGAGTTTATCTAGCTTCCAGGAGTATTTCGTATCTTGCTTGAAGAAGCGACTATCTAGTTGAGCAGTTGAGGCCAAAGTGTAAGATGAATGCCATATGGAACTTGAATGTAAAACCTCGGTGACTAATTGCCTAGTTTCGCGCTTTTCTGCTTCCGTGAGAAGAGTTGGTGAAAAGAATTTGGACAACAGATCAAGAATATATTGGCTGATTCGACGTGCTGTGCTATTGTTCTCTGCAATGAATTGGTGAGTTTGATTTCCACACACATTAATAGTGGACGACGAAAATATGAAAAACAAGAACCATTTCTACAATCATTAAACAATAACTATGAAAAGTGTCAACCCTTGCCGTATTTTAAAATTACTTTAGGGAAAAGTTGCTGCTCGATTTATAAGTATATATTTGAGCACGATAGATATCTATGACAAAGTTTGAATTGAAGGCCCTACAGCCTCTAGTACAGCTGGAAATTGAATTGCGGTAGCTTATACTATAGGAATATCAAAGTGGCTATCTTTCAACGAAAGCTTATAGAAAAAACACAGAAATGTGCTTTTCTGCATTAATTGATTGTAACATAGCCCGAGCTGTAATTGATCTACCACGTTCAATACTCGGGCCAGCTTTGATCAACTTGGTCTTTCCAAGCCTTCAGTCCACCTTTAATATCACCAATGTATCTCTTTTCTTTTGCGTCTAACCCTGCGTTTTTCAGTTTACGAGTAATAACCTGACTATCATTTCCTAGTCGGCAAAGGACGTATATCGATGCATCTTTTGGTAAGCTATCCGGAATCCAGCTACTTCCGTCCAATAGTTCAGTATTGCCGCCCTGGAAGGTAGAAAATGGAATGTTAATGCTGCCATTAAGATGGCATATATCATATTGTACTTTCTCCCTCACATCTAACAGAACATGCTGAGTGTCCTTGATTTTATTGTAATCCCTTGCTTCAATTCTTTCACTTGGCTCAAGAACTTGAGTAGGCGATATCAAGCCACAGAACATAACATAATCCAGACTTCCGGATGAAAGGGATTCCAAAGAGAGCTGTGAGTCTTTGGAACAAGCGAAGCATCCAGGTCTCCGGGAGCGAAGCTTCACACTCCGAAACGGCTGCGGGCTGTTCGCTGAAAATAGAAGCATTGCCGCTGGATCTGGTTTCGCACTAGAAGCAGCTGCCGTTGATGTGCTCAGTTTTCCAGATGTTATCAATTTGATAGCTTCTACAGCTTGTAGAACTCCCATCACTCCCACAACTGGGCCTATAATTCCACCATCACCGCAGGACACTACGGTTTCAGCCGGTGGTGGCTTTGGGAATACACATCGATAACAGGGCCCTCCTTCTTCTCCAGCTGGACGAGAAGGGGAGTTCAAAATAATAAGTTGCCCATCAGTACGTAGTGCTGACGCTGAAATAAGAGGCTTTTGAAGAAGGATGCAGATATCCGATATGAGGTACCGTGAAGCAGGATTATCTGTACAATCAAGCACGAGGTCGTATTGCTTCACAAGTGCCTCTGCATTCTGTGGAGATATATGTTCAGCATGAGCAAAGTAAGTTGGGTTTGGGTTAAGTCTGTTACTCGAGTAAGTTTCCACGTCGTAGATTTTAAATAAAAGGGAAGGGAAAGGGTGAATTACGCTTTTAAGGACGAAATAGCAGAATCTACTTTCTTCCACCCTACTTTGTTGGTGCTATGAAGAATTTGTCGATGTAAATTTGAATTTTCAACGGTATCACCATCTATTATCCCCAGAACCCCTACACCAGCTCCAGCAATATATGCTGCTGCGGGACATCCTAAACCACCAGCTCCTACAATAAGGACTTTGGCTTCTTTGAGACGTAGTTGACCTGTAAACTTGAATCAGAGAAAAGTATAATTTAATTATTCCGTGTTAAAGCCGTTACCTTGGATTCCAATGCTAGGCACAATCATTTGTCTTCCATATCTTTTATATTCCTCCGGAGATAATGGCCACTTCGGGCAACGAGAAGAATTCTTGGCGCTATTTGAATTATCGTCAGACTCAATTTGGGCTAATTTTTCTTTAAGCCTTCGAAGAGTTTCTTCTGTAACTAAAATTTGCTCTCGCAAAGCCTCTGCACTAGCGTTTGCTGATTCCATGGTTCCGATGGTTTAGGATTGTCGTTGGGAGCTCAAGTCGCTTGGAAAGAGGATCCGAGGATTTTTTTTAGCGGAGCTCTCTCATTACCCTTTTTTTTTCTCCCACCGCCAAACTTCCAACAACTACACAACAAATCTGAAAGTTTCGCAAAGCCTGGCAACAACCTCCCGAACACTCCTCGGAAAGGTAGTAGCAATGGTAAGTATTTGTTTGGTCAGCTTTTCCTGTCGCCAGCTAATTAATTAGGCACCCACAGCACCGAAAAAACGCACTGCCGTTCGTGCCAAAGCTTCCCAGTCTGGGTCCGGTTTGTTCTCACGACCTCACCGTGAAGGAGCTATCATAGACGATGGTTTCATCAATAGCAAGAAGGATAAGCGAACAATCAAACACTCTGCCTTCGTGAATCGAATTGAGAAAGCACACAAGAAGCCTTTAAAACGAAGACGACCAAACAAAAAATTGATCACGAATCTTGAGAGCCTAGGTGATGTACTTGGAGAGCTAGAGAGTGGCTTAGGAGACAAGAAGGAGCTAGGGAAGTTCACAGAAAAGAGTCTTAAAAGTCGTCCTGGAGCTTTGAAACGAAAAGAGAAGCTGGAGCGGATGGAGAGGGAGAGATTCGGCAAGAATATGGCCCAGTTGGTTACTGCGACACCGACACAAACTCCGACGACTAAAGAGACTATGGTAGGAGCTGAGCAGCAGCCGCCGGCGAACCCCACCGCAAGTAGATGGGCTGCTCTTCGTGGCTTTATCTCGCAAACCATGGAGCAGAAGGAGGAATTCAAGATAACGTGATAATTATCCCCCACGCTACATACCACCAAATACTATACCTCCAGAGGAAACAAAGCCTGGATGGCGCTCTATACCTGGCTTTGGTGTCAAAGTCTGCTGCTTCTTCCCAGCCCAACAGTGGCACCGCGGGACAAAGTTTTAAGGCTGAAGAAACTCAGGTAAGCATACTAGTACATATACCATTTCATTCAACGCAACCACGTGGTTGTTAAGAGGATGTTTGGGTTCCCATATCCAGCTCATGATGAACGATACAAGATATCAAAAATATAGGAAGAGACTGAATGCTCTACGGAGCTTGATTTCAACATGACCATTTCTGAAGCTTCATTCTTCACCTATTAGCAATGCAGCTTTATAATTTGGATGCCTTTACTGACCTGCACAGAATATTTCTCCAAACACCAAAGATACTAGCCGAACATCTCTGGAACACTTTAAATGTAAGACCATCAAAATTTCTCTTGTTTAGTCTTGCATGAAATGATGAACAACATGACGTTATCCCAGCTCACTCAGATGCACAAGTTGCAAATGCTGCGAACACGTATCAACATTCTGATCTCACTTTAATTCTTCTCTCTTAACATACATTATTATTTGGACATCACTGACGAGTTGAAGGCATCAGGAAGCATTGCGGGTGACTATTTTACAAGATCAATTTCTTGGAAACAGAGATTGGTGAGCTTAGTGAGAAGTCTTGAGGTTGTAATTGAAACTTCGGTCTAATAAGTTGTGTTCATACCGCCGTTGGTGCGAAAGAGACAACAAGGCTAGCTTCATTCGTAGTAGAAAATTCGAAGCAGAAGTATCGCAGTCTAGTAAGTTCTATAGAATATGCATATACGAGTTTCTACATAGGTAGTCAAACAAAAATTGCAAGTTTTAATAAAGAATAATTGCTTGAGTTTGTTGTGCTCTTCTTGAAGGCAGGGCCTAGAAGGCAACTCTTTTGATAAGAGGAATTTGATAATCTGTGTTCGTATACAGGACGGACCTGGATAATGCAAGGGAGATGTGTTCCACGTCCTTCCCAACGCCTATTTCGCACCTCCAAATAAATGCTTAAACTATCGTGACATTCAATCCAAACAAAAGAAAACCCGTGGCTTGGCAGATCATTTCCCCTTTTCCGTCCCACTACTCAACATGTGCTGAATCTTTAAATTCAGGTTCAAACATATGTATGCCTTTTCTTATTGAATGCCCGTTGATCCTTCAACCATTGTCGGTAACCACCCACGCTAGCAATCTTTTCACCATAGTAGTCTAGCATATACATTAACGATTGTTAAATCCAAGGGAAATGGGGAAACAATTACCTGGTACTGGATTGGCAACACTGCCACCGCTGGGGTCAACTCGGTATTTCTTCACCCGTCTGTAAAATTCCCTCTCTTTATCACCCATCTGCTGTTTCCGACTCTTCCCAATCCGCCAGTTGAATACAGCCGTACCAAGTATAGGTCCGACTAACCAGCCTAAACCACCACAAGCAAATGTCGTCAATCCGAGAGTTATGAAAGGGTCTAGAGGGATCTGCGAGATGTATGGATCCTAGAAGAGTGTTAGCAGTGTCGGGGTGGAATGCGAATAGTTAACCTATCCATGAATTGCACCAGGATCGTCGTAAAACGATTCAAGTACGATCAGAGCACTTACCAAATCAGCATTGGATAGTACGGCAGCTCCACCCACGAATCCACCAGCTCCCGTCCCAATGGAAGAACCAAGTTGCCAGAATCGTCGTTGGCGTCTCAATCGAAAGAAGTCATTCCAGTTTAGTACTTCCAAGTTAGCACTCGTAGAAGGAGCAGATTGAATTCCACTCGGATGGGTCGCTGTGGAAGCCGAACGCGTGTTCTGGAAAGCTACATTGCGGCTTGCAAGGGCGATGCGAGGGGTGGTAGTCGTATCTTTGGAGCGTACGGAGGAAGATGAGGTGGTAGTGTATGTGCATGGTGTGAAGAGAGTTGGCTGTATCCGACAGCCGATTGCTGCGGTACGGAGGGCTGGTGCTGTACACAGCATTTCTAAAGTTTAGCCTTTTGGCTAAGATCTTAATTTCTGGTGTGTTGCAGTGCTGAATAGCTGATCAACCTTTGAGCGATGAAGACATGAAATCTTGGCTTTACCGCGCTTGGCGATGCTGCGGCGGCTACTCATCCAATCATAATATTGAATTATGGACAAGCTACCCCGCAGAGTTAAAGGCACTTTTTGGTTCGTGTGCCAACGTTAATAATAACATTATCATTTGATTTTTATATATGAATTAATTATAAAGTTTCTATCATAGAATTAAATTTAACAACTTGTTATTTTACCTTTTGTTACGAGCTCACGAATCACATGATGAACCGACCTCACCAGACTGCCGAGGCTACCAAACTTCAGCCTTGTAAGTCGGGCTGACAATAACCTGCAAAAGACTCCTCCAAAATCACGCTACCACTCTCTCGCTTCATTTCTTTGCCACGCAAGAAATGAAGCAGAGAGCTTAGCTTAATGCCGTTTGTCAAAAGCCAACAGCCTCAGATAAGAGAATCAAGACAGCCCTCCATCCAACACCAACAGGCGGTATACAATGAAGTATCCCCGAAGTAGTGAGAGCAGCTCCCTTTGCTAGTGCGGGACACGCGACACAAGATGAAATGGCTTAAAAAAGTGCTGCCGTAAGCGAGGTTGCCCATTACAACGTAGTCCTAGGTATACATAACTGTAAATTAGTGGTAGATTGAAGTCGTGTCTTGACCGAAAGGCTTGGCGGCCTTTTCCAAACCTGTAGCAGTCATCACGAACGTCCCAATCTCATCAACGCTACCCAGCGACCTCCCTAGAGTGCTACCAAATTCACTATTATCACCACTGCTAGTCTCATTGCCATGCCTCAGCAAATCGCCAAATTTAGCTTTTGATCTCCATTTTAGACTTTTAAGTTAAGACCCGCGGTGAATCAGCGCTCCCATTCAGTTTGTTTTTGAGCTATCCAGAGTGCCTTAGGACAGCAGGGATCTCTCTCAGAACCACAGACTGGATATTGTGTTCTGGTAGCAATATCGAAGAGAATTTCGATTAGGAAGAGTATGAGGATAGTGCTGTGATGATACCTCTGAGGACCTACAAAGGCGTCTTCAATCTCTCTTGAAGCCCTGTGCTCGCAACTGTAATCAGATTGTTGAAATTCACACATTTTTGGGGATGGATAGATTATATTAGTAGGAAGGTGATCAAATTAATTTACTTTAGCTTTAGCTTTAAATCCGATAGAATGGGAGAGCGGGTATTTATATTCAGAAATCTTCGCCTTTGGCTGGGTTTAGACACTAGACAATCCATGTCTGTGTTGTTTTGCATGATGCTATGTTGAACTCCAATGTCATCTCAACCGCCGGTTTCCTCAGCATCCTAGACTATTCCCATCGGCTCACTGAGATCGGTGCTATTGATAATCCAAATTGATCTGCGGCCTCGGCATCTGAAGCTGTTTCATATCTTCCACCCTTTCCTTGCTCGACTCTTCATCAACATCCCATTCCACCAGCCTCGCCATAGAATCAAGATGCTCTCCTCCCCACGACTCAATATAATCTAAGTACGGCCCGGCCGTCTCGTTATCAATCCACTCGCCTGTACTCATGTTTACAATCCTCACGTTATCCCTCTCACACGTCCCAAAACACGCATCCTCAATATATTGGTCATAAAATCTTAGCTCGCGCGGCACTAGAAGATCAACACTTGTTAACTTGGGAATATCGCGCAGTTTCCTTAAGTGATGATACCACCAATCTTCTATCACCTCCTCTCCTTGTATATCCACTAGCTCAATCCTCAAATGCTTAATGTCGCTAAGCGGAAGCATCTCAGGAAGCCAGAAAACAGTACTTCGTACGTGGATGGTGTCGTGATCGAAATTCACCCAGATGTAGCGTTCGGTTGCTACGAAGGAGCGGGCCTCGAAGAAGCCTTTCTGGTAACTGCAATAATTACGTGACTCGCGACATACTCTTGTCACAGCTGGCACCGGGCTACGCGACCACCAACCCCAGTTACTTTCCTTGACTCTAATGACTCGATCCTCCGTTGCGAGGGCCCAGATCTGGGCGCGGATTTCTGGGACAAAGTGCGGGAAAATGTGGAAGGTCGCCATCTGATTTTAGTTCTTAGTAGGTTGAGAGATGATATGAGGCTATATGTTTAAAAACAAGGGTATTTTGGGATTTCTCAAGTGGGCATTGTCGAAAACAAGTGTTGTTTGGAAGATGACTTGTTATATCTTTTTATTATATATAATTAATAATCTTATGGATTTTTTCTTTTTTCTTCTTTCTATTATTTTGCTAAGGCCCAGCAGTAAGTTTTGTTGAATCGTGTCAGGCTGTATAAGTAAAGGATAGACGACTTTTAACGTTTTGGATATTTGGATGTTCTAAGAGCATAGCGTCTATTCTATGATAATACACTAAGGTCCTTGGGCTTGGCTTGGCAGGGTCCTGTGGGTCTTGTCGCCGCTTGGGCTGACAGGCTCATAGGGACAGATGTCTTCAAAGCGGCGGGAGAAGTTGAGTTAGGGGAAAAGAAACCACAGCATAATTGGGCAGCGAATAGACACTCCCCGAAAGCAGCTGCCAATTTCGCTCTCTAGTCATTTCAGAAAGCTATATATCAAGTTGTATATATATGGTCGCTGTTATATTTACCACGCGCACTGTCAATAATCGCTAAAAATAAAATCGCGTGGACGCTACTATATTTTACACGCGATTATTTATGATCATAATATACTACTTTGATTCAACAATATACCTATCTGTCAAGAATTTGTGCGCTGGGATAGAAAACCATGGAGACAAGCGGCGCGTCGACGCCCTCGTCGTCGCCGCCGCATGACCTGAACGATGTTTGGGGAATGCCCCAGAAGAATTATTCCTACTTCAACTTTGTTGTAGCAGAACGGACGAAGTATATCCCTGGCTCCGGCCCTCCGTTGCAACCAGTTACAGCGGCCCTTAAACACGACAAGACCGGCTATATTCTCGAAAAGGTGTTCTTCAAAAAAGAGCTTAGGTATCTAGTAGGCTTCAAAGACAAGCCTCAGCTAAGGGTTAGTGTTCGGCCGCAGAATATCCTCGACTGGGTTTCAGAATGGGAAGCTGAGAACTGGGAAGAGAGAGACTTCATCCAAAAAGAAAAGCAGGATGAAGAGTTGCTGTTGCCATTCATTCTGGCTAGAGAAGCAAGAAAACAAAAGAAAATGGATGAGAAGTCACGTGAAGGTGTCAAGATCGATGGTAGGAAGAGAAAGAGGTCTGGAAGCCCGACGACGCAGATTCCAAGAAAGAAAGTTGGAACGGGGCGAGGACGTGGTAGACCTCCTCTAGAAGGACGACTTACCACCAAGATGTCTTCGTTGCCAGGGCCTGGCGGGAGAAACCAAACCCATGATGAACCAGCTACACATCCGTTCACATCGCCCAAATCTCAGCGTCGAATCAGTAGAGGACTTGCTCACATAGTTACACCTCTTTCTGAAAGTGATGACTCCGAATCGGACGAAGAATTGGAAGATGTAGATGCGGCTATCAATGCTCAATTGAATAATGTTCAGACTGATCAAGGCTCTGAATCTCCAGACCCCCTGATAGATGGGGGAGCCGGATCAGCTGTGAAGAGCCATGTTACCGCAGCTGGAGCTTTTAGAGGACGCACGTCCTCAAATTTCGTGGATCGTAGTTCTGTTGCAACGGTTTCTGCCTACGAAGCTGGGCAGATGTGGGATAGTCTCACAAAGAAAGCCGAGCATTCAACGAAGATCACCCAAGCTCCATCGAGCCAACCGGCCAAGTACAAGCAAACCACTCTGCCTTTGTCAAACAATGAGAATGCTATGATGAAACGTTTTGTGAGGGAAAACGAATTAAGGGCCAACAGATCATTACCGCGGCCAGTGCAGGAAAATGCAATGCCTCCACCTATCCTCATTGAACCAGATCAGCCGGATATGGATGGCATTTCCAAAGCAATGCAGTTTTCAAAGAGACCACAGAGCACTTTTCCTCCTACAACAAACCTCCTACAAAATCAGATTCACAGATCCCAAGTACAGTTACACAAATATAAATCGCCATTTGACAAGCCAATTTTGAACAAAACACACATATCCCCGTACGACGATATGCAGGGTTCTGGAGCGAGACAGTCCTCGGTCAACCAGGGTGCGTTACATATCTGTTTCTTACTCGGTGTTAAACTTGTTAAATGCTAACCGCAAATTCAATTACAGCACATCGAAATACATCTGTAGTGACTAGCCTTGTTGCATCGCAGCCCAGGGTGCAAGCTTCCGTCCTACAGACTGCCAATCAGGATGAGTATATGATAGATGTCAGTGTCGATGTTGGCGATAGTGATGATGAAAATGAAGAGTATAATGTCGAGAGTATTTTGGATGTGGAAACTAGAATAGTTGATGGACGGCCTGTTCGATACTACCTTATTAAATGGGAAGGAGACTGGGAAAATACGTGGGAACCTCAAGAAAATGTTGGGTAAGTAACATCCTAAGAATTGAATACAAAGCGGAGCTAACCATCTTGTAGTGATGCAGCTATTGCAGAATTCAAAGCCACTAAACGAATCATTGCAAGCCAGAATCCAGCACGGTTCTCACCTGGTTCTACCAAGCAAACCCACGCCCCAACGTCTAGTCAATTTGGCCATGCAGCTCGTAAGAACCCTAGTCCCAACAACAAACCCACTATTTTACCACGGGCTGCTGGTATGGCCCAATCAACTCCATCTCGCGAGAGTCAGAACAGCATACCAGTAGCTAATCAGACTGGTCAAATAACTTCCAATTACAATAAGCCGAAATTTCCAGTACCTCAGGTTTGGAAACCATCCTCCGGGGGTGATAAAAACATAGCAAACAATCCTAAATGCCCTCCTTGTATGGTATATACAAAGGGGCATTGCTACGGAGGTGTACCTTGCCAACGTTGTAAAGAGAGGGGCTTATCTGCTGAGATGTGTGTAGGAAATGCAGATAATATTGATAGGCTGTCTGGCATAAACTCTTTTTCAAGAGGAGCACAGTCTCAAATCAGAGAGCACTCCACCGCTAACAAGATGGTGACGATGCCTCTTACGAACGGAACATCAAATGATAAGCAGGCTGGAAAGCCAGCGCCTGTTGTAGTCATCAGTAGCGATGAAGAGGACGGTAGCTCGAGCGAAAGTGAACAATCGCATGCAGCCGAAGCGGAATCTCCAAAACAGAGACAATGAAACAAGCAGGCCGATGTACGACTGTAATGATGACAACGAAGAAATGAGTAAGTACTGTACACTAAACCAGTTAGTAAGGGTTCTGGGCATGATAAAAGACGGTAATTGTATTGCTACCAAATATATGTACATTATTGAAGGCGAAGCGCCAAGAAGATCCTGTGTCTTCAAACACCCTATGCTCATGATATTAATAATGAGAAGAACTTTAGGAGTTATTTCGATTCATTGTGATTGGCTCCTATGTTTGATATTGGTACACAACTAGCGTGCTTCACGAACGAAAAGGTTAGGACTTGGATCTCAACTAACTACATGCATACAACCTTGATTCTACACATCGGCTAGAATTAAAAGCGGGCTTATCCGTCAGGAGGTTGAGATGCACGGATAATCCCAAGACTCGGTCAATACTCACTTCAAACTTGAACAGCGCGATATGAAAATGTGTCCACAATTGGAGTGATCAAGGCACATGCAATTCAGCCTCGCCGAGTAGGTTGAATGTTCGCTTCTATTTCCTAGCTAGCTCTTCATAATTTTGATTGACCATTTATCTGCTGGGCCCATACACCCAATACTCTGTTCGGCAAATGTTATACTCCATGCTAATTGCTCGAAATCCATGGCTGAGCAACCCCACCTGCAGCCTCGACGGCCAGCCTTTTATTACAGGTGCATACATTACCAGAATGGCTTAGAAATGCTGGATTGAAACTCAGCAGATAATGACATATATAAAACAGTTCCATGTATTCAGATGAAGGTATTGCTTAATACCAGACTATTCAAATTATGCTTGAGGTGGTAGCAGGCATCTCTGCAGTTTTGGCAATTGCCGGAGCGGCTGCCAAAATATCAAAAACTCTTTATGGTGTTGCCAGAGATGCCGGCTCTGCTCGAGACGATATAGAAACATGGGCATGCACATTTGCATCTTTCTCCTCTGTCGTTCAGACAGCATACATGTCACTCAGGGACCACCTCGAAGCACGTGCTCAGTCTCTTGTTATTAATTATATCAAAGAGAATCATGTCTTGGAACTCGTCATGAAACATGCTAAGTGTATTAAACGACAAATTACCAAAGTTCAGCCATATGTACGGGAAATTTCAAGCAGTACGACTTTGTTTACAATTCTTAAATGGCTACTTCGAAAGTCAGAAGTGGAAGCACTTGGTCCGAAGATGGAGTGTGTCAAAAGTAGTCTTACGACACTTTTGCAAGTCATATCCTTAGAGATTTTGAAAGAAGCAGAGCCGACTAAAAAAACGGCAAAGCTAATGTATAATTTTCACGCGATCGGTATGATAATCCGCTGACGCAAGGTATAGTGCACAACTGCAAGAGCAGATCAAAGTGCAAACAAAAACGATAGCAACACTAGAGAAGCAACAACATCGTAAGCATAGCCAATTCAGCGTGGACACAACAGAAGCTTTAACTTCCATCGACGAGGTGGCCTATAATGCGCTTATCAACCTTGCGAAAAGTATGGCCCAACGGGGGACAGTACCAACATACTCATACAAATCAAACCCCCCTTCTGCAGCCCACCGAACGGCAAATCATAAGCCTGCACCAAATTTTCCAGTGGGAGGCCCTGTTGAAAGAAAAGAGAATACTCCACCTAAGCAGGTCATTAATCCTCGGCAACCTCAAGATCATTTGAAACAGCCAGCAGTGATACAGTCGGAAAGCAGAAGCCAGAATGATGTCCCTGCCGAGAGCTCAAATGCCATAATACCACTGCTTTCCTCACAACTACCAAAATCAGCAAATGAAAGAGCCACTCAGCTTGACAGTATGGGGGAAGGAGAACCGGAAGTGGTTAAGCAAGTCCAAGTCGAGATTTCTCGGGATGAAAAAACAATAGAAAGCGACTACCAGAACGTCCGCCCAAATGAATACCTTCGTGACTTGGATCCGCTAAATACCGAAAGTAGTACCGACGGATATATTTCGATAGGGAGCGTTCTGACTTTTGTGACAGCAAATGTAGATAGTAGCCTTCGAGAAAATCTCATGTCACAAAATTTAGCGGTTCAACTTGACCTAGATATCCGTCCAATAGATTCTAGTCCTGACGAAGATGACTTAAACTGGATCATACTCAAGGATGGCCAAAAGATACGGAAAGTGGGAGAAACGGAATTCCAATGGACTAAAGGGAATTCCTCACATCGGCGTCCATTTACTGTGGCCTGCTGGGTTTACGAATATAACCAGCGGCCGCTTGTTTTTGGACAACCTTTCCTTGAAACGAGAAGGCGGAGATGGTCATACGCAAGGGATGGTACTGATATCGACCAACATTCTTCTGAAAGCATGATAGGACATAAGGTCCAGAAGGTCGAAGCACACACCACTGGGTCTTCATCTAGAACCGAGGGTAGTGTGCATAGACCGCGGAGGAGCTCAAGGCGCTCAAGTCCCAGTTAGAAGATTTAGCTGATGATCTGATACAACCCTCGGTCAACCGGACAATTTAAATAAATCACAATTTGGAGAAATCTGAAATTGAAAGTTTGTTATTTAACACCATTATTTTTCAGGTGGCTCACTTATACCCCTTTCTTTGACCTCCAAGAATGACTGCCTTGACAAATCAAGGAGCGCTTGGTTAAATATCTCTGTAATACTTTGGTAAGTCCAGGATGGCCAACTGAGGTGATAGTACGGAGGGTCTGCAACATAATTTATTCCAACCCGAAATTTTGGGAGGTTATATAACCTCTTGTGGCTGCTTGGACAATTTTACATCTTCAAACAATACAGTGAGCTATGTCTCCTGCGTCTCATTCTATGAATTTTAATCCATCTCAACATGAAATCGTGAATTCTATCCTCTAAAATTACTCCTTGGTAACTTTTTTATTGTCACTGGAAACAATATTACAAACTTGGGCTACCGGACATCCTTGCATCCTTTCCTAATATTAGACACGTGATTACCAACCAAGACTTGCGTTACCTTGTGAATTATAGCAAGAGATTGAAAAGACGATTGATTCAGTGGCTTAGGAAAAGATTTAATACATGGTTATGAAAAGAAGAAAAAAGAACAAACGCAATTCTAGGCACGATCCAGCTTGTGAAAAAGAAACGAGGTGCCTGCCTAACCCCTAGGTTGGCTGGGTTGGTTACCTAGGATATCTCTTAATCACCCACCAAAAGGAAATCACCAAATTTCAAAATCCAACAAGATGCCTGAATTTAGCATGATAAGAACGACTAGCGGTGTTGGAAATTCTTGTAAGTTCTTGTATATAACAGCGTGTAACCATCCGCAAATGTCTCTCCCACATACATCCAGATCTTTTGTTTGCAACATAACCGCTCAGCAAGAACAACAATGGCAAGAGAAGTTGAAGCCAAAGAGCGAAAGCAAGTGCGGAATCCGGGACTAGTCTTCCTCACAGCAACAGAGGTTGACCCAAAAGTAAGCTTAAGAAAGTGTCAGAGAATTAGTTTCTAATTTGGTATTACAGAAGTTCAACGAATGGTTTTTGCGGATCCAGGATTTCGATTATACAGACACGTTGGATGATTCGGACTGTGTGCTTGTCACTTCGTCCGAGTTACCAGGCGTATTTTATGAGCCGACGATTCCTCCTCTTGGTATGATCCTGTCGCTCAGACCTTTCTCTGTTTTCTGAAATGCTAAATTTAGCACTCTGTTTATTAAGAACTGTTCTTACATTGTATTCTAGAAGTGCCAACCAAAAATGATTTTGCTGGAAAGTCTATAGACGACATTCGAGACTATGTAGTAAAGCACGAAGCACAATGGAAGAAATTGGACATAGCTTCCCACGTATGGCTTATCATTGATCAAGAAGGTCTTGATAACATGACGGTCGTTCTGGCGGAATACCCATGTGAAGATAGTGATGATGGAGAGTATGAAGAAGGCAGCAACGAATGGCGGGGTGTCCGGCTGAAGTGTGAGGAGGCTTGGTCTGCATTTCTCAACCTACAAATTGCGAATTTGTGCTTCGAGGAATTCGTGGCTGATGAGGGTAGACAGGTTGGTCGGGGCATGCATGAGAAGCTAGCTGATGGCTCTGAAGAAATTATGGTATACGAGAAGTTAGAGGTTGCGTTGAAGAAACTAAAGGAAGATGGGTATATTTAAATAAGTTGAGGGTATATCTTACCCCAGATATAATGGATGTATCAATGTTGAGAAAAGAATGCCTAGGTTCTAAGAACTGGCGCAAGTATGCGAAATAACAGGTGTTCTATTATAATTCCATTTTCATATTATGAATTAATAACGAGTGACAGGCTTTTATCATAATTTCACTTTCATATTATAAATTAATAACGAGCGTCCGGTTTCCACCATTGGATATCTATCTCATACCCGACTCCGCATTATTGGGTTCCGAGTCATAAAATAGCAAATGAGAACTTAAACCCCCGATTTCTCAGTGGCCATGTGTTTCTCGGTAATAATGTCTTCTGTTTCAGCTGTATGCATCTCCTTCTCTATCTGGTTGAGATTGAGATGTGGCACAGCGTCCTCACCGTCAAAGATCTTCGCAATCTCCTCAAGAGTTGGGCCTTTGGTCTCAACATAGACGAAGTACACGAAAATAAATTCAAGGGCATCCCACAGCTGGTTGGTACGTCAGTATATGTCAACATTCATACCAGACTGCAATGTTGAAGAGCAGAAGGTTAATTACTTACCGTATAGAACAACATGAAGTTCCAGTGGTTTGGTAAGTTATCCCAGGCAAGCTTGTTGGTCTGGTTTCCAAGAGCTAGAATTGCCTGCACCGTAATGTTCATGATCATCATCCCCTTTGCTCGAAGCTCAAAAGGCAGGACTTCAAGAGCATAGCCGATAAGCAGCCCAGAGAATCCAATATCGTAGAATATACCAAACATCCAGATGAATACAAGTTGTGCATAGCCAGAGGATGTGTTTGTTGAGTTAGAGTTCTCGTAGACAGCCCCGCAAATCGTCCAGATAACGAACGAAGCGACCATTCCACCTGCCGAGACGAGGAAAAGAGGGCGACGCCCAAATTTATCAACCGTCATAGCTGCGCTGATGGTAACAATCAAGTCCAGAATGGTTTTACCACCACTGATCTAGACACACTAGTTAGCTTCATCTTCAATACTAATTCAGTCTTCAGACTTACACCTAGCTTTTGATTTTGATTCGTGATACCAGCACCTTCATAGATCGCGTTCATATAGTTAGAGAAGAGAGCGTTTCCAGAATATTGGGAGATGACTCCAAGAGAGATAATAATAGCCAATCGCCAGCGATTGCCCCGGGTTCTAAAAAAGTCCATGTATCCTGTAGTTGCAGCTGCAACAGATTCAAGTTTAATAGTATCTTTGATCTCACGATACTCGAATTGGACAGTAACGTTGTTGACATCACCTCCAGAATGATATTTAGACAGTGTTTGAAGAGCCTCTTCGGGTCGATCCTTGGACATTAGCCATCTGGGTGATTCAGGAATCCACCAAATAAACATGAGCTGGATCAGAGAAGGAATGATTTGAAGGAAAGTGATGGATCTCCACGACCAATCATTATTTGCTTGCGAGGTACCCCATCCGATCCAGGCTACGAGAAGCGCACCGGCGTTCCAAAGACAATTGTAGACCGCAGTTACCGGACCACGATGTTGTGGGTGGCAAATCTCAGTGAGTAAGAGAGGAGAACACATCTGAGCGAAGCTATTGCCAAAACCAAGTAGGAATCGACCAGCAATAAACACTGATTCAAGTCAGTTCATGAGCGTTATATCAATAGCACAGTGCCTTACTTCCGTATCCATTGCAAAAAGCCGATATACAACCTCCGAGAACCATGAAGCTACAGCCGATAGCAATAGCTATCTTTCGACCATATTTGTCCGCAACCCAAGGCCTATTCCATACGGTCAGTTTTAGACATTTCAGAAGGTGGTGAAGAGTTGTGAAACTTACGTGATGAAGAAACTGAGAATACTTCCAATGTTGAACATATTCACAAGCAAGCCGAGCAGGTTGTTATCTTTTGCTTCGGGGAAATAATCCTCCCAAAGTTTGATTTGCTGGACAGTATTGACAAGCATTCTGTAAATCCTAGATTAGTTCGTCCTGGAGACGATTTAGGCTGGCCTTACCCATCATAACCAGTGGTTGCTGATGCTACCATGAGAACACAGCCATACGCATATAGCTTACGAAGGTGAGGCTCTTTAGTCCATTGGACTCTCTCGAAATCAGGAGCTTCGCGTTGAGCAACAATAACCTCTGCCTCGTGGGCTTTGGCACCGTGATCAGTTACATTAACCATTGTGTCGTCGGCTCCCGAATTCTGTGGATAGTGAAGGAAGAAGTGATTCTGGCTCTGCCAACCTGTCTTTTAAGAAAAAGAGAGAAGTAAACACAGGTTATCAGTTCTTTAAGTATTCAGTTTATAGTCAGCCATCCAAAGTAAGTACTAGATCCCCGTACATCTTTGCCGGGGTTGTATATTTACCGGTGGGGAAGCACGCGAGTGCCACAAAGTTGGGGATGGATAATATCAGGCTAAATAGATAGCTGGGTCCAACTGCACGATGCTAGGCCTCTGGACTCTCTTTTGAGTTGGATCTGACCTGGATATGCATGTCATTGGATGCACGATTCACAGAGCCATCGAATGATCTGTAGCGGAGTAGCGGATGGGGCGGCGTGGCTCGCTCGGTTTCCCAAAATCAGATGTACTCAGAGTGCAGGTGTCGATGCAGGTCGTGTTTCCGTCAAATCAGAAACAAATCGGCCGAGTTCTCGGAAACCTGCGCATACTTAGGGTGGCACTCGCGGGGAACCTGCCAATAGTCGGCGGCAATCTGACGCCGTAACGGGAATATGACTGTTGGATTTTGTGCAAACACGCTCAAGAGATGACTACTGATATACCAAAACATCAAAAGAAACCCAGACAGAAAAGCCTCATAGCTGTATCGGACCGACGTATCACGGGCCGAGGAAGTACGTGCCACTGGCTTATGCAGCCTTAACATTAAATCAAAGCCTCAGATGCTTGTGTTTACTCCTTTCGTAGACGAGCTGCAGGTCAAGCGAAACACTTTAGACGTCCCATCTGCTGGGTTGCCAAGCTATACTGTACAACCCTCCAACATGGTTGGACATGGCACAATAAGTGCGGATGTTGTACTCCAACTCTTCTGTCTCAACCACCCATCTAACCGCAACTAACTTGAATTGTACACCCGAGAAACAGTCGCCAACCAGTTGTTGCTTGCCTTGAATGTACGAAGAATAAAACAAGCTATCGCAATAATTCCCCATTGAGCGGAACACAGCCGATCTGAGGTGAAATCCAGGGTTCCTTATATCCAAGAATCGCGTGAGAGTAAAGCCTCTCAATCGTAATAACAAATCAACGAGAAGCATGGGGTCTTTAATATACCTTAAAAAGTCATCGCGCCGCACAATATCTGCCGAAAGCGAAACCCAATATCAGGCCACTAGGCTAGTAGTCCACACGAGCTGTTCGGAATATTGCAAGTCACGTTCCACAGCTATCCCACGGCGAGCACGCCGAGAGTATGGACATTATACATACTTATTGCCAAATTACTTTGGCATATACCCATAGTGAGCATAAGCGCCGTGCCGCCTGACGCTTCAGCCTTCTCTTAACAACGGAGGCACGAGTAACGGAGCCTTGACAGGGCCAAGATCACATGAAGTATCAACGGCAGTATAAATATGAGACAGCTCAATTAATATGAAGCTAAAATTAAAACCGGAGTCGAATATCGTCGGTTAGCCGTACTCTAATACTCCCGTACAGAGTATAGTTACATAACCTACTGTAAACAACTTATTTGGACATGGACCACTTGGTGCTCGGACGGCCAAACTGACAAAACCTTGTTAGTTCATACGTTCTCCTGTTATTTAATGCTACCTAAATGCGTACCATTGCTCATTAGCGGTCGCAAAGTTTTTATCAAGCTTGGTCAGAATGCTAACATAGAACAGGTAGTATTTCATTATGTGTGTTTTTGAACAGGTTCAAGATGAGATCAAGAGATCGAAGAATCTTCTAGCATCATAGATCGAGATCCAAAGTTATGATTTCGCGAAATGGTTTTGGAGTTTTCCATATTAGCGACCGCTTCTACTGTATCTTCCTTCATAACGGGCTTGAGTTCTGCTGCTTTCTCTAGGTTACATTGTGTCAAGCCAACAGACGCGAGAGTATAAATTGATGATTTTGCATTACTAGCTGAAATCTCCTCATATGTTATAATTCTGTACCCAGCAGATCAATGAGGGATCCGAGCGAATAATGTTCCTCCTGCCCTTGTACCGATCCCACTTGGGCCAAGGCACAAAGTCGCGATAGTCTAGATGTGCCATGTATACCGCATCAATTCGTTATCTGATTCTTGCTTCTTGTTTCAACAATTCCTCTAGCTACACTAGTTATTGATAGATTACCTTGCGCTTTGCAGATGATATAGGCCAAGATTTCAATTTTTGACTTTGTCGAGGGGATTTTGAGTGGATGAAGTGAGCCGCTCCAGGAGAACTTTGGTTAGAAGATGTCGATGAACTCGCAGCGTCTATGAAGCTGGCTCATATCTTCAGTAAGCTCCTTGGAGTATCTTATATTAATGGAAAATCTCGCGTCCTGCCGTGTCCTTATTTTTTGCCTATTGAACATGTTGGTTTTCAATTTTTGGGACGTTTCTATAGTCTTGCCTACATACTTTCCAGATTCAGTATGTGGTTGCTAGCTTTCCATACTTAATCCACAAAGCTTGGGTGCAGTGCTAGCTTGGAGAAGTAAACACATCAACGGAAAGTGATAGCTGGCAAATACTCCAAAACTTGTATCCACAAGGGTATCGTTATCAATTTTCATGGTCCGTAATTTTATCTGAATTGAACTCCGGGTCTGAGATTTGGGACACCGAATATGTATACCCCGGTTAGGGAACTTTGTAGAGAGAGGGAAGGAGAGCTACTGTCCTTATCTTTAGGAAGAAATGGGATAAATGCAGGTCTGTATACCGAAATCCTTGATCTCGAGATTCCCTTTACAACGTGTCGTCTGTAATTCCAGAACCACGTTCCTGGATGTACTGTACAGGGATGACCAATCCACGATGTGGGAATGAAAGTGGATATTCAGGGGTATGATATTTGGGCAGAGCTATTTCATGGATAACATTAGAACGTTAGATCTACTACCATGATTTACTTCTATCACAGTCTGACGTAAATGGAAGGAACTGAAACCAATCTCTTTTGGAGTCGTTGTTCCAATTTCGAGTGAAATGCTGTTGTCATAACGGATTTCTGGTCATTCAGCCGTCCATCACTAAGCTACGTACGGGTTCTACAACGCCACTTAGAGGTTTCAATAACCTTAAGGAGCCTATAGTGTTTGAACTGCCTAGACAATGTGAAGTTGGTTGAACCTTTTGTTCTTGTTTAACTCGAAATTTCCACCTTGTACGGGAGCTTCATTATCGGGTCTTCATGAGTTTAAACCAGTATTCATTTTGCTTCCTAAGTCTGTTTACTTAGATTCCTATATGAGGTACCTAATATCAGATTATCCACACTGCTCAATCGTCTCTTTGCGGATATTAGGCAGTAAGCTGATGTGGTTTAAAATTAGGCATAACATAAATTTTGGTAAACTTGCTCACATCTTTTAAATATCAGATACGGAGAGGCTGGAAAACCTCAGTTTCTGGCGTTACAGAAATCCTAAATGTAGGTTATTTCAGTATTCTCATCAAATTCGCTATAGTCTTCGTTTCGAATACCTCGTGGCCCCAACTTAGTGTGTTTTGGAGAACTCCTTGAAATGGATGCAAGTAAGTCTATGTAAGAGCACCCTAGCCAGCGGTGAGAATTCATTCTTAGGTCAAAGAAGGCCGAATAAAAACGAGAATTTCGAATGCTGACATGATGTATGAGACTGATTTAAGATTTTGTATGGAGGCTCGGAGGTAAAAGTATTGAAAGCAGATGATCATGTGACGCAAAGTGCTGAAATTGGTTAGCGCAATTATGTGGATTGGCTGTAACATGACGTTGAGTTTCGCTTGGTCGTATGACTGAGTTACGAAGGTGCGATACTACAGCTCCTAACCTTCCCACCACATTTACTCAAAACATTGAATATGTAATAGCGAAGGATCAAGATGCGATTCTTCAGTATCGTCGCCAGCTTGCTGGCACTTAATTCTTTCGCAAAATGCACACCCATCGCCCACCAGCTGCCACTTGGTATGGCCATAGGAGAACCTGATAACCGTGGCAATATCTCGATCAAGCTCTTTGCTGAGTTAGAGGAGCTGTCTCGGATTGTTGACATATCATACTGTGTTGGAATAACCGGTATATCGAAACCATTCCAGTGCTCAAGTCGGTGCAACGATTTCCCAGACTTCGAACTGGTGGATACATTCAATACTGGGCCGTTGATGAGTGACAGCTGTGGATATATTGCGTTGGACCATGGCACGAAATACAATGGGAAAGGCAGATTGATTGTTGCGTTCAGAGGAACGTATAGTATTGCAAATACTATTGTGGATCTGAGCACTGTCCCTCAGGAATACGTCCCATATCCTGATGATCCAGAAAACGATGCGACTTCTGCTGAAAATTACAAAGCGAAATGTAACAATTGTACTGTACACACTGGATTCTGGACATCATGGCAGAACACTCGACCATTCATTCTCCCACATGTTGAAGCTGCGAAAAAGAAATATCCTGATTATCAACTACATCTAGTAGGCCATTCCTTGGGAGGAGCAGTGGCTGGATTGGCTGGATTGGAGTTTGATTCAATGGGATTCCAACCGATCGTTACTACTTTTGGTGAGCCACGACTTGGTAATTCGGGGTTACGTGATTGGATAGACTTGACATTTTCCCTTCCTTCGGAACATGCGCCTAATGGAAGATCTGATCTCAAAGCCGGACGCTACAGGCGCATGACGCACGTCGACGACCCGGTTCCACTACTGCCTTTACAAGAATGGGGCTATAGAGCGCATGCTGGTGAGTTGTTTATCTCGAAACCTTCCCTCCAGCCTTCGATCACCGATATTCAACTTTGTTATGGCGATGAGGATGTAAACTGCATCGCAAGTGCTGAAGTGGATGAGTCTTGGTTCAATGTGGTTGCGAATATCAACGAAGTCACTGCAAATTTTCCAGAGAATGAGCAAGAAATATCGAGAATCAGTAGGCGATGGGGTATTCCAATTCCGGCTAGATACAAAATTTGGCAGTTATTCTTTGCCCATAGAGACTACTTCTGGAGACTAGGTTTGTGTGTTCCTGGAGGGGATCCTATGGACTGGGGAAGGGGGAGATATGATTTTGGAGAAGATGATAGCACGTTGGAGAAGGTTGATTTGTAAGTTTATGGGGTAATTATAAAAAAAAGGAACTTGGGTTTGCGCTGAAAATATGGATGGCAAAAGGCGTTTTGATCAATACCACGAGTCTAACGATACGAGCAATGAGTTATAGGCGATAGGAACAATCCTAATGAATATTCGTACACAGACCTATAAATGTCAATCGTGCTATTTGGATCCCTATTGGTCCACGGTTATTGATTGTTGTCCTCTAATAACTTCCTTCCATGTAGATGTATCTTAAGTTTCTGGACTGGCAATATGGAAGCTTGTTGACTTCGGTACCAAGTTGTGTTTATACCTAGAACCCGAGTAGGGACTTCGACGCGAAGGTTTTCAGCTAGTCCATAGTTCTGGTTCTAGATTATATCTCTTTTGATTTGCTTTACCAAAATATCATAAGTGTAGACCTAAGTTGGAGTGCAACAGAACTACTTTTCCTATCCCACCCCGTGAACGCCATATGACCATGAACGCCATAAGTACAGCCCAACTCGAACAGTTTAGCCCTTGTTTATTTACCAATGCCATGGTTCTTCTTATCCTTCCTCTCGTTGGCTCTCTGCATCCTCTCATTTCGCCGAACCTTCTCCTTTCTATCTCTCCGGCCGTCACCCTGTATTTGCGTACCCTCCTTTCTCTCACGTTCCTTCTTCATATCAACCTCCACAATCCAAGCACTATCTTGCGTCTTATTGCCGCCCTTATAACCCCACTTCTTTTCCCATTCTCCGGTGTCTTCGTTGTATCTGAGGTTTTTCTTCTCCTCCGAAGTCTTAGACTTGATTCCCTTCTTCGCAGCAAACTTTTGCCATGTGGTTTGGGCCTTTGGAGGTGGTAACGGCTAGGAAAGTTAGCAAGGTTTTTGGAAAGTGATTGCTGGCAGCGCAAACCTTTTCTCTGGGTAACCGCGTTTCAATACCAGGTAACGAAAGGAGGACTCCGGCAGGAGTAGATTGTATAGGGCATGTCTCGAGCAATTGATTCAATAAAGCCTGCGCACCATCTCGTGCAGTAGCAGCTAAGTCATCCTCTAGGTTTTCCGGAGTGGTGAGAATGAGAGGATTTGGGTCTGAGGCGAGAAGGAGACCGAGATCAAAGGTATAAGGGGTAGGTTTGTGGACAGTAACGTCAATCTTTTTGGGCGCGGAATCTGTCATGATTGCTATTCTTCAATTTGTGAACTCTGAAGAAACTTGAGGTGGTTCGGCGGGGAAGAATATGAACTTGACGGCCTTCAGCAACTTTTTTGATGCCAGTCCCCACTTTGATGCGGGTCTTGGCCCGCAAATTAGCTTCCGTATGGGCATTGATTTTATAGCACGACCTGGCATTGATACTCATCGAGTGCAGCTTTTGACACTCCACTATACACAGTATGGCGTCGCCGGCGTGCTGGAAATGCCTGTCAAGGCCGAAATCTGTACAATTATGTTCCCAATTGCAATCGCGTACAGCGACTGTGGCATTCTCAACCTCTATCCCAAAATCAGCAGTTACAGCTAAGAAAACAATGGCCCAGAAGATATTGGCTTCAAAAGCAGGTCAAAGCAAGACACTGAGGCTTAAGAAGAAGACCGTTGTCAAATCAGGGAAACCTCCGATGCCGGGAGAGAGGAAAGCCATGAGGAAGCGGATTGTACTGAGCAATACGAATGCTCTTGCAGTGCCAGGCCTGCAGGACTTGAAGAAAGATATCGTAGGGAATGGAGGAGTTGAGTTTCTGGGAAAGGTAGTAGGGCTTCAGGGGCAGACTGTCGATAGTTTGAGAGCTGCAGAAGCCTTCAAACCGCACCAAAGCTGGGGCCTTTTTCGACGGCCGGGTATTTTGGTGAGGGAGGAGACAATAGCATTGGGAGAGAAGCTGATGGCTGTTGAAAAGGAGGGTACGCTGAAATTGGTGCTTGATGGGGATAGAGTGACTGGAAAGAGTTTGATGCTGGTTAGTGCTATGGCCATGGCATTTGTTAGAGGGTGGATTGTTTTAAACATTCCGGAAGGTAAGTCCACAGAATGATCATTCAATTAGCAAGAATCCATGTTAACAAAACAAAGCCCAGGAGATAACAAATGCCGTAACGGAATATGCCCCAATCGAGAATTCTTCTCTTTACTCGCAAAACACCTACACGGCTAGTTGGCTCAACGCTATAGCTAAATCGAACGCTGCTATCCTAGACAAACTCGAGCTCTCACAAGAGCACCCAGAGGTTCCCATTCCCCTCCCGTCTAATATCACGTTGACCCGACTCTGCGAGCTCGGTGCCCGAGATCCCGAGATTTCCTGGCCGATATTCGTCGCATTCTGGAAAGAAATCACCACAAAAGGGCGGCCTCCAATTATGATGGCGCTTGATGGACTGCAGTACATTATGCAGAATAGTTTGTACCGCTCAGCGGACTTCAAGCCCATTCACACCCACGATCTCGCAATTGTAGACCACTTTCTCGCCTATCTCTCTGGGGACAAAACGCTCCCAAACGGTGGTGCCGCCATTGCAGCAACATCGCGCAGCCACGCACCGATCTGCAAATCTATGGAACTGGCGATCCAGCAATCCCAGGAGCGACAATTCGGAGGAACCATCGTTGAGCGTGATACCTGGGGTA
>Ga0247734_1000262_pt1 | contig 47232 bp, 33 predicted proteins | sample UWRJL103311B2_FD_180933 | JGI IMG/M metagenome (GOLD analysis project Ga0247734, IMG submission 180933) | Plant litter microbial communities from Arlington Agricultural Research Station in Wisconsin, United States - UWRJ-L103-311B-2 | ecosystem: Environmental > Terrestrial > Plant litter >...
TGACTACTGAGCTCTTCGTCCATTACTTCCACTTCTGGTATATAGAATCCTTGAACTTCAAACTTTTTACTTAAGCTACATATAGTGCACCAACAGAATCTTTCCATTTTCAGAATCTATCACCTTGATCTCTTACATCATCGTAACCATGGCCTCAAAAGTTATCCGCGTAACCATGTTCAAGCTTCCATCCACAGAGTCGCAAACCAAACTCATCTCTCTATACAAAACTGTTGCCCAAACAGCCAGAAAAGTAACTATTTCCTCTCCCATCCATCTCAGTTTCCCACCCCACTCTCGCCCCAAAAACAGATAAATGCTCCTCCAAAACACATACCCGAAAACTCTTGTTCTAAAAGAAGATTTCTAGGATGGCAAACCCTATATCCTGTCCCTAGAAGCTGGACCTGCAAAGGAGGACCAACGCTCTCAGGGATACACATTTATCGCAAAAAGCGAGTTTGCTTCGCTAGAGGATATGAAGTTTTATGATGTTGGATGTGCTGCGCACGACGTATTGAGGGTAGCGGCCAAGGATTTGGGGATAACTGGCCCACCGTTGACGATTTACTATGAGCCCAGTGTTTCTGCCAGCTTGTAAAGGGGAGACTGAGGGAGGGACTACGGGGAGATAGAAATTGCTAGAGATCTGGAAAAGAAGGACAGGAAATAGATAAGAGGTTGATAGATATCACCAAAATTTTGAGAATCTTAGGTTTATGACTTCAATTCCAAGAAAGGCGGTAGGTATTCATTCTTCTCCACGACCATCAAGGATAGTGCGTAATGAAAAAAATTGGTAGCTTCTCTTTGATTGAGCGTGTCATCCTTAGTGCAGGGGCCATGCTAATCTTCTCTGTATCGTTTCAAATTGACCAAATGCCCGAAGGCAAAGAAGAAAGAAAAAGAGATTTCAGAGGGAGACGCTGCTCTCTTATAGAAATTCGGGGGGGCTAGGCAACAGGCCAGTCACAATTTCTTTGCTGGCGAATTACCAGATTAGGATTAGCGCATTTTAGGCTGCAGGCATTTGACGGATTAGGAAATTCTCTACGACTTGATTTACTTCTTTGATACAGTGAAAGCGAGTTTTCAAGTTCCGTCATCTAGCTGGCTAGGCTTGAAAACATCTTTCAAGTTATCCCAAAATCCCAGATCGTACAAGTTCTCCAGATCCCTCAACTTCCATATTCGTACCCATTCTCCGACTCCATCTTCTGTAGGCGGCGGTGGCAACCCATCATTCGTACGCAATACAATTTGTTCACTCTCCGCTGACCACTGGGTCCGTTTAGGCTCGACACGTAAATCCTTTTGTCGGTCTCCAGGGAGTGCTCGCTTGAATACATATCCATCAGCCATCTCGTCTTTCCAATCGTCCCATTTCATTGACTCGTTTGTTGTTGTGCCAGCCCAGATTAAATAAATATGGTACCCTAGTAATCCCCACACTAAAGGGGCGGTCAAGGCACAAAGTAATGTCACGGCTCCCATTCGCGTTTTCTCCTGAAGTGCCCATCCCAGGATGTGGAAGTATTCTGACCATGTGAATGCTGTGCCCAGCAGATTCCATTTTGGAAGATGTTCCCGGATATTTGCTGATAGGAGAGTACTGCCAATGAATACTGCATAGCTGATCACGGTTCCAGTTGTGAATAGCAAGAGCAGAAACCAATGCTGGTTTCCGTGTCCCACACAATTATTTATAAATATGCAATGATGGTCCATTTTTGAAATGCAGTGTTTACAAATGCTACAGTGTTTTGAGCGTGCTGGCTTGAGCAATCGACAGGTGCGACACGATTCGCCAGGATGAAAATTAGTGAAGTCATAGGGATAGAGTGACATCTGATAGATATGATTTTCTGGTGTGATGTAACCCGGGTCGCTAGCTGCAGCGGCGTAGAGAAACACATAAGGCAGAGTAATAAGGATGGTGGAGATAACTTTATACGATGCTGTAAGCAGAGGCCATGCTTGAGGGACGATCATAACTTCAGAAACCGAAAGTAGAAGAATGAAAAATATCTAGGCAGTATTAGTTTGAGTCCACAAATTTTGAGTAGAAACAAAGTGGGAAAAGCGGAACGAGGAGAGCTCATCTGAGGTCTTTGAAAACATTTAAGCAGCATACTTAGCTGCCATATATTCTTTGACCCAAGATGATACAACAGACATTATTTCGATATAGGCTCAGCCGAAACTCCATGGAATCAAACCATCCCTGCCAAAACGGACGTCTACCTGTATAAAGGAGATGATAATGCAGGTGAAGAGAAGACAAGACAAAAGATGCCAATTACCATGACAACTGGATGTCGATCATTCCATAATGTGTGAGCTAGTCTCGCTATTGATGCACTCAAACGTCCGTTGGTAAGCCTTTGGTCAGCAAACACGAAACCTCGTGGAATATGAATCCATATCACCCTATTTAGGGCCCCAATAGGTGTGTTTCTTCAGAAACATTAGCGTTCGAACATAGGAAATCTCGAAGGGAAGCCATGGAGTACTTGCCTGAGTGCTGGAAGTCTTCCAAAAAAAGCTACGAATACCAAAAAGGAAATTGCCAAGACCGCAATAGCTACGTATCTCACAGTTCCCATAACTGCGATCTCGCGATTTAGAATCCTTCCCGCTGAGTAAAAAGATATACGGTAGCTAAAAGGTAGCAATGTATCCCGATCGGTATCGTACAGTCTCAAATTGTCTCCATGATAGGATCAGGATCTTGGTAATTGGCTTCTTTATTATGTGCTACTGCGTAGAAAAAAGTTGTTACAATGATTGTTGTGAAGGATACCTGCCAAGCATCTGACATCCAGGATAATATCACGTGAACTCGCGCCGGACTCATCCTCCTCTTAACATAGTGGAATTTAAAGAACCGCCCCGCCTCACGGCGCGTAACTTCTTTTTGCAATGAGGATTGATTTTCGTTATTAATATGGTCTAAAACTAGAACAGACATGGCGACGATTGTTTACGATGGTATCGGAGACGGTGGAAACCTTTTTGAAGGCGCCAAATTCTTTATCCAACAACGCGTTCCTATGCGCCAGCAATTGATAGCTTGGGTCAAAGTATGCTCCCTTTGTATATGCAACTGTGCTATGCTTACCAAAACAATAGGAGAATGGAGGTGAGGTTGTTCCACTCGAAAAACAGGCGGACATTCGTATTGCAGATCATGCCCGCAAGGACTGCCCAGTGGGCTCAACATCGTGGACTTTCATAGAGAAGTCGGTCAAAAACGGTCGCTTGGAGGATATTGAGGATCATCGTGCCGGCCCAGTCACGCAGAGTACACGTCCAGTGGGATCTAAGCAGCCTACAAAATCAACCCGTACTCCGTTCACTTCTGAGGATGACCGGATTCTTATGAACTGGGTGGTAAAGGCTGAATGCGATGGGTTGGCCATTAGAGGAAACGAGATTTATGAACAATTGGCAGGAAAGGTATGGGACATAAGGATTCTTCAGTTGCGGAAAACTAATCATACAGCAAGAATAATCGACATACATCCCAATCATGGCGCGACCGATGGATAAAACACGTTTCTCTCCGACCTCGTCCCATTATTGACAACGATGCTTCACCTGGCCCCGATGGCCCAAGCCCAGCTAAAAAGGGCCCAAGCCCAGCTAAAAAAGCAGTTCGTGCCCCTCGAGGATCTGAATCTGTATCGAGAATCGCATTTTCTCCAAGTTCCCGAACACAAGACAGACGATCTAGCCAGGTGAAGAAAGAGCCATCTAGAGGCAAAGCGTCCACCAGAGCCAACTCTCCAGAATCACCGCCCGACCCATGGGTTGCAAAATCTAAAGGGGGTAGATTGTTCTTACCAGCGGAAATTAAATTACTTCTTGATAACTACGACGAAATTATAAACGTCGATGAGGATGAGGAAATCAATGCTTGGGCAGCGTGGAGCATTGAAGTAGGACTACTAACACATGTTACACGATGACTCACTAACAGGATCATAGTATCCGAACCATACGCCCCAAGAGTGGCGGAATTACTTCAATAATGAATTGACCGCCAGGGTAAAAGAGCTGAAAAATCGTGAATCAAGACCAATAAATCGTACTTCTGGAAGCAGGCAAGATTCTGGTGCAAGCTTCAGTCCTCCAAACATAAAGAGCTCCATCAGTTCCAAGCTACTCCCTATTAAGACCATCGAAATAACCCCCGAAAGACCATCCATTACAAACAAGTCTATCGAGAGCAGCCCGGCATCTACCCAAGCCCCCCAAAGCAAGATATCTAATCGAGTTGCAGACCCTCTTCTGACAAATGAGAAGCAATTTGAGACCTATGTGAAATATCTCGCCGAAGAGTTGGAGATAGAGATAGAGATAGACTTCAACCCAGTTATTTGTGGAAAGAAGATATCTTTATTTCGGCTTTGGCAAGTTGTTAGAGCGGATTGTGGGGGGATAGATGAGGTCGAGGGTCGGAATTTATGGCCCAAGGTCGCTCGATCGCTAAATATAAAGGATTCAAGATCACTAGAGCAACTGAGATCTTGTTATAACATAATACTACCCGATGTCGAGGCGACTCGTGAAGAGTTTTGGGAGCTGACGGATTCCCAGGAGCAGGCAATGATTGAGTCTCAGTTGCAAAAAACAATAGAACATCAAACTGAGAATAGGGGAAAAGAGGGTAATGACCAACGTATCGCTATCGACGAAGATGAGGAGGATGTCGACCTACCGCTCCCTTCACATACACAGTTGGCCAGCATTTCCCTCAGTTATAAAAGAAAATCTCCTGAAGATCGAGATGGGTCTGTTGACAACCCTTCACAGAGCAAACGTCAATGGCTTGATAAAGGAAAAGAGATAGAGATTCCCTCGACTCCCGAGTACATTGTAAACAGACAGCCAGAAGAACACTTACCGAAAAGTTCACCACCTAGAGCTACTATTGCGTCTCCTATACTTGGAAATAACACGGACGACCAATGCTTGAAGATTTCTTCTAGAAACTCCCCTGTGAAATTGAGAGAGCTAGCTGGGCAGCGCCGAATATACGCCATGGAACCTGAGACGCAAGACTTTCACTTTCCAGCCGCAAATGACGGGGTTGAAAGACTGGAACCAGTTTCAACTAAGCAGCCACAGCAGGATCTGGAGCATGATTCTCTGACGCAGTCTGAAACAGAATTAGAAATTGCAACTAAATGGTCGGAGTTTATAGAACGCTGTAGAATCAAGGGTCATAGTGATGAGAACATCAAGAAGAGCATGTTTGCTACCATGTGGGATACTGCAATGGCTGAAGAAATTATGGAAGCACTAAAACAAGGTATAGGCATACCCGGTGATGTTCCTGGTGTTTGGACGAGCTCAGACGATGATAACTTATTTCCCCAATTCGGTCCATCTTTCAGGGCTGTCAAAAAGAAGCACGGAAAGGAGAGGGTGAAAGCACGAACAAAGTATCTCAAAAACAACCATGGTCCTGGATGAAAGCATTTTCCCCTTCTGTATGGTATCTCCATTCCTGACATTTGCTAGAGCATATATTAAATAGGACTTGGCTGAATGGTTTAAAAATAATCATCGCCGACTTTGGATGCTCCAGTTATTACCTTCAACTCTGTGAAACAAGAAGCGATAGGTCCAAAGTTGAGATCTGAGAGAAACCATCCGATGTAAATAATACGATACCTTCTGGAGGCTTTTAGAACTGGCTAAGCTTTTGAGCTGGGAATGTTGAGTCTGGATTGAGAGAATCATCATAGTGAGACGAGTCAATATACTTGCGAATACTGATTTGAGTGAAATGGCTTTCATTTTCTAATCTAATTAGCCCCCGGAGAAGCAATGAAATCCATGCAGTTATCAAAGTTCAGCACATTTAGCAGATATTAGTGTACTGTCCAATGTGGTAAAATTTGCGTCAACAGTACGAAGCTTTTATCCGATGTACTGAACACCACATCTATTTACAATGGTACACCCACGATAGTAGAATATATACACTAGTTAACTTGTAACACATTGCACATAATTGTATTTTGGGTTTAAAGTACTCGAATTTCAAAAGTTGGATCGTCCATTCTCACCGCTCGCCTTCGGCAGCGCGCCAAAAAGAATTGCCGCCGATGTCATGACATGGAACCTTAACGCACGATAATGATGATTGGAATTTGATCCTCAACCTATAAAGAATAAGCAACACATAAGTATGGCTGCAGAGCCGCTACGATCACGGTTCATACAAAGCCTTCCAAAGCCATCATCATGTTCCTCGATAGCTGACATGAGAGCTGTAGAGTCCCAGAAATTGAGAGTTCTGGTGGCATCAAACGGCCCCAGAGATGTAGCACAGGCTCTGGCCCTGGTTGTGCGGTTGTCGAAGAATCCAAAGATTGAAACTAGAGCAATTATCGACGAGGAATCATACCCAGCGCACCGGCTGTCGCAGGAAACTCCCACGTTCCAGAACAAGGTGTTCAAGCCCTGCAGAGAAAACGAAGAGGCGCAAAAGAATATCGAGAGGCAGCAGATTGAATTCTACAGACAGCAAGCTTATGAATTGGCTGATTGGGCGGATATACTGGTCCTTGCACCTATTGATGCAGATACGTTTGCAAAGATGTTACATGGTATGGCGGACTGTCTATTACTTGAGGTTCTCCGAGGATGGGACGTCTCAAAGAAGATACTTCTAGTACCAGGGATGACGACTTCGATGTGGGAGAACCCGATGACGAAGAAACAACTAAATAAGCTGCGGAGGAAATGGCAATGGGTCAGGGTTATGCAGCCAATACTATGGCACTACGACGACAAAGGACCTTCGAAGTGTTTTGTTGGCTGGGATGGATTTAACGAATTATTGGATGTGATTAAAAACCAGGCAGAACTCATGACAATAGGACATGATGTGGATATCGCAGCAACTAGCGCAGCATCGTTGGCTCGGTACAATACAAAGACAGATGCATTACTTCCACCTGAGGTCTGGTCTCTCATCTTCGAGTATGTTGGGGATTGGGAAGTATCTAAAGCATTAAACGTTTACACAAATCTACCAATGCCTGACGAGTGGAAACGACAACCGAACCAGTCTCAAGATGAACTGAATGTGTACATGCGTTCTTTAGAATGGATCATTCTTGTTTCACCAGTTCATAGGATTATTGACAAGCTGAAAACTGCTCCTGAGAGTATGCAATACCTGTCAACTCTTTGTGTGAAGCTTATCATCAAGTTTTGTCTCACGGACATTCTCACATACTTAGAAACCAACTTCAAGGACGTGTTTTGGGCATCTTTTGGCCAGAAGCTGCTTCCTACAAAAGCCTCGGCTGTCTATGGTCGCACAGAAATCCTAGAGTGGTGGCGTACTTCTCCCTCGTTCCTTTCAAAGGACTATACTTCAGAAGCCATTAATGGTGCCTCTAAATCTGGATTTGTACATATCTTAGATTGGTGGCTGCGATCCGGTCTCCCTCTAAAATATACAGAATCTGCATTAGAGCAAGCTTCCTCCAAAGGTCATGTACTAGTGCTCGAGTGGTGGAAGCAAGCTAGCATGCACCAAGGAAACTATCATGTAGACGTCGACACTAACCACCGACAAAGTTTACATGCAAATCCAGAATCTGAGACATCTTCTATGTCGGAATCTCAAGGTGCAGCACTTCGTCTGAAACCGGGAAAGTCACTTTTAGCAGCTGCACAAAACAACCAACCTCTAGTAATCCGTTGGTGGGATAGTTCTGGCATCCCAGTCGCATACTCTGAATCCGTGGCTAAGGTAGCATCTCAACATGGCCATGTTCCTGTCCTAGAAGCTTGGCGTGAACTGAAAGGAGAGAAAATGGCTTTCGATAACCAAGTTCTGGTATGTCCGACAAAGAATGGGCATGTGGAGATTTTGGAATGGTGGAAAAACTTCAGTCAGGGAGAGGAAGGACGACCTGGTCCTAGAGTCGAGTATAAGACCTGCGATATTGAGGAGGCCCTGGAGGATAGTGTTGGATCACAGGGACAGGAGGATGCGGTAAAAAGATGGTGGGCTAAGAATGGTCTGAACCTGGGTGTGGAGGTGAGTGAATGGACAAAGGTTAAGGTGTTATAAAAAGTCTCCAACAACGAAATGAACAAGTACGCGTGACTCTAGGCACGTTTAGTGAAAGTTGACTCAGATCTACTATACTGTACTGTACTAGACTGATATCTATTAAGTTACTTGAAATCAAGCTTTCCACCCTGGCAGAATTTCGTTATCGGGATCTTTCCTACATGTTCAGAATGTTTGATATATTGCAACCGATCTCGTACTAAGCATGCTTTGATAAACCCTGGTAGACTATTAGGCCTGAGCTCATGAAAAATATCATACATCCAGTGAAGAAACCCAAGTTCTTCGTGATAGTCACATTCCTTCAGAGACTGAATCTGTGCACATCGAGTTGCCATGAAACTAGTGGTTCTTTGATTTGTGTATACAAAAAAGGGGATATTTGAGCTAAGAAACTTGTGAACTAGAGAGAATAAATGGTGCTAAAGCCCTTGTTAACCAAATTCCAACTCCGCTCCTCCCAGGAACTTCTTGTAGATGTAGCTGATATCCAGTTGTTACTGCTAGCTGAATAGGGCCTGAAGTAGATATAGCGGGAAGATGTGCCACAATAACTGCTTTTCTGGAACAAAGCCATCCATCTTCACAAATTGTGTTGCACCAGTAATCACTGGAGGCACAGTTAGACATAAAAGAAATTACAGCTTTCAAAATCCAGTATCATTTATTCATTACCAATACTCCATCGCTTTCAAACATAATACATCCTAACTCCATTGTAATGCAGCATTCCCCAACCCCATGCTATGATACAACTTATAGTACATATATTCCTTTGGTGCTTCATTCGTACCATCATATTCATAATCCTGTGGTGCGCCACGGTCGCGTTGGGGGCACCTCCAATGTCCTCATTGGACCTCGAGGCTCCGGAGCCTTTTTAGGCGTGCCCACGGGAGTACATACAGGAGTAGGAGGAACTACTTTAACTTGGACAGGACAGTCTTTTGCGACAGGCGGGGACGTAGGTAACTTGCCCTTCAAAACACCTGTTTTGACCAAAGCCTCCCACACATCGTCCTGAGCCTTGAGAACTGCCCTGTCCACCTGTAATCCGTCCAAATTTCTGAGTCTTTTGGATCCACCTAGCAACATCATTTCATAGATCCTCCTCGACTTCTTCGTCGTCATATCTAAGCGTGACAGATATTTGTTGTCCCAGTCTTTGTTGCATTTTGCAAGAGTGAATGGCTCCCTGCGGCATGGCTGCTTTCCACTATCCACATTGTCAAGCTCTGCAACTTGTCGCTCTAATGCTGGAGAGTAAAAGCCAACATTGAACGCGTTATTCCTTAGATCGACAGTCGTCAAAGTAGGAAACCCCTTCAAAATTTCCATGGTTTTCCTAACCATGGACAAACGATTCCCAGCCAAATGAAGAGTTTTCAAGCGAACTATACCAACAAGGGCATCAATATTCCTCAGAGCATTCATGCTAAGATTCAGAACTCGAACATTTGGGAACATTTCACCAAACTCAGCAGGCAGGTGCTCCAACCCGCAATTGGCAATCTCTAGGTATTGTAGGTTGAGGAAGTTCGCCCGTGGAGCAAATGGCTCCAAGAGGTTTGCTGAAATAAACAGCTTCCGAATCTCGAACGCTTCAGAAAGGAATGCTGTATTAAGTCTACAGCCATCACGCTGTTCTCGCATAGAGAGACTATCGAGGTATTTTGTTTTGAGGAGGCCGGTAATGGTGCCAAGCCGATTCTGGTCAAGATAAAGGAGACGTAAATTTGGCATCTGGCTAACATCGATAGACTCAAGTAGATTCCCATTGAGCCTTAAATGCTTCAAAGTCTCATGCTTCTCAGAGACTTCGATGTTGAACGTGGTAAGATTGTTGTTATCCAGACTGAGTGTTGTTAAATGGCGTAGTTCGTGAATGTTTTGAAGACTACTAATTTGGTTGCCATTAAGGTCCATATCAGATAATCGTTGTAGCTTAGTTCCTCTGAAATCAATGGCTTGTAGCATATTTCCACGTAGACGCAAGCTCAAGAGGCCATCCAAATTCCCAATTCCGTCCAAAGATTTTATCTTATTGTTATCCGCTCTTAAACCCCTGAGGTGGACAAGTGATGAGAATGCCGAAAGGCTTTCTAGCTCATTGTTCGAGACATCCACATATTGTAGGTTGCTCAAATGGCTCCAAGCAGTCAGATCGGAAAGGTAGTTACGCCCAATTGATAGGTGTCGAAGTGTTATTGGAACACCATTCAACTGACTAATCTGGTTCCCAGACACATCTAGGTCTTCTAATTGAGGACAGAACTCGTCAAGTTTATGGAGATTGGAGAGTCGTTTGTCATTCAAGTTTACCTCTTTCATCGACTCCCAGAATGGCTCATATGGCTCAACCTCGGTGAGTTTCTCGACCAAATTTTTGATTGATAATGACAATGTTTGGCTTGAGTCACGACCGAGTGCATATCGTTGACCTCCTTCGACATAGCTTACATCCAAACCAAAAGATGAGTCTCTTTGATTCATAGTGAAATCTGACATAGGTGTGAGTTCCAGTGTTCCGATTTCACGTGCCTGGCGTGGGGTTGTGACAACCATTACTGAACTTTTTCTGGTTTTACCATTTGTTCCGACCACCACACTTATGGTTCTCTGTTCTGCTATATCCAGATCCTCATCATGCTCATCAATTCGCGACACTGGGCGTGCTGAAAATTTGTGACCGCCTAGAGAAAGACGCCGAGAAGTAGCTCGAAAACTAGCAGGCGGTTTCGACGGAGTTGAGTTATGACTGCTTCTAGCTTTTGCTATCACCACGCTGTCATCGCCAGAGCATTCGTCCGATTCGTAATCACAATGACTTATCTCATCTGTGTTACCTCCGGAATCCCCTTCGTTCCTATAAGGTGACATCGGGGGTGACATTTGTCTGATTGAGGCGATCGGAGATGAGAATGTAATAGTCACATTCCGCCGGCGTTTTGAGGTTGCTGAAGTGACACGGTCTTCATGAATAGAAATTTCCTTCTCTACTTCTTCAACAACTCCACCACGGGCCTCTGATCGCGTCATTTTAGAAGTCTGATGGACGGACTTCTTTGTTTCTGTCATCCTGGAGCCATCTTTTGCGTGTGGTTTTGGGGAATCATCTTGCACTAGTACATCGGAGTGGTCGCTGCCATTGTTCTGAGAAGGCTTTACAGAAGCTGATGCGAAAGCTTCTCGGGGCCTTTCGGGAATAAATGAATGCGGAATTTCTGACTTGGGTCTTTGATCGGTTTCATCATTCTTTTTAAAATGATCTTGAGCAATTCTTTCCTCTTCCTTTCTCTTCGCAGCAACCGCCTTAGTCCGTTGCATCTCTTGGGTTTCGTCGACAGACAGATCGGGGATATCCCCAAATGGATCATCATCATCTGATGGTGTGAGGTTTTTTAGTCCTCCCTCTCCACTCACTGTTTTATTCTTTATCCAAATGTTGCGATCACGGTCAAACAGCATACCAGCGAGTTCCTCGGGTATCAAATGGGAAACAGTGTGAGGAGCAATGACCCGGCGAGAATCAGAACCCCTCGAAGATCCCGTGGGTATGGATTGAGTTGATTGAGTGGAGGTAGTTGAGCTCTGAGACGGAAACTCTTGATTGTCATCACTATTCTTCTCTACCGTAGAAGCGGAGTGTTTTCGTTTCCGTTTTATTTCTGTGCTTTCCGTAATACGAATATTCGGTGGATCACTTTCAATTAGTCGAGCAGATGCAGCTCTCGAAATAGTTTCCTCCGTAACTCTGTCGATTTCTTTGGCGTCCTGTGCGGCATTCTTGGCCATTGCAATCGATCTGATTGAGGAAGCAACAATATCATCCATGTCACTTAATTCTGCGTATTTTCTAAGGTGATCCAAGAGTGCAGGGTCTTGCTGCTTGACTTGACGTGGAGCAATGGGTGCACCCTCCCGACTTGGGGGTCTTGAAAATGGCTCTTTGGTAGACTCTTGATAGGAATCATCATAATCGTCGCTCTGTGGGCCCCCGTTTCCTATGCTTGTGTTTCGTTCATTTTCCATTTCGGATTCTTCAAGGCTAGACAATCCACTATTTGGTCTTGTCTTGCCTCGGATCCCTGCCATAATCATCTTCGCCTCATCTAGAAAATCCTGTGTCGTGATTGAACCTTTTCGGCTTTCGTCGAACATATTTTGACTAACTCCAAGGGCCATCATCGGGTTTTTTGGAGGCTCGTTGGAGTCTAATTCAGCCTGAACCATGGCTATCTTTTGTTCTTGTAGCAATCTCGCTTGTTCGTGAGGAGAAATGTTCAACTCTTGTAAAGGGGCACGCTCTCTTTGTATACTACTCCTCTGGCTTGGGGTCGGTGTCCGTGGTCTCAAGATCTGGCGCATTGCAAGGACTTTGGGGTTGGCTGCTTGCTGATCATCATCATATCTGGCATCCTTTCTCTTTTTGCTAAGCACAGACTGCATTTGGTAATGGGTTTGCTGTGCTGGGTGTGCTTCAATCTCATCCTTAATAGCGGAATACTGACCAGTCTCTGTCCCATGTAATGTTCGTCGTCGTTTAGAGGTTGACTGTTTCAAAGGAGATTTAGCCAGGCGCTTCCATTCCGAGTCACCGTTGCTTTTTCGAGGAGTTGTAATGTCGATTTTGCTAGGGGAAGGGGACCCAATACTAGAATGAGAATCAAACCGGCTGTCGGACTCAGGCGTCCTTGATCTCGTTCTTCCTATGCTAACTATTCTCTTAGTGGTCGTACTTCTAGTACTGGTAATTTTCATTTGACGTTTTGTTGAGACTGCTTCTTCAATGGACGGAGAATCTTCTAACTGGAATTTGAATGAAGTTTGTGTTTTCGGATTTAGGATAGGTAAGTGAAGATTCTCCTTATCTTCATCTTGTGAATCCGCTTTGCTTGAATCGTATGGCACCTCCTCACTGAAGGGAAAGTTATCCAGATCACCTACACCGAAGCTACTTACTCTTCGTGACATTGCAATAGTTTTGGGAAATTTTTGTGGTTTCTCTTGGGATGTTGCCCCCCCCAACCCCCCACTCAACTCACGGCTTGCTGACTCTTGGCCATCAACAGTTGATCCTTGAATACCATCACCGTCGAAGTGCTCTTCAAATTGACTTAGCCTTCGCAGTAATGTTTGATTCGTGAACGTATCGTAAGTCCCAAAAAGTTTCAGTGGGCTCCCAGAACTAGTTTTCTGTTCACCGTTGCCAGACTTGGACGGGCTCGGATGGGGAGTCTGTGGAACTGGCGGCGGTGTATGAACGCCGCCAATCTCTAGTAACTCAGCTGATGCGCGTGTTTTTGGGAGATTTGAAAGCTGCTTTGGCGTACTAGCTTGCATGGACTCCTCGGGTAACATGTCCGATTCGTCGATTGCAGGTAGTGATGTAGAGCTCAACATTCTTTTCTGGAAAGAACCTTCCTCAGAGTGACCCCCCCGACGAAGATTCACAAAATGACCATTGTGGGCGTAATCCTCTGTCTCCACTGTGATGTTGGCTGGAAGGGCTTGTGAGGTATCATTTTCCACCGAATAGTCAACGGTAAACTCCTGCTGGCTTTCTTCCTGAAGATTGTCCAAGCGCTCCTGCAGTTCACCAGACGAAACGTCCATCGCTGCATAATTGATCTTTCCCCTAGTCGTATTGTTTTGGGATAGATAAATAGGGCTTAATTCTTCATTTCTTTTGTCACTCTGTCCACTGACCATACGGAGGGTACTTTCCATGCCAAGTTTTTGGTATGTGGTAGAAGGTTGTAATTGTGTATGTGACTTGCCATCTTTAGAGTTTTCTTGCTGGGATCTTATCAGAACAGGTCGAAAGTTACTGCTATAGCTCAAATCATTTGCCGAGAAGTCGTCTGAATCCTCATCCACCAATTTATACTCGATTCCTCCTGGTTTCTTCTTCGGATGAGGATCACTTCCCATTCGTGTTTCTTGAAGATTGTGGTAGACAGGAGGACTTGACGGCATCGCACTTCTATCTTCAAAGTTTTGGCTGGTAAAGGTTTTGGCTAATGCGTTCTGTGGTGACGGTGGGCGAAATATATTTTCGAGGCCAGCCGGCGCAAACAAGTCCCGCTGCTCCCCATATGCAACTTCTCCATGGATCAACCGCCTTTTCCACTCTGGTGTTTCGTGTGGTCTTTTTTCTGGAGAAAGACTGACTGATTTGTGCTGGATAGTATTGTATGGCGAGGATGCTACTGTAGATATAGATGCCCTGCGAGATGGCCGTCCACGCATTGAATTGGGCATTTCGTCCCGAAGTTTAGAAGGGACCCGGGATGCGCGCTGCGAAATGGGGATGTTGATCTCACTCAAGTTCCGCTCACTTAGGGGGCTATTTCCGGGCTCATGTGCTGCGGTCCATTCCTGTTTCTTGGGGTCGAATTTCGGTATCCGACTGATACTTGTGCGAAGGTTTGAAGACTCCGAGGTTGCACTATTTGAGAAAGAGCTGAGAGAAGGTACTGGAGATCCAGAAGATCGCGGTTGTGACACCCAATCCTCAGATAGGGAATCCAACCATGCATGGTCCATGGTGAAGCTATTGTTGCAGATAGTAGGATGCCGGGTTTCTTATGAGGCTTTACCTTGCGATTGTTAATGTTATGGAGTTCAACGCGTTACCGGCGCGTTATATAATTGTGCATTCGACCTCGGGCGTTGCGAATATGTGCTACCAGACATCTGCTGCTAAGATGTTTGAATGATTGTGGACGCGTCAATTGTAAGTATTCTGATAAGTCTTCACTCCACTTCCTTGTTAATAGTGGAAGGTTGGATTGAAGCTCGTTGTCATGGTAACATTGTGCTGCGCACAGACGGTTTCCTTCCCCACCATGTAATTCTACTTATCTTATGTAAACTCTGCTAATACATGAATTTAAGTACAAGTAGACACCTCTTTCATACAGCTTTTGGGATAAACCTTATTTGAAGGGAACATAAATAATCTAGTAAGCTAAAAGGAAGGCCGTTAGAAATTGTTTTCTGGACTGTGCGTAGAAGACTGATTGGGTTCTCTATAAATTGAATTAAATTGAGACATTGTATCAGTAACAAACAATGAAAATACGAGCAGGCACTTGGAAATATGAGGTCTAAGATAGTCGATATAGGATAAAATGATTGCTCAAATTCAAATAAACTGGTAAGGAGATTGCAAGCATGTTTCAGAAAGCAAAACCCATAGTGGCATAAGAAGCCCAAGTCACGTGAACACCCACTTTACGCGTTCAAAGTAGATTCGCGAAAGCGCCTGAGCGCGTGCGTCTCTGGGCCGACAGAGGAGAGCAACCTTTACGAAATTTGCTAGGCAGCAACGTATCGACGAGATCGCCCGAATGCTGTCCATGGTCTCAACTTCTGCATTGTCTCTCAGTGATTTCACATCATGAGCCTGTTCAAAAAGTCCAGAGCACATAAAAGGCAACACCAAGGTCGGCCATCACAGGTTGAGGAGGATATCATTTGTGAGGGCTCGGATGCCGAGCAAACACCAGAAGAGGTTCATGCAAAATGTCTACGATACGAGAAACAGGCACAACGGTGTCTAAATGGCAAAATACCCTTCCTTCAGTCAGCGAATTTGCGTGGGCCTTTAGAGAGAGAATGGATCAATCCATGGCGTTATCAACATTCAGAGCCGACTTGGAAACATAGAGGTGAAGTGGGAGGAAAGGATATAGGATTTGCTTCATCCTATGAGGAAACCGCGCTGCAAGAGACCTTAACTCATTTACAGTCACAATCGACACCAGTGGAAGCTAAGAGCCGTCTTATGGCCCCTGTGGGAAGAAAATCTAAAGCTATTACGGCAACTGAAGATGAAGTCGAAATTCAATCTGCTAACTCGAAACTTAAAGGTGGTTCGGCCTCAGAATCGGAGGGGAGGCCGGCCCTTATTCTCTCACTGCCAAAGTTTGAATTGGATCATACGGGGGTTCATCGCCCCTCAGCTACTCTAAAGATGACAGACAAGCCGTCCCGTAAATCGACAACAGCTGCTGAGGCGACTAAAAGGCCCGCGGATAGACAATGGCTGAAGAACTCAAATGTATCCAAGCGTGCAAAATGGGATTCTCCTGCAGGCTCATCGCCAACACCGGTACGCACTCTGCAATTACAAATGGTTTCCCAGAAAGTCAGAAAAGGGAGTGATAGATCGGCTAGAACGGCCGCAATCCCAACACAGTCGGAAATAACTCCAACCCTATCTTCTTCGAGTGGGGGTGCTTATTGGGATCATAATACTCAACATATTGATAAGACCGCCTCGTCTATAGAAAATCTTGAGGATGTAGAAGTGTCTGTGGAAATGAGAGAGCCAGATGAGTCTTCGACCCCGGATTTACCTATGCGTAGGGTTTTGTCCAATATTCCGCGCAAACCTGTACATAAGGTGAAGTCCGATCGGCAAGTTCGCCATGGTGCTTCCAGATTTACTGAGACGACAACACCTGCGTTTTGCCCTGGCTCAAGACAAAACAGATCACCTACGCTCGAATCTTACAGTTCATCTCAAGTTTCTGGCAAGAATTGTGATTTAGATGGCAATATTGAATCAATGCCGGATGTCAGTTTTATATCAGAAGTAGCACCATCATCTCGAAATCTAGAAAAGTTTCAATTTCGCAAGAAGAGAAAACGGTCTACCAGGCAGGTTTTCAGAGATTCTGACGATGCCACTTTAGACGAGAACGTCATTGTTTCACGGTCCATCCTCCCACAAGTAACTGCTAGTCAGGTAGATGAAGCTGCACTCAGCGAGCGCCTCACGAGAGGGGAAGACGAGAGCAATATTTTATTGCGAACCTTACCGACATCATCTACTGCCGCAGTACATGAGGATATTCCCAGCATATTCCATAACAATATAATAAACAGCAATGATGTACCACGGACGTTGCCTCTATTGCCTGTTCTTATGTTAGACGTATCTCTAAATGCTGAACACCAAGGCTCTCCTGTTGAGGTCTTACATTCCCCTTTTGATTCAGCCAAGATTGATTCATTAACAGCTGAAGCTACTTCACAAATGCTATCCCATATAACTCCACCACTTCTTGGCAAAGCAGCATTACCCATATTTGATTTCGAAGGAGGAGAAGCTGCGGATTACATGCTATTCGATGCCCTCCTTGGCAACAATATGTCTTCATCTAACGTAACGGTTTTGGAAACTAGTAATTTAGTCAAACAGGACGGAGTACAGTTGCCATCAAATTCGATAAGCAACATCAAACCTAGTACGGTCCTAGCATCGGATGCAGGATTGGGTGTAGCAACAAACTCACATCTAAGCAATAAACAAGCTAATTCCACCGCTCCTACAGATTCCTCAGGGGCTGGAACATCAAAAGTTATTGATGTGAGTTCGCATAGAGCATCAAAACACATGACATCTAGCCAGGAGCAGCAGCAACTAGCTTCTCGGTCTTCGATGAGCTTTAGAACGACATCGCATAGATGTACGTCCAGCCCAATCCAGAAACGATCGCCTCAAAATTCACCCAGCTCCAGCAAAATGCTTTACACCAAGTCACCTAGCCAAAAGCTAGAAGCAGAAACTCGTTATCCAATTACCTCTGAAACAACAACTCCTACAAAGACCCTCATCGATTTACAACAGTCAAAAAAGCAACTCTGTACTAGGCCCGAGGAAAACTCAAGCACAAACACATTCAACCAAGTAGATAATGCATCATCTCGGCTCTTATTCAACTCTGAAAGAAGGCAAAATGCAGCCAGTTTACGTTCTTGTAGAGAATCGCCTTCTGCTGATGAAAGTACACAGTCCTTTAACACCACCCCACCGATATCTTCTTCCATAACTCCATCGCAATCTTTGCCGTTCAAGGCGGCTGCCCCAGGAAACCTGCAGGGCAACCAGTTACTAGGATCAGAGGAAAGTCAGGTTTCGTCACTTGAGATACAAGACGGCACAACTGCATCTAGTCCTGAGGAGGCAAAGCCTCGGGTGTCATTACAGCCTAAAAGTGAAAGCTTAGGGTCGAAGGAGAGTTATAAATGGCAAGTTCATCTCACGAATCATCACAGTCTACTAACCAATAAACACAGTTCGTTATTGAGTAGTACCCCAACCAGTTCAAGCTCTCACAGCGCCAAGCATGCAGATCCTCAAGAAAAAAAAGCAACCGAAGAAGACGATATTTCCAGAGAAATGTATGTTGTGGAGGAGCATGATGGCCTTAAGGGCTCAACACAGTCTGAACCGTCTCCTCTACAAAGCCCCTGGGGTCCCACAGACCATTTACCTATCTTCTATGGACCAAAGTTTTCCACATCTATTTCTTGTACTGAGCAGCTACAAAAGGTAGAAACTGCTGTTGTTTCAGTTTCGGAGATGAAAAACTTGAGGCAGCCTCTGACTCCGAAATTCGGGATTGAATTCTTAAAGAGTCTGATGGCCCCAACACCCCAGAGAGAGACTCGAATCACGCAGCTTCGTGGGTCACCAGCTACGAGAATGGCTAAAGAAGGCCATGAAATAACAGAACAGAGGCATCGACTCGACCATGATACAGGAGAAGCAGATTCTGGCTGGGAACCGTTTGCTCACCCTGCAAGTACCCAGTATCACGGTATCACGCCATTCTCTGAATTGATGCCCACATCACCGCCTGCAGACGAAAGTGCTACTGAAAGTGAGATTGATCTATGTAGCACACAACTTCTCATGGAAGCTGCCACTAATAATCCTTGGTCAAGTGCCATTAAGAATACTGCCTCAAAAAACCCCAAGAAGCGTGTTTCATGGATGCCAGGACCAGAACTAGCATCAGGTCCAACTGCTCCAATGCGACGAGACTCTCCACCTCCGGAGATGTCTGGGGAGAATGACGTATTGGACAGCAATTTCGAGAGTCACTTTTCTGCTGCAAGGAGAGCAAAATGTTCTTCTACGCGTATTACTGTTCTCAATTCTAGCAGCCCACCTATATGTGCGACAGCTGAAGCTTTTATTACAGCGGACTTTGATGCTTCAGAAGATATGGAATTGCAACGGACGTTGGACACAAACCTCTTACATAATAAACTAGCCAGTAGAACACAGGCAAGCACGTCTCTACTCCCTTATGCAGCTTCAACACTCGACAATTCGCCCTGCCTACCGCCTGTAAATACCACTCCTACTTCTCGCACCATAGACTATATGGATGAGTTCTTCGGAGAAAATGGCGGTATCCTAGAAGAATGGTCTGTTGAGGCAGAGCTCAAAAAAGCGTCTAGAGCGACAGGGACTGCTGAGAGAACTGACAAATGGACTGCAAAGAGAGGGGGCTTAAAGAACAGAAAGCATTGGTAAATCTCTAAGCTAGGACAAGGTGTGAAGTACTGTACAATAGTGTATGGTAATCATTGTTGCAGGAAATTGTGTCCATTATGGAGAATTGGCGTTTGGTAATGGCTGCTATTATTATGATACCCTCAATTGATGCATTTCGTCAGAGTCTCATACACTTTCTTTTTACGAAACTTAAGATAGGAAATACGTGTGACTAATAGAAACCGCATAGGATCTCCGGATTACAGTAGCAACATGGTTTCTTAACACCAATGGCAAGGGAGCCACGAGGTTTTCAAAAAGAAAAAATGGCTATCCTCGCCCTTAGAGCACTGACATGATTGGGCATGGACGATATGCTGTATGCAAGGACGCAAATTAAGAACCACAGGACAATGCACGTTTGCAAGAGCGGTCAATGAATCATGCCTATACACGTTCTCAATTGACTGGTCAAGATTTATTGACCAATGAGTGCTGTTTACAGGGATATCTGTCAGTGCTTCTCAGTGCTATTTCAGCGGTCACATTATTTGAAGTTACTAATTGCCTAAATGCACCAAGGGCCGTGTGAGCGAGTATACGGAACATGGCAGCTGAGATGGACTGTTATCTAGTAGTGTCGACTGGTGTTGTCCTGTATGTAGTGTTAAAGACTTGTGACATAGACGCGTTCGTTTACAATTACGAATGACTGGATGAGCTAAGATGCACTATATCTGGGTAACGCTGTGTAGGAGGAGCTGTGTAGTAGTAGCAGCTTCTTCAGTTCTAATAATTATATTAAATGAAATATGTTTCAGATGACAATGAGCTTTCCGTGATACTCCAGCAACTTGCAGAGATGCCTCTTCAGACTTAGAATATGATCTCTGTGTCAGGTATTCTGAAATATTCAACCACAACCAATCTTCAGAGGAATATGCAACAATGTACTAAATTGATTTAACATAGAAGTCATTATGATAGACCGTGTTTGAATTGCGGTGAACCACATGCATGTGACAGAAAGCACAGAGTATAAATGTAAGCCCTTGTTTGTCTCGTAAACTGTGCTAAGTGCATCAGGCAGAATCTATCGGGACGTTTCACAATTTCAGATACAATGAAAAGCCCTCCAGGTTCATGTTTCTCTTACCATATAACTGATTGTAGAAACAATGGCCATGGATGGTTCGCTGTCCTGTACCTGCCAAGGATGCCAAGACATATCCTCTAGTGGCGTCAGATATGAACATCGCTTCGGAAAATCGCTGTGATACCTTGCACATCCCACCAAAAGAGAACTGATAGTAACACCAAAAAGGAAACGCCTCTACCTCTAGCTACAAACAGATACTCCTACGAATCAGGACTCCTTACAATCCCTAGCCTGCATGCTACACCATCATTGGCCGTTGAGAGCCCGAATTTGCTCTCCGTAAATGTCCACCTCATGTCAAACTCCCCTCCCGAATCTAAAATTGCCGCACCTGCGCAGGATGCCAATAACTACAAGAGGATCAGACACCTGCCTTCAGTGCAGCGAGCTAATTCAACCTCACTGTTAACGCAGGCTTTGGCAGCGAGGACGGGCCTAGGCGCAGAAGACAATAGACGAAGCGCAGTCGCATCCACTCCCCAAACAGCACAACAGTCATCTTCAGCGCAGGTATACCACACGCAAGATGCTTTGAATACAGTAGATGGAAGCGCTGCGGAAAGGATGAAAGTGGACACCATAGGATTCAAAGACATGTCACTTTTTGATCAACGATCAACCCAAAGAACAACGACGAATTATCGCGATCTGCTGAATAACTCAAGAATACGTGGCACTTCTCTAGAGCGGACTGTCCAAGAAAAAAGAGTTCAGGAGCGCCCGAAAGGCACTTATTCAACCAACCCTGGAGATACAGCTCTACCGCCAAATTTTTCAACGGTGCCAGGATCCAAAGGGCTGATATCTAATAAGACCCCAACTGAAGGACCTAGGGCCCAATATAGGCAGTGGAGAGGCTCTCGTCCCAATACCCCTAATAACGGTTCAGGAAAGGCATGGTCGATTGGTGTAGATGGTGACGATGGAGGTCAAGTTGAGAAAGCAGTCAGAGCTGCTTTGGCTGGTGATTCTCGGCCTAGCAATCGGAGCAGGAAGGCAAGCCATGCTCTAGGATTTTTCAAAGAGAGTCTACATCCATCAGTTCTGCAGGACGGTCATTCAGAAGACGGGATGAAGTCATTGCCCAAAGCCCTCCTCGCAGAAATTAGGAAACACAATATAACACCGGGTGCCGATAAGGGTTCTTCATTTTCAAGGAGTGTGCCACGGATGCAGTCTGAAAGAGTAAATAATGGCAATGATGATGGGGATGAATCAGATAAATCTGCAGAGAATTATCAACCTGGAAATGATAGTAATGACGATTCTGGTGATATTCCTCGTGTCGCTACTGATGGTGAAGAGCCTGAAGAAGAACAGCAGATATTCTTCGCTTCGGCTTTGTTTGTTCCCCATCAACCCTTTAACGAATCTTCTGCACGAAAAGAGGAAGGATCTCAGAGCGCCACAAAACCTGGGTTGAATGACGGGCGCCATCTAGGAGCCTCAAATTCTCATCAATGGTTAGAGGAGTATGAGGTACCAACACATCAGGTCAAACGAAAATATGTGAAGAAGGAAGATGCTCCAGGGACCGAGCCTTCTCCTGACAGACAGAACCTTTCTGATAAGGATCGGGGCTTAGAAGACAATGATCCACTGAGCCCATTCGAAGATAGGGTAGATACTGTTACAGACAACGAGCGCACCCCAACAGGGTCCCCGACCAGAGTGAATGAAGTTCCCACTAACTACAACCGTTTTATTCCGGAAGATGATCCTAGCTACATGCCACCAGACGCTATTGAATTAGTCCCTTATCGGCACCAGGTTGGGGGTCATACCAAGATATGGCGATTCTCGTCACGAGCTGTGTGCAAGAAGCTGGACAAGCGTGAAAACGCCTTTTATGAGAATATTGAACGTTATCATCCAGAACTACTAGATTTCTTGCCAAGGTATGTCCAATCGAGCTAACACATCCACATGCCATTGTATCAAACTCTATGGCACATTTAAAATATACAGAATTCGATGCATATCACTTACCCGACGATTAAACCTGAAGATCAAAACTTGAATCAGCATTCATTCTACTAGATACTCCAAACACACACCACAGTATTTCCTCTCATATGCAACGTATCAAAGAGTTTGATACAATGAAATGAAGCTTTATATGGTTATTTCACAACTGTACTAATCAATGTCAAATAGATATATTGGCGTGATCAATATATTTTACAAAACACTCACCAAATCCAAGTCAAAAAGTACCGAGACATCTAGTGTGATCAACGAAGATGGGAAACCAGCTGTCAGTGCTGCTGATGAAGCTTCTTCGATTAAACAACCTCAGCATACTAGAGTGATAAGCCAATCTCTAGATGCAGCTCCTGAAGCAGTACCAACAGTGACATTCGCCGATAACAGGCATCTTCTCCCACAATATTTCATGCACCCACACACAATCTCACAACAGTCTGGTGATGGTCTAGGCCTATCTCCCACGCCTAAGATTTCACCAAAGCAAAGCATGCCTCCTCCACCACAAAGCGAGTTCAGACCCACTTTATCTGACAAACACTCGGCCAGCTGGGGAACTACCATTGCAAATTCTGAACTCAGGGATAAGACATTTTTTGATATTCTTCACCAGCAACCTTCAGTACAGCGGCATAAGAAGCCTGGAAGTCACAAAAGATCTCTACCCAACCGCAGCCGTACTTCTAACCTAAGACCCTCTAATTCCGAATCAAGTTTTCAAATCTCTCAGCCAAACCACAGTATACCTTCTGTGACATTTGGTGAGGACTCTATACGGAAAAAAGCAATGGTTGCAAATGCTGAGCAGAGACACTCACCACCAAACCCGACTCAAACTCAATGCAATGGTGATTCTCCCAGCTGTGATGCAAGCGACCTTGAATTCAGTGAGAAGGCTGGTACTAGTGCTCCCGAGCCTGTATTGGCACATACGCGTGCAACAACTCGACAACGACGATATTCTAGCGGTGGATTACGCCGTAAGCCATCAGAAGTAGCTGATACTCGTGGTGACTTGAAATATTTTGAGGAGGCGGATGATGCGGGATACAAAGGCGACAACGAAGATGAGGAGACTGTATTTAATATGGATCCAGATTTAAGTCAAGGAGAGAAATCTTCAACAATGGCCAGCAAGCCCAACGTCGCAACTGACCTTGTACCAGCCCCCCATGGCACTAATGGCTCGGATACGACATTGCCAACGACTAAGGTGGCTGGCTTCGGTATTGATCTTGATGCTCCTCGACCTTTGAATCCAAAAGAGGCGCGAACTCAATGGGGCAAGCTCTATCATTACTTCATTGTCATGGAGGACTTGACCTGTGGTATGAAGAAACCCTGCATGATGGATTTAAAAATGGGGACCCGTCAGTTCTCAACTGCAGCCAACGAGAAGAAACAAAAATCTCAAAGAGGGAAGAGCGCCAAATCCACGTCAAAGAAGTTAGGTGTTCGCATCTGCGGGATGCAGGTATGGGATGTCAAGGATCAGGAGTTTGTGTTCCTTGACAAGTATCGTGGACGACAATTGAAAGTTGGAGACGAGTTCCAAGATGCCCTCACAAGATTTTTGTGGGATGGGGTCGATAACAATAGTATCCTACGACATATTCCACCAATACTGGAAAAGTTATCCCGGCTAGAGGAGTGTGTGCGCAAACTCCGTGGTTATCGATTCTATGGAACTAGTCTTTTGATGTGTTATGATGGAGATGCACAAGCAGCATGGGAGAGTGATAGTGGAGCATCCGAACGAGATCCCTCAGGGGCAGATATTGACTTCAGGATTGCTGACTTTGCGAACGGCGTGATAGGCGACACTTTGAATCCTGAAGATTTGCAATGCCCTCCACAGTACCCTGATCTTCCCGATAATGGCTTCTTACGCGGCCTGAAGTCTCTAAGAAAGTATTTTATGAAGATTCAGCGAGATTATCACGCGATAGAAATGGGAAGGGATCTGAAGGTAGAGGATGAAATGGGAAGTAGCACTGGTGAGGATGAAGGGGGGATTAGCTACTGAGCTTAGCAGGGATAGGGAGGTTACCAATAGGTTGTTTTCATTTATGTTTTTATTGTGTAAGGTTACTGCGGTACCGCACATTGGGGCATTAAGCTTAGTTAATAGCTTTGCATTGTTAGGCGTAGGGGGTTTAGGTTAATACCCTGCATTTAAAAAGGGCGTACGGACCAAGATTATAGATAGGTGCCTCAAAGGCGCGGATGGGCTTGAGCCCATACTCAATTGATACCCTTTCAAACAACACCAATAATCTTACTAAGGACTATTACATCAGGGTTATGGATATATTAAAACTCACACATCTGCATAGTTTATAAATGAACAACAGGGACCCAAATTATTTATGGGGCTTTCATCCTTCAGTTGGTTGTAGACAAGTACGTACCTAGTTATGGTCTAACTGTTGACATTCCACCTCTGGTCACGTGATAACGCAACATCCTCACGCGTCAAATACGCGTCCATAATTTAAGGTTACAAGCCATCACAAGCCTGAGTTAAGTTGAAAGAAAGTCTTTAATGGCCCCCGCAATGTTTCTTATGCTCAATTAAAGCTTCAACGGACCACAAAATGCCGGTTGAAGTCATCGACCTCCTGTCGAGCCCTGATCCGGTACGGAACAGCAAACCGTTTACGAAAGCACCAGCTCCATCACAAAACCAGCACATTTCTACAATCGCACCTCATATACCCATTGGTGGCGTATGGTTAACATTGTCGTCTGATGATGAAGATGGGGTGAGCTTGCCACCACTACCAAAGTCGGATCGGACAGCGCATCCAGCTCCGAGTACAAAGTCCGCGGAGAGCTTGCGAGTGATGACGAACACTTGTTTGCAACCAAAACCACTCCCAAGCCTCAACAAAGCTATTCCGCAGTCAGCCAACACACCAAAACAATGCAATGACTTTCTTTTCTTGTCTGAAGATTTCGACTCCACGATAGACCTCGACCACTCAATGACTTTACCACCAAGCAACAGCGTAGGAATTTTAGGATTGAATCGCAAACAGATGGAGGAAGAACGTTTGGCACGGATAAACAAGACTAAGACTGAAACTGACGAACATTCATCTGGAACAAATTACGCAGCAGCAGAACTGGGTTCAACTTCTCTACTACGAAATCTTGGTTCCGATGATCCTTTCGAATTAGGGGACATGTTCTCGAAAAGGAAACCATCAGTCTCTCCACCTCGCCAGATGGAGCCTCCCTCTAGGCAGTTTGACAATGGGATACGCGATTTGACAAAAAGGAAACCATCCGCAACATTTCTTCTGAATTCAGAAGATGATCCATTTGAATTAGATCTCCCCCCTCTAAAGAAACAACAGCGGTCGTCGAACCTTCTCCCTAAAGGTCCTGGCCCAAAACCATATGGGTACAAGAGGTCGATATCGAATTTTGAGACCTCTTCAAAAGAAACTAGCACAAATCCGAAAGCATCTGGTCTTGCAAGGTCAAAAAGCACGATTGTGGAATTAGACCCTATCATGTTCACAAGTTCTCCAGATTATCATGCGGAAGCGGCCAAACGGCGCAAGGAAAAGAGGCTGCCTGCATTCAATAAGGATGAGGATGAGGACGTTTTCGGTTTTGGTTCTTCAAATGCCTCTCCTGAAAAGAAATGGGGCACAAGGGCTGTGTCGTTAGACAATTCTTCTGATTCACTGCCTGACATCAATACTGTGGTTTCGAAGAACGCTGCAAGAAAGACGAAAAAGCCACTAAATTCTTCCTTGAAAAGCCCAGATATTTTGGGAAAATATCATGCAGATAAGGAGCGAGACAAAAAGGCACAGGAGAAGGCACAAGAAAAAGCTCAGAAAGCAAAGGAGAAGGAAGATGAAAAGGAACGCAAACTTGCCGCGAAAGAAGAAAAGGCCAAGGTGAAGGAGAGTGCGGCATTCCTTGCGAAAGCAAATATCCTCAAGGTAGACAAAAAGGTTTCCACCCCAGAGATGATTGTAGGTCTACCCTCCAGCTTAAAAGAAAAAGTCAAGGACGCTACTAGAACTTTCCTTGCTGATCTATCTGTCAAAACATATGACTATGATAGCGATCTTCCAGTAATTAAATGGAAGAGGAGAGTAGAGGCTATATGGGATCTTGAAGCACGAATCTTCCGACCTTGTGAAGTTCAAATAAAGGAAGAAAAGCATGTCATGTATGTCATGTCTGCTGAAGACTTTGTGCAGCTGGCAACTGGTGAAGAGGGCAACGATCTCGACTCCCATGTCCTCCGACTAAAAACTACGTTCCAATCTCACGAACTTATATATCTGATAGAAGGGCTTGGGAGTTGGCTGAGAAAGAACAAGGCTGTCAAAAATAGAGGGTTCACAGAGGCAGTTCGTAAAGAAATGAACCCTGTAGACCTAAGTACGAGCCAAAAAGCTCGGAAAAGGAAGGTGGCCCAATATATCGATGAAGATATGGTAGAGCATGCGCTTCTCAAGTTACAAGTGATACATAGCGTACTCATACACCACTCGCAAGTAATGGAGAATACCCCTGAATGGATTAGATCATTCACACAACACATATCGACAATACCATATAAGTACGCCCATCATATCTTTCCAATCCAACATTTTTTCACGAGTTCTAATCACATGTAGAATGCAACAACGAACTATGGACACCTCGTTCTGCATGGAATCTGGCCAAGTTCAAGTCGGTAATGGCGCACGAGATACGTTCGTTAAGATGCTACAAGAAATGACTCGTATTACAGCACCCATTGCACATGGAATTATAGCCGAATTTCCGACTGTACAGAAGCTGGTTGCGGGTTTACAAGAGGGTGGGCCCTTGGTACTAGCAGACTTGAGAACCATGGCGAACAAAGACGGAGCATTTGCGGACCGCAGGATTGGCCCAGCTGTCAGTAAGAGAGTTCACACTGTATTCACTTCTCGTGATGAGGGCAGGGACGACGTTTGAAACATCAATTGGCATCCACGGTGGATCAAGTTTAAGTGATAAACTTCCGTATTTGATAAAACGTGCAGTTTTTGCTGTAGCTTAACGGGCAGTATCATGTTTTATGTCGAGCCTGCCCGAATAAATGCTATGGAAAACAAAATTCTACCAGGTTGGCAAAACTACCCCGGTTTTGCATCAGTGGGATTGCCCACCCAGCAAGGCGTGGAAAGTAGGTGTTCGCTGAGGCAAGCTTCAAGCATGCAATAGACTGGCCCGTGATCTCGGTGACACCATTAATACCTCTTTCGCTAACCTGTTGTCCCTCACGTTTCACCCATTTATCTATTCGCTGGTCTAGCACTGTCTTATCACATAACCAAAGTCATGAGCACAGAACAATGTTTTGGACAGCCAAAAGATTTTGATTACGACAATATCAAGAACTTCCGACCCATCCACTCTGACATTAGTGTATACTAGAAATCGGTTATTCGCGTTGAAGCCCATGCGCCTGTAGGCAGTGCAATGGAGGTTCGCGAAAGAGAGTCTCCCCTTTATATCAGCCCAAGGTCAAAGAATGTTCATCACTAAAATGGTTGCATTGGAATTGGTCAGCAGAACTACAGCAAGAAGACCAAATTTATGTCATCGCTAGGATTTAACAAACCTTGATCCTTTGAATTGACAAATCAACCGCCGAAATCCCACATACAGTATAATTTCTGACGACAGGTTTTACCATGGATTGGTGGGTCCATCCTACTTATGGAATTATAGACGGAGAGGTTTTGAGAGATATGGCAAGGAAGTTTAGTACCTTGTATGTCAAATAGGAGATGCAAAGGAGGCGAAGAGACTTGATGGTGTCCCCATGACTTAACTTCAGTAACGGTTCCATTTCAAGAAATCTTATCTTTAGTAATGTGAGACGAACTGAGTAAGCAAACAAGCTGTAGTAAAGATTTAGAACTGTTTTAGAATTGCCTGAGTGATTTTTTCCTTCTAAGTCTAGTCTACTTCTTTACAGCAATGAACCAGGTCATATACCCCGTAGGAAAGGTATGCTGTTCACGCCCACTTTGGATTGTCCAGCCTGCAGAAGATGCTCCACATTTATCCATCAAAGCCTGCACTTCCTCTGGACTTCTCGTTCGAAGAGAAGAAATATATCCGTCCCAAACCAGGACCAGAGGAATGATTGGGATGATGTATGTGAAGAATAGATGACCTGGAGATCGCCAGAAATAGAAAGGCGTGATAGCCAACATGAGAAATCCCATCAAAGTTAGAGTGAATAATGAAGAGAAAGTTCTTTCTTGTAGTTCAAATATACTGAAGAAATTTCATTTAGCATTCATAGAAAGAAGTTGGGACAGGTTTAAAGTTACCCAAAACCATCTGCTGTTTCCAGTGTGTTTCGCAAGATATCTGAGCCCAATTTATCATCGAAGTGGTGGAAAGCAAGGTTATACAACCTGAATATCTTTTTCCCATCGGTCCCATTAAGACTTGCAGGCGCATTCGCAGCATCAACGGGCTCAGAAACGAAGCTCAGGTTGTCGCTCTTTTTTGCCGCTTCGGTCCAATCCGGAATATGAGGGTGTAGATCCGTCAGAATGAATTTAACACCATTACTGCTGAATGATTCAGCTCGAGGGGATCGGTAAGTAATTCCATTTGTATCATTGATTTCGGGAATGCCGTTAGAATGAGACATAATATTGCGGGAAGATAATTGTGCATTGAGTTCCTTTTCTATAAATGGAGTCGGACCGCCAGCTCCGGCACAAAAGTCCACATAGGTGTAATCAGTAACATTGTTCGAAAATAATCGGTAAAGTGTGCTGACGACTAATTGAGCTGGTGATGCTCTTTGTATTACTGGTACACGGAACTGCCAGAGAAGTGTAAGAGAGGATTGGATCTTTTCGCGAAGATATTGAGGAAACCTGATATTATTAGCTTGCGAACCATGGTGATGTTGTTCTATAACTTACCAGGCCTGGTCATTAATCTCCCAGAAGTGTATACGGCGGCAGATTAAACCCATTATGAGGTTTTTGTTTGATTGTTGATTTGGGGTTGATTGTGTCGTTCCTATAATATTTATGTAGCCTTATGAAACAAGGCTACTGGTGCACTGCTTGGCACTGGGTCACTGCTTTCTTGGGGCGCTCTAACTAACTCTTATTAGTAAAAAAGTCACGCTCTACTAATAATCCTGTGACTGAGATATAGTTGCAAGCTTAAAAAGGATGCATGAAGCAACGGTTGTGTTAGCCCTTGCGTTCATCCTAGCTGTGGGCATATATGCCACCAGTGGCCCAAAAATCAGGCGTGATGGCCAACCCTTGAGGTAGGTTAATATACATTCCATGTAGGACTAATACACGTCTTGGATCATTAGAGGCTAATTGCCTGTGATTAGGCATCCCCCAAATACACTCTTCTTTGTAGGCAATGGTATCAAATTTCTTCAGAATCGGCACAAACTATTTTCATGGTTTACAAAATGCGAACAAATATTCGGATATGAGACATTTGAGATTTCAGTTCCATCCTTGCCACCAGGGGTGGTAATTGGTGATCCTAAAAATCTTGAATTTGTGCTCAAGAATGAAGATATCTTTACCAAAGGTGATTTCTTCAAAAGGAGGTCATGGGATTTATTCGGTATGGTATTCGAGCTTTGGTCCTCTTTCGGTAGGAAGCTGACTGAGTTCAGGAAATGGAATCATCAATACAGATGGAAATATGTGGAAAGTTCAAAGAAAGGCTGGATTGCACTTCTTAAGCTCATCCAATCTGAAAACTTTGACAGAATCTGTTCTGCCAACGTACCTGGTGGGAATCACCAAAAGACTAGAAAGTGCTTCTAGCGGAGCCATAATTGACCTCGATGATGTGTTCCACGAGTTGACTACACAACTTATGGGCCGGATGGCTTACGATGTAAGTACCTCAGGCGATACATTTCTGGGCTTTATTAACATAGACTAGATGGACATGCACAATTCTGACGCTTTCTCCTCGGCATTTGATTTTGCTTCCGGTAAAACAGGAGAGAGGTTCCAAAATCCATTGTGGCAGGTCACCGAATTATTCATGGGATCTCAGTTTAGAAAAGCGGTTCGAGAAGTCAGGTCATTTGGAGCCGCAATCGTTGCAAATGCAGTTGCATCTCGGCAGAGCAACAGGGACATTGACACTCAGAGCAAAATGTCGAAGGCTATGTCAGGAAGCTTGGTTTATTCCTTGTTAGATTCGATTGATGATCATCAAGTGGTTGCGGACGCTGCATTAAATTATCTCTCTGCAGGTGAGCATTGACTATACAAATAATTTGCTTTACTAACTCTGAGTAGGTAGGGATACTACCGCACAAGCATTGACATGGACCTTCTACCTCCTTATGCGTAATTACCATGTTATAGGTGCAATCCGAGAAGAGGTTGCAGCCCTTGCATCTCCAACGAGCACATTCATATTTCAATCATCATCCATGCCTTACACAACTGCGGTTTTCTACGAGTCATTAAGACTACATCCGCCAGTTCCGTTTGAACTGAAGCAATGCGAAGAAGCGACAACGCTTCCAGATGGGACCTATCTACCTAAAAGCAGTATTATTATGTGGTGCACATGGGCAATGAATCGATCAAAGCTGATTTGGGGTTCTGAGGCTGCTACCTTTAGCCCAGAAAGATGGCTTGCAGACGGAAAGATTGTCTCAAAAACGGCATATGAATACCCTGTGTTCAACGGAGGCGCTAGAACATGCCTAGGAAAGAAAATGGCCGAACTTGTAGCAGTGCAGGTCATCGCTACATTGGTGTCACAGTTTGAATTTGAACAAATAGATAGTAGGGAAAGAATCAGCAAGAATAGCTTGACGCTGCCCATGGAAGGAGGTTTGCCATGTACTGTAAAGCTGCGTGTGATAGCCCCCAAGTCATGAATCTTGCTTCGAGAGCTTACCAATCTATTGCCGAGAGTTTCTCTGTGATTGACAGACATTCAGGCTTGCGATTCGAGCACATCAATTCCTAAAGGGAAAACCAATACTTCGAGATCAGTTATGCAATTCTTCGCTGGCGATTACACACAGGTTGCATCCGAGGCTGGCAAGAGCTGTTGTCGACATTCTCCGTGATGTGAAAAACGCATGGACATCTTCAACAGATCTCCGGGTCTACGTCAGTTCAGGCTTGCTTTGTCATCCTCCTGTGGGCTTACTAGTTAACCAACGTTAACTTGGTATTCGGTATTTGACTTGCTAGCAGCTTTGTACCACCGTGAATTAAATCGTCTCACAAGTTGGAAGTATATGGATTATTAATCGCCTAGCTCCAATGAAATGCCCCGCGGAGACGCAGCTTGTAGTAGTTTATTGTGCCGCCCTGACCAGGTTTTTGAAAGTTTCCTCATTTGACACTTTTGGAAGACATCTAAAAGCCTATTATGGTGGGTCCCGCAGGAATGTGTAACGTCCTCGTTTGTCAGCAAGGCGGCTTGCAGTCACAGCTCCCACTCCCCAATTCAGACCAATCACAGCTTGGTTTTCAAGCCTTGGGGATGACTTCATTTATTTGGAATCGAAGATGTTGTTGTGGGTGACTATCTGGTGCTTTGGAGGTGGAAGCATTATTGCGTGCTTTAGCTACTACTCGATGAGGTATAAGTAGCACGGTAATACTTTCTTTCCTGTTAAAGAGCATCACAACAAGCTTCGCCTCAACCAGAATACAATCGATCAGCTAAAATTACACTATGTCTTTGACGGCAATTAAAAGGGTGGAAGCCGATGGCTTGAAGATATTCTATCGTGAAGCTGGATCAGTGAACGCTCCTGTCATTCTACTTTTGCATGGCTTCCCAAGCTCATCTCATCAATATCGAAATCTTATTCCGCAACTCAGTCAAAAGTACCATGTTATTGCTCCTGATATGCCTGGGTTCGGCTTCACAGAAGTGCCCGAATCTCGCAACTACGCTTATACTTTTGAAAATTTAGCAACAACTATCGAGGCCTTCCTCGACATCCTAAACATCAAGAAGTTTTCGGTCTACATCTTTGACTATGGTGCACCTACCGCCTTAAGAATTGCTCTCCATCGACCAGAAGCCGTCCAGTCAATTATTTCCCAGAACGGGAACGCATATGATGATGGCTTAGGAGAGTTCTGGGACCCCATTCGAGCGTTATGGAAAGATAACAGCACCGCAAATCGCGAAAAAGTTCGTGCTGGGATTCTTACCCTCGAAGCCACCATCTGGCAATACGAGTTCGGTGCCAAATCGGACTATGCACCAGAAGCTCCATGGCTTGACTGGGCACTTCTTTCTCGACCAGGAAACCAAGAAATTCAACTTGATCTGTTCTACGATTACAGGACCAATTTGACGTTGTACCCTCAGTTTCAAGAGTATTTTAAGGCATCAAAAGTTCCGATTTTGGCGGTTTGGGGGAAGAATGATCAGATTTTCGTATTCCCGGGCGCAACAGCATTTAAGAAGGATGTGCCAGACACGGAATTGCATCTCCTAGATGCAGGACACTTTGCTCTTGAAACCAATGGTCAGGAAATTGGGAACTTGATCTTGGGATTCTTAGAAAAAAACAAAATCTAGTGGAAAGCGTTCCCAAGAGTAAGCGAGGCACTGAAGGATAACGTTGCGTGGAGCGGTGCTTGCGTACCATCATTATGAGCCATATGTTTGCGAGGATTAGTAGTTAATTATGTATACTGAATTAATACCGTACTTCATAAATGCCTCGTATAGATTGTGGTTGCTCTCTATTTATCTTATGTTATGAGTCTCAAGCGGGTAGCTGTAACTTCCCACCTTATTGTAGTTGAAAGCATGATAAACCACTGAGATTTCAGTGAGGAAATCATTAATAGCACCATTTACACACTTGTCGTAGCAAAGAGGGTAGGGACAAAATTCTAGAGGGCTCTAACCTTTATAAATAGATGTTAGCTGAAAAATGGGGACCTTGAAAGTGTGTTTGTAACCGAGCCGAACTTTCTCACTTGTTGGTACAACTTCGAGGTTTTCAATCCCATTTCGATGTAATCAATAATTTTAGTCATAAAAGTCTTTACTCAGACTTTACTCGTACATTCGGGCAATATGAACACGTGTAGCATCTCCACAGTAGCAGAACTCAAAGAGCTCTCGTTCCCAGAATTCTGAGATGTAGACGATGCTCTAGAACAAAATTTCACCAGATCAGAAGAAGGCACAGCTGTGATGGAAATCTTTGGGGACTAGAAGCTGAAGTTTTCAGATGCTCCAGATGAGGCTGGGACTTTGAGTAATCTTCTTTTGATGATCATAAGACTTTCACTCTCGCAGTCTAACTCACTCTCCTTTCTTCTGGGCAACCTCCGGCTTTTCTCTACCTCGGACAGCTAATTGGAATAAGCTAAGAAAGCATATCGTGTGGACCATGAGGTGCAATCTTGGGCCTCCTAGGGCTTTTCCAAAGTTGAAAACGCCGGTATTGATGCGGGAATATGCTCGAGCCATTGGTGCTAAATGGTATATAGATAGAGCACCAGAGACATTGCCTGGACGAGGTGTTAGAAATTATGCTATTGTTCGAACCACATCCGGTCTTCCAAACTAGAGGAGGTTGGTCTTACGACTCGTGTTGTCCACTTTTCGAGTGCTAAATGTCAAGGCGATTATAGCTGATACGAGGAGTAGAACTCCATACTGTCGGACTATAGCTTCTGCTTGAGGTGCTGGCGCGGATAATTGTTCAGAAGGACGGAAGAGGAAGTTGATACCAGCAGGAAGCTCAATAAGGGCATGGGCCCAGAATGGGAATTGAGAACCATAAGACATCTCATGCATACAACTAAGAGAACATACACAAGACTGGATTGGCCGCGTTGGATTGGATGTTGTAACAATGCCACTTGCCTGTAGATCTAATAAACAATTGTAGTCTCGACGGTGAGACTGTTGATTTGGAGCAAGTGCAGCGTTCTATCATTTCTGAAGGGGTGCATTTATCTAATACCCTTCAGCCAATTGAAAGCAGGCCCCGGATACTCCCCAGGCGATTAGCTAGATACGGTCTAGCCGTCGACAACCCTGCAATCGCGTGTTGCCCAGCCTACTTCACACCTGTCCTGGGCTAGTTACATTCCTCAAATCGCAACCCTCTGAGCCCCTCTATGTACCGAGCTTCAACAGATTACCTCATGAAATAAAAAGCAGATAATACCACATCATCATATGTTTATTAGCCAAGGACAACATCCAATTGAGCCATAACACAGTGACTCAAGTTCAAGGCCTTTTACTTTAACCCACAGCTTATTTTGAGCCCAACGCTCTTTTCGCTATATGTGAATCGTGTGGAGCTCCATTCTCTCAAATCACGCAACGAAATAATCCAATTGGTCTCCAGAGTCTGTTACTGAAACAAAGCCCCAACTTTCCCCGGATCTTCAATTTAATTCTTTCGACAACAGCCTCAATCGCGTATATCTCGCATCTCCCCACTTCGTCCTTACAATACCAAACGAACAGCTTCAATATGGCAACCTCCAGAGATAGCCTGGATGGGGCCAATAACGCATTTGGAGATCTGAATCTTTCTATAACAGGACTGGGGGTTGAGTATCCTCCATTTCAGCTTCGCCCACAAGATTTGGACACACTGTGTGCACGTCACTATCCAGAATCCCCAGCGTGAGAGAATACCGTTCTGTTTGAAAATTTCCCTCCACTAACATGATTCAGACTCAAAAAGGTAATCGCAATCAACAATTATACAGGAATAGACTCGCGGTCCGCGATAGGCTCAGTGGACCACCCAATGGCGAATATGGACCGGGCTCCCACAATCACAGAACTTTGCGCGGTATTCTTAAAAGATGGTGTAGACCTTGCTGTTACTGCTGCTCGAAAAGCTCTTCACGAAGCCCAGCTCTCTCCTCTAGATATTACACACGTTGTCTCGACGACATGTACCAACAGCGCGAACCCAGGGTTCGACCACTTTGTTTGCAAAAAGCTCGGTATAACACAGCCCGTTGAGAAAGTCTTATTGCATGGAATAGGTTGCTCGGGTGGCCTGGCAACCTTGCGTACAGCTGCAAACTTGGCTCTTGGTGCAAGCTTCAGGGGCAAGAGAGCAAGGATACTGGTCGTGTGTTTGGAGATATCGAGTTTGTTGGTTAGAAGCGAATTGGATAGTGTAAATGAGCTGCAGGAAACGCGCATTGGCATCTGTCTATTCAGTGATTGTGCCAGTGCTGCTATACTAAGTAATGGAATAGGCGGTGTTGAAGCAGAGCCTGTATATGAACTATTAGGCTGGGACCATAGAATGATTCCAGATACGGAACAAGACCTGGGGTTTGACGTAGATCCTTTAGGTAAGCACTATTTGTCCTTAAAACCATAAAGGTAGGCTGACATGATCAAGGTTGGAAAGTCGTTCTCTCCCCGAGAGTACCCAAACTCGCAGCGTCAGCCGTAGGGCCAACATTCGCGGACCTCCTCTCAACCCTTCCAAATCTGCCACCCACATATCGCGAAGCAGGAGATTTTGACTGGGCACTGCATCCAGGCGGAGCAACTATTCTCTCGGGCGTAGAACGGGCTATGTCTATATCTGCTGAGCATATGCGCGCTTCGTACGATACATACATTAACCATGGAAACTCATCTTCTGCGACAATATTCTCTGTAATGGATCGCTTACGGCAAAAAGACATGGATGAGCTAGCGCCCGGAGGAAAAGTTAAAGAATTTGTGGTTGGATGTGCCTTTGGACCAGGAATCGCGATTGAGATGTGTATGCTGAAACGAAACTTGGGTCATGTACGACGGACACTAGTAACTAGCGGAGAAGCGACGCCACCTGAAACAGAAAGCGAGGGCAGTAGAAGCGAAGGGGAGGCGGAGGAATTTTCGAGTTCGATGGAAAGTGGGGACTTGCGTAAGGAAAAGCTGAAGGGAAAGGAGCACGAAGATAGTTTGACAGAGGCATTGGATGGAGTGGAGTTGGATTAGACGGTTACACACAAGTGAGAGGTGTGATGCTGAGTCACATTGGATTAGTGAGTAGACACGAAAGGCTCGGCAGTCACAAACTTGGCGCTGGCGTATAGTAAGTAGCATTTGCATAGTTGGGAGATTACAAGGGAATCCAGATGGACCAAACATAGAAAGAGACCACGTCATAAAGAGCAGCCCATAATTTAGTGAAACGAGCAATAAATAAACAAAGTATAAACAATTTGGTACCCAGCGATTATGTACTAGAGTTTTGATGCATTACGTCACCCCTTGTTGCTTCCAAAGATTCAGTTTATGAAAGTCCATAAATTTTGGGTCTGAGTAATTCTATATTCATTTTGGGAAAAAGAAAAAATCGGTGTATCAGAATCTCCAATGGACATTGGATATAACTATTACGGTCTCTCATTCCAAGTATTATCAAGTCCGGCCAACTCTCTGTACCACAACCCTCTTTGCGTTCCAGGTCAGGCTTTTCTTCTATGTCGTATAAGCGTGACATACATAGGTAACTACTTTTTGTTATCTCAATTCAGTTTAGATTGTCCATGTGCGACGGTTCGGTTGTAGAACTAAAGCTCGATACATTTCCTAATCCGGCGGTATACTGTAGAAGCCTTAACCTATCGTGAGGTACACGTAATTGTATCCAATACATTATCTATAGCAATACAACAATACCTCTTGGGTAACATATAACATATATTGTCGTTAGAATGCAAAATTTCTCGTTTGAGGTAAGTGGGTCCGACCGTCTATGATCATAATAAACATTTCAATCAAAAACCACCTTCTTCCCTGCAAACGTAGCCGTCTTCTGGTCCGTCTTTGCCTTCTTAGCAGCTTGCCAACTAGGATGCAAAACCCCAACATCATCTTTCTTCCCTTTTCTCTTCCTATCACCCAATGGCATTGCATTGTCGCCCGTCGTGAATTCTCTCCTGATCTCCCTTGTTGCCCCAAGATCCCCACCACCACGGGAAAAACCGCCTCTACCTCTCCCACCACCTCGACCACGGTGCGCCCCCCTATCATCCCTTTTCTTCGAGTTTCTAACCTCCTCTACAGTCGCTTGTCCTTGCGTGATATGGTTTGCTTTACTCTTGAACTTCTTTTCCCATATCGCCCTTCGTGCCATTTGTCCAGGTCGGTTTTTACGCACGGGTAGACTAGATTTGGGGTCATCTTCAATGTCTGAGGCTGACGACTCAGAGCCAGACCAATATCCTCCCATTAGGGTTGGGAGGAATGTTGATGTTTTGGGAGGTTCTTGTATTGCTTTTTTGGACTTCTTAGTCTTCGGCAACGTTGTCACCGCCTCGGAATCTGAGCCGGAATCTGATTCTGACAATGAGGGAGACAACAATGGTGACGGTGATCGGGATGGAGACAAAGAGAGAGAAAGTCGAGTAGATGGTGGCGATTTGCGGCGAGCCTTGTATAATTCCTCGTCGAATGATTCTTCATCTGACGAGCCACCTAAGAGTTCTTGGTATTTATTCAGTACCTCATCATCTATATCGTCGTCTTCCAGTTTTGTGCCTTCAACTTCATCGCCCGATCCACTTTCAGACCCTGGGTTTTCTGGGATTGGTACCTCTTCGTCTGCTGTTTCAAAACCTTCCCAGTCAGAGCCATTATTACCCAGGCACCCAACGTTGCTAAGATTAGACGTAGAAACAGACTTCAGTATGCTCTTCATGGATTTCTTCTCTTCTTCCCTACCCAGGCCCTTCTTCCCTTTTGTGGGAACAGGCGGAGGTATCCCAAGTGTTGTATAAATATCCGCCACAATCTGCGCCATTGCATCCTTCACTGGCTTCATATTAAACATTCCACTTGTTATATTTCCCCAAGCCTTCTTATCATCGTCTCCTAGCTCTGGCAGCTCCTCAGTAGCCTTCAAGCTTCTTTTTGCTTCCATCAACTCCTCATTCTCAGCGAAAGCCTTGACTTTTCCCAAACTCTTCCACAAATGCCCTTCGACCACCACGCCCAGATCCATTCCCTTCAAAACCTCAATTTCATGGTTTATCCTCTCCACATCATCAGATTTCCCAGTATCTGTCGCACTCTTCAATCGCTTTCCTAGCTTTTGTCTCTCGAATCCTTTCGCTGTTTTCAAGGCTCGGTTGAGGAGCTTTTTACTTTGTATTATCTTTTCCGGCACTTCCTTTTTCCGCAGTTTTTGGGCACGCTCGCCATTATCATCACCATATACCACTCGTTTCCGTTTTGCCATTGTGGAATGCTTTATTAGATGATTGGGATGAAAGAGGTATCCTTCAGCCTTGTAAGAAAGTTTAAACTGGAGCCAGTGCCAAGGCTTTGTAAATATTAAAACAGCTTTACCGCTTTCAAATCCGGCTGCGGGGTAGCACAAAAGAACTAAGCGAGGAATTCAAGGTCAAGGTGGGGGTGGGATGCGAGGGATGGAAAGCCGTAATTCGGAATTTAGGACGTGATGATGTAGGTGTTTTGCGCTATTGATCTTTTATTTCCAACAAAAATCAGAGATTCATAAAACTACGAACTCATTATCTACAGGATTCAAAATGGCGACTAGTATGATTGACGCAAAGAATCTGTTCAATGTCAAAGGTCTTGTCGCTGTCATTACAGGTGGCGGAAGCGGTTCGTTCATTTGCTTCATAGTTAGATGCATGCTTGTTAATTATGTGCTATAGGAATTGGAGCTATGATGGCTAGAGCTCTAGCAACTAATGGAGCAACAAAAGTTTACATCATTGGTCGCAGAAAGGAAAAGCTAGATGAAGTGGCTAACTCCATCTCAACGCCTGGTATCATTATCCCAACTGTAGGTGACGTGACCTCAAAAGAGGCTCTTGCTTCCATAGTCTCTACAATAACCAGGGAGGTCGGCTATATCAACGTCCTCATTGCCAACTCCGGAATTGGAGGACCTCAGTCAAGTATGCCACCACCATCCATCTCCTCCATAGCCGATTTCCAGAAAGCCTATGGAGAAGTTGGATTTGAAGAGTATGCAGATACATTTCGATTAAACGCTGTGGCGGTGTGGTTTACCATAGTCGCTTTCTTGGGCTTGCTAGATGAGGGCAACAAAAAGGGAAATATGTTCCAAACAAGCCAAGTCATTGCCACCAGCAGCATCGCCTCCTTTAACAGAGCTGTTCCGGGAGGATACGCTTATGGGCAGAGCAAAGCTGCTACGACTCATCTGATTAAACAACTGGCGACAGGGTTAGTTCCGTTCGGAATCCGTAGCAATGCGATTGCTCCTGGATGTAAGCCTTTCTTAACATTGGCACTGTAATTTACAACTGTAGCTAACTTGAACTAGTATTTCCATCAGATATGGCAACAGATATCATCACTAGTTTAGGTGATGAAATCCCAAAAGGAAAGATTCCTGTTCAGAGGGTCGGAACGGAGGAGGACATGGCAGGAGCCATTCTGTTCCTCACAAGTCGAGCAGGTGCGTATGTGAGTGGAAATGTAATGGTCATCGACGGTGGTCGGCTGAGTAACCTACCGTCGAGTTATTGAACTGCCTATGGCTCATGGCTAAGTGCGGTGGTAAGGAATATGTCACATTGAAGAGACGTGAGATCGTTCAAGGTTCTGAGCAGCAAATTTATCTTGATTAAACTTGGGATTTGCATTGATAGCTGAGTCGTGGATAAACATGTGGTGTATAAAACCAGATTAGGCTAGATATTTAGTAAGAAGACAGTTCCTCGATGTCTCTAGATTTCTCCGACATGACTGATAAAAACATGATAGAATAGCTGAAAGTAGATTGACTCAGCTTCGAGCTAGAATAAGAAATCTCATGAGGGAATTAACCCAAATTGCTTTATCGGTTGAAACGTTTGAGGCTACTTTGATTCAAGGTACCATCCGATAGCAAGAAGTGACATGATCATTAAACATTTGAGGTTAGTAACAAAGGTGATAACTCCATGCGGAAACTTGGTATTGGAAATACTGCGGTGTAAATTGAGTTTTCTTCTTTGTTGGCATGTGATCAAAATCAGTAATAGAAATAAAGAATATGTTTAGCTACACCAGAATTTTCTCTTTTAAGAGAAAGATAGCCCAGTACTAGTGTGAGATCCTTGAGTGAACTTCATACTTTCTTTCAGGCACAAATAATTCTCAGTGGGTCATATGTGCGCTTCTAGTAGAGCTTATTATACTTTTATACTTTCGTACCAGCCTAAATAATTTCTAGTGAGTTACTGCGCTCCTAGGAAAGTTTTAACTGTACTTTTAATACTTCAAAATATCGGCTTAGATAACTCTCAATGGGTCGTTAATGCGCTTATGGTGAAAGAGGTGACCCGCTGGAAGTTCTTTGGCCCCTGTTCGAAAGTATATTCCAGTTTTAAAAGATATCCATATACCACTACATCATCAACAAACTACTTTGAGGACGTTACGAGGCTTTCCCCGTCAGCCGGCGATGTGAGTTTGGCAAGCATCACCAGCTAAGAACAGAAGTAGCTAGGCATGCCAAATGAAGAGATATGAAGGCTTAGAAGGATCCTGCATTTGCATATGAGAGGGATAAATGTAGCTCACATGAGAATTTTTACCATTCTTAATCTATAACTAAGGGGCTGTAGTATATCAAGCAATATAAAACTAGGTGGCGCACATATACCAGTTTCTAGGTCTGCTATCTACTTTAAATACTCGTGTGGCCGTGTTAGGTCGATCTCCTAAGGAGCTTGTGGCAAATGCCATTGCACCTAGTTTCCAAAAATGTACTAAAACCTTTGGTGTTACGGTAGATTGCATCTAGAGATTGGTTGTGTAGTTCTTGATGCGCTTATCGGAAATTTGTTGCCGGCAAACCCTATAAAAATGAAATCATGGGTTCTAAGTTAAGAATATCTCTTTGCATCGTTTCTGATCTGGCTCCAGATGGGACTTCGGTATACGTTCACATGTGATGAATCTTAGCTGCGGCTGTACGGTCCGTATTGTAACTGCTTGTTTCTACAGTTGAGATCAAAAATATTGGCGCCTAGTTGCCAGTAATACCGGTATGTATACACTATTTCGGGAGCGACCATGATGTTGTGTTATGTAAAGTCGTCCAGTAGGGATGGTAGGTTTAGGCTGTTCGATGTTGGCAGATACCATCAACCCGAAACCCAAGAGGAATAAGGATTATCCGGGGTAATGCGGTTGGCTGCTGGGATGCCAATCACCGAAGGTATCTATCGGAAAGCGGTACCGGGTAATTGATTGATCCGCAGCGCTTTGGTTAATGTGTTTGTACCATGCGACTGTCTAGTGCCGTGAGTATCGCTCAACTATCATCAGACGCCAAGATCATGTAAGGTACCAGGTACTTACTGAACCCTATCAACCGACCAGCCTGATTTTGATACCATAATACAAGAGGCTTGCTGTACAAACATATGGCTGGGTGATAAATATCCGAGCCTATAGCAAGGACATACACAGCATGACCTGAAACTATGAGGGTCTTGGTTATCCAACGGAATGTCACAAAGTCCAACTGCGGCTTCCATGTTCCGAAAATCGAGAAAACGTTTTTCCGCCTGACACCATACTTGACGTACTGAGTAAGGACTTTCATGCCGTATCTAGACAAGCTGGGAAAGAAACATGAACATCGAAATGAAGCCTCGACTTAATCAAATCAATTCGTGGGGAATGTATGTCCTTCCACGGCTAGACGTAGATGGCCGGGCGTCCTCCCCGCAATCCCACAAGTCATGCTGCAGCCAAAACTCACTCACTTAATGTGAGAGATAATGTAAAGGATAGGGAGTAGTGGCAAAAAGAAAGAATCCATATAAGACAGCTTGAAGACTCCTTCTCCAGATTTCTCCCATCATCTATAGCAAGTCGAGTCACTCATCATGCTTTCTTCGGTCATTGCCTTCTCTTCCCTTTTAGTTGCGGCTCGTGCCCAACTTGTTGGTACCTACACAGCAGAGACCCATCCACCGATCACCGTGAGCAAGTGCTCTGCAGGAGGAACTTGTACTACATCCGCTCAGTCAATCGTTCTGGACTCCAACTGGAGATGGCTCCATGTCAAGGGTGACTACACTAACTGCTACACGGGCAACACTTGGAATGCTACAGCATGCCCTAATGGAAAGTCATGTGCTGCCAACTGTGCTTTGGAGGGAGCTGATTATTCTGCCTCATACGGCATTACGACATCTGGCAACTCTCTCAAGCTCAAGTTTGTGACCACGGCAGGTTCAAATACCAATGTTGGATCTCGAACCTACTTGATGAAGGCCGGCAGTACCACGGAATATGAATTGTTCAAGCTCATGAACCAAGAATTCACATTCGACGTCGATGTTTCCAACCTACCTTGCGGTCTCAACGGAGCACTCTACTTCTCGGAGATGGCAGCTGATGGAGGACTCTCCAAATTCTCCACAAACAAAGCCGGTGCCAAATACGGAACAGGATAGTAAGCATTTTCGGCACCCATCTAGAGAATCATTTGCTAACCATGTCTTCAGCTGTGATGCGCAAGTAAGCGTCTTCCTTGCCCATAACATTGCATTAACTAACGTCCTCAAAGTGCCCTCGTGATATTAAATTCATAAACGGAGAGGTAAGGTTCCACATTCAATCAAGTTGCATGGGATATCAGAATTCGTGGCAGCTGGCTCGTGTAAAACCTCATGGGGTTGTATCACATGATCTGATTAAACTCAAATAAGCTCCAGAAAGATGCCAATTTCTAGCTGTTTGAATGCATCAGATCTTCTTAATACACGAGCCTCTGTATATATTCACGGAGTAGTTCTCATGCCTTGTTATCCATGTTTCATCTTATTGTTTGAAGCTAACATTTTCGTAGGCAAACTCCGATGGCTGGTCTGGACAAGAGAACGACCCCAATGCCGGTAACGGAAAGTACGGAGCTTGCTGTCCAGAGATGGATATCTGGGAAGCTAACAGTGTTTCCACTGCATATACGCCTCATCCATGCTCAGCCGGCGGTCTCACTCGATGCGAGGGCAAAGACTGCGGCGTGGGAGACAGATACGCATCACTATGTGACGCTGATGGATGCGATTTCAACTCCTACCGTATGGGCGATACATCCTTTTACGGCAAGGGCATGACTTTGGATACCTCCAAACCTATGACTGGTATGTAACCTCCACAATTGCTTCTTGTCGTGCTTGTGACCTAACAGGTTTTTGTAGTGGTTACCCAATTTATCAGTGACAATGGACAAGCATCCGGTAGTCTGAAAGAGATCAAGCGTTTCTATGTCCAGAACGGAAAAGTGGTCCCCAACTCTGAATCCAAAATCAGCGGCGTTACTGGCAACTCTCTCACCGACTCATTCTGTGCTGCGCAAAAGACAGCCTTTGGTGATAGCAACGGATTCAAGGATAGAGGAGGACTCGCGGGAATGGGCAAAGCTATTTCCAACGGAATGGTTCTTGTCATGTCCATCTGGGATGATCATACCGCCAACATGCTTTGGCTTGATGCTCCATACCCGCCAACGAAGGATCCATCAGAGCCAGGTGTCAGCCGAGGCACATGCTCTGCAGACTCCGGAAAACCAACTGACGTTGAGAAGAACTCTCCAGATGCTTCCGTCACTTTCTCCAACATCAAATGGGGTCCTATTGGCAGTACCTTCAAGGCTCCTAGTGCCAAGATGCGCGTCTAGGCGGATTCTTTTTATTAAGAAGCTTCATGAATCTCTCCGAGGATTACTAGATCTTGTGATAAATAGCCTGTTGCATTATACTGCGCATGTCGGACTCCACTGTAGATAGTTAATCACTTTTGAACGTAAGAGTTGATAAAAGAGTACATAGTTAAGAATTCCACACATTTTATATCCCCGGTCGCTTCTCCGCCACGATGTTACTCATGGCTCAGCCCCATTAAAACCAACCTGTTCAGTGTTGATATCTGCACACCATAGAATGTGAAATACAAACCGCTACTCTTTTGGGCAAACTATGAGATATACTTTCTAACAGCATAACTCAGCAGACATTTCGGTCGATCCGCGACTTCTCTATATTATAGTCATAACTTCCCAAACATCAAGTAGTGGCATGTGTTCTGAAATATGTCATATAGAGCACTGTAACATTGCTCGAGGTCAGATAGCCCGCTTTTGCTGTATAAATGTAGAACGAGGCGTCATTTCTCGTCGCCACTATGGAATATCCCGGGAAATCCAGAGTAGGGGCGTGCTCAAATGCTGTTCAGATCTGAATAATATCGTTGAGGTGAGGTGAGGTGAGGTCAATTCTGATCTAAGGTTAGCGAATATCGGGTCGGCCCTTTAATTTTATCCGGAAGAATACCCGAGTCGGCCTTTAATTCTCCCAACGTCATTTCAAAACTCTAAGATGCCGCCAAAGTTAGGAAGATCGGCTTCTTATCATGATACAAGATATTGTGAATATCTCGAAAAGCATTCGATTCGATTAGGCTTGCTAATCATGAGTAACCAAAAGGTGTTTCGTTCATTGATATCTGTTGTAGCCTCAGCCACCAAACCCTTGGCTCGTGGCACTACTATATACTTTCGTCCAGGGCCAATTAATTCCCAGTGGATCACCTTTTTCACTATAAGCGCATTAATGACCTATTAAGAATTATCAGGGCCAATACGAAAGTAATAGAGATTTCCTAGGAGCACACATATGGCCCAATGGGAATTATTTGGGCCTGTACGAAAGTATAGCTTTCTATTACGAGAAACCACTTCTGCTCCTTAGACTGCACTGAGTTCAAGACCAATACCTTTACATCGAGGAACCCTCCCTCCCTTGTGATGATAAAAGGATCTTGAAAACATCCCTACATCTATAGTAATTTTGTGTTTTTAATTTTGCACTATTAGTGATCTTATTTCATTGTCTCATGGAGCAGACAAAATGCGTAGATATAATCGAGCAAACTAATTTTCTCGCAGAAACTCATTATTGGTTGGTAATTTGTTAGAGACGTTCAAGTGTTTACCGTTTGTAGTCATTTTGAAAGCCTAAGGTATGCAGCATGTTAACCTGCTGAGACACTGAAATAAACGTCATTCTATAGAATAGTCAAGAGATTGCGCAATGACGACCCGATGCTTCGAGCCATTCAATACGTAAAGTTAGAAGATAGAAATATTGTGAATGGCCTTGCTGTGAGGCAGAAAGCATGCTGATATTCAGAGAACTTAGATATGCAAAGCTTCCAAACCGAAATATATACATATAATTTCCCAACCTCTGTCCCCTTCTCATTACAGTCCAGCTGCTTTGGCCACGAATGCGGCCGCTCTTGGGGCATCATTTGCATACTAAAGGACGGTTAGCAACCAAATTCCTGGTATTGGATTTTGAGGATCAAGACTTACGTTTTGATGAGCCGAAGTGATAATGATCGAACCCTGGCATATCAAGTCTCCTTCATGGCATATGATAAGTACCTTCGAGGCAGGAATAGTGCCAACCGCGGTGCCATTATCTGGGTCGCCGAAAATGACAACTGAAACTGCGTGAGCGGTGTCTCTTCTAATAATGAGGGCTAGGATTCTTACCGGATGAGATTTTAGCAGCAACAGTAGCACTGAGTTGCTTTGCGGCCTTGTGAACCAATTGTCCTCCCTGACTGTAACCACTCAACACAACCTTGGTGTTTGGACATTGTGTCATTGCTTGAGCAGCTAGCTTTGCCATCAACACACCCCCAGCAGTGTCTCCACCTTGGAGGAAGCCGATGATGCTTGCTGGGTAGTTAATGCCTTGAACTGCGATGTTGTTTGTTCCGACCAGAGCACCGATGGCTTGCACAAACGGTGGCCCGGTAGAAGTTCCCATGTTACCAGAAGATGTGGTTCCACGAGCGAACAGGACCGTTATAGCTTTGCAGGGTGTTCCATTGGTAAGGTCATTTTGAGTATCTGACTTAAGGTCTCTGGGAAGGAGGGAACGGATAGCCCCTGCGATATCAATTGGGAACGCAGAAGCGAGCGGGAGGACCGAGAGGAGGAGAAGAGAGAGCTGCATCGTGACCGAGAGAAAGAGACAAGGAGGGATATGAAGATGGAGAATTGAGGAGGGAGGAGGAGCTACAGAAAACACAAACAGAGGAGGAGACGGTCTACACCATCCATCTTATAGAATTCCATCACCTTCTTCGGCGTCCAAGACGACGCATCTGCATTATTGCACATGTTAGTTCTGAGCAAGGTAGCACCTCCCTTGCTCATGACCAGAGTTTCTGACGGAACTCAGATGAAGCTCGTGGTGCAGAACGTGAAAATACGATTGGCAACTAGTGTGTAACATGCACTCGACGCAGTACAACTATACTTTACCCCGCTAAAGTCTGTGGTGGAGGGGGGACTGGAATATCTCAAATGGGGATGAAGTCCGAACCGTTTACTTAGCATTGCCAACACATGACCTCTAATAACCACGATGGGGCCTGAGAAGTAGTTTTGGTTGTAATAATTCAGAGTTGTACTGCGTTTGGCGTTGATCTTGTGTGTAACTATAGCGGTGCGGTGAGTCTGGAGGTACTAGCATGTGTGGGACCAAACCGTGGCTCTACTGTAGAGCAGGTAAAGTCAGCTAGTTGGTTAGTTTAAGCTTATGCAGTAAGTTTAGTGCTGATGCATAGATCTGAATTTCTTGACTTTTTTTCTGG
>Ga0247734_1000263_pt1 | contig 47071 bp, 49 predicted proteins | sample UWRJL103311B2_FD_180933 | JGI IMG/M metagenome (GOLD analysis project Ga0247734, IMG submission 180933) | Plant litter microbial communities from Arlington Agricultural Research Station in Wisconsin, United States - UWRJ-L103-311B-2 | ecosystem: Environmental > Terrestrial > Plant litter >...
TCGGCGACCAGCTCGGAGCGCTCGTCCTGTCGCAGATCCAGGGCGTCAGCGGCATCACCCGCACCCTGACCTGCCCGATCGTCCACGTCTGACGGTGAAGCCCCTGCTGCTGCTCGTGATCCTCGTGGTCGCGGGCTGCAGCCCGGGCCTCGGGGTCGACGCCTACCCGACCGAGCCGGGCACCGCCGTCGACTGCAAGGCGCTGTTCGCCGACGCCCCGCAGAAGGTGGCCGGTGAGGACTCGATCCTCGTCGAGGACGACAACGCCGCCGCGTGGGGCGCCCCCGCGATCATCCTGCGCTGCGGCGTCGAGAAGCCGGCCGACCTGACGCAGACGTCACCCTGCTACCCCGTCGACGACGTCGACTGGTTCGCCGAGACCACCGCGGACGGCTTCTTGTTCACGACGGTGGGCCGCTCGTTCTACGTCAGCGTCGAGGTCCCCGCGGCGTACGACCCGGCGTCCGACGCCCTCGCGGACCTCGCGGCGGCCGTCCGCAAGCACGATCCGTCGGTCCAGCCCTGCGTGTGACGGTGGCGCTCAGCGCAGCCCGGTGTCGCGCTGCAGCGCGAGCTGGACGAGCCGGTCGACCAGCTCCGGGTACGGCACTCCGCTGGCCTCCCACAGCACGGGGAACATCGAGTACGGCGTGAATCCCGGCAGGGTGTTGATCTCGTTGATGACCAGGCCGTCGTCGGTCCAGAAGAAGTCGACGCGCGCGAGCCCCTCGCAGCCGACCGCCTCGAACGCCTGCACCGCGTAGGTGCGGATGCGCTCGCTGAGCGTCTCCGGGATGTCGGCGGGGACGACGTTGACGCTGGTGCCGTCCAGGTACTTGGCCTCGAAGTCGTAGAACTCGTGGTCCGACTCCTCCGCGACCGTGATCTCGCCGACGACGCTGGCGATCGGCTTGCCGTCCGGCTGCTGGATGACGGCGCACTCGAGCTCGCGCTTGCCCCGGGCGGCCGACTCGACGATGACCTTGGGATCGAAGTCGCGCGCCGCCAGCACGGCCCCGTCGAGCTCCTCCCACGTGTCGACCATCATGACGCCGGAGCTGGAGCCGGCGCGGGCCGGCTTGACGAACACCGGCAGCCCGAGCGCACGGATCCGCGCCTCGACGCGTGCCCGGTCCTGCTTCCACTCCCAGGCACGGATCGTGACGTACGGGATCTGTGGGAGCCCGGCCGCGGAGAAGACCGTCTTCGTGAACGGCTTGTCCATGCTGACGGCGCTGGCCAGCACGCCGGCCCCGACGTAGCGCACGTCGGCCATCTCCAGGAGGCCCTGCAGCGTGCCGTCCTCGCCCCACGGGCCGTGGAGGAGGGGGAACACCGCGTCGACGTCGCGCAGGCGCTCCCAGGCGAACGGCGGCAGGTCGTCGCGGACGGACGGCAGCGTCCCGGGCTCCAGGTCGCCCCACTGCGCGGTCTCCTCGACCCAGGCTCCGTCACGGGTGATGCCGACGGGCTGCACCGTGTACTTGTCGGTGTCGATCGCGGCGAGGACCTCGCGGGCCGTGAGGCACGACACGCCGTGCTCGCTCGAGCGGCCGCCGAAGATCACGGCGAGACGGGGCTTGTCCGGGGAGGGCTGGGTGACCGGGCTCATTGCCCAGAACCCTATCGCTTGAGGTGTCGGTCCTGCGGTGCACAATGGCTTGATGCATGGACACGAACTGTCGCCCTCGACCATCGCGGTCGGCGCCGGGCGTCCGGACCGCGTCCCGGGGGGGCCGCTCAACGCACCGATCACGCTCGCGAGCGCTCTCGTGCCGGGCGGCGCATCGGAGTACGGACGTCAGGGCAACCCCACGTGGGACTCCTTCGAGACGGTCCTGGGGGCGCTCGAGGGTGGCCGGGCCCTGGCCTTCTCCTCGGGGGTCGCGGCCTCCGCAGCACTGTTCGACCTGGTGCCGATGGGCGCCGTGGTGGTCGCACCGCGCCACGCCTACTACGGCACGATCGCCCAGCTCGTGGAGCGCGATCGACGAGGCCAGGTGCAGCTTCGGCTGGTCGACATCGACAACACCCCGCAGGTCGTCGCGGCGTGCGACGGCGCCGCGCTGGTGTGGATCGAGTCGCCGACCAACCCGGCCCTGGAGATCGCCGACATCGAGGTCATCGCTGCGGCCGCGACGCAGGCGGGCGCCGCGGTGGCCGTCGACAACACCTTCGCCACTCCCCTGCGTCAGCGTCCCCTCGACCTCGGCGCCGACTTCGTCGTGCACTCGGCCTCCAAGCTCCTGGCCGGGCACAGCGATCTGATCCTCGGCGCCATCGTGACCAACGACGACCGCGCGTTCACGGCCATCGAGAAGCGTCGGACGGTGCTCGGGGCCATCCCCGGGGCGATGGAGACGTGGCTCGCCGCCCGCGGCATCCGCACGCTGCACGTGCGCCTCGACCGCGCCGAGGCCAACGCCAAGGAGCTCCACCGACGGCTGTCGGCGTCGCGGCACATCGTCTACAGCCGCTACCCCGGCTTCGGCACGATCATCGCCTTCGAGGTCGCCGGCGGCGCGGTCGCCGCCCAGAAGATGACCGAGCAGAGCGACATCATCACGTACGCCACGAGCCTCGGCGGGGTCGAGTCGACCTGGGAGCGTCGCCGTCGCCACCCGGGCGAGCCCGAGTCGGTCCCGGAGGGACTGATCCGGCTGTCGGTCGGCATCGAGGACGTCGAGGACCTGTGGCTCGACATCCAGAACGTCCTGGCCGCCGTCGTCTGACGCCTCAGACGGTCTCGGGCTTGGCCGTCCGGGAGATGAGCCGGCGGACGAGCTCGTCGGGGCTCAGCTCGCCGGCGATGAGGGCTGCGACGTGCTCGACGATCGGCATCTCCACGCCGTTCAGCTTCGCCAGCTCGCTGACCGAGCGGCACGACTTGACGCCCTCGGCGACCTGCCGCGTCTGCGCCGTGACCTCCTCGACGCTCATCCCCTCGCCGAGCTTCTCACCGAACGTGCGGTTGCGGGACAGCGGCGACGAGCACGTCGCGACCAGATCGCCCATGCCGGCCAGACCCATGAACGTCACGGGATCGGCCCCGATCGCGGCGCCGAGGCGAGCCGTCTCGGCGAGGCCCCGCGTGATGACCGACGCCTTGGTGTTGTCGCCGAAGCCGAGGCCGACGCAGACGCCGACCGCGAGGCCGATGATGTTCTTCGCGGTGCCGGCCAGCTCGCACCCGATGACGTCGGTCATCGAGTAGGGCCGGAAGGCCGCGGAGTGCATGAGCTTCTGCAGACGCTCGGCGACGGCCTGGTCGGCGCACGCGACGACGCTGGCGGCGGGCTCGCGACTCGCGATCTCCCGGGCCAGGTTCGGACCGGAGACGACCGCGATGCGCTCAGGACCGGCGCCGGTGACCTCGGCGATGACCTCGCTCATGCGCTGGTGGGTGCCGAGCTCGATGCCCTTCATGAGGCTCACCATGACGGCGTCGGCCGGGATGTGCTCGCTCCACGCCTCGAGGTTGGCGCGCAGCTGCTGCGACGGCACCGCCAGCACGACGACCTCGGCGCCGGCCAGCGCCTCGGCGGGATCGGACGTCGCCGAGATCGCGTCCGGCAGCTCGATGCCCGGCAGGTACTCGGAGTTCTCGTGCGTGCTGTTGATCGTCTGGCACAGCTCGGGCCGGCGCCCCCACAGGCGCACGTCGTTGCCGGCGTCAGCCAGCACCAGGGCGAACGCGGTCCCCCAGGATCCCGCACCCATCACGGCTGTCTGCGCCATTCACGATTCCCCTCTGTCGAAGCTGCCTTGGTCGTGCGGTCCAGCGCCGGTCGTCTACGGCTGGTAGTTGGTCCGGGGCTTGCGGAGCGTGTGCACGTCGATCCGCGGAGTCGACGGCTGCTCGCCGCGCACCTCCGACATCATGGCAGTCAGGACGTCCATCAGCCGGTTGGTGGCGGCGCGCAGCACCTCCTCGGTGAGCTCGCGGCCCTCGAAGTCCGACAGGTCGAGCGGATCGCCGACCCGGACGTGGATGGTCTTGCGCGGCAGGATCCGCGGCTTCTTGGTGTACGGCCAGAGGATCTCCTGCGGGCCCCACTGCATCACCGGGATCAGCGGCCTGCCCGTGGCGAGGGCGACCCGGACGGCCCCCGTGCGTCCGGTCATGGGCCACGCCGCGGGGTCTCGCGTGATGGTCCCCTCGGGGTAGATCGTGACCACGCTGCCCGCCTCGACCGCCGCGATCGCCGCCCGCAGCGACTCGGCGGCGCCCGCGGTGCTGCGGTACACGGGGATCTGCTCGGCGCTGCGCATGATCCATCCGCCGCCCAGCGGCAGCGACATCAACGTGTCCTTGGCCAGGAACCGCGGCGAGATGCCTTGGTCGATCATGAAGTGCGAGATGAGGAACGGGTCGAGGTGCGAGATGTGATTGGGGGCCAGGACGAAGCCGCCGTCGGGCAGCTTCTCCTGGCCCCGCCAGTCCCGCTTGGTGAGCAGCATCAGCACGGGACGCACGAGGAACACGATCACCCGCATCGTCCGGGGGACGTGTCGTCGCTGCATGGTGCTGAGCCTAGACCGTGGAACGGCTACAGGGTGACGGGCTTGAAGCTGGGTCGCCTCGCCTCGAACGCCTCGATGTCGTCGGCGTGGCTGAGGGTGATGCCGACGTCGTCGAGCCCCTCGAGAAGCCTCCAGCGCGTGTAGTCGTCGATCGTGAAGGAGTCCTCGATCGCGTCGACGCCCTCGCCGGCCTTGACCGTCCGGCTCTCCAGGTCGAGCGTGATCGTCGCGCCCGGGTTGTCGTCGAGGTGGTCCCACAGCCGCTGGACGACCTTCTCGTCGACCTGTGCGGCGAGCAGCCCGGACTTGCCGGAGTTGCCGCGGAAGATGTCGGCGAAGCGGGCTGAGATGACAGCCTTGAAGCCGAAGTTCTGCAGCGCCCAGACCGCGTGCTCACGCGACGAGCCCGTGCCGAAGTCGGGGCCCGCGACGAGCACCGTCGCCTGGGAGTAGATCGGCCGGTTCAGGACGAACTCGGGGTCCTTGCGCCAGGCCTCGAAGAGTCCCTCCTCGAAGCCGTCGCGGGTGACCTTCTTGAGCCAGTGCGCGGGGATGATCTGGTCGGTGTCGACGTTGCTGCGACGCAGCGGGACGCCGATGCCGGTGTGGGTGCTGAACTTCTCCATGTCAGGCTCCTGCCTTCTCGAGCTGCGCGATGTCGGCCGGACCGGCGAGGTGGCCCAGGATGCCCGTCGCGACGGCGACGTCGGGCGAGACGAGGTGCGTCCGACCGCCCTTGCCCTGACGTCCCTCGAAGTTGCGGTTGGATGTCGACGCGGCCCGCTCGCCGACCATCAGCTGGTCGGGGTTCATGCCCAGGCACATCGAGCACCCGGCGCCACGCCACTCCGCGCCGGCCTCCTTGAAGATGACGTCGAGGCCCTCCTCCTCGGCCTGCAGACGCACGCGCACCGATCCGGGGACCACCAGGATCCGGGTGTCGGCGGCCACCTTGTGACCCTCGAGCAGACCCGCGGCGACGCGCAGGTCCTCGATGCGGCCGTTGGTGCAGGAGCCGATGAAGACCGTGTCGACCTTGATGTCCTTCATCGGCGTGCCGGCCTCGAGGCCCATGTAGCGCAGCGCGTTCTCGGCGGCGATGCGCTCGTTGTCGTCCTCGAAGGAGGCCGGGTCGGGGACGGTGCCCGAGAGGGCGACGCCCTGGCCCGGGTTGGTGCCCCACGTGACGAACGGCGTCACCTGGCTGGCGTCGATGCGGATGACCTTGTCGAACTCGGCGTCGTCGTCGGTGACCAGGCTGTCCCAGTGCGCCACGGCGGCGTCCCAGTCGGCGCCGGTGGGAGCCGACGGACGGCCCTTCAGGTAGTCGTACGTCGTCTGGTCGGGGGCGATGAGCCCCGCCTTGGCGCCCCACTCGATCGACATGTTGCAGATCGTCATGCGGGCCTCCATCGACAGCTTGCGGATGGCCTCGCCGCGGTACTCCACGATGTAGCCCTGTCCGCCGCCGGTGGTCTCCTGCGTGATGAGCGCCAGGATCAGGTCCTTGGCGGTCGACCCGGCCGGCAGCTCGCCGTCGACCTCGACGGCCATCATCTTGGGCCGAGCCTGCGACAGCGACTGCGTCGCCATGACGTGCTCGACCTCGGACGTGCCGATGCCGAAGGCGATCGAGCCGAACGCGCCGTGCGTCGCGGTGTGCGAGTCGCCGCACACGATCGTCATGCCGGGCTGCGTCAGGCCGAGCTGGGGGCCGATGATGTGGACGATGCCCTGGTCGATGTCGCCCATGGGGTGCAGCCGGACGCCGAACTCCTCGCAGTTGCGGCGCAGCGTCTCGACCTGCGTGCGGGACACCAGATCGGCGATGGGCTTGTCGAGGTCGGTCGTCGGGATGTTGTGGTCCTCGGTGGCCAGCGTCAGGTCGGGACGACGCAGCGTGCGGCCGGCGAGCCGCAGCCCGTCGAAGGCCTGCGGGCTGGTGACCTCGTGGATGAGGTGGAGGTCGATGTAGAGGAGGTCGGGCTCACCCTCGTGGGAGCGGACGACGTGCTCGTTCCAGACCTTCTCGGCAAGAGTCTTGCCCATGGTGTTCTCCTCGTCTCCCGCCTCAGCAGGAACCTCTCGGTGCCGGACGCTGCCATTGCAACCACTTGCGTCTCACAATGCGATACGGCAGTATCAACTCATGGACAACTCTAGCGGAGTCGGCGTTCTCGACAAAGCCGCAATGGTGCTCGCCGCTCTCGAGCCCGGACCGGCGACGCTCGCCGGTCTCGTCGCGAGCACCGGCCTGGCCCGACCGACCGCGCACCGGCTCGCCGTGGCGCTCGAACATCATCGGCTGGTCGCCCGCGACATGCAAGGGCGCTTCATCCTCGGGCCGCGCCTGGGCGAGCTCGCCGCGGCCGCCGGCGAGGACCGGCTCCTGGCCGCCGCCGGCCCGGTCCTGGCGCGTCTGCGCGACATCACCGGCGAGTCGGCGCAGCTGTTCCGCCGTCAGGGTGACTTCCGCGTGTGCGTCGCCGCCGCCGATCGTCCGACCGGGCTGCGTGACTCGATCCCCGTCGGCGGCCAGCTGACGATGGCCGCCGGGTCGGCCGCGCAGATCCTGCTGTCGTGGGAGGATCCCGAGCGGATGAACAAGGGGTTGCTCAAGGCCACGTTCTCCGCCGCGGAGCTGTCGGCCGTCCGGCGTCGCGGCTGGGCGCAGAGCGTCGGCGAGCGAGAGAACGGCGTCGGCTCCGTGTCGGCCCCGGTGCGCTCCCCCTCCGGCAAGGTCGTCGCCGCGGTGTCGGTGTCCGGTCCGCTCGAGCGCCTGACCCGCCAGCCGGGGCGCATGCACGCCCCGGCGGTCGTCGCCGCTGCCGAGCGCCTGTCGCAGAGCCTGCGCCGCTCCAGCTGACCTCGGTCAGGAGAGGGCGGCGACGAGCTGGTCCTTGCGCATCCGGGAGTAGCCCGCGACGCCCTTCTCCCGTGCCGCTGCGCGCAGCTGCGCCACGGTGAGCTCGGCCGGATCGGCCGGATCGGCCGGCGCGGCCGGAGCGGCCGGAGCCGGCGCCGGTGCGTCCGTCGCGTGCTCGGCCGCGGGCGTCAGGGCGGGACCCTCGTCCGGCACCTGCACAGCCGCCGTGGCCTTCGCGCCGGAGCCCTTCGTGCCGGACGCCTTCTTGACCGACGCCTTCTTGACCGACGCCACGGCGCCGGCACGCAGCTTCTTCGCCTCGGCCTTCAGCTCGTCGGCCTTCTTCTCCAGCTTCGCGACGTTCTTGCGCAACGAGCCCACCGTCGACTCGAGCTTCTTGATCGTCGCGCGCGCGGCGGCGAGCTCAGGATCGGCACCGGCCGACTTCTTGGCCTTCGACGCCTTGGAGCCCTTCGGGGCCTTGGCGACCTTCGGCGGCTTGATCTTCTTGACGGACGGGCTCTTGGCGGCCATGGGATCTCCTCAGCGGTGACGAACGTTGGGAAGATCGTGCCACTCGAAGGTGAACAAACGGGTCAGATCAGCGCATCGAGCAGCTGCTCCTTGCGCATCCGGGCGTAGCCGGGCACGCCCTGCTCCTTCGCCGCCACCCGCAGCCGGGCGACGGTCCACGACGCCTGCGGCAGCTCGGGGGCGTCCTTGAGCGCCAGCGGCTCCGCGCGGGGGTGGTCGGCTCGCGCGTGATCGGCGATGACCTGCTGGATCTTCTTCTCGGCCTTGGCCTTGGCCCGCTTCTTGGCCGCGGCGGTCGCCTCGGCGATGGCCTGCTCGGCCTTGGCGGTCACCTTCTGGAGCCGCGACTGGTGCTTGGCGGCCCGCTTCTTCCAGGTGTCGACCTGCCCCTCGAGGATCTCGACGCGGGCGCGCAGGGCGATGACCTGCGCGGCCAGGTCCTGGGGCGTAGACGTCGCAGCCAGCCTCTTCTCGAGCCTGCTCGAGTCCTGAGGGGCGGGTGTCTTGTCGGTGTCGGCCATGCCGTCCTCCATCCGGGGTCGGACCTGCTGTGCGGTGCCAGCATCGTGGACCACGCAGGTGAACGCCATCCGAATCGTCAGAACAGGCCCGGCTGCTCGAGGTCGAGCAGGATCTTCTTGCGCTCCAGGCCGCCGGCGTAACCGGTCAGGGATCCGTCGGCACCGATGACCCGGTGGCACGGCACGACGATCGGGATGGGGTTGGCGCCGTTGGCGGCACCGACCGCCCGGGAGATGCCGGGCTCGTAGCCGAGCCGCCGGGCGATCTCGCCGTACGTCGCGGTCTCGCCGTACGGGATCCGGGCGAGCTCGGACCACACCTTGTTCTGGAACTCGGTGCCGTCGCTGGCCAGGGGCAGGTCGAACTCGGTGCGCTCCCCCGCGAAGTACTCGCCGAGCTGACGCTCGGCACGATCCAGCAGCGGCTCGGGCGTCCGCTCGCCGCGCGGCGAGGACGCACCGAAGTCGATCGCCGTGACGAGTCCGGACGAGGTGTGGATGCGCAGCCCTCCGACCGGCGAGTCGATCCAGCGGGTGGTGGTCATGGCAGGGTCCTTTCGAAGGCGGAGGTGGCGCGCCACAGGTGCATGCCGGCGTACGACCGCCAGGGTCGCCACCGCTCGGTGTCCTCGGGGGTGATGCCGCGCCGGTCGAGCTCGCGGCGCAGCACGAGATCGGTCGTCAGCAGCACGTCGGGATGCGCCAGCGCCCTCATCACGACGTAGTCGGCGGTCCAGGGGCCGATGCCGCGCATCGCGAGGAGCTGCGCGCGAACGGCGTCGCGGTCGCCTCCCGCCTCGAGCCGGAGCGTGCCGTCGGCGACGGCCCGGGAGAGATCGACGATCGTGCGTGCACGGGAGTGGGGCATGCCCATCGCGGTGGGATCGGCGTCGGCGAACGCCTCGGGCGCCGGGAAGGCGTGGGTGAGGCCGTGGACCGCTGCGAGCGCGATGTCGACGGGGGTGCCGCGCGTGGGCACGTGCCGGCCGAGGACCGTGTTGGCCCCGGCCACCGAGACCTGCTGGCCGACGATCGTGCGGACCGCGACCTCGAAGCCGTCGACGTGCGACGGCACCCGTAGCCCCGGGGCCGCCGCCACCAGGTCGCGGAGCTCCGGATCGGCACCCAGGACCGCGTCGATCGCGACCGGGTCGGCGTCCAGGTCGAGCATGCGGCGGGCCCGGCCGATCGCGACCGCCGTGTCGCGCAGGTCCGTCAGCTCGAGCTCGCAGCCGACGTGGTCGTCCTGCACGTCGAGGGCCATGACGCCCAGGCCGTGCGGCAGTCGGAGCACCCTGGCGTACGTGCGCCCGTCGACGGTCTCGACGCCGGGCAGCACGTGCGCGGCCAGGAAGTCCAGCAGCGCCTCGGCGTGGAACGGCTGACGGACGGCCAGCCGCACGGACACCCGCCCGGTCGGGACACCCGTCCGCCGCCCGCGCATCTGGGTGGGCGTCAGGGCGTAGGTCTGCCGGACCGAGTCGTTGAACTGCCGGATCGAGGCGAACCCCGCGGCGAAGGCGATGTCGGACATGGCCATGTCGGTCGTCTCGATCAGCACCCGTGCTGCGTGCGACCGATTGCTGCGCGCGAGCGCGAGCGGCCCGGCGCCGAGCTCCTGCGTCAGCAGGCGGGTGACGTGTCGCCGGCTGTAGCCCAGGCGGCTCGCAAGTCCGTCGACTCCCTCGCGCTCGACCACGCCGTCGCCGATGAGCTGCATCGCGCGACCCACGGCGTCGGCACGCACGTCCCACTCCGGCGAGCCGGGGGTCGTGTCGGGGCGACACCGTCGGCAGGCGCGATAGCCCGCCTCCTGCGCGGAGGCCGCGGTGGGGTGGAACGTGACATTGCCGGGTCGGGGGGTGACGGCCGGGCACGACGGACGGCAATAGATGCCCGTGGTCGACACCGCCGTGTAGAACACACCGTCGAAGCGGGCATCGCGCGCCTGCACGGCGCGGAAGCAGCGCTCGTGATCGGTGAACATGTCTCCATCATGACGGCTGCGGACGACCCTCACTGGCGGCTATCGGACATGGACGCCGGCTCAGGGCGCGGGCAGCTCCGGCAACGGCGCCTCACGCAGCCACGCATCGAACAGACCCCCGACCGACGCCCCGCACAGCTCGGCCGCGACGGCGACGAACTCGTCCGTGGCCACCGAGCCCGTCGCGTACCGGGTCGTCCACGTGCGCAGCAGCCCGAAGAAGGCGTCGTCGCCGACGGTCAGCCGCAGCGCGTGCAGCAGCAGTGCACCGCGCTTGTAGACGCGGTCGTCGAACATCAGATCAGGACCGGGATCACCCAGCACGAGATCCTGCGGCAGCTGGTCGAGACGCTCCCAGTGCTCCTCGGCCTGGTCGTCGGCCGACGGGCCCCACGATGGCGACGTAGAGGTCGAGGGTGCCGGAGTCGATCCGGATGCCGATCTTGTCGCCGCGCCCGACGCCACGCTCCCACAGCGCCGAGGCGAAGGCGTCCGCGGCGTCGCTGAGCTCCGCGTAGGTCAGGACCGCGGAGCCGTTGTCCAGCGCCGGGGCGTCCGGGGCCTCGAGCGCCGTCTGACGCACGATGTCGACGAGGGTGCGGACGGGCGGCGCGTCCATGGACCGGAGCAACGTCGAGGAGCGGGCGGGCGGGCTCGGCTGCGATTCCTCCACCCGCCCAGCATGCCGAGGCCACATGAACGGGTGGTGAACGGTCAGCGGCTCACCGGTCCGGCAGGCCTACGGCTCCAGGTGGCCCGACAGCCGCTGCCGGAACGCGGTGCTCCGCTCGTCGAGCCCCTCGATCGTGACGCTGGTCCCCCGCGCGGCGTACGCCGCCTCGACCGAGTCGAGCGCTGCCACCGACGACGCGTCCCAGATCTGTCCCTCGGTCAGGCCGATCACGACGTGCGGCGGGTCGTCGGCGTACGAGAACTGCTCGACCAGCTCGTTGCTGCTGCCGAAGAACAGCGGCCCGACGACCCGGTAGCGCGCGACGGTGCCGTCCGGGTCGACCGATCGCTCCACCCGCAGCACCGTGGCGACGCGGCGCGCGAACAGCACCATCGCGGTGAGCACGCCGACGCCCACCCCGATCGCCAGGTTGCCGGTCGCGACGACCACGACGACCGTGACGGCGAGCACGAAGGTCTCCGACAGCGGCATCCGCAGCAGCGTCGCCGGTCGCACGCTGTGCCAGTCGACGGTGTTGACCGCGACGACCATCATGACGGCGGCCAGCGCGACCATCGGGATGCGCGCCATGACGCCGCTCAGCACCGTGATGAACAGCAGCAGGAACAACCCCGCGAACAGCGTCGAGAGGCGCGTCCGGGCTCGCCCGAGCTTGACGTTGACCACGCTCTGGCCGATCATCGCGCACCCGGCGATCCCGCCCCACCAGCCGGCCAGCACGTTGGCGACGCCGAGCGCCCACGACTCCCGCGTCTTGTTCGACCGCGAGTCCGTCAGGTCGTCCACGACCTTGGCGGTCAGCAACGACTCGAGCAGGCCGACGCATGCGATGCTCACGGCCGTCGGCCACACGATCCTGAGAGTGTCCAGGTCGAACGGGACCGAGAACGCCGTCAGCCCGGGCAGACCGCCCGACACCGAGCCCTCGTCGGCGACGTCCGGGACGTGCCCGTGACCCTGCACGACGACGACCGCGACGGTCGCCAGCGCGACGGCGACCAGCGGTGACGGGATCGACGACACGAGCCGCGGGAGGACCAGCACCACGGCCAACGTGCCGGCGAACACGACGTACGCGAGGAACGGCACGTCGACGACGTGCGGCACCTGGGCGCTGAAGATCAGGATCCCGAGCCCGTTGACGAAGCCGAGCATGACCGAGCGGGGGACGAAGCGCATCAGCCGGGCCAGGCCGCCGAGCGCGAACAGCACCTGCAGCGCACCCGCCAGCACGACCGCCGGGAGCAGGTACTGCGTGCCGTGCTCCTTCACCAGCGGAGCCACCACGAGCGCGACCGATCCGGCCGCGGCCGTGACCATCGCCGAGCGTCCGCCGAGGAACGACATCGAGAGGCAGAGCACCACGGAGGACAGCAGGCTGACCATCGGGTCGACGCCCGCGATGACCGAGAACGAGATGACCTCGGGGATCAGGGCCAGCGTCGTCAGCGCCCCGGCCAGGACCTCCGTGCGCAGCAGCCGCCGGTCGCGCAGGAGCCGCAGGCGTCGGGGTGCCGGCACGGGCCGCCTCTTTCGTCGTCATCCGGGGACGAACAAGGCCCCCTGACTTGCGTTTCCGCAGGTCAGGGGGCCTTTTCCATGGTAGCCCCGACGGGATTCGAACCCGCGCTACCGCCTTGAGAGGGCGACGTGCTAGGCCGCTACACAACGGGGCCATGGGTGGTCTTGCGACCTCGAGAACCCTACCAAAGCCTGCTCGGGAGCCGCTCGGAGGGTTTCGCTGGGATACTAGGACTCGAACCTAGAATGGCGGTACCAGAAACCGCTGTGTTGCCAATTACACCATATCCCAATGGCTGCGGACGCTGTCCGAACCGAGGTCAAACGTTACCCGACGGTGCGCCCGCGACCCAAACCGGGCTACCCCTGGGCGTCCGATCCGAGGGCGGCGTCCAGGCGCAGGATCGTCTTGCGATGACCCAGCAGCTCGAGCGACTCGAACAGCGGCGGAGAGATCCGACTGCCCGTGACGGCCACGCGAACCGGCCCGAAGGCCAGTCGCGGCTTGAGCCCGAGACCGTCGATCAGCGTCAGGCGGAGGGCTCCCTCGATCGTCCCGGTGGTCCACTCGGCCGTGCCCGGGATCGCGTCGAGGGCGTCACGAGCCGCGCGCACGACGTCCAGCCCGGCGGCGTCCAGGTTCTTCGCGGCATCGGCCTCGTCGACCGTGAAGTCCTCGTCGGAGACGAACAGGAAGCGCAGCATGTCGACGGCCTCGGTCAGCAGCGTCATCCGCTCGTGCACGAGCGGCGTCGCGGCGGCGAGGATGCCGAGCTGTGTCTCGGTCGGCGACGCGTCGATCAGCCCGGCCTCCTGGAAGTAGGGGACGAGCCGGTCGCGCAGCTCCAGCTCCGGCAGCAGGCGCACGTGGGAGCCGTTGATCGCCTCGGCCTTCTTGATGTCGAAGCGGGCCGGGTTCGGGTTGACCCGCCCGATCTCGAAGGCCTCGACCATCTCGGGGATGCTGAACACGTCGCGGTCGTCGGCGATCGACCAGCCCAGGAGCGCCATGTAGTTCAGCAGGCCCTCGGGGAGGAAGCCCTTGGGCTTGTAGTCGAGCAGGTTGGACTCCGGATCGCGCTTGGACAGCTTGCGGTTGCCCTCGCCCATGACGAACGGCAGGTGACCGAACTCCGGCGTGAACCCTCCCCCGATGCCGATCTCGGCGAACGCCTCGTACAGGGCGATCTGCCGGGGCGTCGAGCTCAGCAGGTCCTCGCCGCGCAGCACGTGCGTGACGCCCATGAGGGCGTCGTCGGTCGGGTTGGTCAGGGTGTACAGAGGCTGGCCGTTGGCCCGCACCAGCACGTAGTCCTGGACGTTCTCGGAGCCGAACGTGATCTCGCCCCGGACCAGGTCCGTGAACGTGTAGTCCTTGTCGGGCATCTTGAAGCGGATGACGGGCTGGCGTCCCTCGGCCTCGTACGCCGCGACCTGCTCGGGCGTCAGGTCGCGGTGCAGGCCGTCGTAGCCGCTGGGCTTGCCGGCGGCACGGGCGGCGTTGCGGCGGGCCTCGAGCTCCTCGGCGGAGTCGTACGCCTTGTACGCGTAGCCGGCGTCGAGCAGCTGCTGGGCGACGTCGGCGTAGACGTCCATGCGCTCGGACTGGCGGTAGGGGCCGTTCGGACCGCCGACCTCGGGACCCTCGTCCCAGTCGAGGCCGAGCCAGTGCATGACCTCGACGAGCAGCGCGTACGACTCCTCGTTGTCGCGCGAGGTGTCGGTGTCCTCGATGCGAAAGACGAAGCGTCCGCCGTGGTGGCGGGCGAACGCCCAGCTGAACAGCGCGGTGCGGGCCATGCCGACGTGCGGGTTGCCGGTGGGCGACGGGCAGAAGCGCGCGACGACGGGGCGGGGCGTGGAGATCGACGTGTCACTCATTGCGGGAGACCACCTGGTTCGTGAGGGTGCCGATGCCTTCGACGCTGACGCTGACCGCGTCGCCGACCTGCATCGGGCCGACACCCTCGGGGGTGCCGGTGAGGATGACGTCGCCGGGCAGCAGCGTCATGAACGACGACACGTACGCGATGACGTCCGGCACGGTGAAGACCATCTCGGACGTGCGACCGTCCTGCAGCAGGTCGCCGTTGAGCTCGGTCGTGACGCGCAGGTCGGACGGGTCGAGGTCGGTCTCGATCCACGGCCCGAGCGGGCAGAACGTGTCGAATCCCTTGGCGCGGGCCCACTGGCCGTCGCTGGCCTGCAGGTCGCGGGCGGTGACGTCGTTGGCGACGGTGTACCCGAAGATCACCTTCGCGGCGTCCTCGGCGGGCACGTCGCGGCAGATGCGGCCGATGACGACCGCGAGCTCGCCCTCGAAGTGCACGTTCGAGCTCTGCTCGGGGTAGAAGATCGGCTCGCCCGGCCCGATCACGCTCGTGTTGGGCTTGAGGAAGATCAACGGCTCGTCGGGCACCTCGCTGCCCATCTCGACGGCGTGCTTGAGGTAGTTCTTGCCGACGCACACGACCTTGCTGCGCGGGATGACCGGCGCGAGCAGCCGCACGTCCGCGAGCGGGATCTTCTGGCCGCTGAGGTTGAGCCCCGCATACAGGGGATCCCCGTTCAGCACGGCGATGGTGGGGACGCCGTTGTCGTCCCCGATGACTCCGAAACGAGGATCGTCGTCCCCGGCAAACCTGGCGATACGCATAGGACGCCAGCCTATCGGTCGGTCCGGCCGATCTCGTCGGTCGCACCGCGCTGGAGGAGGTGCTGGACGCACGCCGCGCCGGCGACGAGGCCGGCGGCCTGCGCGGTCAGCACCGACGACATCGGCATCGGCAGGTCGGGCACGTGCGCCGCGTCGCCCGCCGCGAAGACACCGGCGAGCGAGGTGGCCTGGAACGCGTCGACCCGGACGCAGCCCGAGTCGTTGAGCGCGAGACCGAGCTGGGCGGCGAACGGGGCCGACGGGGCGAACGCCGGCCCGATGAACATCCCGTCGACGTGGATGACGCCGTCGTCGAGCGTCAGGTCCAGCCCGCCGTCGCGCCGTTCGACGCGCCGGACCCGACCGGCGACCGGCACCAGGTCGGCGCCGATGTGACCCAGCATCGCCGTCAGACGGTCGGCGTGCGGGCCCTCCACGTCGAGCGCCACCGTGGCCCCGGCGAGCTCGTGGCCGTGGCAGAACGGGCAGTGGGCGATCTCCTTGCCCCATGCGTCCGCCACACCCGGCACGTCCGGGAGCGCGTCGCGCACGCCGGTGGCGAGCACCAGCGCCGTTGATGTCTCGACCGATCCGCCGACGTGCACCGCGAAGCCGCCGCCGGTCGGCTCGACACGGTCCACGGCGATCTCGCGCACCTCGACGGTCCGGTAGGCGGCCAGGTCGGCGCGGGCGAGGCGGCGGATCTCGGCGGGTGCGACGCCGTCGTGCGTCGCGTAGTTGTGGGCGTGCTCGGCCGTCTCGTTGCGGTAGCGGCCCGAGTCGAGCAGCAGCACGGACCGGTGCATGCGGCCGAGCGTGAGAGCCGCCTGCAGCCCGGCCGGTCCGCCGCCGATGATGATGACGTCGTGCATCGTGAGCTCCTTCGATGGTTGCGTGTGCCCCCACTGTGTGAGTTCATGTCGACATGAAGTCAAGTCTGCGATCCATCGGCGACACCGCGGGACGGTTCGGGCTGGAGACCCACGTCCTGCGCCACTGGGAGGACAAGGGCCTCCTGAGTCCCGCACGCGACGGTGCCGACCGGCGTCTCTACGGCGACGACGACCTCGTGCGCATCGCCGTCATCCTGCGCAGCAAGGCCGCCGGGATGAGCCTGGAGCAGATCGCGGTGCTGCTCGACGACGACCACGGGCCGCGCCGCCACGCCGTGCTGCAGGAGCACATCGCGGATCTGGACCGGCGCATGGAGCAGATGCGACTGTCCCGCGCGATGACGGAGCACGCCTTCTCGTGCGAGGCGCACGACATCACCCGGTGCCCGCACTTCCGGTCGATGATCGGCGACGTGCTCGACGGGACCGGCTCGTGGTCGGTGCACCCGCCGTCGAGCTCGTCGCCTCAGGCGCTGCCGTAGCGACGGTTGCGGGCCGCGTACTCCTCGATCGCCGCCCACAGCGCGCGGCGGTCGACGTCGGGCCACGCGATGTCGGAGAACACCATCTCGGCGTACGCGGACTGCCACAGCAGGAAGTTGCTGGTGCGCTGCTCCCCCGACGTCCGCCAGAAGAGGTCGACGTCCTGCATGTCGGGCTCGTCGAGGTAGCGGGCGAACACCTTCTCGGTGATCTTGCCGGGGTCGAGCCGTCCGGCAGCGACGTCCCGGGCGAGCGCCGCGGCGGCGTCCGCGACCTCGGCTCGTCCGCCGTAGTTGACGCACATCGTCAGCGTCAGCACGTCGTTGTCGCGGGTGAGCTCCTCGGCGGTCTCGAGCTCCTTGATGACGCTGCGCCACAGCCGCGGACGCCGTCCGGCCCAGCGGACCCGGACGCCGAGCTCGTGCATCTCGTCGCGGCGGCGGCGGATGACGTCGCGGTTGAAGCCCATCAGGAAGCGCACCTCGTCGGGTGACCGCTTCCAGTTCTCGGTGGAGAAGGCGTAGGCGGAGACGGCCTTGACGCCGATCTCGATGGCCCCCTCGACGACGTCGAACAGCGCTGCCTCGCCCATCTCGTGGCCGGCCGTGCGGGGCAGTCCGCGCTGCTTGGCCCAGCGGCCGTTGCCGTCCATGACGATCGCGACGTGGCGGGGCACCTGCTCGAGCGGGATCGACGGGGCGACCGCCCCGGAGGCGTGCGGGACCGGCGCCCGGACGGGACGCCTCATCGATCGACGTGGCTGAGGGAGCGCAGCCCGCGCTCGAGGTGCCACGACAGGTAGGCGCTGACGATGCTGCTGGCCTCGCGGCGCGACCGCTCGTCGGACGTCTCGACGGTGGGCCAGTCGCCGCTGAGCAGGCCCGCCAGCAACGTGACCGTGAACGGCGACGGAGCAGCCGACCCCGCGACGCGGCAGTCGGTGCACAGCATGCCGCCCGAGGCCGCGTGGAAGCTGCGGTGCGGGCCCTCCTCGCCGCAGCGGGCGCACCCGTCGAACGTCGGCGCGTAGCCCGCGATCGACAGCGCGCGCAGCTGGTACGAGTCGAGGATCAGGCCCGGCATCATCCGCTTCTCGGTGAGGGCTCGCAGCGCCCCCACGAGCAGCTGGAACTGCGCGACGGCAGGCTCGCCGTCCTCCTGCACGAGCCGCTCGGCGGTCTCGAGCATCGCGGTGCCGGCGGTGTAGGCCGCGTAGTCGAGACCGAGGTCCTTCGCGAAGGCGTTGACGGTCTCGGCCTGCGTGATGATGTCGAGCGAGCGCCCCTCGGCGAGCTGCAGGTCGACGTGCATGAACGGCTCGAGCCGCCCACCGAACCGGGACGTCGTCTTGCGGACGCCCTTGCCCACGGCACGCACGATGCCGCGCTGACGGGTCAGCAGCGTGATGATGCGATCGGCTTCACCCAGCTTGTGGACCCGCAGCACGATGCCGGTGTCGCGGTAGAGACTCACCCGACCATTGTGCCGTGCAGGGGTGACAACCGTGCCCGGACTCGCCGCCGCTCAGTCGAGGCAGAACTCGTTGCCCTCGGGATCGTGCAGCGTGATGAAGCCCTGCTCCATGCGCCCGTCGGGCTCGACGCGGTAGGCGATCGTGGCGCCGAGCGCCTCGAGCCGCTCGGCCTCGGCCTGGAGCGTCGCCATGCGCTCGTCGCCGGCCAGGCCGACGGCGACGCGCACGTCGAGGTGGACCCGGTTCTTGGCCGTCTTGCCCTCGGGCACCCGCTGGAAGAACACGCGGGGCGCACCGTCGGCCACGATCGCCGAGCGGGAGTTCCACTGGCTCTCGGGCACGCCGAACGCCTGCAGGGCGTCCTCCCAGGTGTCGAATCCCTCGGGCGGCGGCTGCAGCTCGTAGTCCAGCACCTCGGCCCAGAAGGTCGCGAGCGAGGCGGGGTCGGCGCAGTCGAACGTGATCTGTACGTCTTTGCTCATGCACGCATCGTCCCGCAGGCCTCGGACAGTTCTGAGTGGCAGGATCGAGCGATGGGAGCCGTGCTGGGGGTCGACGGGTGCCGACGAGGCTGGGTCGGCGTGCGCTGGGACGGCGCGGCCGACGTGCTCGTGGCCGCCACGATCGCCGAGCTGGTCGACGCCGCCGGACCCGTCGACGCCGTCGCGATCGACATCCCCATCGACCTCCCGGTCGACGCCCCCCGCGAGGCCGAGCGGCTGGCGCGCCGAGAGCTGCCCGGACGCGCCTCCACGGTGTTCAACGCTCCGGCCGCGGCCGTGCTGGACGCGGCGGACTACCCCGACGCCAACGCAGCCAACCGGGCGGCGCTGGGCCTCGGCCTCAGCAAGCAGACCTGGTACCTCGTGCCGAAGATCCGCGACGCCCACGACTGGCTCGAGACCGGGCCGGACGTGCGGGTCGTCGAGGCGCACCCGGAGCTGTGCTTCGCGGCGATGAACGGCGGCGTGCTGGTCGACGGCAAGACGACGGCTGCGGGCGAGGCCCTACGGCGGTCGCTGCTCGCCGCCCACGGGATCCGCGTCGTGGCCGAGCGACGCCCCGGCGTGGCGGTCGACGACGTCCTCGACGCCGCCGCGACGGCGTGGACCGCCCGCCGCGTGGCCGACGGCATCGCCGAGCGGCGGCCGCCCGAGCCTCGGGCCGACCCGCACCCCGCCATCTGGACCTGACCACGCCGGGAGGGGCGCGCCGCCGTCAGACGCGGCCCTGCTCGGCGAAGTGCCGACCGGCCTGGGTCGAGAACAGCGCCTCCAGCGTGATGTCCTCCTGCTTGATGAATCCGGTGCTCGGCAGCGCGCCGTCCGCGACGAGCTCGACGACACTGACGGCCGATGCCGCCGTCGTCCACGAGATGGCCCGCCACGTCCGCCCCGAGATGTCGAGCGGCTTGTACGCGCGCACGTGGTTCTCGCGGAACGGCTGCCCGTTCTTGCGCCCCTCGACCGCGGCGTGGATGTAGACGACGTCGTCGTTGACCGGCGGCTTGGAGTCGACCAGCATCTGCCCGACCAGATCGCGCTGCTCGCGCAGGTTGAGCTCGTCGAACAGGAAGTGCATCTGGTCGAAGTGCCCTGGGTACCGCAGCGTCTTGTAGTCCAGACGGTGCACGCTGCCCTCGTACGTCTCGCACATCGTCCCGAGCCCGCCCGACGTCAGCGCCGCCTCGAGCTCGATGCCGCCGATGAACACGCGCTCCTTCTCGGTCATCGCGGGCACCATCTGGCGGTGACCCTGACGGAGCACCTCGCAGTCGTTGAGGTACTCGTTGACGACGCCCTCGGGCGACCAGTTGATGGCGTAGCCCAGCAGCCCGGTCGGGTTCTGCGGCAGCGCACCCACCTTGAGCTCGATCGAACGGATCTCGTCGAAGGTCGTGGCGATCGAGGCACCGATGATGCCGATGAGCCCCGGCGCGAGCCCACACTGGGGGGCGAAGGCGGCCGTCGGGCTCTCCGCTGCCAGCTCGATGACCCGGTTGGTGGTCGGGACGTCCTCGGTCAGGTCGAAGTAGTGGACCCCCGCGTCGTACGCGGCCTCCGCCACGGCGATGTTGAGGTGGAACGGCAGGCACGACACGACGGCGTCGACGCCGCGCATCGACTCGCGCAGCCCTGTCGCGTCGCGGATGTCGAGCGGCTTGACCTCGAAGTGCAGGTCGTCCCGCGGCGCGGCGTCGTACCCGACGACCTTGAACCCGGACTCCCCCAGCAGGTCGGCCACGAGCTCGCCGACCTTCCCGAGACCGAAGACCGCGACCTGGTTGATGATGCGTGTCATCGACACTCCTCCCGGCCGGCGGTGGATCACACCGCGGCCCGATCGTGCACCGACGTGTGATCGGTGTCACACGGAGGATATCGCGTGATTGTTTCATCGGTGTACCGGCTGGACGGTCAGCCTCCACGGCGACCCACGTCGCGGAGGGGCGCCCCGACCGCGGGAGCTAGGTTGAGGCCCATGCCTCGCCTCACCGGTGCCCGCGCGTTCCTGGTCGTCGTGCTCGCCTTCCTCGTGACGATGATCGGCACCACGATGCCGACCCCGATGTACGGGATCTACCAGGAGCGGATCGGCTTCTCGCTGACGACCATCACGGTCGTCTTCGCGATGTACGCGTTCGGCGTCCTGGTGTCGCTCCTGCTCTTCGGCCGCTGGTCGGACGCCCTCGGTCGCCGGCCGCTGCTGATCGCCGGTCTGACGATCTCGCTCGTCAGCGACCTGGTGTTCCTCGTCGCCGACGCCACCTGGATCCTGCTCGTCGCGCGAGTCGTCTCCGGGCTGTCGGCGGGCATCTACGTCGGCACCGCCACGGCAGCGGTCATCGAGGCGGCACCGGAACGGTGGCGGTCCCGCGCCCCGCTGGTCGCCACCGCCGCCAACATCGGCGGCCTGGGTCTGGGGCCGGTCGTGGCCGCCGCGATCGTCGACGCCTTCCCGTGGCCGCTGCACCTGACGTTCGTCGTGCACATCGGCGTCGGGCTGGTCGTGCTCGCACTGCTGACCCAGGTGCCTGAGACCGTCGACGTCACGCCGGGGGCCAGGCCGCGTCTCCAGCGTCCGCGCGTCCCGGCCGCCGCCCGGACCACGTTCGTCGGAGCCGGGATCGCCGGCTTCGCGGGATTCGCGGTGTCCGGCCTGTTCACCGCGGTCTCTCCCCGGTTCGTGGCCGAGGCCGTGGAGTCGCCGCGTCCCCTGGTGTCGGTCTCGGTCGTGTTCGCGCTCTTCGCCGCCTCCGTGGCGGCCCAGGCGCTGTGGCACCGGCTGCCGACGCAGACCGGCGTGAACCTCGGCTGTGCCCTGCTGACGGTCGGTCTGCTGCTGTTCACGGCATCCCTCGCGACCGAGACGCTGTGGCTCATGCTGCTCGCGGCGGTCATCGCCGGCGCCGGTCAGGGCATCTCGTTCAGCAAGGGACTGGCCTCGGTGCTGGCCCGCATCCAGCCGCACGAGCGCGCCGGCACGACGTCGGCGTTCTTCGTCGTGGCCTACGTCGCGATCTCGGTGCCCGTCATCGGCAGCGGCATCGCGTCGGACCGTTGGGGCCTCGACCGCACCGGCATCGTGTTCTCCGCGGCGGCCGCGGCCCTGGCGGCGCTGGCCCTCATCACTCTCGTGATCGACCAGCGCCGCACGACGGCCGGCTGAGCTACGCCGGGATGGTCTGCGCGACGGCGCGGTTCGCGGCCGACACGACGGCCCGCAGCGACGCCGTCACGATGTTCTCGTGGATGCCCACGCCCCACACCGTCTCGCCGGCCACGTCGCACTCGATGTAGGACGCCGCGAACGCGTCCCCGCCGGACGACAGCGCGTGCTCGGAGTAGTCGAGCAGCCGGATGTCGGCACCGGCCTGACGCATGCCGTCGATGAACGCCGCGACCGGACCGTTGCCCTCGCCCTTGAACTCCTGCACCTCACCCCGCACCCGCATCTCGACGACCTGCTGGTCGCTGCCGTCGGTCGCGGTGATCGAGCTGAAGCTCTGCAGGCGGTACGGCTCCTCGCGCTCGAGGTACTCACGCTGGAACGCGGACCAGATGGCGGCCGGCTCGATCTCGCCGGCCTCGCCCTCGGTGAGCTGCTGCACGATCTGGCTGAACTCGATCTGCAGGCGACGCGGCAGGTCGAGCTGGTGGTCGTTCTTGAGGATGTACGCGACGCCGCCCTTGCCCGACTGGCTGTTGACCCGGATGACCGCCTCGTAGGAGCGGCCGACGTCCTTGGGGTCGATCGGCAGGTACGGGACGGCCCACGGGGCATCGGCGACCGGCACGCCGGCAGCGGCCGCGTCGACGTCCATGTGCTCGAAGCCCTTCTTGATGGCGTCCTGGTGCGAGCCGCTGAACGCGGTGTAGACCAGGTCACCGCCGTAGGGGTGACGCTCGGGGACGGGCAGCTCGTTGCAGTACTCGACCGTGCGGCGGATCTCGTCGATGTCGTGGAAGTCGATCTGCGGGTCGATGCCCTGGCTGAACATGTTCAGGCCCAGCGTCACCAGGCACACGTTGCCGGTGCGCTCGCCGTTGCCGAACAGGCACCCCTCGATGCGGTCGGCGCCGGCCATGTAGCCGAGCTCGGCCGCCGCGACGCCCGTGCCGCGGTCGTTGTGCGGGTGCAGCGACAAGACGATGCTGTCGCGACGCGGCAGGTGGCGGTGCATCCACTCGATCGAGTCGGCGTAGATGTTGGGGACCGCCATCTCGACGGTCGCCGGCAGGTTGATGATCAGCGGCCAGTCGGGCGTCGGGTCGATGACGTCGATGACCGCCGAGCAGACCTCCAGGGCGTAGTCGAGCTCGGTGCCCGTGTACGACTCCGGCGAGTACTCGTAGAAGATCTTCGTGTCGGGCGTGTGGATCTCGGCGTACTTCATGCACAGCCGGGCACCCTGGGTCGCGATGTCGGTGATGCCGTCCTTGTCGAGGCCGAACACCACACGGCGCTGCAGCGTCGACGTCGAGTTGTAGAAGTGGACGATGGCCTGCTTGGCGCCGACCAGCGACTCGAAGGTCCGGTCGATCAGCGGCTCGCGGCACTGCGTCAGCACCTGGATCACGACGTCGTCGGGGATGTGGCCGCCCTCGATGAGCTGGCGGACGAAGTCGAAGTCGGTCTGGCTGGCGCTCGGGAAGCCGACCTCGATCTCCTTGTAGCCCATGCGCACGAGCAGCTGGAACATCGCCAGCTTGCGCGGTGCGGTCATGGGGTCGATCAGGGCCTGGTTGCCGTCGCGCAGGTCGACCGCGCACCAGCGCGGCGCCTCGGTGATCGTCGTGGCGGGCCACGAGCGGTCGGGCAGGTCGACCGGGACGTACGGCTGGTACCGCTGGAACGGCATGCCGCTGGGACGCTGGGGGCTGTTGACGTAGCTGGTCATCGGAATTCCTCGGGGTGTCTGTCTGGGGTGCTCGTCGGGCTGGGATGCGGCCGGGACGTGACAAACTCCGCGCCGAGGGGTCCGACCTAGAGGACCTCGACGCGGCAGAGAAGGAGCGAGCGGATCTGCAGCACGCACCTAGGCTAGCAGCATGCCTTCCCAGTCCAGCACCGACGATGCGAGCACCGATCTGTCCACCGCCGGCTCGTACGTGACGGCGGGCGCCGAGTTCGACCGCGACATGACCTACATCCCCGATCGCATCACCCGCGACGGGACGGACCCGTCCGGCCGGCCGGCGTGGCCCGTCGAGGCCGGCCGCTACCGGCTGGTCGTCGCGCGGGCGTGCCCGTGGGCCAACCGGGCCATCATCGTGCGGCGGCTGCTCGGGCTCGAGGATGCCATCTCGATCGGCTACTGCGGTCCCACGCACGACAAGCGCAGCTGGACGTTCGACCTCGACCCCGGCGGCGTCGACCCGGTGCTCGGCATCGAGCGCATCCAGGACGCCTACCTCAAGCGCTACCCCGACTACCCGCGCGGCATCACGGTGCCCGCGATCGTCGACGTCCCGTCCGGCGAGGTCGTCACCAACGACTTCCCGTGGATCACCCACGACTTCGCCACGGAGTGGACCGACTTCCACCGCGAGGGCGCTCCCGACCTGTGGCCCGCCGACGTCCGCGACGAGATGGAGTCGGTCATGCAGCGGATCTTCACCGAGGTCAACAACGGGGTCTACCGCTGCGGCTTCGCGGGATCGCAGGAGGCGTACGCGTCGGCGTACGACCGGCTGTGGACGGCGCTGGACTGGCTGGAGGAACGGCTCGCCGACCGCCGGTTCCTGATGGGCGAGACGATCACGGAGGCCGACGTCCGCCTGTTCACGACGCTCGCGCGCTTCGACGCCGTCTACCACTCCCACTTCAAGGCCAGCCGCCACAAGCTGACCGAGATGCCGGTGCTGTGGGCGTACGCCCGTGACCTGTTCCAGACGCCGGGCTTCGGCGAGACCATTGACTTCGAGCAGATCAAGCAGCACTACTACGTCGTGCAGACCGACATCAACCCGACGCAGATCGTGCCGGTCGGGCCCGATCCCGCGGGGTGGCTGACGCCGCACGGTCGCGAGTCACTGGGTGGTCGGCCCTTCGGCGACGGCACCCCTCCCTCACCCGAGCGGTGAGCCGGCCCGCCGCATGATCTCGGCGATGACCTCGGTCTTGGCGTCGGCGTAGTCGTTCGTGTCGTCCCACTGGCGGCGAGCCAGGTCACGCTTGACGTCCTCGTAGCGTTGCCGGTCGTCGGGGTGCGCGCGCAGCCAGTCGCGGAAGACCAGGTGCCGTGACTCCCAGTCGCTGCCCGGCGCACAGACGTGCAGGTGGACGTCGAGCTGCGGGGTGCGGAGCATGCGGTGCCCCGGCTCGCGGACACGCAGGACGTAGCCGGCCCGCACCAGGTCCGGCACGTAGGCGTCCTCGTCGGCGGGATCGGCGACGGTCAGGTCGATGTCGATGATGGGCTTCGCCGCCAGGCCGGGCACGCTCGTCGAGCCGATGTGGTCGATGCGCAGGACCCGCTCCCCGAGGGCCCCGACGACGCGCCGCCGCTCCAGCTCGTACCGGTCGGCCCAGGCGGGATCGTGGTCGGCGAGGACGATCGCGCGCCGCTCACGTCCACCGATCAGCACCGCGTCGAGGTCGTCCCGGCTCATGTCGCCAGTGTGCCGGGTTCCGCGAGGCGCACGACGGGCGCCCGTCCGGTCAGCGACTGCGGCAGCACCGTGGCGACCGCCCGGCGTCGTCGCGAGGCACCGTCACGCAGCGACGAGACGACGGCTGCCAGGTCGGCGACCCCGTCGCCGTCCGGCTGGGCGCCCCGCGAGAAGCGCACCTGCTCGACGCGTCGCAGCAGCGTCTCGAGGGCTGCCGAGTCGACGCCGGGCTGCTGCGTCAGCCGCCCGGCGAAGCCCCGTGGCGTGTCGGCTGCCGAGGCCGGGATCCGCAGGTCGCGCGCGACGTCCTCGAGCTCACGCCACAACGGCTCGACGTCGACCCGCCCCCGGCCCAGCCGCCAGCGACGTCGCAGCGACCGCACGAGCCACGGGACGGCTCCCACGACCAGCAGCACGGCCAGCGTCACGAGGGCGCTGCGCGGAGCCGTGGACGTCTCCTCCGAGGCCCCGACCGGACCGCTGTCGACCCGGTCGGCGCCCCGCTGCGGGGCTGCCTCCTGCCCCTCCGGGGTGTCGGTCGCCTCCGGGTCCGGCGTGTCACGGACCGGCTCCTGGAAGCGCGTCGCCGACCCGACACTCGTGGTGGGGTCGAACCGGACCCAGCCCACCCCCTGGAAGTAGATCTCGGTCCACGCGTGCAGGTCGTCGGAGGTGTTCTCGTACTGCGTCTCGCCGTCGGAGATCGTCGTCGCCGTCCCCGGCGCGTAGCCCACCGCGATGCGTGACGGGATGCCCAGCGTCCGCGCCATGACCGCCATCGCGGACGAGAAGTGCACGCAGTAGCCGGCCTTCTCCTCGAGGAAGCGCGCGATGACGTCGACGCCGTTGCCGTCGTAGTCCTGCGCGACCGGCGCGGTCTCGGAGTAGCGGAAGTCGCCGTCGCGGAAGAACCGCTGCAGCGCCAGGACGCGGTCGTAGTCGGTGTCGGCGTCCGCCGTGACCTCCTCGGCCGTCTCGGCGATCACCGCGGGCATGTCGTCCGGCAGCTCGAGGTACGTCCGCAGCGACGGCCCGATCGTGGTGCGCAGGTCGCGCATCTGCTCGGCCGTCGGCTGGATGTCGAGGCTGGGGACGGTGTACGTCTGGCCCCGGGAGTCACCGTCGCGCGACACCAGCGTCATGCCGGCCCGCCGGAAGCCCCACGATCCCTCCAACCCCGTGACGGTGCCGAGCGACGGGTACGGGACCGGCAGCATCGAGCTGCGCAGCGCCTTGATGTCGATCGTCGTCGTGCCCTCCTCCACCGCGATGTCGCGGTTGACGGCGATGTCGCCCTCCATGAGGTCGCCGCGCACGGTCTGGGTGGGTCGCCACGTCCGGCCGCTGAAGTCGCGCAGCGTCGCGACCTTGAGGTACTGCGCCTCGCCGAAGGACGTCGTGTAGGTCAGCGAGACGACCGTGCTGTTGCGCCGCAGGTTCTGCCCGAGCTCGAGCATGGGGTTGATGCCGCGGCCGAACACCGTCGGCGGCGGCTTGCCCCACGACGTCGCGACCGCGCTGACGTCGGGGGTCACGAGCGGGAAGACGACGGCGGCCGCGAGCGCGGCACCACCCAGGACGGTCGCCGGTCCGGCGCCCCGCCGGGTCAGCCCCGTCGTGGCCGTGCGCGACCTCAGCAGCACCAGCCACAGGGCCGCGACGGCGACGAACAGCCACACCGGCGGCGTCTCGCCCGAGATGAGCGCGGGGGTCACGAACACCGCCATCAGCAGCACGCCGATCAGCGGGGCCGCGCGACGCCGCTGCAGCAGGACGTCGGCGACGATCACGATCAGGCCGAACGAGCTCGCGACGACCAGGACGATGGGCTTGGCGGCGCCGACCGGGGCCTGCTCCTCGACGATGATCTCGCGGGCGGCCGCCACGAGGTCGGACAGTGCCGTGACGGTCTGGGGCGTCGGGACGATCGACAGGAGCGTCTCGGGCACGAAGATCCACGCGAGCGCGAGCAGCTCGACCAGGACCGCCACCGGGGCGACGAACCGGAACCCGACGCCGCGCAGCACGGCGCACGTGAGACCCGTCAGCACCGCGACCAGCATCGTGGTGATCCACCAGTCGCGACCCTCGACGATCGTCCCGAAGCCCGACAGCAGCAGCACCAGGGCGATCGCGATGACGCCGTGGTCGAACCACGTCTCGCGGGTGCTGCGCACGGGCACCCGCGCCTCGGGATCAGCGCGCAGCACGGGCGGGCTCTCCGTCGAAGTGGGTCCACGTCTCGGCCAGGTCGTCTCCCGGCGTGTACGACACGACGTTCCACCGGGCGGCGTCGAGCGCGTCGAGCGCCTGCGGCGACGACCCGTGCGCCACCAGGGCCAGGATCGTGCGCGACGTCGCGAGCGCCGCGACCCACTGCTGCGCGCGCTCGGCCGTCAGACGACCCAGCACGACGAACGCGGCACCCTCCGCCTCATGACGTCCCGGACGGTCGACCGGCTCCGGCTCGACGACGGCGAGGTCCACGAGCGCGTCCTCGAGGGTGTCCTGGCCGTCCGCCACGACCCGGTCGACCGCGGTGCCGTTGGACTGCAGCGCCACGACGTACCCGGCACGGACCAGGTGTGTCGTGATCGACGCCGCCGCCACGACCGCCCACTCGAACGCGGGTGAGTACTCCCAGACGTCCTTGCGGTCGCGGGCCGTGCCCTGGGTCGACGGATCGGCGTCGAGGATCACGACCGCGCGCGGCGTGACCTGCTGCTCCTCCTGGCGGACCATGAGCTCCGCGCGGTGCGCCGTGGCCTTCCAGTGGATGCGCTTGAGCGCGTCGCCGGGCAGATAGGTGCGCGCGATGATGTCGTCGTCGCCGACTCCGACGTTCTGCGGCGCGGGCCGCGTCGCGCCGTCGTCGCTGGTGCCCCGCGGCGAGATGGGCTGCAGATCGACCCGGCGGGCCAGCACCGTCAGCGGCTCGACGGCACCGAACGAGTGCCGCCGGTAGACCAGCCCGAAGGGGTCGTGGACCTCGACGCGCAGCGGTCCGATGCCGTGGCGGCCGCGCCGCAGGCCCTGGAGCCCGTACGAGAAGCTGGCCCGGGCGTCGGGGCCGCGGCTGCCTCCGAGCGCCGGGAGCGTGCCCGTCGAGTCGCCGGTGATGCCGTGCGGCAGCTGGTCGTCCCAGCGGGCCTCGAGGCACGGCAGCACCGAGAGGTTGGTGACGCGGACCGTGGCGCGCGCCAACGTCCCCGGCGCGACGACCTGCGGGGAGAACGACCGCTCGATGCGCACGCGGGAGTGACCCAGCAGCACGAACGCGGCCGACAGCACGAGCAGCCCGAGCAGCAGGCCCGTCACGTAGAGCATGGCCGGCAGCGACAGCACCGGCGCCGCGATGAACGACACGACCGCTCCCACCAGGAACCCGATGCCACGGCGGGTGACCACCACGGAGCTCGCCGCGCGGCGCAGCCGTCCTCCGCGACCGGCCACGTCAGCCCCGCTGGACGGCACCGGCGGGGACCGGCGTCTCGGCGACGATGCGCGCCACGACGTCCTCGACCGACGACACCCCGCGCATCGCGATCAGCCGGTGGGGCAGCACGACCGGCACGAGCGCGTCGATGTCGTCGGGGAGCACGAAGTCGCGGCCCTGGACGGCGGCGCGCGCCTTGGCCGCCCGGATCAGCTGCAGCGTGGCGCGGGGACTCGCGCCGAGCCGCAGGTCGGGATCGGTCCGCGTGGCCTGCACGATGTCGACGACGTACCGCTCGACCGACGATGCGACGTGGATCGCCCGGGCCATCGCGATCATCGTGGTGATGTCGTCGACCGACGCGACCGGCGACAGGTCGTCGAACGGGTTGTCGGCGTCTCGTCCCTGCACCATGGCCAGCTCCGCCGCCGGATCGGGGTAGCCCATCGAGATGCGGGCCATGAAGCGGTCGCGCTGGGCCTCGGGGAGGGCGTAGGTGCCCTCCATCTCGAACGGGTTCTGGGTCGCGACGACCGAGAACGGGCTCGCGAGCCGGTAGGTCGTGCCGTCGACCGTGACCTGCCGCTCCTCCATCGCCTCGAGCAGCGCCGACTGGGTCTTCGGCGATGCTCGGTTGATCTCGTCGCCGATCACGATGTTGGCGAACACCGCACCGGGCTTGAACTCGAACTCGCGATCGACCTGGTTGTAGACCGAGACCCCCGTGATGTCGGACGGCAGCAGGTCGGGGGTGAACTGGATGCGGCGGACCGAGCAGCTCACCGAGCGTCCGAGCGCCTTGGCCAGGACCGTCTTGCCGACACCGGGAACGTCCTCGATGAGCAGGTGGCCCTCGGCCAGGAAGACGACGAGTGCGGCCTCGGCGGCCTCGGGCTTGCCGTCGATGACCTTCTCGATGTTGCCGAGAATGGCCCGCGCGACTGTCTCGAACTCCATATGCGATGTTAGGCACATTGTCGCAAACCTGCACCGGTGAATCGATGAATGTTCATCGATCACGCGTGGCCGGTTCGGGCTACCGTGACCCGGTGACCCGCCTGCTGATCGTCCACCACTCCCCGACCCCGGCGACCGAGGGTCTCACCGAGGCGGTCGTCGACGGGGCGCGCGACGACGCGATCGAGGGCGTGGACGTCGTCGTGCGGTCCGCCCTGGACGTGACGCTCGCCGACGTGACCGACGCCGACGGCTTCCTGCTCGGCACGTCCGCCAACTTCGGCTACATGAGCGGGGCTCTCAAGCACGTCTTCGACCGGTTCTTCCTCGAGCTCGGCGGTGCGCTGTCCGACGACGGCTCGGCGGGCGCCTCCGCGGACGGCCGCAAGCCGTACGGTCTCTGGGTGCACGGCCGCCACGACACCACCGGGGCCGTCCGATCCGTGCAGTCGATCGCCGGCGCGCTGCCGTGGGCGCAGTCCGCCCCGGTCCTCGAGGTCGTGGGCGACGTGACGGACGAGCACCGTGGTGCGGCGCGTGAGCTCGGCGGGACGCTTGCCGCGCTGCTGATGGACTGAGCACCTCTGGGAGACTGGCGCCATGTCTGCCGCGCAACCGAGCCGCTCCTCCCGACGCCGCACGATCACGGCGGTCGTCCTCGTCGCGATCCTCGCGGCCGTGCTCGTCGCCGTCGTCGTGGTGCGCAGCGGCGGCGAGAAGGTCATCAACGCCGACGGTGACGTCCTGGTCCTGGTCGGCAGGGAGGACGCCACCGACTCCACGGGGCTCGCGAGAGGCGTCCTGGCCGACGTCAACGGGTGCCTGGGATTCGTCCGGGAGGGCGAGCCGTCGAGCAGGGGCACGGTCCTCGTCTGGGGCCACGGCACGACGATCGAGACCCCCGACCCGCTGCGCGTGCGGGCGGGCGGCACCGTCTACGGGATCGGCGACACCATCGCGTTCGGCGGGGGCAGCGGCGTCATCGACGAGTCCAGCTACTTCTTCGACCTGGTGCCGAGGTCGTGCAGCGACTCCCCCGTGTTCGTCATGGGCTGAGCCGCCTGGCCACAGTTGGCGCGACACGCGACACTGGAGCCATGTCCGCACCTGACTTCCTGCCGACGCTGTCCGCCGGCTCCCACGACGCCGACAACGGCGAGGCGTGCGTCATGGAGTACGTCTCGCTGCTCGCCGGCGAGGAGTGGAGCGATCGTCCCGACTGCACCCACCCGCTGCTCGCGCACGAGGCCCGCACGACCAACGACCTGCTGCGTGACAGCGACCGCTCGCGCCTCGTGCCGCTGATCGGACGCCTGTTCGGCACGACCGACGACTCCCCCGAGCTGCGCGCCCGGCTCCGCATCACGCAGGCGCGCCAGGTCATCGCGCTGCTCGATCCGACGGCGAGGCCCCGCGCGCTGGCCGCCGTCGAGCACGCGGAGTCCTGGCTCGGTCGCGAGGGCGGCGACGACGACGTCCGTGAGGCGTTCGCCCTCGCGATGGCCTTCCCCGTGGCGCACGGCGACCTGGACGTCGACCACGTCGAGTTCCACGCGGGCATGTCGCGGATGTTCCCGTTCGCCCTGTCACCCGATCTCGAGGCAGCCGAGGCGTACGCCCTCGCGGCGCTCGTGGCGGCGCACCGCATCGCGGCCGGCGAGTGCCGCGCCGACTGCGGCAGCGGCCCGGCCCGCGCCCGCCGGATGGTCAAGGACCTCGGCACGCTGATCGACACGTACGACGAGGTCACCGGTCGCGTGGCCCACGAGGTCACCTCCGACGAGGTCCGCCAGCTCGCTGACAGCCTGGGCTGAGCCTGCCGGTCACCGCTTGCGGTGGGACCACGCGAGCAGCCGCTCGACCGGCCAGGTCGTGACGATGCGCTCCGCCGGGACACCTGCCGCGTCGGCGCGCTCCGCGCCGTGGTCGAGGAAGTCGAGCTGGCCGGGCGCGTGGGCGTCGGTGTCGATCGCGAACAGGCAGCCCGCGTCGAGCGCCAGCGCGATGAGCTCGTCCGGCGGGTCCTGTCGCTCGGGTCGCGAGTTGATCTCGACGGCGACGTCGAACTCCGCGCACGCGGCGAACACGGCCTTGGCGTTGAACTCCGAGGGCGGACGCGTGCCGCGTCCGCCCTGCACGAGCCGGCCGGTGCAGTGACCCAGGACGTTGGTGTGGGGGTCGGCGACCGCCGTCATCATGCGCCGGGTCATGTCGCGGCTGTCCATCCGGAGCTTGGAGTGGACGCTCGCCACGACCACGTCGAGCCGGTCGAGCATCGCGTCGGTCTGGTCGAGGCCCCCGTCGTCGAGGATGTCGACCTCGATGCCGCTGAGCAGCCGGAAGTCGTCGTGCTCGGCGTCGACCCGGGCCACGACGTCGAGCTGCTCGGCGAGCCGGTCGGCGGTCAGGCCGTTGGCGACGGTCAGGCGGGGCGAGTGATCCGTCAGCACCTGGTACGAGCGCCCCCGCCAGCGGGCCGCCCGTGCCATCTCGGCGATCGTCGAGCCGCCGTCCGACCAGTCCGAGTGGCTGTGCAGATCGCCGAGCAGCTGGGCGCGCAGCCCCGCACCTCCCTCCGCCAGGGGAACGGCACCGTCGGCCCGCAGCTCGGCGAGGTAGTCGGGGACCTGACCGCCGACGGCCTGCTGCACCACGCCGAACGTCCGGTCGCCGATCCCCTTGATGCGCTTGAGCCGCCCGTCGCCGGCCTGGGTCGCGATCTGGTCGGGCGTCAGGTGCCCGATCGCCGCGGCTGCCTTGCGGAACGCCTCGACGCGATAGGTCTTGGCCTGCGAGCGCTCCAGCCAGAAGGCGATCTCGGTCAGTGCGTCGACGGGGTCCACGTCGTCGAGCCTATGGCTGCGTCACCGCCCGTGCACGGGACGCCTGAGCGCTGGCGGAGTCCGTGCTGTGGCGTCGCCCAGCGCGAGGCAGCTGGCCCGGAGCAGCTGCCGCCGTCGGCGAGGAGCTCGATCCCACCCGGCGACCGCCACTGACCGGCTTCGACGTCCGCTGAGGGGCGGTGCCCCAGACACCTATCGACCGACGATCTCGCCCTCGCCGGTGCCCCACACACCGATCAGGCTCCGGACAGGTGTCTCAGGCACCGCTGGTCCGGACCGGCTCAGAAGCCGAGCTTGCGGAGCTGCTTGGGGTCGCGCTGCCAGTCCTTGGCGACCTTGACGTGCAGGTCGAGGAACACCGGCGTGCCGAGGATCCGCTCGATCTGCGCGCGGGAGTCGCTGCCGATCTGGCGTAGCCGAACGCCCTGCTTGCCGATGATGATGCCCTTCTGGCTGTCGCGCTCGACGTAGACGTTGACGCGCACGTCGACCAGCGGCTTGTCGGCCGGGCGGTCGGCTCGCGGGACCATCTCGTCGACGACGACCGCGATGGAGTGCGGCAGCTCGTCGCGGACGCCCTCGAGGGCAGCCTCGCGGATGATCTCCGCGATCAAGGTCTCCTCGGGCTCGTCGGTGAGCTGGCCCTCGGGGTAGAGCGCCGGACCGTCCGGGAGCGTGCCGATCAGCAGGTCGGCGAGCAGGTCGACCTGGTCGTCGGCCACCGCCGAGACCGGGATGATCTCCTGCCACTGCAGCCCGGCGTCGGCCCCGGCCTGCTGGATCGCGAGCAGGTGGTCGCGCAGCCGGTCGGGCTTGACCAGGTCGGTCTTCGTCGCGATCGCGAAGATCGGCTTCTTGCGGATCTGGGCCAGCTCCTTGATCAGGAACTTGTCGCCCTCGCCGACGCTCTCGTTGGCCGGGAGGCACATCCCGATCGTGTCGACCTCGGACCACGTCGACCGGACCAGCGCGTTGAGCCGCTCGCCGAGCAGCGTGTGCGGCTTGTGCAGGCCGGGGGTGTCGATCAGGATCAGCTGCGCGTCGTCGCGGTTGACCAGCCCGCGGATCGCGTGACGCGTCGTCTGCGGCTTCGAGGACGTGATGGCGATCTTGCCGCCCACCAGCGCGTTGGTCAGCGTCGACTTGCCCGCATTGGGACGACCGACGAAGCAGGCGAAGCCCGACCGGTGCTCGCTCACGCGGCCGTCGCTCATGTCGTCCGCACCCGGACGACGGTGCCCTGCGGATCGGCGAGGTACACGCTGATCCCGTGGCCGGACACGTCACGCACCGCGGTGCCGTTGACGATCGGCTCGGGCACCATCTCACCCACCAGGGCCGCCGCCTCGATGCCGGTCGCACCCGACGACACGGCCATCGCGACCGCCAGGTCGAGGGCGTCGACCCGGATCGACGGCAGCTTGACCGTCGACGCGACGTACGTGCGTCCGTCCTGGTCGCGCACCGCGGCGCCGTGCTCGGCCTTGGTGCGGGCCCGCGAGCTGCGGGCGAGCGTCACCAGCTTGGCGTCCTCAGGACTGAGATCCATGGACGGAACCTTTCACTTCGTCGGACGGCGTGGTGGAACGGCTGACGACCACGCGGCCGATGCGGTTGCGGCGTCCGGACGGACCCTCGGCCTCGAAACGTAGTCCCTCGACCTCGACGACGCTCCCCCGGATCGGCACCTTGCCCAGGTGCTTGGCCATCAGGCCGCCGACCGAGTCGACGTCCTCGTCCTCGATGGGGATGTCGAACAGGTCCTCGAGATCGTCCACCTCGAACCGGGAGCTGACCCGCCACGAGCCGTCGGCGAGCTGCTCGCTGGCCTCGGGCTCGGTGTCGTACTCGTCGGTGATCTCGCCGACGATCTCCTCGAGGATGTCCTCGATCGTGATCATGCCGGACGTCCCGCCGAACTCGTCGACGACGATCGCGACGTGCGTGCGCTGCGCCTGCATCTCCTTGAGGAGGTCGTCGGCCGGCTTCGTGTCGGGCACGAACAGGCAGGGCCGGGCGATCGACTCGATGCGCTCGGTCGTCTCGGCGGTGTGGTTGTCGAAGACCCGCTTGGTGATGTCCTTGAGGTACGCCATGCCGATGACGTCGTCGAGGTTCTCGCCGACGACCGGCATGCGCGAGTATCCGCTGCGCAGCGCCAGCGACATCGCCTGCCGCAGGGTCTTGTGCTGCTCGACGAACACCAGGTCGGTGCGCGGCACCATGACCTCGCGCACGATCGTGTCGCCGAGCTCGAAGACCGACTGCAGCATCCGGCCCTCGTCGGACTCGATGATCGACGTCGCGGCGGCCAGGTCGACGAGCTCGCGGACCTCGACCTCCGACGCGAACGGGCCCTCGCGGAATCCTTGCCCGGGGGTGACGGCGTTGCCCAGCAGGATCAGCATCTGCGGCAGCGGCCCGAGCAGACGGGTGAGCCCGACGACCGGCAGCGTCGAGGCCAGGGCGATCGACTCGGCGTGCTGACGTCCGAGCGTCCGTGGCCCGACGCCGATCAGCACGAAGCTGACGACGACCATGATCGCGACGGCCACCCCGAACCGTGGCCAGAGCCCGTCGAGCTGGTCGGCCACGACCAGCGCGACCAGCACGATGCTGGCGGTCTCGGCGAGCACGCGCACCAGCAGCACGGAGTTGAGGTACGGCGCGGGGTCCTCGAGGATCCGGACCAGCCGTCCCGCCCCACCGCGTCCCTCGTCGTCGAGCTCCTCGGCACGGGCCTTCGAGAACGCCGAGATCGCGGCGTCGACGCTCGCCAGCATGCCCGCGATGACCGCCAGGACGACGGACAGGACGATCGGCAACCAGTTCACGCGGGGATCCTCACGCGTCCTCGGGATCGACGCCGGCGGCGGCCTGCTGCCACTCCAGCAGCAGCCGGCCCTGGATGCCGAACATCTCCCGGTGCTCCTCGGGCTCGGCGTGGTCGTAGCCGAGGAGGTGCAGGATGCCGTGGACCGTCAGGAGGTCGACCTCGTCCTGCGTCGTGTGGCCCGCCGCCGGAGCCTGCTGCTCGGCGACCTGCGGGCACAGCGCGATGTCGCCGAGGTAGCCCTCGTCGGCGAGCTCGTCGTCCTTGCCGGGCGTCAGCTCGTCCATCGGGAACGACAGCACGTCGGTCGGCCCCTTCTTGCCCATCCACTGCTCGTTCAGCACCGCGATGGTGTCGGGATCGACCAGACGCACCGTCAGCTCGGTCGCGGGGTGCAGCCGCATGCGGCGCATCGCGAAGCGGCACAGCCGCGTCAGGCCGACGACGTCGACGTCGGCCCCGGACTCATTGAGAACGTCGACGTTCATGGGAGTCAGCACCCGCCTCGCGCGCCCGCACACCGAGCTCCTCGAACTCGCCGTAGGCGGCGACGATGCGCCCGACGAGCTTGTGCCGGACGACGTCGGCGGCCTGCAGCTGCGCGAAGTGGATGTCCTGGACGTCCTCGAGGATGCCCTGGACGACCCGCAGGCCGCTCTTGTTGCCCGACGGGAGGTCGACCTGCGTGACGTCGCCCGTGACGACCATCTTGGAGCCGAACCCCAGGCGCGTCAGGAACATCTTCATCTGCTCGGGCGTCGTGTTCTGCGCCTCGTCGAGGATGATGAACGCGTCGTTCAGGGTGCGGCCGCGCATGTAGGCCAGCGGCGCGACCTCGATGACGCCGGACGTCAGCAGCTTGGGGATCGTCTCGGGGTCGATCATGTCGTGCAGGGCGTCGTACAGGGGGCGCAGGTACGGGTCGATCTTCTCGCTCAGCGATCCCGGCAGGAAGCCCAGGTGCTCGCCGGCCTCGACGGCCGGGCGGGTCAAGATGATGCGGTTGACCTCCTTGGCCTGCAGCGCCTGGACGGCCTTGGCCATCGCGAGGTACGTCTTGCCGGTGCCCGCCGGTCCGATGCCGAAGACGATCGTGTGCTTGTCGATCGCGTCGACGTAGCGCTTCTGGTTGACCGTCTTGGGCCGGATCGTGCGACCGCGGTTCGACAAGATGTTGAGGCTCAGCACCTCGGCCGGCTTCTCGCGCGTCTCGGTGCGCAGCATCGACACGCTGCGCTCGACGGTCTCGCGGGTGAGGTTCTGACCCGTGCGCAGGATCGTCACCAGCTCGTCCAGCAGCCGCTCGACGAGAGCCGCCTCGGCAGGCGGACCCGTCACGGTGATGGTGTTGCCGCGCGCGTGGACCCGCGCCTCGAAGGAGTCCTCGATGACGCGCAGGAACTCATCAGCGGGGCCGAGCAGGGCGACGGCCGGCACGCTGGAGGGGATCGTGAAGGTGTGGGTGGGTTGGATGTCGTCAGTCATGTGGTCACAATCGTACGCAACGCCCGCGACGCGGTGCGAATCCTCAACCCGGAGGCCAGGTCAGGTCACGCCCCGCGAGCACGTGACCGTGGGCGTGGAAGACGGTCTGGCCGGCGTCCGCACCCGTGTTGAACACCAACCGGTAGGAGTCGTGGCCCGCCGCGACCGCGATGCGCCGCGTCTCGACCAGCAGCGCCGCAGCGGCCTCCGGCGAGTCGATCGCCAGGCTCGCGGCATCGGCGCTGTGGATGCGCGGCACGACCAGGACGTGGGTGGGCGCCTGCGGACTGATGTCGCGGAACGCGACCGTGTGCTCCGTGGTCGACACGATCTCCGCCGGGATCTCGCCGGCGACGATCTTGCAGAACAGGCAGTCCACGACCGCGCCCAGCCCGCTCACTTGCATCCCCCGTAGATTCCAGCTCGCAAGCTCACTTGAAAGCATCCTTGATCTTGCCGAACACGCCCTTGTGGTTGGTGCCCATCAGGGCCTCGGGGCGCTCCTCCTCGCGCAGCCGGGCGAGCTGCTCGAGCAGGGTGCGCTGCTCGTCGTCGATGCGCGACGGCGTCTCGACGACGACCTGCACGTTGAGGTCGCCACGGCCGGACCCGCGCAGGCGCGGCACCCCGTAGCCCTTGATCGTGATGGTGTCGCCGGACTGCGTGCCGGGTGCGACGTCGAGCTCGACGGTGTGGTCGGCCTCGTCGGAGTCGGGCACGTCGGCCTCGAGCGTCGGCAGGTCGAGGTGCGTGCCGAGCGCCGCGGCCGTCATGGGCAGGGTGACCTGGCAGAAGAGCTGGTCACCCTTGCGCTGGAACGTCGGATGACGGGCCACGTTGATCTCGAGGTACAGGTCGCCGGCCGGGCCACCGCCGGGACCGACCTCGCCCTCGCCGCCGAGCTGGATGCGGGTGCCCTGGTCGACGCCCGCGGGGATCGTGACGGAGATCGAGCGACGCGAGCGGACGCGGCCCTCGCCGGCGCACTCGGGGCACGGATCGGGGATGACCGAGCCGAAGCCGTGGCACGTCGGGCACGGGCGCGACGTGCGGATGTCGCCGAGCAGCGAGCGCTGCACGTGCTGGACGTCACCGTGGCCGTGGCACGTCCGGCAGGTCTCGGGCTGCGAGCCGTTGGCGGCGCCGCTCCCCTCGCACGTCGTGCAGGTGACCGCGGTGTCGACCTTGATCTCGTGCGTGACGCCGAACGCCGCCTCGGCGAGATCGACGTTGAGCCGCAGCAGGGCGTCCTGGCCCCGCTGCTGACGCGGACGCGGGCCGCGCTGACCGTTCTGGCCGAAGAACGCGTCCATGATGTCGTCGAAGTTGAAGCCCTGCGCGCCGCCGCCGAAGCCTCCGCCGCCGCTGCTCATGGGGTCGCCGCCGCGGTCGTACGTCGACCGCTTCTTGGGGTCCGACAGCACCTCGTAGGCGAGCGTCACCTCCTTGAACCGGTCGGATGCGTCCGGCGCGTCGTTGACGTCGGGATGCAGCTGGCGCGCGAGCTTGCGGTAGGCCTTCTTGACCTCCTCGGCGGTCGCGTCGCGCCCGACGCCCAGCGTTGCGTAGTAGTCCTGTGCCATGTGTGGTTGCCCCTAGGTTCCGGTGGTGCTCAGTTGTCGGCCAGCGTGCGGCCGACGTAGCGGGCGACGGCGCCGACAGCGGCCATCGTCGCGGGATAGTCCATGCGGGTGGGTCCGACCGTGCCGAGCGTCGCGAGCGCCAGGTCGTCGGCACCGTAGGCCGACGAGACGACGGCCGTGCTGGCCAGTCCCTCGTGGCCGGTCTCGCTGCCGATGCGCACCGACAGGCCGTTGGTGGCCTCGCCCAGCAGCTTCAGGAGGACGACCTGCTCCTCCATGGCCTCGAGCACCGGCTTGATCGCGGTGTCGAAGTCACTGCCGAAGCGGGCGAGGTTGGCGGTCCCGCCCACCGCGATGCGCTCGTCGGAGCGCTCGTTGGTGAACGTCTGGGTCAGCGTCGTCACGATCGAGGTGACGACCGGACGGTCGTTGATCGCGAACGTCTCGATCATGTCGGCCAGGCTCAGCGACGCCTCCGGCAGGCGCTCGCCCACCGTCGCGCGGGTGATGCGGGTCCGCAGGTCGGAGATCAGGTCGTCGGTCGGGGTCTCGACCAGCTCGATGATGCGCTGCTCGACCCGGCCGCTGCTGGTGATGACGACCAGCAGGACGCGGGAGCCCTCGAGCGCGACGAGCTCGATGTGACGCACGGTCGACCGGGTCAGCGACGGGTACTGGACGATCGCGACCTGGTTGGTCAGCTGCGCCAGCACCTTGACGCTGCGCTGCACGACGTCGTCGACGTCGACGGCTCCGGTCAGGAAGGTCTCGATCGCGCGGCGCTCGGCCGGCGACAGCGCCTTGACGGTCGAGAGCCGGTCGACGAAGAGCCGGTACCCCTTGTCGGTCGGGATGCGACCCGCGCTGGTGTGGGGCTGGGTGATGTAGCCCTCCTCCTCCAGCGCGGCCATGTCGTTGCGGATCGTGGCCGGCGAGACGCCCAGCTGGTGCCGGTCGAGCAGCGAGCGCGAGCCGACGGGCTCCTGCGTCGCGACGTAGTCCTCGACGATCGCGCGCAGGACGTCCAGTCGCCGGTCGTCAGACATCACGTCCCCTTCGTCGTCGTCAGCGAGTCGCTTTGGCACTCTCACCGGTCAAGTGCCAGTCTAACGAGGTGCAGGGAATCAGGGAGACGCCCGACGGCCACGTCGTCGTGGACGGCGGTGAGCGATCGCTCACATACACCCCTCGACGGGTGACGCTCGACGACGGCACGACCGTCGCGCACGAGTCGCAGGGCGGCGAGATGTCGTCGGTCTGGGCGATCGACCTCGGCGGCGACTTCTTCGTCGAGGTGGCGCACCTGGGCGACGGCCCCGTCGGCGGCGAGCTCGTCATGACGGTCACGTACATCGGCATGGACGAGACGCTGCGCTACGTCGCGCTCGGCGACCTGTGGGCCGAGGAGCTGCCCGACACGGTCCCGGCCAGCTGGCCCGTCGCGGTCGACCTCGCGCTCGGACTGCTCGACGGCGAGGTCCGCCTCGTGGGCACGGACGCCACCAAGGCCGACGTCGAGGACCTGCACCAACGACTCCTGGAGGCTCTGCATGGGTGACCGAGGCAGCATCGACAGGTACGGCGACGACGTGCTGGCCGGCGACTGGCGCAAGCCCAAGCGCGGCCGGTCCGAGGAGGTCGTCGTCGAGCGCGGCATGGTCATCGAGGACGCCACGACGGGGTTCTGCGGCGAGGTCATGGTGGTCGAGAAGGACCTCGGCATGATGATCCTCGAGGACCGCCGGCTCGTCCGCCGCTCCTTCCCGCTCGGGCCCGGCTACCTCCTCGAGGGCAAGCCGATCATCGCGCGACCGCCGTCGGCCGCCACCAAGGCCACCGCGACCCGCACCGCGTCGGGCTCCCGCGCCGTCCACGGCGCCAAGGCTCGCGTGGCCCTGCCCAGCCGCATCTACGTCGAGGGCCGCCACGACGCGGAGCTGGTCGAGCGGGTCTGGGGCGACGACCTGCGCATCGAGGGCGTCGCCGTGGAGTACCTCGGCGGCATCGACGACCTCGCGTCCGTCGTCGACGAGTTCGCGCCGTCGGCCGGGCGCCGTCTCGGCGTGCTGGTCGACCACCTGGTCCCGGGCTCGAAGGAGACCCGCATCGCCGAGCAGGTCTCCGGCCGCCCGCACGTGCTCGTCGTCGGGCACCCGTACGTCGACGTCTGGCAGTCGGTCAAGCCGGCCCGGCTGGGCATCGAGAGGTGGCCGGTCATCCCTCGCGGCCAGGACTGGAAGCACGGCATCTGCCGCGAGCTCGGCTGGCCGCACACCGACCAGGCCGACATCGCCCGCGCCTGGAAGCACATCCTCGGCCGGGTCGACTCCTACGCCGATCTCGAGCCCGAGTTCCTCGGCCGGGTCGAGGAGCTCATCGACTTCGTGACCGCACCTAGCTGATCGTCACCGGGGTCGTGCCGAGCAGCGTGTCGGTGCCGGCGGTGCCCGGGGTGTTCAGCGCGTACAGGTACATCGTGGTGGCGCCGCGCGTGCGCAGCGTCTTGAGCCGGATGAAGCGGAAGTACGGCGTCGTGAACTGGAACGTCTCGACCCCCGCGGCCTCCCTCGGGCCGCCGACCGAGACCACGTACTCCCGCTGGCCGGCGGCGACGTCGGGCTCGCCCGCGGTGCCCGACAGCCGGAGACCGCCGTCGCCCGCCGACTGCGCCCACAGCAGCTTGCCGGACGGCGATCCGTCGGACTGCGGGAACTGGATGAACCCGGACGGCCACGCGCCACCGTTCTTCCTCAGCACCCGCCACATGAAGGTCCCGCCCAGGTGGTCCTCGGAGATCACGATCGATCCGTCGGGGCGCACCGCCTCGACGTACGCGACGTGGCCACCCGACGACGCGCCGTGGTGCCTCGCGCGCCAGAACGCGACCGCGCCCACGCGCGGGGTCCTCGTCACCGGGATGCCGGCTCGGCGCGCGGCGGTCCCCCACGAGCCGGCCTCGTTGGCCCCGGCGGGACGCGCCGCCAAGCGTCCGTGCGTCAGCCGGTAGGCGACGTAGTTGGTGCAGTTGTGGCCCGACCGCATGTTCCAGAACGAGCCCCGGTAGACACCGGCGTACCCGCTGTGGGTCCGCCCCTCACCGACGCAGTCGGAGAAGCCCTTGCACAGGGTCGTCGAGCTCGACGCCGCCTGTGCGGGCGTGGCCGACACCACTGCGCCGACCATGATCATGACGACTGCGACGAGTGCTCCCACCACCCGTGGCAGCCGATGCGCGATGCACACCGCTCCCTCACCGTTCTCCCTGGTGCTGCCGGGTCCACTCCCATAGACCCGCTCCCTGCCATCACCCTAAGCACCCAGAGGGTCATCTCGTGGGCGTTCGGCGCAGATCGCGTCAGTCGACGAGCCGGCGGACCACGGCATCGGCGAGCAGCCGCCCGTCCCGGGTCAGCACCAGCCGGTCGTCCTGCACCGTCGCCAGGCCACGACCCACGAGGTCGTCGACCTCGGCGACGGCTGCGACGCCCAGCGTCGTCAGGTCGAGGCCGGATCGCAGCCGGGTCTGCAGCATGACGTGCTCGACCCGTGCGGCAGCGGCGTCGACGTGCTCGCCGTCGTGCCGGGGCGACCGGCCGTCCGCCAGCCGCTGGGCGTACGCCGCGGGATGCTTGACGTTCCACCAGCGCTCGCCGGCGACGTGGGAGTGCGCTCCGGGTCCGATGCCCAGCCAGTCGTCGCTGCTCCAGTACAGGACGTTGTGCCGACAGCGGGCGTCGGCGTCACGCGACCAGTTCGAGAGCTCGTACCAGGCCAGCCCCGCGGCCGACAGGAGCTCGTCGGCGAGGACGTACTTGTCGGCCGTCTCGTCGTCGTCGGGCATCACGACCTCGCCGCGGCGCACCTTGCGGGCGAACGCCGTCCCCTGCTCCACGATCAGGGCGTACGCGCTGACGTGGTCGGGACGCAGAGCGATGGCCTGCTCGACGCTCGTGCGCCAGTCGTCCATGGACTCGCCCGGCGTCCCGTAGATCAGGTCGACGCTGAGCTGCTCGAACCCGGCCTCGCGCGCCCACCGCACCGCCTGGGGCACGCCGGCGGGGTCGTGGGTGCGCTCGAGCGTCGCAAGCACGTGCGGCACCGCCGACTGCACGCCGAACGAGATGCGGTTGAAGCCTCCGGCGTGCAGCGTCGCGAGCGACTCCGGGGTGACCGAGTCGGGATTGGCCTCCGTCGTCACCTCGACGTCGTCCGTCAGTCCGAACACGTCGTCGATCGCGCCGAGAATGCGCACGAGGTCGGCGGACGGCAGCTGCGTCGGGGTGCCGCCGCCGAAGAACACGGTCTCGACCGGTCGGCGCCCCGTCTCCTGACCGGCCCGCACGATCTCGCTGATCGCGGTGTCGGCGTACGAGGCCCGCGTCGCGCCCTCACCGAGCTCGTCGGTCGTGTAGGTGTTGAAGTCGCAGTAGCCGCAGCGCACCGTGCAGAACGGGACGTGCACGTAGACCCCGAACGGACGAGCAGTTCCGACGAGGGTCACCGACTAAGCGTAGAAGCCGTCCAGGATCGCCTTGTGGTTGGCTTCGACGACGGTGCGCTTGACCTTCATGCTGGGCGTGATCTCACCGGACTCGATCGACAGGTCGTGGTCGAGGATCGCGAACTTCTTGATCGACTCCCACCGGTTGATCTTGCTGTTGAGCTCGTCGATCTGGGCCTGCACGAGCGTGCGGATCTGGGGCGAGCGCACGACCTCGGTGTAGCTCTTGCCCTGCATCCCGTTGGCCGCGGCCCACTCGGTGACCGCGTCGGGATCGAGCGTGATGAGCGCCGAGCAGAAGTTGCGCTCGTTGCCGTGCACCAGGATCTGGCTCGTCATGGCGCTGATGCCCTTGAAGATGCCCTCGATGTGCGGCGGGGCCACGTACTTGCCGCCCGAGGTCTTGAACAGCTCCTTCTTGCGGCCCGTGATGTACAAGAAGCCCTCGTCGTCGAGCCGACCCTCGTCGCCGGTGTGCAGCCAGCCCTCGGCGCTCAGCGTCGAGGCGCTCTCGGTGTCGAGGTTGTGGTAGCCCTGCATGACGTGCGGGCCCTTGATCATGACCTCGCCGTCCTCGGCGATCTCGACCTCGCTGCCGGGGAAGGCGCGCCCCACCGAGCCGATGCGGAAGTTGTCGGGACGGTTGACGAACGCGCCGGCCGACGTCTCGGTCAGGCCGTAGCCCTCGAGGATCAGGACGCCCGCGGCGTGGAACCACTCGGCGATGTCGGGAGACAGCGCCGCGGCGCCGGAGATGAAGAATCGCACCCGTCCGCCGAAGCGTGCTCGGACCTTGGAGAACACCAGCTTGTCGGCGATCGCGAACTGCGCCCTCAGGGCCGGGGGGACGGGCTTGCCGGCCCGGACGGTCCGCGAGTGCTCCAGGCCGACCTTCTCGGCCCAGCGGAAGATCTTCAGCTTGACGCCGCCCTCGGCCTCGGTCATGCCGACGATGCGGCCGTAGGCCTTCTCGAAGATGCGCGGCGCGGCGCCCATGAACGTCGGCCGCACGACCGCGAGGTTGTCGACGATGCGCGGCACCCGACCGTCGATCGCCGTGGGGAAGCCGATCGTCAGCTGGGTCGACAGCAGCACCTTGCCGAACGAGTGGGCCATCGGCAGCCACAGGAACTGCAGGTCGTCGATGCTGAGCGTGCGGCCGGCCTCGATGACGGCGCCCTCGTACGTCCAGCTGTCGTTCTGGAGGCGGACGCCCTTGGGCCGCCCTGTCGTGCCCGACGTGTAGATCAGCGTCGCGAGCGACGTCGGGCCGATCGCGGCCACGCGCTCCTCGATGACGGCGGGGTGGTCGGCCAGATAGCCCTCACCGAGCTTCTCCAGGTCGTCGAAGCTGATGACCCAGTCGCCGTCCGAGGTGCCCTCGAAGACGACGACCTTGCTGATCGACGGCAGCTCGGAGTGCTTCTCGCGCAGCTTGGCGACCTGCTCGTCGTCCTCGGCGAACACGATCCGGCTGTCGGAGTCGGCCAGGATGTAGGCGACGTCGTCGGCCATCGTCGTGGGGTACACCGTGGTGGTCGCGGCGCCGGCCGCGTTGACGGCCAGGTCGGCGAGGATCCACTCGATCCGCGTGCCCGACGCGATCGCGACGCGCTCCTCCGGCAGGATCCCGAGCGACACCAGACCGGCCGCGAGGCGGGTGACGCGATCGCCCGTCTCGTCCCACGTCAGCGACTGCCACACCTCGTCGCGGTCGGGGTACCGGTAGGCCTCCCGGGGGCCGGACTCACGCACGCGGGAGTAGAACATCCCGGCGACGGTGTGGGCCCGTCCGTTGACGATCTCGAGCTCTTCAGGCGTGGCGGCAGCAGCTGGCATGTGGGGTCCCTCGACGCGACGTACGGTCAGTATGTGGTGCGGATCACCCTAACCTACTCGCCGGTCACCTGGCCGGGTCGTTGCGCCGTTCACCCAACCGCCGGGCGACGAACGAGTCGATGCGCGTCTCCGCGGCCAGCCGCGGGAGGAGGGCCCGTTCGGTCGTCAGCGCCCGGAACAAGAACTCGACCGTGATCTCGTGGTCCCGCTCCTCGACGAGCTCGATCGTGTCGCCGGCCGAGACCAGGCCCTCCTCCAGCACCCGCAGGTAGGGTCCGGGGCGACGGGCGGCCGTGAACCGCCGGACCCACCGCTCCTCGTCGACGAACCCCTGGAACACCGAGCACGGGATCCGGATGCCGGCGACCTCGAGCAGCGCACCGCCGACCCGCCACCGGTCCCCCGCGTGGACGGTGTTCAGGTCGATGCCGCTGGTCGTCAGGTTCTCGCCGAACTGCCCGGGGACGAACCGGCGTCCCGTCTCGTTCGACCACGCGTCCAGGTCCTCGGCGGCGTAGGCGTAGACCGCCTGGTCGGGGCCGCCGTGGTTGACCAGGTCGCCGATCTCGTCGCCGTCGACGCCGAGCGTGCGCACCAGCACCGGCCGGTCGACCGGACGCTTGTCGATCGCGCTGCGCCGCAACGCGCCCCACGGGACGTCGACCACCGCGCCGACATTGACGGAGACGACGGCAGCCATGCCGCCCATCCTCCCACCAGACGTGTGGCGGACGTCGGACGCGTGGGGCTACTTCTTGTCGGCGTCGCCGGTCGACAGCGCGGCGATGAACGCCTCCTGGGGGACCTCGACGCGGCCGACCATCTTCATCCGCTTCTTGCCCTCCTTCTGCTTCTCGAGCAGCTTGCGCTTGCGGCTGATGTCGCCGCCGTAGCACTTGGCGAGCACGTCCTTGCGGATCGCGCGGATGTTCTCGCGGGCGATGACGCGGGCGCCGATCGCCGCCTGGATCGGCACCTCGAACTGCTGGCGCGGGATGAGCTCCTTGAGCTTGCCGGCCAGCGAGACGCCGTACCCGTAGGCGTTGTCGCGGTGCACGATCGCGCTGAACGCGTCGACGACCTCACCCTGCAGCAGCACGTCGACCTTGACCAGGTCGGACGCCTGCTCGCCGGTCGGCTCGTAGTCGAGCGACGCATAGCCCTTGGTACGGCTCTTGAGCGCGTCGAAGAAGTCGAACATGATCTCGCCCATCGGGAGCGTGTACTTGATCTCGACGCGGTCCTCCGACAGGTAGTCCATGCCGATCAGCTGGCCGCGACGGGCCTGGCACAGCTCCATGATGACGCCGATGTAGTCGGTCGGGCTCAGCACCGTGGCGCGCACGACCGGCTCGTACACCGAGTTGATCTTCTCGCCGGACGGGTACTCGCTCGGGTTCGTGACGACGACCTCCCGGCCGTCCTCCAGCTCCACGCGGTACACGACGTTGGGGGCCGTCGAGATGAGCTCGAGGTTGAACTCGCGCTCGAGCCGCTCGCGGACGATCTCGAGGTGCAGCAGGCCGAGGAAGCCGATGCGGAAGCCGAAGCCCAGCGCTCCGGACGACTCCGGCTCGTAGACCAGCGCCGCGTCGTTGAGCTGCAGCTTCTCGAGGGCGTCGCGCAAGGTGGGGTAGTCGTCGCCGTCGAGCGGGTAGAGGCCCGAGTAGACCATGGGGATCGGGCTCTTGTAGCCGCCGAGCGGCTCGGTGGCGCCGCGGACGTTCGAGGTCACGGTGTCGCCCACACGGGACTGCCGGACCTCCTTCACGCCGGTGATGAGGTAGCCGACCTCGCCGACCCCGAGGTCGGGCGACTTGACCGGCTCGGGCGAGATGACGCCGACCTCGAGCATCTCGTGGACGGCCCCGGTCGACATCATCTTGATCTTGTCGCGGTGCGACAGCTTGCCGTCGACGACGCGGACGTACGTCACCACGCCGCGGTACGTGTCGTAGACCGAGTCGAAGATCAGGGCGCGCGGCGGGGCGTCGGGATCGCCCTTCGGGGGCGGGATCTCGTCGACGATCAGGTTGAGCAGCTCCTCGACACCCTGGCCGGTCTTGGCCGAGACCCGCAGGACGTCGTCGGGGTCGCCGCCGATGATGCCGGCGATCTCCGCGGCGTACTTCTCCGGCTGCGCGCCGGGCAGGTCGATCTTGTTCAGGACCGGGATGATGTCGAGGTCGGCGTCGATCGCGAGGTACAGGTTGGCGAGCGTCTGGGCCTCGATGCCCTGCGCGGCGTCCACGAGCAGCACGGCACCTTCGCAGGCCTCGAGACTGCGGCTCACCTCGTACGTGAAGTCGACGTGCCCGGGGGTGTC
>Ga0247734_1000264_pt1 | contig 47031 bp, 33 predicted proteins | sample UWRJL103311B2_FD_180933 | JGI IMG/M metagenome (GOLD analysis project Ga0247734, IMG submission 180933) | Plant litter microbial communities from Arlington Agricultural Research Station in Wisconsin, United States - UWRJ-L103-311B-2 | ecosystem: Environmental > Terrestrial > Plant litter >...
AATTGAGATAAGTTTTAGGTTAGGTGAAAAAATATCTTTAGCCAATTCTATAAGAACGTTCTTTTGCAAACTTATGCTTGCTTTAATATCTATAACAAGTTTAATGCAATTTTAATCCGAAACGAACTATAGTTAGTAAGTGGTAGGAATCATTGAGTAAACGGTAAAATACTACCTATTTGGTATTAAAATAGAGATTGTTGTGCCCGATAAGCCATTTTGACTAATGGTAATCTGTATAGGATTCGCCTCGATTTGGTTAATAAGGTTCACTCTTTCCTGTGTAAGGCTCATGCCTTTACTGTTATGTTTTTCATTTTTACCTTTCATTGCATTGTCTATCCCGATGCCATCGTCTGTGATTTGGATGAGCAATGCGTCTTCTGAATGGTGCCGTATAACCACGGCCAGGTTTCCCCCTTCATCTTTTGGCATGAGCCCATGCCAGATTGCATTTTCAATATAGGGCTGCAGGATCATTGAAGGAATGGTAGTCTCATCCATATCAATATCATCCTCAATCTGGATCGTATAATTAAATTTATCACCAAACCTCATTTTTTCAAGGCGTAGGTATAACGTGAGGTAATCTATTTCTTCTTCAAGTGATATGAAGCTTTTTGTACAGATATCGAGGTTTTTTCTAATCAGCCTTGCAAAGCCGGTAAGTATTTTATTGGCCGATGAGGTGTTTTTGGTATTGATATAATGCTGTATGGAATTCATTACATTAAAAACGAAATGAGGGTTCATCATTGCCTGCAGCGCCTGCTGTTCAAGCATTAATATCTTGTTTTTGAGCAGGAGTTTTTGTTGTTCCTTGTCCCTTTGCTGACGCGTCACACTAACTGCAATTTTATAGAAACTCAAGCCGGCCATTACGAGCAGCGTGATCACAAACCAGGTGGACTGCCAAAAATGTTCCCTTAGCGTAAAAACTACAGTCACGGGCTTACTCCACTGGCTGTTCCTTGTTCTTGCGCTTAGTTCGAAGCTGTAATCGCCCGGGTCCATAGAAGAGAATTCTAACCGCCGGCTTCTTGTTTCTGTCCAGGTATCTGAAGGTTTTAGCCTGTACCGATATAAAATGCTATTGTTTTGAAAGTCTATAGCGCTAAAATGGAATGTGATATTATTTTCTGCGGGTTCCAGATTGATGTGTTCGGCACCCAGGCCCAGTTGCTTTTTATTAATGAGTATTGAAGAGATAAGGACTTTTGGAACTTCCTGTGTACGGTCAAACTGCCTGTTTGCAAAAAAGACAAGGCCGTGATTTGTAGCGAAATAGGCGGTATCTTTATCAGCGTAAATAGCATTCACATCATTGTCAAGCGTGCTGTTAGTAAAATCGAATGATTCAACTGAGAAGTTTCCGCGCAGATAGATCCTGTTTACAGCGGCACTGGTTACCACCCAGAGATAATCCTGCTGTACAAATATCTTTTTGCAGATGTTGTTGGCCAGCCCGTCATCCCTGGTGATTTGTCTGATCATTTTGTCGTTCCGATAAAAAAGGAGCCCGTAGCCATCTGTTGCCAATACAGTTGTTCCGTCTGGTAACTGAGCCACATCATTTACCCTTCTTTTAAGCAGGCTGTCCTTCAGGTGAAGTTGATTTACTTTTCCGTTTGAGAACCTTGAATAACCGCGGGAATTGGAAAACCAAAGGTTCTGATGACTGTCATAAAACACCCTGTAGGCCCTGCCACTGAAAAAGTTTTCTCCCTCTTTGTAAGCTGAGGAGGAGAAAGACAAGTTCTGCATGGGCTTTTTAACAATTACAATCCCTGATGACATGGCCAGTGCCAGCTCATTGTGTGAACTGATACTGAAGTTTTTCAATACAAATGCATAGTTGTTAGCCTCCTGCAAATACACCGGGGCCGTTGTCCATTCCCCACTGATGTCCATTTTACCGAGCCCATAATCCGAGGAAAAAAATACCGTATTACCAGAAGAGTCAAGTGCCAGTTGTTTAATCATATTGAACTTGTTCTTGTCGGGCAGCGCGATACGGGTTACTTTATAACCCGGCTTACTAATAATATTTATGGTGCCATTGTCCATCCCCAACCAGAAACGGTTCCTCTTATCCTTGATCAAACTTTTAATTCCATTGTTACTCAGGCCATGGTCGTGATCCACCACATACAATCTTTTAGATTTTTCTGGAAGCATATAAATGCCATTGTTGGTGGTAAACCACATGTTCTGCCTGCTGTCCCTGATTACCTGGCTTGTCATTATGCCAGGGAGGTAACGGCTCTGGTTTCCAATACTGTCAATATGGAAAACGCCTGCATTATTGCTTAGCCAGAGTTCCCCGCGTTTCTCACCATAAAAATAGCCTGGATTGTTCTTCAGCAGGTTGCTGTCTACCTTCAGCAGTAGTTGCTGGTCTCTACCTTTTCGCAGGTTAAGACCACGTTTGTCCAAAAACAATAAAGATTGACCGGCAAGATATTGTACCGATTTGAAGGAAAGGGGGAGCATTGTATTTTTTTCCCTTACAAATGTTCTGCCGTTGAAAGAATGCAGGCAGTCTGTACTGCTCGCCCATATTTTTCCGGTAACATCCTCATACAGTGTAGTGTTGATGAATTGGCTGGCGGGATTGGCAGAGACATATTTTTTTAATGATTTTCCATCCCATTTTGCCAGCAGGTTGCGGTTTGTACCAAACCACATATTCTTGTTGCTGTCTTCAAAAAAAGAGACTATCACGCTGTTGAAATTCAATAATTTAAGCGATTTTTCGTTTTTATCATTAAAAATCTTGCCGCCGGAATAGTAGCTGAGCTGACCGTTTAATGCAGAAAACCAGATCCTTTCCTGGGTGTCTTCATAAAGTTTTACTATTTGGTTGTCAGGCAATCCGTCATCAATAGAGAAAATTTCGAAAACTTTTCCGTCAAAACGGCAAACGCCTGCATCAGTTGCTACCCAAATGTATCCTTTGCGGTCTTGCAGTGTAAAATAACAACTGTTACTGGGAAGCCCGTCTTTAGTGCTGTAATGTTTGATGAAAGTGGTCTGGCAGTAACTATAATTATACGATGCTATCAGCAGTACAACCAAAAGGCAGGCGGATACTTTTAGTTTATTGATCAATCTAACACTATTACTTATCACTGCTAAGGCGTGTATATAATTTAATTTTTTCAGAAAAGATACTTGCTCGTCGGCGTGAGACTGCAATTTTCTCTCCATTTTTTAACATCACTTCGAGACCGTTTTTTGAATTATATTCCTTCAGGTAATTGAGGTTAACAATGCTTGATTTATGTATTCTTACAAACTGTTCCTCTGGCAATATTTCTTCATAATCTTTGAGTACGCGTGAAACTGTTATTTTCTCCCGGTTGTAAAGGTGAAATATAGAGTAATTGCTATCGGCTTCAATATGTATAATTTCATTGAGGCCAACAATGGTATATCCTTGTCCGTTGGGAAGGCTGAGTTTGCGGATTTCTGTCCCTTCGATGATTTCAGCAGAAAGATTTCGGAGATTTTCACTGCGATTAGCCTTATTTTCTCCGCTTTTCAACAATTTAAATGCTTTTTCTACAGTTTCTTTAAGCTCGTCTATATCGATTGGTTTTAGCAAATAATCCAGCGCACTGGCCTTGATTGCCCGCAATGCATACTGGTCAAATGCAGTAGTAAAAACGACTTGCGCATGTGTCAGTTTTACGTCGGGAATGAGCTCAAATCCGTTTTTTCCAGGCATGGCAATATCAAGGAAAATGAGGTCTACGTCGAAATTAGACAGCAATTCGCGTGCTTCATCAACTGATTTTGCAATTCCGCATATCTGCACATTTTCGCAGTTTTCCTGTAAGAGAAAATATAGCGATGAACGCGCAAATTCCTCATCATCAACTATAATTACTTTAAGCACAGACATATGTTATTTGTGGTGAATTTATTAAAAAAACGTAGGACTTAAAAGAATAATCGTAAAACAGCCAAAACCGGATGCATCTTTCTGGCGTACGTCATCGTATTGTAACCAAAAATACCAGAACGATAACACAATTTTAAATCTATTATCTATGAAAAACTTTCAACAAGAAGATCAGGATTTGCTGCATAAAGAGAGCGGCTTTCTGACTGCATCACTCCAACGCAGGTCTTTCCTTCAGTACGCTGGGGCAGGGGCAGCAGGTATTGCTTTAATTGCAGCCGGCTGTAAAAAAGACAACGATAACAATACCCAAAACGGCGGTGTAGACCTTGGTAGCGGAGATGTGGGCATCCTGAATTATGCATATGCGCTTGAACAACTTGAAGCCGCGTTTTATGATGCAGTAATCAAAACACCTTATGCAAACATACCTGCCAATGAGCTTGCCTTGTTGACAGACATCAGGGACCATGAACTTGCACACCGTGAGTTTTTCAAGAAAGCTTTGGGAACTTCGGCTATTCCGGCACTGACGGTAGATTTCAGTTCTATCAATTTCAGCGTAAGACAAAATGTACTGGCTACGGCAAAAGTATTTGAAGACTTAGGTGTATCAGCTTACAATGGTGCTGGAAAGTTGATCAAAAGTGCCGATTATTTAGTATTGGCTGGCAAAATCGTTTCAGTTGAAGCACGTCATGCTGCCTTGATCCGCGATTTGATTGAAAACGGAACATTTGCAAACTCAGAAGTTATTGATGCCAACGGTTTGGATAAAGCCAGAACACCAAGTGAAGTTTTATCAATGGCTCAATCTTTTATCAAAACATCAATTAACGCATCTAACTTACCATCTTAATTAAGAAATCATGAATATTATCAACATATTAGAAGAAATTGAAAAAGTAGATGGCGATGTATATGAACGCTTAAGTCCGCGCCGGGCAGCTATGAAACAATTTTATAGCCTTGGATCAAAAGTGGCTGTAGCCGCTGTTCCGCTTGCCCTAGGGTCTATGTTTAAAAAAGCTTACGGACAAACTTCGTCTACAGTTGTAGAGGTATTGAATTTTGCCCTGACTTTAGAATATCTCGAATATTACTTCTATCAAACTGGTGCTGCTACTGCAAATCTAATTCCTGTAGGAACCCCTGCGGTGGCTGCCATCAATACTATACGCGATCATGAATTGGCGCACGTGAATTTGTTAAAAGGCGCGATAACTGGTCTGGGCGGTACCCCGGTATCTTTTGTTGCTACCCAATTTGATTATACTGCAAAAAATACTTTTCCAACCGTTTTTTCAAATTACCCAATATTCCTCGCAGTTGCGCAGGCATTTGAAGATACAGGTGTAAGGGCATATAAAGGCCAGGCGCCAAATTTAATGAGCAATCCGGGTGTTTTACAAACGGCTTTGCAAATCCACTCTGTTGAAGCACGTCATGCTTCGCACATCCGTCAGATGCGTAAAGCACCTGCTGGTGGAGGCGTAACGGCATTAAAACCATGGATTACTGGTGCGAATGACAGTGGTGTCCCACAGGTTGATGCGGTATATAAAGGTGAAGACAATGTAACCCAGGCAGGCGTAAACATTCCAGGTTTAGGTGTTTCTGTAAGCGCGGCCACAGAATCTTTCGATGAGTTTTTGGTGAAAGCTGATGTATTGGCCATCGCTTCCCTGTTTATTAAATAAGAATAGTTGTTAGGTTTATGATGGGGAGATGGCGTTTGCCATCTCCCTTTTTTTATAGGGTAAACTAGTAATTGATGACCTGTTCTTCCAGCTGTTCAGGAAGATCACGGTAGTTATACTGTTGTCCGCGCAGCTGTGGTTCAAATCCAGCTTCCCTGATAGCATCCTGTATTCCCTTTGCAGTAAACCGGTGAGGGGCACCAGCAGCGGAAACCACATTTTCCTCAATCATAATTGATCCAAAGTCATTTGCACCTGCATGTAAGCAAAGCTGTGCTACATTTTTTCCTACTGTAAGCCATGATGCCTGTATATTTTTAATGTTAGGCAACATGATCCTGCTCAATGCCAGCATGCGGATATATTCATCGCCTGAAACATCATTGGTGATTCCCCTTAAGCGTTTCAACAGCGTACCGTCATCCTGAAAAGGCCATGGGATAAAGGCCAGAAAACCTTTTGCGTGTTCGGGCTTTTCACTTTGTACTTCCCTGATCCATACCAGGTGTTCAAACCGTTCATCTATAGTCTCTACATGGCCAAACATCATTGTTGCTGAAGTAGTAATGTCCAGTTGGTGTGCAGCGCGCATTACGTCAAGCCATTCCTGACCTCCGCATTTTCCTTTGGAAATTAACCTTCTTACCCTGTCATTAAGGATTTCGGCACCAGCACCAGGCAGTGAGTCCATACCGGCAGCCTTTAAAGCACTTAAAACATCCGTGTGCGACATTTTTTCCAGTTTGGCAACGTGGGCTATTTCAGGAGGGCCTAATGCATGTAACTTAAGATCAGGGTAAAGCTCCTTCAGTTTTCTAAAAAGATCGGCATAAAAAGTGAGACCCAAATCCGGATGATGACCGCCCTGTAACAACAGCTGGTCCCCGCCAAGTCTGAATGTCTCTTCAATCTTTACCTTATACGTTTCAATGTCGGTGATGTAACTGTCCTCATGCCCTGGCCTTCTGAAAAAATTACAGAATTTGCAGTTCGCAATACAAACATTTGTTGTATTGACATTTCTGTCTATCTGCCAGGTAACCTTACCGCTGGGCACCTGCTTTTTCCTTAATTCATTGGCTACAAAAGCCAGTTCGGCAGTTGAAGCATTATGGTACAAAAACACACCCTCTTCTTTACTTAAGAAGTCGAATTGTAGCGCCCGTTCTAATAATTCGGCAGTATTCATAGTGCAAATATACCATAAGTTCTGCTGTTTTTATTTCACATCATTATCACATTTAACAGCATCAGCGGCTTATTTCCTAATTAATTGGTGTCTGGAAACCGCCGGGCTTGTAAAGGCCATTGATCCGTAAGATCAGTGATGGTAATATAAATGAAGTTTTCAATCTCTTCTTCCATTTCCTTAATCTGCATTGGTGTACCTACGAGATGGAGGTCTAACATCCGTTCCTCAAAATCCCGTTTGAAACGTACAATCTCTGCGTTGATAATCAGGTTTACGTTTTGGTACCTGTCAATCATTTTCATCAGCTTGTCCGGGAATCCAATCCAGCATAATGATTTGGTTCTGTGTGCTTCATTCCGGATGTCATCATCGCAATACTGATCGTCTGCCAGAAAGCACATAATACCCTTGTAGTTTTTCTGATAGATATGTTTTACATGAATTTTAAAGTTGTTCATATTGTTTACTTTGGTTAAGTAAAAATAGTATTTTTCTAATTTAATTACGTTCTATAGGACGTTTTTTATGGAGAGATTATTAACTTCTTTAGTACCCAACTATGGGTACCACTGCAAAAAAGTTTAGAAGGAACGATGAAGCTATTAAGAATTTGGGCCGCAATATCAGGAAATATCGTAAACTAAAAGGTTTAACTATTGCTCAGCTGGCATATTCATGCGAGATAGAACCTAAGCAACTGTACAATTATGAATATGGAAAAGTTGACACAAATATTACGATTTTAACCTTATTAGCTGAGCATCTGGGCGTGGAAGCGTACGAGTTATTGATGAAAGAGGAGAAGTAAAGAAAAAAAATCCGTTCCCTAAGCCGCCGTGTTCCTTTTCGCGCCTTCCCAAAAATCGTATAGTTTGTCCCGAAAATTTTTTCAAATGCTGCTAATCATAAAAGTATGCATCTATATGCAATGTGATTACTAATTATCACATTCCGCCTGAATCATTATTATTATATTTGACCGAATTATATTTTTTTATGGTAGACTTTAATCGTTTTACACTGGCCAATGGCCTTCGTGTATTGGTGCACGAAGATGATACAACCCCCATGGCAGTATTAAACATTCTTTATGATGTTGGCGCCAGGGATGAGGAAGCGGATAAAACCGGTTTTGCACATCTTTTTGAGCACCTGATGTTTGGTGGCTCGGTAAATATACCCAGTTATGATGAGCCTTTACAAAGGGTAGGTGGCGAAAACAATGCCTTTACGAGCAATGATATTACTAATTATTATATCACTTTACCAGCAACAAATATAGAAACCGCATTCTGGCTGGAAAGTGACCGTATGCTTAGCCTTGCTTTCTCTGAAAAAAGCCTTGAAACACAACGTAATGTGGTTTGTGAAGAATTTAAACAACGCTACCTCAACCAGCCTTATGGCGATGTATGGTTAAAACTCCGGCCTCTTGCGTATCATAACCATCCCTATAAATGGGCAACCATTGGCCAGGATCTTGCACAGATAGAAAATGCTTCGATGGAAGACGTTAAAGCGTTTTTTAAAAAACACTATAACCCTCAGAATGCAATTCTGGTTGTTGGGGGAAATGTGAAAACTGAAGAGGTAAAGGACCTTGCAGAGAAGTGGTTTGGAACCATCCCGGCAGGTGAAAAATATGTAAGGAACCTGCCTCAGGAGCCCGCACAAACCAGTGAACGCAAGGAAACTGTAACCGCTAATGTTCCGCTAAATGCTTTTTATATGGCATTTAAAATGCCGGCGCGCATTGACGCAGATTACCAGGCTTACGACCTGATGTCTGATATTCTTTCCCAAGGCCAGTCGTCACGGTTATATAACAGTTTGCTGAAAGACCAACAGTTGTTTAGCGATATACATGCTTATATCACGAGCAGCATAGACGAAGGACTATTTGTTATAGAGGGTAAACTAAGTGAGGGTGTTGAGGTAGAAACTGCCGAAGCCGCCGTATGGGCCGAGTTGACCAAAATTTCTGATGAAGAGGTAACGGAAACTGAGCTTACAAAAGTAAAAAACAAGTCAGAGTCTATCATGGTATTTGCTGAGATGAGCCTGCTGGACAAAGCAATGAACCTGGCATATTACGAATTACTAGGGGATGCTGGGGGCTTAAATACCGAGATTGATAAATACCTGGCCGTTGATGCAAAACAGATACAGCGCGCTGCAAAGAAGACTTTCACTAGAGAGCAATGTTCAACTTTATATTATTTAACTTCAAACAATGCTTGACCGTACGCTAATACCTGAGTCAAAACAGGTAAATGAAATCAATTTTATTGTACCAAAAACACAGCAGCTGGATAACGGTATTAAGGTGTTTACCATTAATGCCGGTAAACAGGAACTTGTACGTATAGAGCTGGTTTTTGAAAATGTTAACTGGGATAAAAACAGGCCTTTGCAAGCTATCGCCGTAAACCACCTGATCAATAATGGAACCAGTTCATTAACCGCTCGCGAGATTGCGGATAAGGTTGATTACTATGGGGCCTTTTTACAAACTGACTATGGTGCAGACCAGTCAAGCATCAAGGTATATACATTGAATAAACACCTGCATGAAGTGTTGCCACTGCTTTGGTCAATTTTAAACGATAGTATATTCCCTCAGCAGGAACTGGATATCTTTAAGCAAAACCAGCAGCAGTCGTTAAAAGTAAGCTTGCAAAAGAACGATTTCATTGCCAGAAAGACTTTCGCAAATGCCGTTTTCGGAGATTCTACCTATGGTTCTGATATTGGCATAGAGGATTACCAGGCGCTGGAAAGAGAGGAACTGACTGCCTATTTCAAAGCTGCCTATAAGCCGGAAAACTGTACTATTTTTGTGGCCGGAAAATTTGAAGAAAAAGAATTTGGTATCCTGAATGCTGCATTTGGAGGAGAATGGAATAACGATGATGCTTCTGTTATCAATCATTTTACATTTGATAGCCAGGTTACAGGTGAACTGTTTAACGAACGTCCTGATGCAATTCAGTCGGCTATTCGTATGGGATTGAGAACAATCAACAGGATCCATGAAGACTTTGCCGGCTTTCAGGTAATGAACTGCCTGTTGGGCGGATATTTCGGCTCTAGGTTAATGGCCAATATCCGTGAAGACAAAGGTTACACCTATGGCATTGGTTCTGCAATTGTATCAATGAAAGACGCAGGGTATTTCTTTATCGCAACAGAAGTAGGGGCAGAGGTATGCACCAAAGCCCTGGAGGAAATTGAGAAGGAAATAAGCCTCCTCAAATCAGAAGCAGTTTCTGATGAAGAACTGGACCTGGTTAGAAACTATATGTTAGGTTCGATGTTGGGCAGCCTGGAGAATGCATTCTCTCATGCTGACAAATTTAAAAATATTTATTATTCTGGCTTAGGATACAATTATTATGATAACTATATCCAGACCGTTAAGACCATCAGTGCCGCTGAGATCAGGTTGCTGGCGAATAAATACCTCAACACCAATGAATTTACCAAAGTTGTAGTAGGAAAGAAATAGCGATATGGTACTGGCTAATTGATTTTAGCCAGTACCGCTTTTTGTTTGTCTGCCAGGTAGATCTTTTTATAGAAATCTACCAGGTCATTGTATTTTGCAGGTGGGTATTTTTTACTGTTGATTTGCTGGGTCCTGGTATAAATAATGGTATTATCTTTTAGTACGGCATTAGCTGTATACTTTCCAAATTCTGATTCCAGTACAATATCTTTGGGAACGAACTCTGCTTTATATCCCTTAGGCAGTACATACGTAATTTCATCGGTGTCCTTAAATCCATAGGGCAGGGAAAAAGGTGTCTGCCTGTTCTCGACCTTTCTGGGTACGCTCTCTTTCCTGTTTAACATATTGAGCGTAAGAAAGAGTTTGTCGCCTCCTGAACTCATCAGCTCGGAGCCCTTTAAAGCAATTCTTTCCTCTATCCTCGGTACATCTTTATCAGGCTGTTTAAAGCTTGCTGAAATAATTTCCATGTTCGGGATGCCGAGATTATTAAGGAGTTTTTTACGTTGATCGGTAGGCTCCATCAGCGTCATCCCCAGATTATCCTCATACTGACAGGAACCGTAATCTGTGTTAATGCTGATTTCTGCTGAGCCCTCAGGCGACAGAAGAACTTTTGCATACCTGTTCTGAAAATTGTCTTCAGGTTTATACACTGGCGTACTTACCAGTTTTCCGCCATCTTCCGTAACCAGTAATACCAGTTTTGCCGAGGTACCACTGCCAAGAAAGCCCATTGGAATATACTGACTTGTGCACTCCAGCCAGGTAGTGTCTTTTTGCGTAGGAACGCAAAGGATCATATGGTTAGCCTGATTAAAACTTGAGTAGTCAGGGTTCATTGATGGCATATCATGTCCAAGTACTACAAGGTTGGATTTGATTCCGGCTACCTCTAAAAGTGCCTTCATATAATTGGAGAGGGCCTTGCAGTCGCCATAATTGACCACCGCAACTCTTTCTGCTGCCATAGGCTTAAACCCTCCTATACCCAGTTGAATACTAACGTAACGTGTATTGGATTGTAGATATTTGTACAGGATATTGATCTTTTCACGATCGGTTTTTGCATTTGCAATCAGCGTTTTTACCACTGTTTTCAAATTTTCTGGCAATACCTGCGTATCCGAACTCAGCTGATATGTCCATGCCCCCATGTTTTTCCAGGTAGCTACGCTGCCTTTGGAATGATCATATTCAAACTCATCTGGAGTAGCCTGTACCCAGGGTGTAATGGTACTCACGCCAGTTGAATAGGGTTCATATTCAATGGCAGGAAAGTTGTTGCATGACCATTTATAGGTTATTTTGTTATTGAGTACTGTGGAATCGGTTTTCAGGCCTTTGCCTTTCAGGTACCTGAAATGTGTATTCTGTGGCATTTCCAGTGTAAATGATGATTTTTCAACTGCGAGATTGTATGCCTGCACAGGATACCATGACGAGTAGCTGAGGTAACCGTTAAAATCCTGATCATAACTGTACTCAACGGTATACGGGTAAGATGCATTTAGAAAGTCCAGTTTTTTCCTTCTGGAATCGTCATAAAGTGTTCCGCTTGAAGTAAGGCTTTCATCTTTAAAATCACTGCTTTTGTATGACTTTATTTTCTGACCGCTGGCATCGTACATTGTTGCCTTCAGATTGTATATCGTAGACATTTTATCGTAATACTCAGACATTTCTGCCAGATGTTCGCTGTTTTTATTGAAGATAGTAATGGCTGTTTTGTAACTGAGCTTTGCGTTACTGGTACTTCTCACTGTAAAAACACGCTCCTCATTGCGGACTACAGCGGTAGCGTTCGTTTTTAAGTCGGCCGGAATTTTGGCTATATCGTAATTTTCCTGCCCTTGTGCAGTGGCTATCACAGCTAATAAAATCGCTGTAAAGACTAAGAGTATTTGTTTCATAATTTCTTGAAAACTATTTGTTCTGCCTGTTTACGGACAATATTTTTGTACAATTCTTTCAGCGTAAAGTATTCTTCAGCGGTAAAAACAGGCTTTTTGATAGCGATTTTACTTTTAATGGCAATTTTGTTTTCTTCTGCTACATAGGTAATTGAAAAGGTTCCATCGTCACCAGGAAGGGCGAATGCTTCATTTTTGGGTAGTTTCTCCAGTTTGTAGTTTGCAGGGAAGTCAATCACCATTCTGTAATTCTCTTCAAAAGGATAGGCAAAATCAACAGGGAAATTACGTACTTCTAAACTGAAAGGGTTTTCCTTTGTGCGGTCATAGAGTAATGGCATAAAGTAGATCAGGTTTCCGGCTTCTTCAACATTATCTTCTATGCTGATAGTCATGGTTTCCTGAAGTGGCAGTTCTGGCTGTTCCAGATTTTCTATTTTGTAATCTTTAATTTCCAAGCCCGGGCGGCTGCTTTTCAACGTCTTTAGAAACTCTGCCTGATTTGCTGCAGCCAGGTATGACTTTCTGATGTCGACGCCCTCGTAATTGCTGGAAGAGCGGAATACCGTGCCTGAAAATTTATTTTCGGCATCAAGTTTAAGGCTATAAGAGATAAGGCTTCTGCTCACATCGGGGTTTTCTATGGGTATCCATTCTGCCTCAATACTTGCAGGTTTTATTTTTAATCCCTGATGGTTTAAATTCTGAAAGCTGACCATATCTGCCACATTGTGTTTGTCAATGGCGTCCAGCAAATGGGTTTTATCAGCTATTTTTACTTGTACAATCACATTGTTGAACTTGGTTTCGAGGGGGTACCCAGGATGGGCACCATTTTTTCTGGTGCTTACCAGTACCGGATAACTTTCCAGTCCCGCGGCTTTGAGCATGCCAAGCAGGCAAAGGTTAATATCGGCAGAATTGCCGGATTTCTTTTCCAATACCGCCCTTTGGCTTGGCAATGTACTGGAGTAGCTGTACTTGCCATCCCATTTCATATTATACTTTAAATAATTAAAAATGAGGTTCATTTTAATTTCAGGGTCCTGTGCATCCTTGATGATGTTTTCTACAAAACCTTTTTCGTAGTTGTCCCTTCTGATGAAAGTTCCAAACTTTTCTTCTTTCATCATTTCTGTGACCACCTTTGGCCAGGTAGAGCTATAGTCTTCATATACAGAACCCGGGATAGTAGTGGATGCAAGTTCGAAGCCAATCTTACTGACATAATCCTGCAGGGTGGTAATATAACTTTCATCTTTTATTGAAGGGATATCTTCTGCATAATAACGGCTTCTTGAAGCCCTGGCTGTAACTGTACGCGAACCGCCGCCAGTCTGAGAGGGTAGAATATATGTTTCATCAAAATCCTCCGGGTCGGCCCTACGTATATCAACATAACCACCCACAGCAATTTTATAATGAAAATACTCAGGCAGTGTGATGCTGAGAGATGAAAATTTACATGGATAAGCTCCCTGAAAATACCAGTCTTCCAGCGTGTAGGTAAAGTCTGATTGTGTTACATAACTATACTCCAGAATAGATCCTTCTTTTACATTTGGCAGCGTAAACTTTTTAACAATATAATTTTTGTCGAGCTTATTTGAGAATTTAGCTTCGCCGGCAAGCTTGTTGGTCTCAATTTTTCCGTTGTTGAGATTATATGTAGCGCCTTTGATACTGCTTAATTTCACTTCCCTTCCCCGGTTATTGGTGTATAGGTAAATTTCCAGATCAGCCAGGTCGTATGCGTTTTTGTTGTTGACTTTGTAGCGTACATGCCGCTCAAAAACATAAACAAAATGGCCTGAAGAGAGACTGATTTCAAAATGACCTTTTCCAATGTCGAAAAGTTTAATTGCTGCGGCTGCGGAGTCCTGACCTTTCACTTTGGTGTCAAATTCCTGGACATCAATTTTGCCATATTTAAATGACTTTGTCTTGTCTGTTTGTGCCTGAGTGCTAATTTTGAAAAAAAACAGAAAAAATAGGCATAAGAATAATTTGGTTGATTTCATTTATTGAGAGCGTTTAAATCAGACACAATAATAAATTTAAATTTCGTTAATAAAAAATAAATTAATAAAAATAAGATCGTATTTTGCAATAAATCCTCGTTAATAGCGATATAAATGCTTTGAGTTGTGTTGGGGAAGAGTGGAGGTTTTTTATAAATACTTCTGATCCAGAGTGTTTGTGAATATACAGCATGATCCATCTTGCTGATAATGATTTTTTTTCCATTGAGATTATAGGTGGTGCCAGTTTAGGCATACTGCTCGCTGACGTTGCTGTAACGGAATGAACCTTTACCGATATCAAATATTTTGATTGCAGCGGCAGCAGAATCAGGACCTGTAACGCTGGCAGCAAATTCTTCAGCTGTGATGTTACCATATTTACCGACTGGCCCTGAAGCGCTTTTTTGTGCGTTAGCAATATGGGTTACTGATGTCAGTATGAGCATGAGAGTTAATTTATTTAACATGAGAGTGACAATTTGCGGTAATATTAATTCAAATTTTCAGGTAACAAAAATATGCTAACGTTTTATTTTATCAGTTAAGTAAAAGGAGTGGGGAACAACCTTGAGTCAAGAATATTGTCAGGTTCTCCTCATATTCTCTTCATTACTGAAAACTATTTCGGATTGGCAATTATTTATGTACCTTTGCCCGGCAAGTAATAACTCCTAATTATTTGCTATGCAACTCGACCCCCAAAAATTTATTGCTGAAGGCCTGACATACGATGACGTATTATTAGTTCCAGCCTATTCTGAAGTTCTTCCACGTGATGTAGACACCGGAAGTTACCTTACCAAAAAAATCCGTATTAATTTACCTATAGTTTCTGCTGCAATGGATACCGTTACAGAAGCGGGACTGGCTATTGCTATTGCGCAGGCAGGTGGTATAGGTATGCTGCACAAAAACATGAGCATTGAGCGCCAGGCTGAAGAAGTCAGCAAGGTAAAACGTTCAGAAAGCGGAATGATCCAGGATCCTGTTACACTACATGCAGATGCTGTGATTGCCGATGCTTTTCAGATCATGACAAAATTTAAAATCGGTGGTATCCCGGTCATTGACAATGATAACAAACTGGTAGGTATTATTACCAACCGTGACCTTCGTTTCCAAAAAGATATGCAACGTCCGGTATCGGAAGTAATGACCAGCGAAAACCTGATCACTGCGGCAGAGGGCACTACTTTGATACAGGCTGAAGAAATCCTTCAGGACTACAAAATTGAAAAACTTCCCGTGATCAGTAAAGAAGGCCGTCTTGCCGGACTAATCACTTTTAAAGATATACAGAAATATAAAAACTATCCTAAAGCTTGTAAAGACGAACGCGGACGCCTAAGGGTAGGCGCTGCTGTTGGTGTTGCTGCCGATAATATCGATCGCGTTGCTGCACTGGTTCAGGCTGGTGTGGATGTAGTAACCGTAGATACCGCGCACGGTCATTCTAAAGGAGTGATTGATATGGTAAAAGCCATAAAAGCACGTTTTCCAGACCTTCAGGTTATTGCAGGTAATATTGCTACTGCCGAAGCTGCAAGGGCACTTGCTGAAGCTGGTGCTGATGCGGTAAAAGTAGGTATTGGCCCAGGTTCCATCTGTACCACAAGAATTATAGCAGGTGTGGGAGTGCCTCAGCTATATGCAGTTTACGAATGTGCCCAGGCACTGAAAGGTACTGGCATCCCGGTTATTGCCGATGGAGGTATCAAACAGACAGGGGATATTGTTAAAGCACTTGCTGCAGGGGCCAGCTCAATTATGGCGGGTTCGTTATTCGCAGGAGTTGAGGAATCACCAGGGGAAACGATCATTTATGAAGGACGTAAATTTAAATCTTACCGCGGTATGGGTTCTGTAGAAGCTATGCAGGTTGGATCTAAAGACCGTTATTTTCAGGATGATGAAGATGTGGTAACCAAACTTGTTCCGGAAGGTATTGTTGGCCGGGTTCCATATAAAGGAACACTTGCAGAAGTTATCTATCAATATGTAGGCGGACTGAGAGCTGGTATGCATTACTGTGGTGCTGCAACCATAGAAGACTTACAAGCCGCAAAATTTGTCCGTATAACTGCTGCTGGTATGAGAGAAAGTCATCCTCATGATATTTCGATCACCAAAGAAGCTCCAAATTATTCACGCTAGTTTTTAGCTTACTAATAGTATTATAGATCACTTTAGCGCTTTTTAATAAGCTAAAGTGATCTTTTCTTTTTACGCTTTAATTTTATTTTAGATTTATGAAGTCAATTTGTGTGTACTGCGGTGCAAATTTTAATGGGGATGCAGTTTTGCGTAAATCGGTTGAAGATCTGGCAGCGGCATTTGCTGCTGAGGAGATCCGTTTGGTTTATGGTGGTGGAAGCGTTGGACTGATGGGCATCATTGCCGATGAAGTTTTAAAAAATAAAGGCCTGGTTACAGGTGTGATCCCCCAATTTTTGCTGGATCTGGAAGTGGGCCACAAAGAAGTAACGGAATTGATTGTTACGGAAAACATGCATGAGCGGAAAAAAAAGATGGCCGATCTGGCTGATGGTTTTATTATTTTACCGGGTGGGTTTGGAACGCTTGAAGAGTTTTTTGAAGTGCTTACCTGGCTGCAGCTCGGACTGCACAATAAGGCCATTGGTGTATTAAATATTGGTGGTTTTTACGATCATCTTTTCGCGCAAATGGATGTAATGGTAGCACATGGTTTGTTGAAACCGGTTAACCGTAATCTTGTTATACAATCAGCTGATCCTGTTGATCTTATTGAACAAATGAAAGCCTTTAAAGCCGCCCCTGATTCAGTGTGGTTTAAAGACCGTAACCTGATTTAAAATTGCAGTTTTTACTGTGGTGTACAAGCTACAATAAGGGACTTTATGCACAATTAATTTTAGCTCGCTGCTTTTATTATTAGAAGGAATACCATTATCTTGTCCAAATGGACATCGAATTCAATATAAACGAAGACATCAATAAACAGCAGGTTTATGAACTTAGGAGCCGGCTTAATCAAATATATAAAGGTGGTGGTGAAAAGAGCGCAGCCAAACAAAAGGAAAAGGGTAAAATGCTTGCACGTGAGCGGATTGCCTACCTGATTGACAAAGAAACAGAATTTTTGGAGGTTGGGGCCTTTGCGGCTGAAGGCATGTATGCTGAACAGGGTGGCTGTCCTTCTGCGGGTGTAGTTTGTGGTATCGGTTATGTATCAGGGCGCCAGTGTATGATCGTAGCCAATGATGCAACGGTAAAAGCAGGTGCCTGGTTCCCTATGACCGCGAAGAAAAACCTGCGTGCCCAGGAAATTGCAATGGAGAACCGTTTGCCGGTAATTTACCTGGTAGATAGTGCTGGTGTATACCTGCCGATGCAGGATGAAATATTTCCTGACAAAGAGCACTTTGGGCGGATGTTCAGGAACAACGCCATAATGTCTGCAGATGGGATTGTGCAGATTTCGGCAATCATGGGTTCATGCGTTGCCGGTGGTGCATATTTGCCCATTATGAGTGATGAGGCCATGATAGTTGAAGGAACAGGATCCGTCTTTCTGGCCGGCTCTTACCTGGTAAAATCGGCCATAGGCGAAGATGTAGACAATGAAACCCTGGGTGGGGCAACTACACACTGCGAAATTTCGGGCGTTACCGATTATAAACATCCAAACGATCAGGCCTGTTTAGATAGTATACGTAATATTATGAGTATGCTGGGAAAACCGGAGTCCGCAGGTTACAGCCGTGTTGAGCCCAGTCTCCCAAAACTGAATCCTGAAGAAATTTACGGTATCCTTCCAGAGAACAGGGAAAAACAGTATGACATGCATGAGATCATTGGCCGGCTGACTGATGATTCTGAATTTGAAGAATATAAAAAGCAATATGGTCAGAGTATCGTTTGTGGCCTGGGCAGGATAGACGGCTGGGCAGTGGGTATTGTTGCCAATCAGCGTAAGGTAGTGAAATCCAAAAAAGGAGAAATGCAGTTTGGTGGTGTAATTTACTCCGACAGTGCAGATAAGGCGGCACGGTTTATAATGAACTGTAACCAGAAAAAGATCCCGCTGGTATTTCTGCAGGATGTAACCGGTTTTATGGTTGGCAGCAGGTCTGAGCAGGGTGGTATTATAAAGGACGGCGCAAAGATGGTTAACGCTGTGGCAAATTCTGTTGTTCCCAAATTCACCATAGTGATTGGAAACTCTTATGGCGCCGGCAACTATGCCATGTGTGGCAAAGCCTATGATCCGCGTTTAATTTACGCCTGGCCGAGTGCAAAAATTGCGGTAATGGGCGGTTCACAAGCCGCCAAAACCTTACTTCAAATACAGGCCGCATCTTTAAAGGCCAAAGGCGAGGAGGTCAATCCCGAAAAGGAAGCTGAGCTGCTGAAAGAAATTACGGAGAGATATAACAGCCAAACCACGCCTTATTATGCTGCGTCAAGACTTTGGGTAGATGGCATTATTGATCCCCTTGAAACGCGCAAAGTGATTTCTATGGGTATTGAAGCCGCCAACCAGTCGCCAATAAAAAGACAATTCAATGTCGGAATTATCCAGACCTAGTTATTAAATTTGATAACTATGATGAAGAAAATGCTCTCCTGTTGCCTGTTTCTGTTTGTTGGTTTAAATGCGTTTAGCCAGGTTAGAACTATTTTTCTCGATGCAAAAGATAGAATCACTGCTGATTCTACGCTTGCTGCGGGATTTGCAGTTTTTGGAAAATTAACAGGCGACAGTGTGTATACATTTAAAAAGTTTGACCTCGACAATGTGATGCTGACTACCGGGTCTTTCAAAGATGATAGCCTGCAGGTGCCCCACGGTAAGTTTGTATACTATGCATGGGTGCCCTTTGAAAACACGGATCCGGGTACGGGCTATGGGCCAAATGGGAAGTCGAGGTATATTGCACTGACCGGAAGATATTTAGACGGGCACCGCGAAGGAAGGTGGGCCAGCTTCTATCCGGATGGAAAGATAAAGCAGCTGGCTACATATGTACACGATGTGCTCCAGGGGCCTTACCAGTTGTTTGAAAACAACGGAAAAGTGACAATTTCGGGCATGTATATAAATGGCATGAAAAACGGGACCTGGATATTCCGGGGTGGAAAACAGGAAGATGAGTACGTGAATGACAAACTCATATCGTCGCTTAGTGGTAAAAAGCTCCGTGATAAGCAAGCCGCGCGTAAAAATATCAATTAGGGCTGTGAACGCTTTGCGCATCCCATATTAAACGTTATTTTTGTATACCATATTAGCCCGTTACGGTGCAGGTTCCAAATTTGGATCAGTAAATGAAGCAGGCTATAACAGAAAATTAGATATGAATACTCCTCAAGAAATAGAACATGTTCAATGCCTTATTATTGGTTCAGGCCCTGCCGGTTATACCGCTGCAATTTACGCAGCAAGGGCAGATTTGAAACCAGTATTATATACCGGGATGGAAGCCGGAGGACAACTTACCCAAACTACTGATGTTGATAATTTCCCTGGTTACCCTAATGGTGTAATGGGACCTGAAATGATGGAAGATTTCCGCAAGCAGGCAGAACGTTTTGGAACTGATATCCGTTTTGGATACGTGAGTTCAGTAGACTTCTCTTCTATGCCACACAAGGTAGTGGTTGACGAGATCAAAACTATTACCGCAGATACTGTTATTATCTCTACTGGTGCTACGGCCAAGTGGCTGGGCTTACCAAGCGAGCAGCATTACAACGGATTTGGCGTTTCTGCCTGTGCCGTTTGTGATGGCTTCTTTTTCAGAGGTCAGGATGTAGCAATTGTTGGCGCCGGTGATACTGCAGCCGAAGAAGCAACTTATCTTGCCAAATTGTGTAAAAAAGTATATATGCTGGTTAGACGCGATGAATTCAGGGCCTCAAAAGCTATGGTTAACCGCGTGCTCAATACACCTAACATCGAAGTAATCTATAACTCAGAAGCGATAGAAGTATTGGGTAACGGCAAAAATGTAACAGGATTAAAAATTCATAATAACCAGACAGGAGAAGATTCAGATCTGGAAGTTGAAGGTTTCTTTGTTGCAATTGGTCACAAGCCCAATACAGATATGTTTAAAGGCTGGCTGGAAATGGATGACACAGGATACTTGAAAACTATACCCGGAACAACAAAAACAAACATAGAGGGCGTTTTTGCATGCGGAGACGTGCAGGACCATTACTATCGTCAGGCAATTACCGCTGCAGGTTCAGGCTGTATGGCTGCATTAGATGCAGAACGTTACCTGGCAGCGAAAGAAGATGAGGTGAAAGTACTATCCTAAGAACACTGGCGTTTAAGCATAAACAGACTTTAAGTAAGTAATAAAAGCAATTGGGCCTGCCTGTTTGAACTGGCAGGCCCAATTTATTTTGTATAGTTTTATGACATATATAGTTGTGTAATCTATTGTTTTTTTTACAGCAGGAAAACATAATCTTTGTATATTTCAATGAAAGCAGATTTTCAAATGAAGTTGACGATTGTTTGGTATCACACATAGGTGTGTTAACCGATACAATTGAAATAAACGCCGAATAATCTTTGTATTATAGATTTTTTGTTATAATTTCATAATACAAAGTAGGTAAAACGATTTAACAAGGGTATTTTGGAAGAGAAAAAACTTGATATAAAGGAATTATGGACTAAAATAGCTTGTGAAAATGATCACAAGTCGTTTGAACAATTCTTTTTTGTTTTTAATACCCGGCTAATAAAGTTTTGTGAGCTCTATGTTAACAAAAAGGAAATAGCAGAAGAGCTGGTAGCAGATGTATTCGTAAGTTTCTGGAACCAGCGTATTAAAATGATGCAGGTTGAGAATCTGGAAACCTATATTTTTATATCGGTAAAAAACAGGGCCCTCAACCACCTGAGGAAAAACAGTTCTGTGAGGGTGGTGAGTATTGATGACAGTCATTCTGAAATTGTAGCCTATAGTAACCCTGAGGCCGAGATTGAAAAAAAGGAACTGTTCTTTAAACTTGACCAGGCCATTGAAACCCTTCCGCAACAATGTAAAATTATATTCCAGCTGGTGAAAGAAGATGGAATGAAATATAAAGAAGTCTCGGAGATTTTAAACATCTCCCATAAAACAGTACAAACCCAGGTACTGAGAGCAATGAAAAAGTTAAGTAAGGAAATGAGCCCTTACCTGACTGTCAAAAACTTCATTTCTAAATTCGTCTAATATCCTTTTCATTTTCAGATCAATGGTATGTTATGGGCATACTTTTTTAGTGTATAAATGTATTTGCTTTACTAAAGTGTATAAAGTACACTATGTATAGGTCCGGATATCCGGATTTTTTCATGTTTTTATCAGATAAATATACAAATCCATGGTTTTTAAGCTGAAAATTGATCTCGTTAATTGGTCTGTTTTGAAGAATTAAAAGAAACAATCAAAAATAATGTGAATTTTTTACAATTATTTTCATTTGCTGTAAGCATTTGATGAAAGATTGGTGTCTTAACATTCAAGAATACTAGAAGGATTAAGTTTAGAATGGAAAAAGATAGGTTTATTGAGTTGCTTACCAAAGATCTTACTGGAGAAATTACAGTAGATGAAAAGCGCGAATTAATCTATCTGCGCGGAGAACCATTATACGACAGAAGAGAAGAGGAGTTATTAAGGGTATACTGGTCCAACAACCATAAAGTTGAGTACGACAGCAGGGTACTGTTTAATAAGATTCAGGGCAGAATAGAAAACGGCGAGACAGGTGAGGAAGATATGTCCGGGTCTATGGATGAATCGGATGACACAGAAGGTGAACCTGTCGCTGAACCAGTATTCAACTGGGTATCTAAAGTAGCCTCTGCTTTACTGGTATTCTGCTGTACATTTTTTATATACCATAGTTATTTTACTTATCGGAAGGAACTGATCATTAAAGAAACGCCAAAAGGTGTGAGATCTGTTTTTACTTTAACAGATGGAACTGAGATTCGTTTAAATTCTGACAGCCGTTTGGAATACCCGGCAAAATTTTCTGATTCTACCCGGGAGGTATTTCTTATTGGAGAGGCATTCTTTGATGTGAGTAAAGATGCGAAACACCCATTTATCATACATACCAAGGATATGGATATTAAGGTACTGGGTACTACTTTTAATGTTAAGGCATATTCAAACGAAAGACTGACTGAGGCTACATTATTACATGGAGCCATTACTGTTACGCTAAATAACTTATCGAGGAAACAAATCTATTTAAAACCGTCGCAAAAACTTGTACTAAGAAATCTTCGTAATGATAATAAGAGAGTGGCTCTTTCCAATACAGACATTGATACATCAATGCGTCTGCTTACTTATTTTGAACCTAACCACGCCACTATAATAGAAACGTCCTGGACAGAAAATAAACTCACTTTTAAAAACGAAGATTTCTCTACCCTGGCAAAAAGCATGGAAAGATGGTATAATGTAGATATCAATTTTGATAGTGATACAGTAAGGCAGCTACGGTTTACGGGGATTATTGAAAAGGAAAACATAGCCGAGGCACTTAAAGCGCTTCAACTGACAGAGAAATTCCATTATGCCATAAATGATTCTGTAGTGAGGATTTATTAAGGAGATGAACAATTAGACTACAATAGACAAACGAAACACATACTACGAACAAAAACATAACAACAAAAACATAACAACAAAACATAACAACAAGAAAAACAACACGTACTGACAACAACGAGAGACTAACAACAAAACTATTAAATGTAAACTAACCCAGATCATATGACAAAAATTTTCACTTAACAGACCAGGCGGGACTAAAATATGCTCCCCAATCAAGCAAAAACCCAATTGTCTATTTATTTAACTTCCCCCGCGGAAGCTTAAAATTATCACACTAATTCAAATAGTATGAAATTTTTATCGCGTCTTAAACGCGCAGTGCCTAAAAATGCGCCAACGCAGTCGTTGGCCATCATGAAAGTAACATTCGGATTGCTGCTTATATTTAACTTAAGTGCTGTTGCCGGTGTTTACTCACAAAAGAGAATCACTCTTAAATTGAATTCTGCTGAATTCACAGATGTACTCGCACAAATTGAAGCGAAGTCTGATTACAGGTTTATGTTCAGCAACCGCAAAATCCCTGCGGGAAAAAACATCACTATAGATGTAACGGATAAGGATGTATCATTCATTTTGAATGAGGCCCTTAAAAATACAGGCTTTACTTTCAACATGCTTGCAAATAACCTGATCGTAATTGTACCACAGGGACAAAATGCTGCAGACATCATTGTTAAAGGTAAAGTTATCGACGAAACAGGTTTGCCAGTAATCGGCGCTTCGGTACAGGTTAAAGGAGGAAAAGGTGGTGCAACTACTGATGCCAACGGTTTATTCTCTTTAAGCGTTCCAGAAAATGCAATCCTGGTTATAACTTATATAGGATACACACCTCAGGAAGTTAGTGTTGCTGGTAAAACTACCATTAATGTAAGTCTTAAGCCAAGTGCAAACGATCTGAATGAAGTTGTTGTAACTGCTTTGGGTATTACTAAAGACCAGAAAACTCTAGGTTACTCTGTAACTAAAGTTGGTGGTGAAACTATGGATAAAGCAAGGGAATCTAACATTGCCAACTCATTGAGCGGCCGCGTAGCCGGTTTAAGTGTTGGTGGTACTTCAGGTGGACCTGGTGCTTCAGCAAGATTGAACATCCGTGGTGCAACTTCTTTTACTGGTAGCACAACTCCTTTGATCGTTATTGACGGTGTACCTATTGATAACTCTCAAAGAGGAACAGGTGCAGGCCAATATGGTGGATCTGATGGTGGTGATGGTTTCAGTAACATCAATCCTGATGACGTTGAAAGCATGACTGTCCTTAAAGGATCTACTGCATCTGCATTATATGGTGCAAGGGCTGCTAATGGTGTAATTAACATTACTACTAAAACAGGTAAAAAAGGCCGTGTTCAGATTGAATATAATGCCAACTTACAGTTTGATAAAGCAGTTGATAACTCAGACTATCAGTATGAGTATGGTCAGGGACAACAAGGTGCCAGACCAACTACACAAAATTCAGCAATCAGCTCAGGTTTATATTCATGGGGTGCCAAATTAGATGGTGCACAAACTATTGCTGCTGATGGTCAACTTCATCCTTATTCAGCTGTTACTGACAACGTAAGCACTTTTTACCGTACTGCACCAAGTTTAACGAACAGTATTTCTGTTGCTGGTGGTGGTGAAAAAGGTACTTATCGTTTTTCTGCAGCCAACCTGGATGCAAAATCAGTATTACCTAACAGTGGGCTGGTAAGAAAAACTTTCAACTTCAGTACTAATCAACAACTGACAGACAAATTATCTTTCAACTTAGTTGCCAACTATATAGATCAACAGGATAAGAATAAAGCTTATTTGAGTGACTCTCCATTGAATGCCAACTATTCACTTCAATTCTTGCCAACAAGTTTAGATGTTACAAGTTTAGCACCAGGTTACGACACGGTCACAGGTATGGAAATGAGCTGGAATGATAATGCTTATGTAACTAACCCTTATTTTGTAACGAGCCAGCTGGTTAACAATAATTCTCGTAAACGTTTTATTACTGCGGTTTCAGGTAAATATGCTTTCACAAGCTATCTGTCATTACAGGCACGTTTAGGTTATGACTTGACAAATGACCGTTCTCTTTCAGTAACTCCATACGGTACAGCTTACTCAAACAGCGGTTTGGGTCAGTTAAACGGTCTATCGCAGGCTCAACGTACTGAGATGAATACAGACGTATTGTTAAGTTTCAATAAAGATGTAGCAAAAGATTTTAATGTTAATGCAAGTGTGGGTGGTAACTACCGTAAAGCAACTTATGAGTCAACTGGCTCAAGCGGTAACAGTTTCATCATTCCTTACCTGTACACTCCAACCAACGTTAAAACCAGAAACGTTGTCTATGATTATAACGGAAGGGAAACTCCTTCAGCATATTATACTGCTGATTTCAGCTACAAAGGCTTAATTACTTTAAGTACTACAGGACGTTACGACCAGTTCTCTACTTTACCGGTTGATAACAACAGTATCTTCACTCCATCGGTATCAACAAGTTTTGTGTTCTCACAACTGACTAAATGGGAGCCGCTAAGTTTTGGTAAATTACGTGCATCTTATGCAAAAACAAGTGGTGAGCCGATTGATGCATATCTGACTCAACAATACTATACCATTGGAAATTCAATCAATAACAATACTACAGCAAGTTTTAGCAATATTCTTCCTAACTCTGCTTTAGAGCCTTTTTCATTGACAGAGTTTGAGGTTGGTACGGAACTGAAATTCCTGAAAAACAGAATTGGAATTGATGCAGCATTCTTCACCAGAAAAACTGAAGGTGAGGTTGTGAAAGCAACAACATCTGTAGCTTCAGGATTTGAATCAAGATATGTAAACCTTGGATCTACCAAAAATACTGGTATTGAAATCATGTTAAGCGGTACGCCAATCCGTACTGATGACTTCAACTGGAACTCGAGTTTCAACTTTACCCATGTAAAAACTGAAGTGTTAAACATTGACGGCGGTACCAATGCCCCATTAAATACAGGTACATACAGACCAGGTGATGCTTATATTGGTGTTGTTAAAGGTTATGGCGTTGCACAAATCATGGCATATGACTATAAATATGATGCAAACGGAAATATCGTAATTGGTGATAATGGTATCCCTGTTCGTGGTGACCTTAAACCTCAGGGATCAGGTCTTCCAAAAATTTATGGTGGATGGAACAACGATTTCTCTTACAAAAACTGGAATTTAGGTTTCTTAATTGACTATAGATTTGGTAACAAAATTTTATCTGCAACAGAATTCTACTCGTATACTTATGGTTTGAACCAGGCTACATTACCAGGTCGTGAAGGCGGTGTTGTTGCTCAGGGTGTAAGAGAAGATGGTTCAGTAAACACAACTAACGTTAGTGCGCAGACGTACTACACAGGTTTAATGACAAATGTTAACTCTCTTGCAGTATTGGACGGAAGCTTTATCAAATTCCGTCAGGCTACTTTAGGTTATACTTTCAAACCGAAAGTGTTAGGTAAGTTACCTTTCTCATCTATTAGCGTTAACTTGGTTGCCCGTAACCTTTTCACTATCATGAAACACACTGATAATATTGATCCAGAAAACACTTTTTCTTCACAAGTTGCTTTAGCAGGTGTGGAAGGTGGTGCTTTGCCGTTCACAAGAACATATGGTTTCAATGTTAACTTCAAATTTAAATAGACACAATGAAAAAGATATTTATATACCTCGCTTTCTCAGCGGTCGTTCTTACGACCTCCTGTTCAAAAGAGCATTTAGGTGAGACAAACACAGATCCTAAAGCCGGTACCATTGCAGATACTGACCCCAATTTCCTGCTTAGTTCTGGACAATTAGGATATGCCAACACAGGTTATACACAACTATTGTATCAATCTATGGCTATCCAGGGTTTATCAAGCACATTGGGATATTATGGAAATGGCGATAAATATGTGAACACAAGTGGTACTATCGGATACCAGGCTAGAATCTGGAATGAAGGATATACTGCATTGAGCAAACTTGATCAGTCGATTAAAGTAGCTACATCACAAGATGCTGCCAAATTCAAAAATGTAATCCAGATTGCTAAAATCAATCAGATTTTTATCTTCCAGCGAATTTCTGACGCTTATGGTGCTATTCCGTTCTCAGAAGCATTAATGGCACAGGCCGGAAATGTAACGCCTAAGTATGATTCACAACAAGCAATATATACTGCATTGATGACTAACTTAGAAACAGCAATTAATGCATTAGACCCTAGTGCAGCAACAACAGCTGGAGATCTGTATTTCAAAGGAGATGTTGCAAAATGGAAAAAAGCGGGATACTCTCTAATGTTGAGATTAGCCATGCGTTTAACCAAAGTTGACGCTGCTACTGCTAAAACATGGACCGAAAAAGCTTTTGCTGGTGGCGTAATGGCAAGTAACAGTGATAACATGGTGTTTGCAACTGATGGTGGTTTTGACGACACAAGGAATGCAAGTGCTGGAGCTCTGAGGGTACTGGACGATTTTCAACAAGTAAGATGGAGCCAGACTTTCATTAACTTTTTGAAAGCTACCAATGATCCACGTATCAGTGCAGTTGCGGAAATTGCACCTGCAGGAGCTGCTAATAACAGAAACCTTGATTTAACAGGTGACAATACAGCAAGCAGACAAATTGGTATGCCAAACGGATTTGATTTGGGAGAAGGAAGCACTAATATTGCTACGGCTCCGGGATACCCTGGCGCTAGCGGAACAGGAAGTGACATCGCGGTTTTAGGAAATTATTCAAGACCAAGAGTTGCACTTTTTATCCAACAAAATGCTCCAATTGTTATTCTTAGTTATGCTGAGACTGAATATCTGTTAGCTGAAGCCGCTTTCCGCGGATGGGCTGTAGGCGCTAATGCTGCAACTCACTATAGCAATGCTTTAGCTGCATCCTTAACAGGACTTGCACAAATTAACGTTGCTGCAACAATTGATGCTGGTACTGCCGCTACATTTGCAGCAGCACATCCATTAGTTGCTGGTCAGGAATTGAAAATGATCAATGAGCAATACTGGGCAAATGAGAATGCTACCTTCAGCTTTATCGAAAGCTGGAATAACTGGAGAAGATCTGGTTACCCTGTACTAACTCCTGTTGTATATCCAGGTAACGTAACTAACGGTGTTATTCCAAGAAGGATGATTTATCCTCAAACTGAGAGAACTGCAAACGGTACAAATTACCTTGCTGGTGTAACTACACTTCAAGGTGGCGACTTCCTAACATCAAGAGTTTGGTGGGACGTAGCTAATTAATACGCAGAAACGATTCCTGCCGGCTTAAAGATTAATGAGAGCTAATTCTCAATTATCAACAAACCGGTAGGAGTTGTTTCTTTTTTTTAGGATATTACAGGCTTATTCATACCGAACCACTTTTACGTATGAAATCAAGCCGATACCGGGATGTAAGGTGCATTCTAAACCGGGCTCTCTTGCGAGTTCACAAATAACAGTCAGAAGATCTGAATACTGGGTTATGCTGATGAAAACACTCAAGACACAATGAAAAAAATGAATTGGGTAGTTGTATGTTTAATACTGCTATCTGTAAAAGCACAAGCCCAAAACGGCGTACATCAACAATCTACAATATATGAGTGGCCAACAGATCAGGCCGTAAAAACAAAATTAAACCAGTGGCAGGACCAGAAATTCGGAATGTTAATACACTGGGGACTGTATGCTGTTCCTGGCATCATTGAATCCTGGGAACTCTGCAACGAAAGCTGGATCGAGCGCCCTGATAGCACAGTTGCCTACGAAGACTATAAAAAATGGTATTGGGGATTAAAAAAAGATTTTAATCCTGTCAAATTTAACCCAGATCAATGGGCAAAAGCGGGTAAAGACGCTGGTATGAAATACATGATCTTTACCACCAAACATCACGATGGTTTCTCGATGTTTGACACTAAACAATCCGACTTTAATATTGCCACCGGACCCTTCGCCAATAATCCTAAAGCTGATGTAGCTAAATACGTTTTTGATGCATTCAGAAAACAAGGATTTATGATTGGCGCTTATTTCTCTAAACCCGACTGGCACTCTCAATATTTCTGGTGGTCTAAATACGCCACTCCAGACCGCAATACCAATTATGATATCCGTAAATATCCCTGGAGATGGAACCAGTTCAAAAACTTTGCCTTTAACCAGATCGGCGAGCTGATGAATAACTATGGTTCAATTGACATCCTCTGGTTGGATGGAGGCTGGGTACGCCCGCTTGAAACTGTAAATGATGAAGTAAGAAGCTGGGGTGCAGCTATACCTGAATGGAACCAGGAAATTGATATGCCTAAAATTGCCTCAATGGCACGCAAGGCACAGCCAGGTTTATTAATGGTTGACAGAACTGTTCACGGCCCTTATGAAAATTATCAGACCCCTGAGAATAAAATCCCTGAAACGCAGCTGGATCATCCATGGGAAAGCTGTCTCACTTTAGGTAACGCATGGGGCTTTGTTAAAAACGACCAGTACAAACAACCCGCTGAAGTGATCCGTTCACTGGTAGAGGTGACAGCAAAAGGCGGAAGCCTGCTGCTTGGCGTTGGCCCCGCACCAGATGGTACTTTTCCTGATGCAGTAGTTAGCCGCCTTGAACAAATCGGTACCTGGATGAAAACAAATGGTAAAGCCATTTACGGGACCACTATTACAAAAGAATACCACAACGGCAATACCTGGTTTACTACAACTAAAGACAAAAAAACCATCAATGCGATCTATTGCTTTAAGAAGGATGAGGAGATTGCTAAATCGATTGAATGGACAGGTAATGCACCTAAGAAAGGAAGCCGGATGGTTCTGTTAAACACAGGTAAACCTGTTAAATGGGAACTTAAAGGAGAAAATATTACCGTACATCTGCCCGAGTCTTTAAAAAATAACACCGCAGTATACGGTGCACTTGCTTTTTCATATCCAGTACAATAATTACAACTATGTTTAAAATGAAACTTCAGCATTTCAATATCTCTGCCAAACAGCTAATGCTTGGTGGTACGTTATTGATCAGTGCTTTTGGCGGTCAGGTACTCGCACAAACTAAACCAGCGGTACAACTGACTAAATATGTAGATCCTTATATCGGAACGGGTGGTCACGGACACGTTTTTGTAGGTGCAAACGTACCTTACGGAGCAGTTCAGCTAGGACCAACCAACTTGTCTACGGGCTGGGACTGGTGTTCAGGCTATCACTACAGCGATTCTACTATTACCGGTTTTGCACATACACGATTAAGTGGAACAGGTATCGGAGATCTGGGAGACATAACAGTGATGCCGGTAACAGGCAATGTGAAATTGCTGAAAGGCAAAATCGGCGATCAGCAAAGCGGTTATTACTCCCTCTTCTCTCACCAGGAAGAAGTAGTTAAACCAGGTTACTACAGCGTAAAATTAAAAAGATACAATGTTAAAGCGGAACTTACTGCCAGCAAAAGGGTAGGGTTCCACCAATATACTTTTCCAAAAGGGGAAATCCCAAAGATCATTATTGATCTGAAACCGGGTACAGGATGGGACACCCCAACAGAAACCTATATCCGTCAGGAAAATGATACTACCGTTTCTGGTTACCGGTACTCTAAAGGATGGGCTGTTGACCAGCGTGTCTATTTCACCGCTGTTTTCTCCAAACCCATCAAAGACCTGTCAGTTTATGACAGTACTGAAGTTCGCAGTGGAAAAGAGCTGAAAGCCCTTGGCGCTAAAGTTGTTGCAGTATTTGATAGCAAAGACGGTAGCCCGATACAGCTTAAGCTTGCCATATCACCCGTAAGCATAGAAAATGCAAAGCTGAACCTGAAAACAGAAATTCCGGGATGGAACTTTGCAGGACAGGTGGCAAAAGCTGATGCCGACTGGAACAAAGAACTGAGCAGGGTGATCATTAAAAGTGATGATGCCACCAGGATGAAAATCTTCTATACAGCATTGTACCACACCATGATTGCGCCTTCGGTCTTCAATGATGTAAACAACGATTACCTGGGAACAGATAAAAAGGTTTATAAAAATGCATCATTCACCAACTATACCACTTTCTCTTTGTGGGATACCTACCGTGCTGCACAACCGCTGCTTACACTGATTAACAGTGAAAAGGCAGGTGATGTTGTTAATACTTTCCTTGCTATTTACCAACAGCAGGGCAGATTGCCGGTTTGGCATTTAATGGGAAATGAAACAGATTGTATGGTAGGTAACCCGGGTATGATTGCACTGGCTGATGCTTACCTGAAAGGTATTAAAGGATTTGATAAAGACCTGGCTTATGAAGCATTAAAAGGTACAGGTATGCAAAAAATCCGTAGCCTGGACCAGGTGCAGAAATATGGGTTTATTCCTGCTGACAGTACTGTAGAATCTGTAGCGATGGGAATGGAATACGCTATTGCCGACTGGGGTGTAGCGCAAGTGGCCAAAAACCGCGGTAATAAAGAAGACTATGCGTACTGGAGCAAACGTGGTGCAAACTATAAAAATTACTTTGATAAAGAAACCCGTTTCATGAGGGGCAGGTTTGCCAACAATACATGGAGAACTCCATTTAACCCTTTTCATGCTATCCACCGTCAGGATGATTATACCGAAGGTACTGCATGGCAATACTTATGGCTGGTACCACAGGACGTAGAAGGCCTGATGGGTTTATTGGGTGGTACTAAACCTTTTGTAGCTAAGCTTGACTCGTTATTTACTGCGAAAGGCGATATGGGTGCAGAATCATCACCGGATATCAGTGGGTTGATCGGACAGTATGCACATGGCAATGAGCCAAGTCACCACATCACTTATATGTACGCCTATGCTGGTCAGCCGTATAAAACTGCTGATAAGGTAAGGTATATCCTGGATAACCTATACACTGCAAAACCTGATGGTTTAAGTGGTAACGAAGATGTGGGACAGATGTCGGCCTGGTATATCTTTTCTTCTTTGGGTTTCTACCCTGAAAACCCTTCTAATGGAATGTATGTATTTGGTAGCCCGGTCGTGAATGAAGCTACGTTGAAAGTAGGTTATGGTAAAACTTTCAGCCTTTCTGTAAAGAATAACAGCAAAACCAATAAATATATCCAGTCGATCACACTTAACGGAAAAGCGTATACCAAATCTTATATCCTTCACAGTGAAATTATCAAAGGTGGTAAAATGACCATCCAGATGGGGGCTAAACCTTCAACGGTATGGGGCATAAAAACAGCCGACAGACCTTATTCAGTAACTCAGTAATTAGTATTAAAAAGATATTCAAAAAGCGTTATAATGTTAAAAAATATTCAATCCCACTGGCTTAAAACCCTATATGCGGTTATGGTCATGCTGGCAACTGCAGGGCAGATATCTGCGCAGGACCAATATGAACTCAATTCTGGCTGGCTGTGTATGCCTGCCACTAAGGTTACAGCCCAGGGAACAGAAATTTCAACCGCTTCTTTTTCTACAGGCAACTGGAGAAAAGCTGTAGTGCCGGGAACAGTGCTCACCACTATGCTGGTAAATGAAGAAGTGCCAGATCCTTTCTATGGAATGAACAACAAACTTATTCCTGATATCTACACCATAGGAAGGGACTATTACACCTATTGGTTTGTAAAGGATTTTAAGGAAGCTCTTCCATCGGCCGATGGCCAGGTGTGGTTGAAATTCAGAGGAATCAATTACAGCTGTGATATATTTTTGAATGGTAAAAAAGTAAACACCGAGCCTTTCAAAGGGATGTACCTGAGAAAGTCTTTTAACATTACAAAACTGCTGGCTAAAAGCGGAACCAACAGGTTAGCTGTAATTGTTCATCCACCAGATGTGGTTGGTGACCCCAATGGAGGCCAGGGTGGTGACGGAACTATCGCAAGAGGCGTTTCTTCACAATACACTGCAGGCTGGGACTGGATCCGCCCGATCAGGGATAGAAATACAGGTATCTGGGATAAGGTTTTTATTGAAAGAACAGGTACCGTAAGTCTTGACAATCCACATGTAATTACATTGGTACCGGGCAAACGTAATGCTACAGGCAGCCAGGAACCAGCACTCATCAAGGTGACTGCTGAACTTAAAAACTCTACTGCTAAAGAAGTAAGCGGAAGCCTTGTTTATACCATTGATGGGAACAAAGTAACGCAAAGTGTACTATTAAAACCAAACAGCACAGCTGATATCAAGTTTCCCGACCTGGTACTTAAAAATCCTAAGCTCTGGTGGCCAAGTGGTTATGGTAAACAGGACTTATATGCTTTACATATCAGCTTTTTGGAAAAAGGCACTAAATTAACTGATAGCCAAACGGTGAGTGTTGGAGTGAGGGAAATTCAGACAGAATGGAACACTACCACCAGCAGCAAGCAGATTATGGTAAACGGACAAAAGATCTTTATTAAAGGCGGTAACTGGATTATTTCAGACGCCATGCTCCGTTTGTCAAAAGAGAGATATGATACTGAAATCAGGTATCACCGTGATATGAACCTCAACCTGATCAGGATCTGGGGAGGCTCATTGATTGAACGCCCTGAGTTTTTTGAAGCTTGTGATAAATATGGTATGCTGGTATTCCAGGATTTCTGGATGTCTGGCGACTGTAACGGACGATGGGTGGATCCGATGAAAAAGGAAGACCAGTGGACACGCAGAAAGTATCCTGATGACCACCACCTGTTCCTGGAATCGGCGGCAGACATGATCAAAATGATCAGAAACCATCCTTCCCTGGCTATCTGGTGCGGTGGTAATGAAATTACTCCTCCTGATGATATTCTTGTTCCTTTAAGGGATAAAATACTGCCTGAACTGGATGGCACACGCTGGTTTGTGGACTACTCAAATTCAGATGACATGTCCAGAAACGTTATTGGCGGAAACGGCGATGGCCCTTACGGGATACAAAAAATTTCCACTTTCTGGAATACCAAAACTTATCCGTTCAACTCTGAAGTAGGTTCTGTTGGCGTTGGTGATATGGAATCGCTTGAAAGGTTTATCCCTAAACAAAACCTCATCGCCCCTCAGTTTATTGCACCTGAAAAACGCGAGCCAAAAGGACCTTCTGAAAAAGCAGATTCTGTATGGGATTACCACAATTATGTAGGTGTGGGTTATGAAGACCATATCCTTCCTTATGGCAAGCCTTCTAATGTGCAGGATTTTGCCAAGAAAGCCCAATTGGTAAATTACGATCAGTACAGAGGTTTAATGGAAGGTTTCAGTTCGCACATGTGGGAATGGTACACTGGCGTAATTATCTGGAAAACACAAAATCCATGGACATCTATGCGTGGTCAGATGTATGATTATTACCTTGACCCTAATGCCTGTCTGTTTGGCCTTCGCTCTGGTAGTGAACCACTGCATTCCATGTATAACCCTGAAGACGGGATGGTAATGGTAGTGAACAATGGATTCGAAGCCAGACGTAACCTGATGTTGGTGATCAAATCTTACGACATGGATGGAAAAGAAACTGAAGTGATGCAGGTCTTCTGCTTCATGGATCCATCAAGTCATAAGCGCATTGGCTCAATCAAAAAGGCCGTTGAAGAGCTTTCTGCAAAAAAAGGTTCATTTCTTTCTATGCAGATCCTGGATGAAAACAAAAAAATGCTCAGTAATAACTTATATTGGCTGGCAGATAACAAAGGTATGTATTCTGGCTTGAATGAATTGAAGGCTAGTCCTTTAACTGCTACGGCAAAACAATTGAAAAGTGGTAAAATTGAAGTGATACTTAACAATCCGGCCAACGGACAGGTGAGTTTCTTTAACCGCATCTCACTTGTAGATAATAAAACCAAGCAAAGGATTTTGCCTGTATTTTATGATGACAACTACTTTTCAATACTCCCGGGAGCAGAGAAAAGGATCATTATTGATTACACGCCTGAAAATGGCACAACAGCCGGCCTAACGTTAACAAATTATGCAGGCAATGAACAAACGATTCAAATAAATCCATAGAAATAACCCATTTACTAGAACCCTTTATACTAAAACAAACATGTCCAGATTAAATTTATTGGAAGAAACCCGATACGAAAAGTTACCGGTTACTGTTTACAGCGATGAACAAACCGCAAGCGTTGATGTAGCGAAAAGGATTGCTGCACTCATTATTTCAAAACAGGAAAAAGGTGAGCAGGCTGTTTTGGGCCTGGCAACGGGAGCTACTCCTGTTAAAGTTTACAAAGAGTTGATCCGTCTTCATAAAGAGGAAGGGCTAAGTTTTAACAATGTGGTTACTTTCAATCTGGATGAATATTATCCAATGAAGCCTGATGCGGATCAGAGTTATGTCCGTTTCATGAAAGAAAATCTGTTCAATCATATTGATATCGCTCCTGAAAATATCAATATCCCTAATGGCGAACTTGAAAGGGAAGACATTGAAGACTTTTGTTTAAAATATGAGCAAAAAATCAGTGGATTTGGCGGTATTGATCTACAGTTGCTGGGTATTGGCCGTACAGGACATATTGGTTTCAACGAGCCAGGTTCTGCACCAAACTCGGGAACCCGTTTAGTAACACTGGACGACCTTACAAGAAGAGATGCTTCGCGTGATTTTGGTGGGGTAGCAAATGTTCCTACCAAGGCAATCACTATGGGTATAGGTACAATCTTCAAAGCCAAAGAAATTATTCTGATGGCATGGAATGAAAAGAAAGCTTCAATTGTAAAAAAAGCAGTTGAAGGTGAACTTTCTTCTGATGTTCCTGCAACTTTCTTACAGCTTTCACCTAATGTTGAATTTATCCTAGACACGGATGCAGCTACTTCATTAACACGTTTTGACACACCATGGTTGGTTAAAGACTGTCAGTGGAACGATGCTACGGTCACTAAAGCAGTAATCTGGCTGGCTAAGGAACTGAACAAACCAATTCTTAAGTTAACTGAGGACAACTATAATAACCACGGCATGGCGCAACTGGCAACAGAACGCGGTCCGGTTTATAATATCAATATTCAGATCTTTAATAAATTACAGCATACCATTACAGGATGGCCAGGTGGTAAACCGAATGCAGACGACAGTCAGCGTCCGGAACGTGCAACGCCAGATCAAAAACGCGTGATCATATTTTCACCGCATCCTGATGATGACGTAATTTCAATGGGTGGTACTTTTATCCGTTTGGCAGATCAGGGACATGAAGTTCATGTTGCTTATCAGACTTCCGGCAACACTGCCGTTTGGGATGATGATGTACTCCGTTTCATGGAATTCACTATTGACGTTGTTGATTCAAGAGGTGAAGATACCGCTGCCCTGCAAAATACATACAGGGAGATGCGTACTTTCATGGGACAAAAATTGCCTAACCAGACTGATCCTGAAGAAATCCGCACGGTTAAAAAACTGATCAGAAAAGGTGAGGCTATTGCAGGCGCAAGGTTTGCCGGTTTATCTGATGACCGTATCCATTTCCAGGACCTTCCTTTTTATGACAGGGGTAAGTTTCAGAAAGATGTAAGTTTTGAAGATGATATTGTACAAACAATGGAATTACTGCAACAGGTAAAACCACATCAGATTTTTGCTGCCGGTGATTTTGCCGATCCACATGGTACGCATAAAGTTTGTTTCAATATCATTATTGAAGCAATGATCCGTTTGAGGGCAACTGAAAGCTGGACTGAAGACTGCTGGTTATGGATGTACAGAGGTGCATGGCATGAGTTTGAAACACATGAAATTGAAATGGCCGTTCCGCTTTCTCCGCAGGAAGTAGAGAGAAAAAGGTTAGCCATTTTCAAACACCAGTCGCAAAAAGACCTTCCTGTATTCCCGGGTGATGATTCAAGGGAATTCTGGGTAAGGGCAGAAGCACGTACACAGGAAACCGCAAGAGCGTATGATCAGCTTGGACTGGCAGAGTACGAAGCCATGGAAGCTTTTGTGAAGTGGAAATTTTAATTTAACCTCATCTTTTATATCAATTTTTAAATGACTACAACAGCAAAAAAAGGAATTCAGCCCATATTTATCATTGGCGCGCTGTTCTTTGTATTTGGATTTGTAACCTGGTTAAACTCGGTATTGATCCCATATTTAAGGCTTGCCTGTGAACTCAATAACTTTGAGTCCTATCTGGTAGCTTTTGCCTTCTATATCAGTTACCTGGTGATGGCTATACCTTCTGCAGGCGTACTCAATAAGACCGGGTTCAAAAACGGAATGGCTTTGGGCTTAGTGATAATGGGCATCGGTGCATTAATTTTTATACCTGCGGCCCTTACACGGACTTACTCACTGTTCCTTCTTGGACTTTTTGTTCAGGGAACCGGTCTGGCACTACTGCAAACCGCCTCTAATCCATACATTACAATACTGGGCCCTGCCGATAGTGCAGCAAAAAGGATTAGCGTAATGGGCATTTGTAATAAGGTAGCGGGCGCAATTGCACCGATTATCCTTGGCGCCATCGCGCTGAAAGATGCAGATGGTTTTCAGGCACGGTTAACGTCGATGAGTCCCGCGGCAAAGATTGCTGAGCTGAACCAGCTGGCCTCAAGAGTGATTTTGCCGTACGTAGTAATCATCATTGTATTGGTTGTACTGGCAATTCTGATCTATTTTTCTTCGCTTCCGGAAATTGATGCGGACAAAGAAGATGAAGAGGTGTCTATCGCTACAGCGGGTAAAACCAGTGTATTCCAGTTTCCTCACCTGCTGATGGGCGTGCTTACCATGTTTCTCTACGTAGGTGTAGAGGTAATGGCGGGGGATACGGTTATCAGTTATGGTGGTTACCAGAACATTCCTCTAGCTACTGCAAAGTTTTTTACTTCGTTTACGCTTCTGGGCATGATCCTGGGATACCTTGTCGGTATTGTTTGCATTCCTAAATACCTCAGTCAGGAAAATGCCATGAAATGGTTTGCCGCGTTGGGCGTAGTGCTTACGCTTGCAGCCATATTTACTACTGGTTATGTATCTGTTTTATTTATCGCATTGCTTGGTTTCGCCAACTCGATGGTATATCCGGCCATATGGCCGCTGGCATTAAACGGGGTAGGAAGGTTCACAAAGATGGCATCGTCCCTACTGATTATGGGAATCGCCGGCGGAGCCGTTATACCATTATTATATGGTGCTTTGGCCGATGTGGTTAACGCGCAGCAGGCATATTGGATTATGGTTCCTTGTTATCTTTTCATCTTTTATTATGCTACAGCAGGATGGAAAGTTGGAAAAAGTGTGACGGCTTTAAAAAACCAGCCAGTTATATAATTTGATAAAAACCAAATAGAAATGAATAGAAAAGACTTTATTACCAACACCAGCCTGCTTACTGCAGGGCTCCTTTTCAGTAAGGAACTGAGTGCTTTTGACATGGCATATCCTAACGTAAGGGTTCCGCTAAACAAAAGAAATTTCAGCAGTCCGGCAGTGGAGAAAGCAATTCTCAAATTCCAGAAAAAGGTAACTGACAAGGAACTGGGATGGTTGTTTAATAATTGCCTTCCAAATACATTGGATACTACAGTTACCTATACGGCCAGCAATGGAAAACCAGATACCTATGTAATTACTGGTGATATTGATGCAATGTGGCTAAGGGACAGTTCTGCACAGGTGTGGCCATATCTGTCTTTTATGAAGGAAGATAAAAAGCTAAAGGACCTGATTGCAGGTGTAATTAACCGCCAGACTACTTATGTTTTGAAAGACCCTTACGCCAATGCTTTTTACCATACTGGTGAACAGAAAAGTGAATGGGATTCTGACCATACTAAAATGCAGCCAGGCATACATGAACGTAAATGGGAGATTGATTCTTTGTGTTATACCATGCGCCTTGCCTACAGCTACTGGAAAATCACTGGTGATGCGGCCCCGTTTGATGCAGACTGGAAAAAAGCAATCCAGCTTATCTTGGCCACATTTAAGGAGCAACAGCGTAAAACAGGACTTGGCCCTTACACTTTTCAGCGCGTAACGGCCAAACCTACGGATAGTTTGCCTATGGCAGGTTACGGGTTTCCGGTTAAGCCAGTGGGTTTAATTTGTTCAAGTTTCAGGCCAAGTGATGATGCTACGGTATTCCCTTTCCTGGTTCCTTCTAACCTTTTCGCTGTAGTTAGTTTAAGACAGATTGCCGAATTACTTACTGCTGTGCATAAAGACGCAACCCTGGCTGCGGAGCTTACTGCTTTGGCGTTGGAAGTAGAAACAGCAATCCAGAAATACGCAATTGTAGACCATCCGGTTTATGGTAAAATGTATGCATTTGAAGTGGATGGATTTGGTAATGTAAACCTGATGGACGATGCCAATGTGCCCAGTCTGCTGGCACTGCCATATCTCAATGCAGTAAAAGCTACTGACCCCGTTTATCAGAACACGCGTAAATTTGCCCTTTCTGAGCATAACCCGTATTTTTATAAAGGGGTAGAAAGCGAAGGAATAGGCGGACCGCATGTAGAACAACAGGATATGATCTGGCCACTGAGCATTATTGCCCGGGGATTAACCAGTAATGATGAGACTGAAATCAAACAGTGTATTGCATGGCTGAAGAAAAGCCACGCTGGTACAGGGTTTATGCATGAATCTTATAAAAAGGACCATCCGGAAACATTTACCCGTGCATGGTTTGCCTGGACAAACACCATCTTTGGTGAGTTCCTTTGGGAAGTGTTTCAAACACGGCCCCACCTATTGAGTTAAATTATAACCAATCTACCGAATGTTTACGAATCAAAATAAATTAAAGAACTGGCTTATGCCAGTTCTCTTTTTTGTGTGCAGTCCCGCACTGGTTTTTGCACAAAAAAAAGAAGTCCCTTTATATAAAAATCCCAAAGCTCCGGTTGCAGAGAGGGTGAAAGACCTGCTTGGCAGAATGACTATCGAAGAAAAGGTTGGTCAGCTTTCTACCTTGCTGGGATGGGAAATGTATGAGAAAAAAGGCAACAGTGTAGTTGCATCTGATAAGTTTAAAAAAGCTGCTGAAGCACAACAGATCGGGATGCTCTGGGCCACACTCAGAGCTGACCCATGGACACAGAAAACTTTAGAAACCGGCCTGGACCCTTACAAAGCAGCGCTGGCAACCAATGCGCTGCAGAAATATATTATTGAACATACCAGGTTACAGATCCCGGTTTTCATCGCCGAAGAATGTCCGCATGGTCACATGGCAATCGGCACAACGGTGTTCCCGACCTCTATAGGTCAGAGCAGTACATGGGACCCTATACTCATTCAGTCAATGGCAACTGCTATTGCAAAAGAGGCAAGGCTGCAGGGCGCCCATATTGGTTATGGCCCGGTCCTGGACCTTGCGCGTGAACCAAGATGGTCAAGGGTGGAAGAAACCTATGGCGAAGACACATTTCTCAACAGTATGATGGGCCTGGGTATGGTAAAAGGGTTTCAGGGAACCAGTAATACGATCAACAGTGGGGTAAATATTATCTCAACGCTGAAACACTTCACAGCTTATGGCGCACCCGAAGGGGGACATAATGCCGGATTGATCAATACAGGCAGGAGGGAACTTATCAGCAGTTACCTGCCGCCTTTTGAAGCAACAGTAAAGGCTGGTGCCTTGTCTATCATGGCGGCATACAATTCTGTTGATGGAATCCCCTGCAGTAGTAATCCTTACTTACTGGATACCCTTTTGCACAAGCAATGGGGATTTAAAGGTTTCTCTGTTTCGGATCTTGGTAGTATAGATGGATTGGTATCTACACAACACGTAGCTGCAAATCCTGCTGATGCGGCGGTGTTAGCGATGAACGCAGGACTGGATAACGATCTTGGGGGACAGATTTTTTCTGCTCCATTATTGGCAGCAGTAAAGGATGGCCGCGTTTCCATGAAGAGGATTGATGAAGCCACAGGCCGTTTGCTTAGGCAGAAGTTTGAAATGGGCCTATTTGAAAATCCTTATGTAGACGCTAAAGAAGCGAGAAAATGGGTACGGAATGCGGCAAATGTAGCATTGGCAAGAAAAGTAGCACAAGAATCAGTGATTCTGCTGAAGAACCAGTCATCGGCACTGCCGCTGAAAAAAAATATTGGAAGTATTGCGGTCATCGGGCCAAATGCCGACAACATTTATAACCAACTTGGTGATTATACCGCACCACAAGATCCTAACGCTATCATTACCGTACTGGAAGGCATAAAAGCAAAATTGCCATCGGCTAAAGTAAATTACGTAAAAGGCTGTGCAATCAGGGATACGGCAGATGTACACATCGCTGATGCTGTTGCTGCTGCAGAACAATCAGACGTAGCTGTTGTGGTACTTGGAGGTTCAAGTGCGCGTGATTTCAAAACAGAATATATCAGCACCGGCGCTGCCACTGTAAGTCAGGGCACTACTGGGGTAAGTGATATGGAAAGCGGAGAGGGATACGACCGTCAGTCGCTCGATTTAATGGGAAAACAACTGGAGCTTTTACAGGCTGTTGTGAAAACCGGGAAACCTGTGGTCCTTGTGTTTATCGGTGGAAGGCCTTTAAATCTCAACTGGCCTGCAGAACATGTACCGGCTATCATATCAGCCTGGTATCCTGGTCAGGAAGGTGGAAATGCTATTGCTGATGTATTATTCGGCGATTACAATCCAGCGGGAAGACTGCCGATTTCTATTCCAAGATCGGTAGGACAGCTGCCTGTTTATTATAACTATCAGAATTCATCCAAACATGATTACGTAGAAGGTCCCGCCAGTCCGCTTTACAGTTTTGGATATGGCTTAAGTTTTAGTAGCTTTAAATACAGCGCGCTCAAGGCTGAGGTAAATGAGGCTGGCGACCTCGCACTGAACGTGAGCGTAAACGTAACAAATGAGAGCGGAAGGGATGGCGATGAAGTAATACAGTTGTACCTGCGTGATGATGTATCATCTGTAGTTACCCCGGTACAGCAACTGAAGGCCTTTAGCCGTGTGAATATTAAAGCAGGTGAGACAAAAACGGTATCTTTTGTGCTGCATAAGAACGACCTGGCTTTGCTGAACCAGCAGATGCAGCGGATGGTGGAAGCCGGAGGGTTTACCCTTAGAATTGGCGGAGCATCGCAGGATATCAAACTTGAAACTAAAATCAATATAAACAACAACTATAAACTATAAACTATGAAGAAGGTTATCTCAGGATTAGTCCTGGCATTTGTGGCACTGGGCGCCAACGCGCAAACAGACGCAAATTTGGGAATCATCCCTGCACCTGTTATGCTTGAGCGGCAGGCAGGTTTCTTTAAACTGGACAAAACGGTGGTCCTGGTTTCCAATGAAACACCCAACGCAGGTACTGCAGATATGTTAAATGCCTTTATTACCGGTAAAGGCGGCTTTGCACTTAGAACCACAAAAAGTGCAGCCAATGGCGAACGCAGTATTTTACTGAGCAGTGAAGGGGCCGACAAATTACCTGCAGAAGGTTATCAGCTTGACGTAACGGCTAAATCTATCATTGTTAGGGGTAAAGGCGCAGGCTTGTTCTACGGCGTACAGTCGCTCATGCAAATGATGCCTGAGAAAAAAGGTCAGGAAATTGATGTGCCTGCAAGCACAATTAAAGATTATCCGAGATTCAAATATCGTGGGATGCACCTTGATGTAGGCAGGCATTTTTTCTCAGTGGCCTTTGTAAAGAAGTACATCGACCTGATGTCTACCTATAAACTGAATAATTTTCACTGGCATTTAACTGAAGATCAGGGTTGGAGAATAGAAATTAAGAAATACCCTAAACTGACTTCTGTTGGTTCAGTAAGAGCCGGCACCATAATAGGGCATCACCCGGGAGTAGCAGCTGATAATACTCCGTATAAGGGATTTTATACCCAGGATGAAGTTAAAGAAGTTGTAGCTTATGCTGCCCGTAAATTTATCAACGTTATACCTGAAATTGAAATGCCAGGACATGCTTCTGCGGCCATCGCTGCATATCCGCAATTGAGCTGTTTCCCAGACAGAGATACTTATATTGACCCAAAAGCGCCCTGGTCAGGATCAAGAAAAGGTAAACAGCCACAGCAAACATGGGGAGTTTTTGATGATGTTTTTGCACCAACAGAATATACTTTCGGCTTCCTGGAAGACGTATTGGATGAAGTAATGGCTTTATTCCCTTCAAAATACATCCACATTGGTGGTGATGAAAGCCCTAAAGAATACTGGAAAGAATCTCCGTTTTGCCAGCAGCTGATCAAAGACAAGGGATTGAAAGACGAGCATGAACTGCAAAGCTATTTTATAAGCCGTATAGAAAAGTACCTCAATTCCAAAGGCCGTAACATCATTGGATGGGACGAGATCTTAGAAGGTGGATTAGCACCAAATGCAACTGTGATGTCGTGGAGAGGTGTTGAAGGCGGTATCGCCGCAGCGAAACTGAACCATAATGTAATCATGACACCTGGAAGCAATGGATTGTATGTTGATCATGCACAGTCTGCATCACCTGATGAACCTGTCAATATTGGCGGCAATTCTCCTTACTCAAAAGCCTATGCCTATGACCCTGTTCCTGCTGAACTGTCAGAAGACCAGAAGAAATTTATTGAAGGTGTACAGGCAAATATATGGACAGAATATGTAGAAAACGAGGCAAAACTGGAATATCAGGTTTTCCCAAGAATGCTGGCCTTAAGTGAGATCGCCTGGAGCCCTGTTTCCAGAAAAGACTATAAAAACTTCTCTGAAGAGCGTATTCCCCTGCATCTTGCAAGACTGGATAAATCAGGCGTAAATTTTTGGGTACCTGTACCGCTGGGCCAGTCTGATAAGCAAATTGATGGTGATGAAATTACAGCAGACCTTAAAGCCCCTGTACTGGGGTCTAAAGTATATTATACGCTGGATGGTACCCGTCCTTCTGATGTTTCCAGCTCAGTTAAAACTCCTTTAAAGATTTCCGTTCCAAAAGGCAAAAAACTGGAGCTGAAAACTATCGTGATTACTTCAACAGGTAAACGTAGTGTAGTGAGTACAACAGTACTAAACAACGAAGCAAAATAATATGCACCTGGCAAGGCCCCGGTATAAATCCGGTGCTTTGTTATGGTCCTTTTACGATTATAAATTTTGTAAAAACCCTTTTTTAGTATAAATTGCTAACAAAAAAAGAGGATGAAGCCATTTAAATATATTTCACAGCAGTCTGCACTTTTGGTGGGACTGCTGTTTTTGTTTGCATGCAACAGTAAAGAAACCGGGCCGGTTCAAAACCCGGTAGCAGAAAAATCCGCTGTAAAACAGGCTACGGGGCATTTTGCTTTTTACAAGGATATTGCCATTAAACCAGGACTCAACTTTGAGGTAGTGAGCTGGGGAAAAGGAGTGGATAGTGTAGGTGGTTACCTTTTGCTGATGTCAGATTCGGTTAAAAATAACTACAGGTCGCTTTCCGTTGAACGGGAAGGAATCATTACCGATGCCTGGAATATGGACCTTGATAATGACGGTAACCCGGAATTGTATATTGAATTACTGAGCAAAAAAACAATAAAAGACCTTAATGTATACGAATACAATAATGGCAGTTTCAACAAAATCAGCTTTCCTCCGCTAAGCAGCAGGGCAAAGAAGACTTATGGCGGCAATGATAAGTTTATTATCAAAAACGGCGAGTTATTTCGTTCTTATCCGATTGTTAATTCTACTGATACCGCACAGCAGAACGGATCAGAGAAAATGCTGCTTTACCGTTTAAGGGGCAACAGTTTCTCTATTGATGAGATTACTAAATAAGGGTCTCCTGCGGGTAAAAGCGATATTAAGCCTGTTCATTGAACTGTGCGCTGATCCTTTGAAACTTTTCGATCAGCAGGTCGATACGTTCCTTTTCACGTTTCATAAAAGCCCTGCGAAGTATCGTTGCACAAAAGACCATCCATAGTACTGTAAAAAGGAGGATAGTTATCTGCAGCCATGTATCAAGGTTGTGCAGGGTTTCAAAGAAAAAGAGTACAAACCCCAGTGATATTGCGGCAACATAAACCCAAAAGAGGCGATTGTAAAGGTTAAAGCGGCTGACCTGGTATTCATGCAGTTTGGTAAGAAATGCACCGGGATGTTCGGTGAAATCGTTTCTTGAAATCAGGCGGTGTTCGCGGTAAAGCAAAATCGTGTAAACAGCAACGGCCAGTACAATGATCCCGATGCCCAGGGTGGTCGTCCAGGAGTCAAATTCAAAATAAATCAGTGCCGCACTGATAGCAAGGAAAGAAATTACCATGCCACCGATATTAAGAAGCGATTTTGTACGTATAGAATTCACTTCTTTTTTCGCCTGTTCCAGCATCTCTTCTGAAGAGATCTTTACCTCTACAGCATGCGATTGCCAAAGGGACTGTATATTTTCAAAGTCTTGCATGTTGATTGTATAATTCGGTAAGTTTTTGTTTAATCCGGTGAATTCTAACCCTCAGGTTCCCCTCGCTAATTCCAGAGATTTCTGCAATCTCGTTATAGGGAAGTTCGTCCAGCACCATGGTAATAATTAAACGGTCATTCTCCTCCAGTTTGGATATTGATTTATATAAAAGTGCGATCTGCTCATTTTTTTCAGAAAACTCTTCTGTTTTGCTTTCAATAATGCTATCGGTCAGCTCGTCCTTCGCCTGTCTTTTTTCCGAACGGAGATAGGTAAGGCAGGTATTTACTGCAATACGGTAAATCCACGTGGAGATCAGGGATTTTTGCCTGAACTTGTCCAGGTTTTGCCAAACCTTAAGAAAAGTTTCCTGTAATAAGTCGTTAGCAGCATCAGCATCACCCGTGTAACCGTAGCACAAATGGAAGATCTTCTTCGAGTTACTGTCGAAGATTTGTTTAAATAAGAGGTCTTTCTGATCCAATCTGCTTAAATTTATGTTTCTATGATAGAATTGATTCCGAATTGTTACAACTTAACAATTTTTTTTTCCATGTTTTCCACAATCTTTACTAAATAAGTTTATTATCGTAGTTTTACGGACTCAAAAACCCATAACTTCAGCTAATGTCAAAAAACAACCGGTTAACATTTTTTATATTTTTAGCATTGATACTGGGTGTTATCCTGGGATATGTATTGAATATTAAATCATTTGACGCGTATAATAATAATATCGTCAGGGCAGATAATCAGATTAAAAGTATCGACGTACAACTCTCTGGAATTAAAGATACTTCTGCGGTTGGATATGCCCAGTTGATTGTACAGAAAAAGGAAGCCTTGAAGGTGCGGGTTGAAAATGAAACCATAAGGGAGAAAAAGCTGGAGCCGCTAACGCTTTTGAGTGATATTTTCCTTCGTCTGATCAAAATGATTGTGGCGCCACTGGTTTTTGCAACACTTGTAGTAGGGGTAGCCAAGGTTGGAGATATTAAAGCAGTTGGCCGTATAGGCGGCAAAACTATGTTGTGGTTTTTAAGTGCCTCATTAATGTCCCTTGCACTGGGTCTTATTATGGTTAATATCTTTAAACCTGGCGAAGCGATGCACCTGCCGTTACCCAGCAGCCATTCAGATACAGGTATACAAAAGGCAGTGCTTTCTGTGAAAGATTTTATTTCCCACATTGTGCCTAAAAGTATGACAGAGGCAATGGCTACAAATGAAATCCTTCAGATTGTGGTTTTTTCCCTGTTTTTTGGGGTAGCTACTGCGGCTATCGGAGAAAAAGGAAAGATTATTATTGAGTTTTTTGATTCGGTTGCCCATGTGATCCTTAAGATTACAGGATACGTAATGAATTTTGCACCATTTGCAGTGTTTGGTGCTATGGCTGCCATTGTGGCCAAACAGGGCCTGAGCGTACTGTCTACCTATGCCTTGTTTATCGGGGAATTTTATTCCAGTATGCTGATGTTATGGTTGCTGCTGATCCTCATTGGTTACCTGATCCTCAAAGGAAGGGTATTTAACCTGATGAACAGGATGAAAGAGCCAATACTGGTAGCTTTCAGTACTGCGAGTAGTGAGGCGGCCTATCCGCGTACCTTGCTTCAGCTGGAGCGGTTTGGTTGTAAAGATAAGATCGTCAGTTTTGTATTGCCATTGGGTTATTCATTTAATCTGGATGGTTCTATGTTATATATGACCTTTGCTTCGTTATTTATTGCACAGTCTTATGGTATTCATCTGTCGTTCCAGCAGCAAATTACCATG
>Ga0247734_1000265_pt1 | contig 47006 bp, 42 predicted proteins | sample UWRJL103311B2_FD_180933 | JGI IMG/M metagenome (GOLD analysis project Ga0247734, IMG submission 180933) | Plant litter microbial communities from Arlington Agricultural Research Station in Wisconsin, United States - UWRJ-L103-311B-2 | ecosystem: Environmental > Terrestrial > Plant litter >...
CATCCTATTTCTACGAGATATCATCATCTTTCTCCCAGATGGCCGACCTTGCAGCACCTAGGGCTTCATTGCCAGACGCACCGAGACACAACAAGATGAAATTTAGTCAACTCTTCTCCGCCATTTCCCGATCAAATTTGGGAAAAGTCCCCTTCCAGCTGACGGAATCGCTTTGATATCGAGCTTCTGCAGACGTGGAACGTCGGATTAGGTCACGTACAGACACTTACAGACACACCTTACAGACCCGGGAAGCCATGAACAGTACACACTCCAACAAAGCGTCAGCCGTTGCCCCGTATTCCGGGGCCCCTTCCTAAGGTGGCGGGTCCTGATACGATTGTGGGATTCTGGGTTTAATAGTCAACGGGACCCCCCCACCAGCTTCCTGTCATTCGACCATCTCGACCACTGGGCTGGAGTGTCGGCGGGAAATTTAGAATGCGGCATATTTCGTGGCCTCACATATTGGCTCCAGCGCGCTACTCGCCCTCGGCCTATCTTGTACTTTAAGTATGAGACCTTGCTGTCAGGGGAGACAAAAAAATCTCACCTCGTTTCCTTAACTCTCCCATCCCACTCTACTTTCCTTTCAACATCGGATATTCTTTCAACTTCCTCTCTCCCAGTCTCCCTTCCTTCATTTTTGCACAACGGACATCATGGCAGCTTCCAATGGAGTCAATGGCACAAACGGTCACACGACCACACGCCGCCCATTGCTACCCGGAATATATGCTCCTACCATGACCTTCTTCGATTCGGAAACGGAGGAGCTCGATATACCAACTATTAAGAAACATGCCGTGCGATTGGCAGAAGCAGGATTGGTGGGACTCGTCACAATGGGCTCCAACGGAGAAGCAGTTCATCTTTCATCTGCTGAGAAGACTGCCGTTACACAGGCTACCCGTGAAGCTCTCGATGAAGCTGGATTCACACAGGTACCCGTGATTGTTGGTGCAACCGAAGGTTCAGTCCGAGGAACAATCAACTTAATCAAGGAATCAGAAAAGGCTGGCGGAGAATACGTCCTCATTCTCCCTCCCAGTTACTTCCGCGGTCTGATGGATGAGGATGCTGTATACAACTACTTCATGGAAGTTGCCGCGGAGTCTCCTCTTCCCATCATCCTCTACAACTATCCTGGAGCCGTGGCAGGTATCGATATGGATTCGGATCTCCTGATCAAGATTGCAAAGCACCCAAAGATCGTTGGCACCAAATTTACCTGCGGAAACACCGGAAAACTCACGAGAGTAGCGCTGGCAACAGATGCCGTAACCCCGTTTTCTCAAGGCTCGGGATACATGGCATTTGGCGGAATGTGTGATTTCACAGCACAAACACTGGTGTCTGGCGGTTCCGGTATCATTGCTGGCGGTGCCAACGTGATGCCAAAGGTGTGCGTTAAGATATGGAATCTCTACACGGAGGGCAAACGGGACGAGGCATTCGAGCTACAGAAGGTGTTATCGAAGGGCGATTGGGTGTTGACCAAAGCGGCTATTGCTGGTACCAAGAGCGCGATCCAGAGTTATTATGGATATGGAGGCCATCCCAGACGGCCACTCAAACGCCTGGATGAGGTGCGGGTCACTGGGATCAAGGAAGGCATCGAGGAGGTGATGAAGGTTGAGAAGAGTTTATAGGGTAACCGTCTTAATCTACTTACATGCATCATTATATGCCTCAGGGACTTTTCTTTGGGCGGTTTGCAGTACGTTTCACATCTGGGGTCGGTCGCTCTGGTCATTCGGTCTTCCGGCATCCGCCAAGACTTTGCACATGACCTCTTGGCATGGAGACGTGGCGTGACGTGACCTGAAGCATGACTGGAATCACGTGCAGTCCACTTTAATTTCGCGTCCGAACCAAATTTAGGTAAAATGATACAATGCCAGTACTAGTAGCGTCGGAAATAAATATGCTGCGTTGGCAACCTGGAATATCCATCTTCACGGTTCACCAAAGGCACAGTTTCCTGGACACGCGCCACCATGCACCCCAAGATGCAATGCATCAAGGTAACCTAAAACAGGCTTCATCTTATGCTGCTGCGCGGGTTAATTGGGACTCAGTGCAGTCCCGGTATCTTGTTTGGAAACCCGCCTAGCCACGTGTAACTTGGCTGACCGACTCGAATGATTCCTTCTTTCTTGATCTCCTTCCATTCATTCACTCGAATAGCCATTCAGTCATTCATTCGTCTTCTGCCTTGCTCAAGCACGCCCGACCGCTCTTTTGTCGTTGTCTTACTCTCTCTATTTCCTCTTTCCAATCTCTGTTCCAATTCCCCCCCTACTAAAAAGTTCTTTGTTACCGTTCAATTGGCGTTTGCTCCTCTCCATCTTGAAAAATAAATTCCATCTCGTCTAAAAATAAAATAAAATCTCATAAGTTTCACCTGCTGTACAACACCACCCACCACTTTAACGACATCACGAGCACGAAGAGAGGGAAAGCATGGGAATTAGTCAATCGACACCTCTAAGAAATGGCATTAAAGCCGCCCTCAACCATGATTCAGAACTATATGCTTTTCCTGGGAGGCCATTCTACCAACTCAAACATGTGAGACCATATAATTTGGACAGAGTGGTCACGCCCGCTGCCATCACGTATCCGAAAACCAAGGAACAGATTGCCGCAATCGTGAAAGTTGCAGTGGAGTTTGGCGTTAAGGTGCAGGCAAGGAGTGGGGGACATAGCTATGCTAATTACTGTATGTTCTTCTCACTTGGTGTGGTTGATATGGTTTTTGGAAATGGAGGATGATATTTCATTCCTCTATACCGAGAGTATTGATCTCAGTCTGGTTCACGAAGCTAATGTAATGAATAGGCCTGGGAGGTGTCAATGGCTGTATAGTTGTCGACATGAAGCATTTTCAACAATTCAAGATGGACGAGACGACCTGGAGAGCCACGGTTGGGGCTGGCACTCTGCTGGGTGATCTCACGAAACGAATGCATGATGCCGGTGGAAGAGCCATGGCTCATGGGACCTGTCCTCAAGTAAACTCTCCTCTTTCTCCTGTTCATAGACAACGATCTAACCCCTTTATCAGGTCGGACTCGGTGGTCACGCAACTATCGGTGGACTTGGTCCCTCGTCCAGAATGTGGGGAGCATCCCTCGATCATATCGAGGAAATCGAAGTCGTCCTCGCAGACAGCTCCATCGTACGCGCCTCCTCCACGCAAAACACAGACATATTCTGGGCATGTCGCGGTGCTGCTGCTGGGTTTGGTATTATCACGCAATTCGTCCTTCGTACGCAACCAGAACCAGGAGAATGTATCCAATTTTCATTTGCGTTCACGGTTCGGCCGTACGCTGCTCTCGCTGCTACATTCAAGAAATGGCAACGGTTCGTCAGCAACCCCGACCTAACACGCAAGTTCACAACTAGTCTTATAATCACCGAGCTCGGCATGGTAATTAGCGGCACCTTCTTTGGATCTAAAGCAGAATATGACATTCTGGAACTCTCCGCCAACTTCCCGGGCTCTCAAAACAGCCACACGGTCGTATTTAATGACTGGCTTGGAACAGTAGGCCACTGGGCCGAAGACGTAGCCCTACAGCTCGGCGGCGGCCTCTCTGCTCCCGTATATACTAAATCCCTCGCCTTCAACGGCTGCCACCTTATTCCGGACGATGTCATCGATCGGATCTTCAGCTACCTAGACAAGGTACATACCGGCACCCTGATCTGGTTCATCATCTTTGATCTCGAAGGAGGCGCCATCAACGACGTCCCGCAAGATGCAACCGCTTACGCGCATCGTGATGCCCTGTTCTACATGCAATCCTACGGCGTCGGGCTCCCGAAACTGCGCAACAAAACGCGCGAATTCCTGAGAGGCTTCAGTGAGATGATTACGAAGGGCATGCCGGGAGGAGAGAACTTCGGTGCCTATGCGGGATACGTGGATCCGGAACTGGTGGATGCGCAGAAGATGTACTGGAGAGGAAACTTGCCGCGGCTGGAGGAGATCAAAGCGGATGTAGATCCCGGAGAGGTTTTCTGGAATCCGCAGAGTGTGAGACCAGCTGGTGTGGAGATGGAGAAGGGTCTAGGAGGCAAATTGAGGAAGAGGGAAAAGAGGAAGCTCAAGGACGTGCTTTGCGGCTGGTTTTAGAGAGAGGATGGAGAGATGGAGAATGTACAAAAGAGAAGAGGAAAACTGGCTGTTATGACATGCCAGAGGTGATGATTGCTTTCTTGATTGTGGTGCTGGTGGTTTTTTGTTTTGGAGGTTTTTATGAAGAAAAGCAAGAGCGAGCGAGGAGTTTGGGGAATATGCTTTATTGATGACTTGCTTTTTTGCTGTTGTTGTATCATAGAACTTATGACCACTTGATGACCCTCGATATAGAAATGATAAGATGCGATACACTACCTTCCAAACCTAGTCTGCTTTTCTGAGTCTGCACATTTTAAGATCATGGTAAAGTGTGTGGGGTTTGGTGCTTCCATGAGAGCTGGAATGCAAGCAAGCCTCTAAGCTTGTCAAGCCTTACGAGGACGATTCATTTGATTGACTGACATACATATGCACGATGGGGAGGGTATGAGAATGATTTCTTGGGTCGTCAGGTATCTTTATTCAACTAAAAGAAATGGAGAGAATTAAAGGAGCTGGTCCAACAAGTAATGTCCAAGAAAATGAGCAGAGTATCGAGAACTCAATTCCACCCTCTCAATCCGCGACCAAACACATTTCTGTCCCCTTGCCCCCCTAGATCTTTGTATCGGCACCCTTCTCCAACTCTGCTAAGATTGGCTTCTCCAAAGACTCTGGCTTGGTTGTGCTGGCCCATCTGCCCTTGACCTTTCCATCTCTACCAACCAACCACTTCTCGAAATTCCACTTAACTCTCTTCATTCCCAACAATCCCGGTTGTTCGTTCTTCAACCACTCGAACAATGGGTTTGCGCCGGATCCGTTGACTTCGGTTTTGCCCATGATTGGGAAGGAGACGCCATAGTTCAGCTGGCAAAAGGATTGGATGTCTTCGTCGGAGCCGGGATCTTGACCGCCGAATTGGTTGCAAGGAAAGCCGATGATTTGGAAATCATCACCATGCTTTTCTCTAAGTAGTATGAGTCAGTCGCTCGGAGTTTGTCTAGGGGAGAGGTGGGGTGTACTTGAGAGATTTGTAGAGCTTCTCGAGACCCTCAAATTGCGGGGTGAAACCGCATTTGGAGGCGGTGTTGACGATAAGAACGACTTTGCCCTTGTAGGAGTCGAGTGGGACTTCAGCACCCTTCTCTATTAATTAGAAATTGTGTTAGCGCAGACTCAAGGCATAGGTAGAATGGTTGAATAAGGTATATCTTTGTCGGCGCGAGAGCTTGTAACAGATGAGTTGTGCAAGCGTATGCAGATGGATGAATCGGCACGGCAGGATTGAGTAAACATACTATCCAAAGGCTTGAAATCGTAGAAGCTAGTAGCAGACGCCATATTTCTTCTCTGTATTTGAGGGAATTGGTATCGAGGAACTCGGGGTGAGGTTGTAGTTGTAGACTAAAATTAGGAATTAGCAACGTCGTCTTGCAGGTTGGTGTGGTGTGACTTACGAAAGCGGTGATTAAATTCGTACGTTTGGCCACGGGTACAAGACGATGGTTTGATAGTTTGAAAGTGTTTGGAAGAAGTAATTTCATGAAGGAAAATGGGGGGTCTTATAGGTTTGGAGTGTGTGGTGTATTATGAAGCTATCCCAGTCCTTTGTATGAAAGGTATTATGAAGCACGAAGTCTAGACCGAGGTATGAAGTGGGCTGCAAAAACCAGGGTCTCTCATAAGAGCGGTGTCCACTTCGGACACTTTTGATGAATGCTTGTACTGTAAATAAGCGGGGCTCAGTTGTACGTCATGCGTTTCTTATCGTAAGATCCATTCATAAGATGTTTCCGAGGGCAATTATTCAACTGTAGATTAAAGGACGACATATTTAATCAAAAGTATACCATGACTGCAGAACGACATATAATTATTGTTGGTATCTATACTCCTATTTTTAGATGACTGCGAATGACTGACAGATTATAGGAGGCGGGATTATTGGTAGCACCACCGCCTACTTTCTGACGCGTCACCCCTCATTCAATCCGCTACTCCATAAGATCACAATTCTCGAATCTTCCTCAATTGCAGCAGGCGCTTCTGGTAAAGCAGGCGGTCTTCTGGCGCTCTGGGCATATCCAAGTAGCATTGTGCCGCTAAGTTACAGGCTCCATAAAGAGCTGGCAGATGAACACGACGGGGCAAAACGATGGGGATATAGAACTCTGAAAGCTGCGTCACTATCGGCCAAAGGCAAGAGTCACGACTTGGAGAATGCGTCAACTGAGTCTAAAGGGGAAGACTGGAACAAGTTGCCAAAACTACTAGCTGGTAAAAGCATACCTAGGAAGAAAAATGTGCCAGAAGATTTGGATTGGTTTGATCAGGAGGGCATGAAGCAGTATTCAGAAATGGGGGATACCTCTAATACAGCTCAGGTTCATCCATATCAATTTACAACATCAATGGCAGACCTTGCTGTCGAGGCTGGAGCAAAGGTTATATTGGGTCTGGTTACGGCAATTGACTACACGGGACCTCATGGTGTCAAAGCAGTCACATACGAGGACAAAGGCACTAAACATATCCATACAATTCCCGCAACGGAAGTGATACTAGCCGCTGGTCCATGGACTAGTCATGTTTGGCCAGATGCTCCAATCGAAGGCACGAGAGCTCATAGCGTGGTGATCGAGGCGGAAACCAGTCCGTATGCCATATTTTCAGAAATAGAGCTCCCCGCAAACTTCAAAGGAACGAGACACGGAAATCACGTTAGTCCAGAGATGTACGCTCGACCTGATGGTACTGTTTATGCCTGTGGTATGCTTTCCATTTTCTCATAGCTCATGATGACACTAATGGCGGAATAGGAGAGACAGATGACCTAGCACCACTTCCTAAAACTGCAGACCTCGTGAAAGTTGACGAGTCTCGCTGCCAAGATATTGTTGATTACGTCGGGTCAATTTCTACACCCCTGCGAACAGGAAAGGTATTAGCGAAACAAGCTTGCTACCTACCATCTGTGGTAGGAGGTAAGGGACCCCTTATTGGTGAAACAGGAATTAGAGGCTTGTTAATGGCTACTGGTCATACATGTTGGGGTATACAAAACAGCTGCGCAACTGGAAAGCTGATTAGTGAGTTTGTATTCGATGGGAAAGCAAAGAGCGCCAATATTGGTGGACTGAATCCGAGAAATGTTCTCTAGTACATAAGCTATTGGTTGAAAAGAGAATAATTGAAGCACATATTCTCAAAAGCTGTAGCATGACTGGCTATGTTCAGTATGAAAAGCCTTTCGAGGTCACCGAGCAGTAAAGTTTAGTCTTAAGAGCTTCGGCCTACGTATTACCATGGAGGATTATACTCTCCTTTGCCACTCATCTCGTCCTCTTTTATCCTAAGTTCCTCTCAAATCCAGAAGTATCTCAACAATCAGTATTCGGCTGTGATGTTCTGCCTTCAGCGCTACCGATCGCATCGACACTGCTTGACAAAGAGAACTATTGACGGCGCTTTTCTATATACTAGTTGATATTATTTTATTCTGAATAAAAAGTTATAGCCAGTTCTTAACACACAAGTCTCAAATTAGCCCAGGTCGCTATAATTTTCATTTCTCACTTCCGAATTTTTTTAACTCTGAAGCCGTCCCTTCGCTCGAATCCCGTTTCTCGCTTATAGCCCCTGAACCCCCTTCGATTTCGAGTTTACAATTAATTGTGATTCGAAACTCTGAATTTAAGCAACACAGGTCATACGGCCACTAAACAGTGTCGCTAATATTCTCAAAACAGATTGCTCCTTTATTATAAACATCACATGCCATTTAGATAGGATTATGTATAACCTTCTCAGATAAACTCACAGCGGAGAGCACCAGGCGGCCGAATATATTTAGCTAGAATGCATTGAACAATCCTCTATGTGAGGCAGCCAGGCCGTTGCTGAGATTATATCGAGTCTCTAAGCTTTTCCATATTTTAAACCATGGCGGAAGATGATGCGTTGGTAAGATCCTTAAAAGCTATAAACCGTCATGTTGTGCTTTTTCACTTCCATTCCAACAAACATCCGTGCACGCACTCTCTTTACTACCTGTCCACAACTCTCATAATGTATTTCCCTAATCTGCTCCAGTTTTCTTACCTCCTCGCCTTGTTCGTGCCAGCCCTAGCCACACCGGTACCAATAGAGGCTCCAATCCCATTTGACGACAAAGAAAGCTGGTCTATTGGCTGGTCCGACGATTTCAAAGGTGAATCAGGCGTAAAATTCAACAGCGACAAGTGGGGATATCAAACTCCTGCGAAAAATGAGAATGATGAGATCCAGCGTTACACAGATCTTGCTGATAATGCAAGGTTGACGGGGCAAGGCACGGGGGTGATTTTACCTTGTAAGTTTTGCACTCCTCTAATCTAATGAGGATTTCTGTAGACTTTGTTAGACTGCAATAAGTTGCTCTTGGATGTTAAAGCTAATTTAAATATGGTAGGGAAACAACAGGATGGATCGTGGACATCAGCACGGTTGTATTCGAATGATGCTTTCGTGTGCGAGGATGGAAAGATGATGACGATTCGAGCTGAGATTAAACTTGGGGAGGCTGCTGCTGATAAACAGAAGGGGATCTGGCCGGCTTTTTGGCTTCTTGGAGATCAATGTACGAATGTCCCGTTTAGTCCAGCCATCCGTTTTCATGTGTATCAAGGTCTAATTGAAATTTTAGTTCGCACTGGAGGGAGGTGGCCAGATGTCGGCGAAATTGATATCATGGAAAACAAGAACGGTGAGCCCACGAATTTTGGTACAGCACATTGGGAAGATAAAGGGGAAAAGAATTCAGGCACCACAAAAGCTTTCCAGCGCTCTCCTGGTCTGTAGGTATTCCCATCTTCCAGCGTCAATATTCATGTTTTGTAATCTGGAACGCTGGACCGTAACACAAGGCGGTCACTAGCTAATTTGATTACTGTGTGAAGATACCACGCCTACTCAATTACAATTAACAGAGAATGGGAAAACTGGGAACAACAGTCCATATCCTGGGAACTCGATGGAATACGATACCATGAAATCACCGGAAAAGATATTGGCAATGAGGATAAGTGGAAAGTCCTAGCTCATACTAAACAATTCATTATTCTTAATGTTGCGATTGGAGGCATATTTTCTGGGCCGGTTAATGAAAATACTGGTATGTTAAGATTTTGTTTTATTTGAAGCACAAAATACTCAAACTATTGCAACGCTGATTTTGCTCAAGCCACGGGTGAAGATGTTGGTATGGAGATAAAAAATATCGCGGTTTACAAACGGAAGTAATATGGAGGGTCAAGTGCAACCGGCATTCTGTTTAATGTTTGCTGCAGTTTTTAAGTATTTACTCTGATCAGAGTTTGTGAAGTAGTTGTCATTGTAGGCTAGTTAGGTGTTTGCATTGTCCGATGGAGTAATATATCGGAGTACAATCTAAGACGACTCTTCTTGCAACTTTTACTCGGCAATACATTTGAACTAGCTGAGTGACTATTAATTTCATGCCAGGTTCTAATTTCACGAAGGCAAGCAATCGCCAAGAGTTGGCCCATCGCAAGCTTACTGACAAGACCAGGCACCTATGGTCATCGCGGGGAACACAATTGGACAATTTTTCCAACATTCATCCGTTTCAACAATCCATCTATCCTAATCTGGAAAGTAGCTGAAAGTAGAGCCTACCTAATCATCTCTGTGTAGCATAGCCTCGCTTAAGCCCCTGAAGCAGTGGAGGCAGGGAGATGCTTGGCGAAGATCAGGGAGTGACAAGTAGCGGGAGGATCTCTTGGCCAATATAAAAGTTCAGCCGCGTCTGACATTTCCCCAGTACTCCACGTGAATAATACTTCATTAATTAGATACTCTGTGAAACTAGTCAAAACTTCAGATATAGTATATTCCAACCTGTTTCCCATAATACATAGTATTTGAGATGCGAGGTAAGATACAGTGGTGCGAATCGTCCCAGCGAAAGACATGTTATACAGGAATTTTATACTCGCGAATCTAGCTATTATTAGGATGATTGTTGTACAAGATCCTTCTCTTCCTTCATCGACTTGGCAAGCCACTTAGGAAACACAGCATTCAATATGGCAGTGATTTCCGAACATTTTGTTTGCAACACAAGCACTAAGAGATTATTAACAAAATATTATGAGTATATAAGGCAAACCTAGCCTCCGATTTCAAATCTGGATTCATTCGACTTAATATAGCCTGAGAAACTTTCACCTCTCAGTCCAAGACTTTTCAAAAACTCAATATTACCTTTCAAAGACTTATTTTGACGATGCAAATCAAAAGTTTCTTGCTAGCTATATGGGTCTCTACAGCGGCAGTGAGGGCATCATTGAACGAACCTTGCTATGGAGCAGGCGGCGCTGCAGGTATGTTCAAATTCAACTCTTGTACGATGGGGGGGAAAAGCTTATAAGATTTGTATTTCTAGGTGTCTGCGTCGCAGAAACAGCTTGCAAATCTAGTGGAGGTATCTCAACTGCGGGTGGATGCCACAGTGATCCAGTGAACGTAAAATGCTGTACCAAAGCATTTTGTAGCACATCTGGTAATTGTCGCTGGAACAGCGATTGTACCGGCGACTCTGTCGCCAACCAATGTCCAGGGCCTTCTGCTTTCAAATGCTGCTTATATTCGGTATGACCTTTCCACCATGCTCCCTATAACCCAGTTATTTGTTGGGGACGTTTATGAGGATTACTTAAGTCCAGAACTTCATTACTAATTTTGATGTTAGGCTAATGGATTTGGAGGTTACAAAACCCCGTCATATCCATCCATTGGTGCATGTAAAGAGGTAGCAGTCAACGGTGCAAAAAAGATTGTTGCTGGCTTACCAGGACGAGTTCGCGAAATCGGATGCGTTCGGGATTGTGGTTGTGGAAGTGGTTCCGACCACTGCTGTGGTAAAGCAACAGACATGATGTGCTCAGATGCCGGTGGGGTATGTTTCCGTAACCAGAAATCTAGTTACTTAAGCAGTTAGCTGACCCTTAAGACTGCTACAACATCAGGAAAAGAGATTGCGGAATGGGTGATGAATCACGCTTCCTCTCTAAATCTAAAATATGTGATTTGGGGACAACGTATCTGGGAAACTTCCCAGCACTCTGTGAAGGAATGGAGTTCCTGGAAGCAGATGGAGGACAGAGGTGATATAACGGCAAACCACTGGTAAGTTAGTTTGATTCGCAGTAAGAAGTCCAATATTGAAATTCTAACTCTCATTAGGGATCACGTCCATGTGAGCTATAATTAATCTGTAAGATTTATTGGTATATTTTTCGGTTATTCAGAACGAAGTTAAATAGACTTATAGAGAATATAATGGATGCTGAGGTTTGAATCTCTGCCTCTGACCTTATCAGCCAATTAATCATCTTATTCAAGGCGTCCTCTAGTTTAACAATGCTGATGAAGATTGACTTCTGTTGTATTACAGACGATAACTAGCCAGTCACCATTTCACATCTTGTTGTAGCCTACGGCACCCTTTGGCCCCACTTTCTAGTATTACAGTATATAGCATCGTGAGAAGAGGCAACGCCTCTTCTCCTCCTTAGACTACACTGTCTATAAGAACCCTTCTTTACACTTTGAGGAACCTCCCCTCCATCGTGATATAGGGTCCTTGATAGTTTGCGGGCCGCTTTCGAGCACAGCTTCCTCACATTTCAAATAAATATAGCAATAACTTCAAAACATACTAACCTTTACCTTTGGAGGTGAACTTACGGAATGCTGGATTTAGAAGTACTATTTATGAACATGGGTAGTTGTAAATGAACCATGGTCACGTGTCTTCTTTCCAAACATGGTGAATAATGGCATAGAATTATCCTACTGTCAAATATCAAAACACTGACAAAACCCGGCGGAATAGCTCCATACGTAAAGATCCGGTACAAGTTCGATAACCTAGGTTTCATAATTCGGTGACAGCCGACAATCATGACAATCTACAGTTAGTCCGATTTCAATCCGAGCCCCGAGATCTACATGGCATGAGATCAAAGCCACAACGTTCCTAGGCATTTTGACCATTCATGCATATTTTCCGTCAATTTCCATAAGCCCAGAAATTAAGCTTTTTACAAGTACCGAGTTTTAAGGACATAGCACGTTGTTTCGTCACTGTGGTACATATTTACCCAGATAATACCCGATTAACTTTCCATTGGTTACCCCGTCTTCTGTTTAATCTATTGAACGGACCGTCCTCCCCCAGATGGATATTGAAAACCTCAACATAAGGGACATATATCAACATGAATCTGTCACAAGGTACAAATCATATTAATTGCCACTATTCCTCATGGATTTTGTGGGGTTGGGGTGTGACTACAAATAAAACTTATTTTCCTATGGCAGCCTCTGCTATCTAGAGTTCATTTCAGGTTCTTTGGCCAATTCTTCATTTCGTCCTCGAAATCTCACGATGCTTGTAACTTCTATTCTCTCAGGTCTTGGGCTTTTGGCGGCCGGTGTTTCCGCTCATGGCGCCGTGACAAGCTATGTCATTGGTGGCACCACCTATCCAGGGTAATTCGTCTCTCAAGTTAACGGAATAACAAGTTGACACTTTGAAACAGATATACTGGATTCAGTCCATCTAGCTCTCCACCTTCGATCCAGCGGCAGTGGCCAAATTATGATCCCGTAATGACCGTCACCGACTCCAAAGTCCGCTGCAATGGAGGAACTAGTGCGGCTCTCACAGCCACTATAGCAGCTGGCTCACCAATTACTGCTGTTTGGTCACAATGGTACGTTCCCTTGGCGTGTCATTTCTAGATCTGACAAGGCCGTGGCTTCCCGAACTTTGGCTATTTGCGTTTGATTTTCATTTAAGCTATCATAGCACAATGCTAAACTACCAATAGGACACACGCCCAAGGCCCTGTTATGGTTTGGATGTTCAAGTGCGCGGGAGCTTTCACGTCTTGCACGGGTGATGGTACAGGCTGGTAAGCATTCAGTGTCTTTTTGGCTCATAAATTCGGCCGGCTGGTCTCCAGCGCTATCTCGAAATCATTCTGATATCATCATACATGGGGTCTGCAAACTAGTGATAGTCGCTGATATTTTCCTAGGTTCAAAATTGATCAGAAAGGGATGACAGCACCACCTTTGAGCGGCACAAGCTGGGGCACGAACGATGTCTTGAAGACCTTGAAATGGACCAGCACGATTCCACAGAGTCTAGCACCTGGCAACTACCTTATCCGGCATGAGTTGCTTGCCTTACATCAAACAAATACTCCTCAATTCTACCCCGAGTGCGCTCAGCTAGCAGTAACTGGCTCCGGAACGGCAAGCCCATCTGGGTCTTACCTAGCTAAAATACCGGGCTATGCCCCTCAAAGTGATCCAGGAATTACGGTAAGATCGGGTCACACTCTATCTATGAATTTAACTAACTCGTGCAATAGATTGATATCTATAGCTCAAAAGCTACTACCTATACTCCTCCAGGACCAGCCGTGTGGACTGGCTAAATACTAGACCTTTTATAGCTGGTAAGACAGCTGGAGTAGTTTGGTGTGGCGTGAATGCGGCCCTACAGGCAGTCCTTCATGATATGCGTGGTCAGGTGTAAATAATGACTTATGTAGCTCTATTTTATGGCACTTTTACATTTTTTAATCTACTCTTATCTATTGAGCAGGGAAGTTTCATTGATATGCTAGAAATGGCGAAATAATAGTAGTGGAAATTTGTCACTCTCCCACCATGCCTTTTAGGTTTTGTGAAATTAAACTTGATCAGAGAAAAACCAGCTAAATAAGATATCGTTACTATTGTAACCTTTTTCTTTTAATATTTTTGCTAAGTAATGAAATGGGACGTACAAGCAATGTAACCAACATTGTGAAAATCCATTTGGTGTAATTGGAAGTACACGCTGATCTGGAAGGTGATTCGCTGGAAGTTTTTCAAAGCTTGATCCATGAGCCTAGCTATTTATTTCAAGCCCTCAACCTACGGTAGCAATGCCGGAATTCGATAGTGAAAACAAACTTTTGTATCGAAACCGTGTGATAAAATCAAGATTACACTATGGTCAAGACCAAGATTTAGGAATTGTGATATTAATTCATATTTATAAGCATGCTACACGGTTCTACTAAGCGTTTGAAACAATCAAATCTGATATAGTGAGTCACTTCTTAGTCTTCAATTATAGAGTATTCTGGAATCCTCCCACTCGACAAGAAAGTAAAGGAGACAACTAATTTAAGTACAAGTTTATTGAATAGTATAGCATTTTTTATATTTCAAATACATCGGATTCTTTTTGACGCATAAAATGCATATCTGAGTGCTTCGACCACCGATTATAGTCTAAGATAGCACCCCTCAGATCACAAATTGTACTAAGCAATGTAAGGGAAGAGCAAATAGCTTGATCCTTGATTACATATTTATCGATAAATTAGCTCGAGAAATCGCCACCAACTACACTTCTGAACCCCCCTGCATGATAAACAGCCCATATCAAGGTAGTTTTGGAGCGCCATAGAGATTCCACTGCACATGTCGAAAAATACTGATTGCTCAGCTTGTCTCACATATTGCTATATATGGTGCTATGACCCCCCCTAAAAAGAATCTCCCGGTTTCTGCATCATGAACCGCAACTGTAGAGCCAGGAAGTGTTAAGCCATCATCTTCCATGACCTTAACAACATTATAACCATCATTACCAGCAGAAATTTTCTCTTGGCGCTTAGCTCCTTTAGAAGTTCTGGTAATCTTGAATACTGCACTCGGAGGATTGATATTGTAAGGATCGCTAAAGCTCGCTATTAAGATAGAGAGTTTTGGGAAGGCAGCCGCGAATATATCTCCGTTTTTGTCGATACTCAGATTGTCAATAGGAAAAGGGACCTTAATTTTGTCTACGTCCTCAAGCGAAGGTGACTGCTTTTCGTTGAATTTCAACACTCGAATGTCTCCTCTGATTGTGGTGGCAACATAGAGCAGACCTTTGCTATAAATTAAGCCATTGGGGTGGGATACCTCGGTACCAAAAGCTTTTGCAATGTTGCATCGATTTCGGTCACAGTAACCAACACTGCCGCTGCCAAGCAAAGGATCAAGAGATCGTCGCTGAAATTATTAGCATATTCCAAGTAGGAATATGAAAACTTACGAAGCCAACTTTGCTACTGTGATCATTTGTAAACACAAAAGCATGATCATTGACCCAGTGTACTGAATTTGGTGTTTCAATTATATCGTTGGAGTAAGTTCGTACATGATGCATGCTTTCACCCCCAGCAACAGTTTGGAACTGTTCAATTGTGGAGTTGGCTCCAACTTGGTATGCATCGAGTGGCTCACCTGTGATTGGGTGGAACGGAGGGCGATGATTGATGAGCAAAATTCGGAGAGTATTAGTGTTTTTGTCAGTTCTAATGTCGAATCCATGGAGATTTAAGGTTCCATCTTTCTTAAAACCAGTAAAACCCTCTACCGTGAGCCACTTCAGGCGTGATGACAAAGATCCGGGTGCTCGGGTATCTAGGACTGCAATTCGATCACTCAAACTTCGTCCAGAAGCATTAAGTCTGTCAACACTGTCTAATTTAGCTAATTTCTTGTATAATAGTATAGGGAAGTAAGAGGAAACTAACGCTGGAACCCAATTCATGGCTCCCTTGGAGCTTGAGCATGCCATATACAGATACCCAGTCGGATGGTGCAACCACATGTGTTCGCATGCTTCGAGGCCAGGTTCGGTCATTTTCTTACATCGTACCTTGTCGAAATGCTCGAGTGGAGAAACCACCCGCCCATATCCCAAAGTATTAAATATGAGGCTTTTGAATATGAATTGATACAAAACTCCGAATATAACCGCTCCAATAATGGAAAACTTCGAGACTAGGTTGACCATATTGGCTAATGTATAAGCTAACCAAAAAAGAAACTGCGTTTTCGCTATTGGTGTAATTCCCTTTCTCTGATGAGCATATAATTTCTTGAATATAACGTGTAGATGATTGACCAATACATGAAAGAATTGTGGTGACGAGGTTCCAAACGCCATTTTTCGCTTACATAATCAAGCTCCTCACTTCACAAAAGAATGTACCGAGGTAGGACAATTACTGTCTAGTATTCTGGCTACAGAAAAAAACTAAGCATTATTGCGAGGTGACAATAAATTCGGAAATGGTAATTAAGTGTGCGAGGACGTCTCAATTGACCAAGTTGTAGGTCACATTATAATATATTCTAGTTTTTAGAACGACCAGAGCATATATATTAGTAACACAGCATTAAGACAGACCTATATTGTCAAGAAGCCTTGAGTTCTATTGTCATATGCTCTAATACAGTATCCACATCCTAAACTCGGGGTTTTGCGGTCCTAGTCCCAAATCACGGTTTGTCCAGAATTTTCGTGTGAACTAGGTTATTCGAGGAGGAAAGTCGCCCTCATCTTCCTTGCTGATGGCCGCGGCGGGAGAAAGCTAGTACCTTTCATATTTTTTATGTTCTTCTCATTTTGATAGTCCAATCTCAAACTTCATCAATCAGCCGATATTCAGGAGCTCACTTTCTTGAACCCCTGACTAGATTGTGTCGCCAACGTGAATCCAAAATCGTGGGAGACACTCCCAGATGGTTTGAGTGTTGAGTCCAGAATCCATCAAAGTGGATGTATTCTATACATCAGACATGCGGGGTTTAAATAGCGCACAAATTGGCATAGTGGCCGAAAAAGCCTTCATATTGTTCGTCTGTAAATTTCTAAGAAGTACGATTTATTGGTAGGATATGAGACTGTATGATGATGCAAATCTCTGTCTGTTCCTGGTCAAAAATCGAGTATTGAGGGGTGGAATCTAATGACTGAATGGAGCGGGGATCGCTGAACTTACATTGACGGACAAAACCAGTTATTTTCAACTAACACTAGCAGTGAGCAAAATAAATTCTCTAAAACTAAAGATTTAGGGTGAGTTTAAAAGGATCTGTAATAGAAAACTGGAAAATGTAGTTTCAGTTATTTCATTGCCAGTCAATTCGAAATGCAAGGATAATAAACACAACATGATATGAGACAACAATCGTTATTTTAGAAATGATGACCTGAGATGTTTATAGCACGAATCCCTTCCACATTAATTTCCTCCTTTGTAGTGATGATATATAGGCATCTCTTCCATTAGCTGTGCTTACGTAAGGATGAAACATATTGCACCAGTTGCGGGGTGTTGATAGTGACGACGGCCCGGGTTCAGATATACCGAGACCACAGTTCTACTGTAGTGATTTCGCTGGCTCTGGGAGTCGCCTCTTTGTGAAATCTTTTGAGGATGTATACATACCAAATGGTCAATCACCATTTACTAGAGTTTCTGTCTTCCTCGAATCTACCTCCCCAGCGCCAACTCAATGGCACGATACATTACAGCAGTGGAAATTTCCAGCCATAATTCCCCAACAGACTTGTGGATAGTTGTTGACAACACAGTCTATGACCTGACAGAATTCGCTTCTGATCATCCGGGTGGTCCTGATAGTACGTGCTTTAGCTCCTGCAACTTTTTAAACTAATTTCTCTTAGTTCTCTATCGGTATGCTGGACGCGATGCTACAAATCCATATTCCGAAGTCCATGCTCCTTCTCTCATCAAAACCTCTCTCTCTTCCTCCAAGATAATGGGAACTCTCGACCCTAAAAGTCTCGAGTCGACAAAGTTAGATAAACTGATCTCTACAACCTCGAATGCAGGCTCTAAGCCTCAATTAGATACGTTGATCAACACCCACGACTTCGTTACAGTTGCCAGCATGACACTTACTCCTAAAACATGGGCTTTTTACTCTTCCGCTGCCACGGATCTCTACACCAAGACTCGAAACAATTCAGCGTATAACGATATAGGTTTACGACCAAGGATATTGACAAATGTAAAGGATGTGGATACAAGCACAACTATGCTAGGACAACCTATGTCAGTACCAATATTCTGCTCCCCAGCTGCTATGGCAAAGATGGTACACGCCGATGGCGAGAAGGGGTTGGCGAGGGGGTGCAAACGGATGGGGGTACCACAATGTGTTTCCACCAATGCGTCCTATCCAATTGCCGAAATCTTCGAGTCGGTGGCTGACGAGGAGAAATACGGAGAAGTAAATGGCGAAATGCCTTTCTTCTTTCAACTATATGTAGATAAGCAGAGAGAGAAAAGTGAGGCCCTGCTAAGGCATGTTGAAGCGCTGGGCGTCAAGGCGATATTTCTCACTGTCGATGCTCCTGTTGCAGGAAAGCGTGAGGCGGATGAAAGGATCTCAGCAGATGAGAGCCTGTCCACGCCGATGAGCGGTGCTATCGCCAAGAATGACAAGAAAGGAGGTGCTTTAGGCCGTATTATGGGATCTTATATTGATTCGTCACTTTCATGGGCTGATATACCCTGGCTGAGACAAAGCACAAAACTCCCAATTGTTTTAAAAGGAGTGCAAACCGCTATGGATGCGAAGAAGGCAATGGAGCTTGGGATCAATGGTATACTATTAAGCAACCACGGAGGACGGTGTTTGGATACGTCCCCCGCCCCAATCTTAGTTCTCCTGGAACTACAGAAGTGCTGCCCCGAGGTTTTTGACAAGATGGAAGTATATGTTGATGGTGGTATTATGCGAGGAACCGACATTATCAAAGCTCTGTGTCTGGGAGCAACGAGTGTTGGAATTGGGAGAGGGTTTCTGTTTGCGTTGAATTATGGAGAAGAAGGGGTCCAGAAATATATCGAAAGTAAGTTTTCCAGATCGGAATAGAAGATAGATGCTGATCGAGTACAGTTTTGAAAGATGAATTGGAGACTACAATGAGGATGTTAGGTATAACGAATCTATCGCAGGTCCACCCAGGACTGCTAAATACAAGGGCCGTAGATCATTTAATTCCGGATAGAGAGGAGCATCCTTATGTTAAATGGAGGCCAAAGGCTAGAATATAGCATCCCTTGCAGTATGCATGTCGCTAATAGATCGCATTAATCGCAACTATGACATTTTCTTTTCCCAGAATCTTTGATATTTACCACTAGCTTTTGGGATATACTCTTAGCTCTTGTTGAAATGTCGACCTCACCAAGATGCTCCGCGTCTAAGAACAGGATCCTGTTTAATAATATGGCAGATCAGAAGTAGTCTCTTGTGAGTGACTATAATTCTTCTTAGACAGTCCAGATTTCATTGCTATTTGATTTCACTACGTTTCCCTGTTCTGCATACTACAAAAGTTTGAAGCTCTATTGATTTTCTTATATTAATGTTTTTAGCCTTATCGCATACTATGGGCAGTCGTCTTCTCAACTATCTTCATAGAATACTGTAATCATAAACCAACCTCTCTACATCGCTTTCATTTACATTGCTACATATTACAGCACTCTTCTTTCTAAACTAATGATTTAGAATCGTGATATTGTTACACCATCCTCCCGAAGCACGGAGTTGGAAAATTTCCCTATCCACCCGGTTTTCAATCTCTTAGGAAATAATTCGAACTTTTAGGTACTTTCAATTCTTCCCAAGTGTAAAGTTTGAGCTACAGTCGACATCAGCGCACAGTATACAGCACTCCAATTGTGAAAAAAAGGCGCCTGAATTGGTATATTGCCTGACCTCTAGCTCTTCTACAATCAAAAAGTTGAGCAATATAATTATTATGCAAGCTTCTAATAGTCTCTTGATTTAACTGATTGTTTAAAATTTAAATAACCGGTTATATATGGAGATTAGACGTAGATAGTACCTAATTATTGCCACACCGCCTTTGTTCTGCCAATACAAATTTAAACCTGCCTGTCAATGAAGGCGGTGTGACAATAATTAGGTCACGTTAAACGGTGGGAGAGCGCCCGTTCCAATTGGGGCCTGTTTTTGCTCACATGTGGAGACAGCTCTACTTCTGCTAGACGATCAATTTTGGCTTACTCCTCTAAAACCATCGACTCTTACGCAGCCGCTAGACAATTAAGTTTGAGGCTAGACCTTCGCAATGCGTCTTCTTCATGCAAAAGATAGAGTCCTTCGGGAATTTCCAAGTGACTCAATACCACGCTATGCCATTCTCTCGCATACATGGGGAGAGCAGGAGATTTCGTTGCAAGACATCAAGGTAGGTAATGCAGAGGAGCTACGAGGCTATGAAAAGTTCAAGATGGCCTGCTTTTTTGCATGGGAAAAGGGGTTCGAGTATGTTTGGATTGACACTTGCTGTATTGATAAGACAAGCAGTGCAGAACTCTCAGAAGCCCTTAATTCAATGTATCGTTGGTACCAGGAAGCTGAAGTATGTTATGCTTACCTGGCTGACGTTTCACTGAGCCATGTCGTTACAGGGACTGATGTCGCAAATCGCGAATTTCAAGATAGCAAGTGGTTTACTAGGGGTTGGACTCTTCAAGAGCTTCTCGCTCCAGATAGCGTAATCTTTCTTAACAAGGAATGGCATGAAATTGGTACAAAGACAGGATTGCAACCAATTATATCCCAGATGACCCAAATTCCGGGCGCCTTCTTACTAGGAGAGGATCTTAATCATGCAAGCATTGCTCAAAGGATGTCGTGGGCATCTGCAAGGAGAACAACAAGGAAGGAGGACCTCGCCTATAGCTTAATGGGCATTTTTGGTATTTATATGCCCATGTTATACGGGGAAGGAGAAAGGGCCTTTATCAGATTACAAGAAGAGATTATGAAAATCTCCGATGACCACAGTATCTTTGCTTGGAAATCGAGAGAGGATTATGGTGGACGAGTTGCAATTCTCGCAACCTCACCAGCTGCATTCGCCGAGTCTAGCAGCATCGTCCCAACCAATCCAGCATTTTCTATGAGGAGTCCTGCAATTCTAACTAGTCGAGGAATATATTTGTCACTTCAATTGGCCAGTCATACTGGAGAAGACAAGCATGCAATTCTTCAATGCACGGAAAAAGGGAAAGAAAATAAGCGATTCGCAATCTATCTAAAGGATGTATTACTCAACAACGAGGATTTTGTGAGGGTGAAGAGCACAGAACTTGAACTAATCAATGTTAGCAGTAGTGATCTATTCCAATATCCCTCGAGAAACTTGTATATTCGCCAATGGTTACCAATACACAACCAAAGACGGGGGAATACAAGTACATGTGAAGTCAGGTTAGGGGACATAGCAGAAGATGACATCGCTTCACACATCACAAATCGCAACCCATATTGCGAGCTCGCTAGTGGGCAAATCGCTATGAATATATCAGAGATTCCTGATGGAATTTTTGGTCGACTCTTTATTATGTGTCAGGACGGAAACTTTTTCCAAGTACTGCTAAATAAATACAAGGGATCTATTTCCCCAGAGATAGCAACAACAATTACCTCAAGTACAGAGAAAGGGCAGAGTGCTCCTAGCAGAACAAAATTCCAAGAGCATCAAGACCAGCTTCTCGTAAAGCTAGGAAATGGACAAACAGTACATATTGCAGTTGAGGAGCAAATCCGCCTACGATTTGGGAGAGAAAGCCTTACGGAGGTCGTGAAAATAAGCTACTCAAACAAAATTGGACCGATGTGGCTAGAACATATGATTATCTGGGGAGACAAAATCGAGAAGGAGCTTCTATGGTTTGCGGTAGACAGAGGGTTTCAAATACTATTCAAACAAATGTTAGATGAAAACATGGCCGATATGGAATTATTGGATGACGATGGGTTGTCAATATTATACAGAGCAGCAAAAGGTGGACAAGAAAGAATTGTGAAGGAGCTACTTGAAAAAGGTGCAAATGCTAGTACACGAGATAAAGGAGGCCGGACGCCACTGTCATATGCTGCTGGAGCTGGGAATCAATCTGTCGTGGAACTTTTGCTTTCGAAAATCTCTATAACAGAGCAAAGGGCAACAGAGCAAAAGGTTGAAAGTAGAAGTCGGAAACTTCTGCCACGAAGCGTATTACGACTACTGTCTGGAAAGAGTACTAAACTTGAGCCGAGAGGAGACTTCGAGCCGAGAGGAGACTTTGAGTGGGAAGATAATGATGGTCGGATGCCGCTATCATGGGCTGCTCAAAATGGGCATAAAGCAGTGGTTAAGCTATTGCTTGAGAAGGGAGTGAGGATTGACTCGGAGGATATATTTGGCCAGACGCCGCTATCATGGGCTGCTCAGAATGGGCACGAAGGAGTAGTTAAGCTATTGCTCGAAAATGGGGCCGCGATAGAGTCAAGGGATACTCAGTTTGACCTAACGCCGCTATCGTGGGCTGCTCGGAATGGGCACGAAGAAGTAGTTAAGCTATTGCTCGAAAATGGGGCCGCGATAGAGTCAAAGGATATTCGGTTTAACCTAACGCCGCTATTGTGGGCTGCTCAGAATGGACACGAAGAAGTAGTTAAGCTATTGCTCGAAAATGGGGCCGCGATGGAGTCAAGGGATATTCTTAATTCAACGCCTATATCGTGGGCTGCTCGGAATGGGCACGAAGAAGTAGTTAAGCTTTTGCTTAAGAAAAAGGTCGTGATTGAGTCAAGGGATGATTTTGGGCAAACACCGCTATTTTGGGCTGCGGGCAATGGGGATGAAGAAATAGTTAAGCTACTGATTAAGGAGGGGGCCTCGATCGAGTCAATAGATGGTTCTGGGCAAACCCCGCTATTGTGGGCTGCTCGGAATGGGCACGAAGCGGTAGTTAAGCTATTACTTGAAAACGGGGCTACGTTTAAGTTAAAGGATTATGTGTTTAGCCGAACGCCGTTATTATGGGCTGCGCATAATGGGCACCAAGCAGTAGTCAAGCTACTGCTCGAGAATGGGGCCACGATGGAGTCTACGCATATTCAAGCTATAACTTCGTGGGATTCGATACCATGATAGAAACCTACTCGGCTTCGATTAATACTTACATTCCACGTATGTACACAATCAGGTTATCAACGTCAAGCCTTAGAGGAAGGTGGAAGAAAGGGTTAGAATTGAAACGTAAAAAAACATAACAAAAGAAAGGTCATTATCAAGTCTCCAAATCGGCGCCTCATGGTCTCAAGATACAATATAAGGACAAATGACAGCTAACCAGAATTTTTATAGTGCTGATGGAATGTGTTGGCACTGTGGCTCAAATAAACCAAAAGAGTTTATGAAGAGGAAGCCGATTTCGAAGCCGAATGTATAAGATTGCTAAAATATCGCCAAAATATTTGGTGGGCTAGCAACACCACCAGGGACGTTACAGGCCTCACTTGCAACAAAGAAGCTCCATCGCTGTTCCTTCTCACACTGCTTTGCCAACTTCTCTAGATCAAAGAGCTCGCCAATAGGCATCCCCCACCCAGCTAAAAGGACTTCGTGCAGGGAGAAAGGTTCTCGTGTCGCTATTCATCGTTAGTATCTGCCCCTTGAGATATTCATTCGAGTAGTCTCGAACATCTGGTACTGTATGGAAGTGACCAGGGAGAAAGAGATGACAAAAAACATACGCCAGCATTCAAAACTCGGTTGATCCCCTGCAACCGCACTGAAATTCTCCCAAATCCATCTCAACACCTCCATACTCTGCTCCACGCCCCCAAAATTTGGGGGACCTTGGTCCTTCAATACACTTAACTCCGCCTCACTTTTATGATTCTGCTCTATAAAATATCCTGAGCGGATAAGGAGAATATCGCCAAAATGAATTTCGGTTTTCTGAGCGGCGGCAACGGCAAGCAAATGGGAAAGGGGAATTGAAGAGTGCGTAAATGCAGAATAGGGTATTGGTGGTGTTTGGGCGAGACGCCAAGTGTGGTAGTCAAGGAGGATACCACGGCCAACTATTCCTTGTTCTGACATCGCTTTTTGAGATGTTAGCTCGGATGCACAGGGTTGGGAGTAAGAAAATTATGAGCAGTCACAGACCTTGAATTCCGTTCACGGTAGTGGTGCTATCTACTGTCTTGTTCCCGGCTTTAAAGCCTGCACCATGGATGTCTTCCAAGGTAACGCCATTGTAAAACCTGGCAAGATCATCAGATCTGATCGAAAACAGTTCATTTTTGACAGGGATGTGACTTACTTTCCTTCTTCCTGGTAGCCAAAATGCCTTAGCCCATCCCATTGACTACTAATCTTATTCAATCAGGCTTCAATTTATCTTTAACAGTCGAAGCTCATATTTCCCTTAGATATATCTTTTAAACAGTCATAACCCCCGTAACACGATACATACTATAAATTTTGAAGATGAAAGCATACTTGAGTATTAAAAGTCCAAATGTCATCATTCACAACTCTCGGTTTCTTATGAATAATTTCCTGATGAAACAAAGCTCTCTGAAAGAATGCTTTCTTAGACTGTGTCTGCGCAGACAATGGCCAGTTCATCGATATACTTTCAGAGAATTAGCGAATATCTCTAATAGTCTACAAGCTATCTATCCTCCAGGATCAAACTCCAAAGCGTCGACACGAGACGAGGGCAACAAACCGTGTCCCATTCCTAATTTCTTCTTTGGCTTTTACGACAAGATTGCCACTCAATCGATTTAATGTCCCCAGTTCATCATCGTCTCCATATAAACCCCAAGCTGAGAGATAGGGGTCTTCTTTTCTCATGGGTAGCGCTTCGAATGGTGGTATGCCATTCTCATTTAAATCTATCCCATCTATCGGCTTCCTATTGGGCATGATTACTGCTCTTGATACAAGTTTGGCTGGATTTAGATATTGCTTGAAGCTGTCTGATTTGTACGGAATTATGATTGTTATTGTGGTATGCTGTTTTGGAAGTGGGGAAGGAGGGGGAGTCACGGGCGAACTGTAACCGAGGCTTCCCCTTTTCTTGGGGGATTAGGCGAGAACTTGAGCGCAAGGTGGAGGGTCACAAGAAACAGGTCGCCACTTCTGAAGCTACTCCTGATGGTTTATTTTCTCTATATAAAGCAAAATGCTACAATATATCTCACACGGTCGAAGTCTCAAAATTTGAAGTTGGAGTTGGGTATATTGAATTCTTAGCTTGTTTAATTACATGGCAGATGTCCTGAACACCTTTCAAATCATGGTGCTGATTATCTTAAGGTAAACAAATTGTCCAATCTAAAGACGGCTCTGAGCATTACCAGCGGCCTGGCTCGTTGGAGCAGGTGCTTCCTTCTCCGTAGCCTCCTCGATTTTGGCACCGAGCTCCTTGTCAACCTTGTTAAACATTTCGTATGTACGCTTTCTTGTATCCTCCTTTGCAGCACTCAAGTGCCCAGAAACATTTTTTACGAAGTTATCTTGCTGGCCTGGAGTGCGTCCGAGGACATCCCAGAGACCTTTAGCTTGAACGTAATCCTCGCTAGTAACTTCGGATAAGAATGAAACCGCAGCACCAGCCCACTTCTCGTGTTGGTTGCTGACCTGAACGGGCTTGTATGTGAGATTGCGGTAGGACGATGGATAATTGGGGTTGGCGCCGTAGTTTCCATTCACAGCCATCGCACCATCACGATGGTAAGGATTGAAGGCCCGAAGAGGAGCATTAACGGGAATTTGTTGGTAATTCACACCGAGGCGATGGCGGTGGGTATCTGGGTATGAGAACAGTCTGGATTGCAAGACTGGGTCTGCAGATGGCTCAACACCAGGTACCATATGCGAGGGCGAGAAAGCAACCTGCTCAATTTCGGCGAAGTAGTTCTCAACGTTCTTGTTGAGGGTGAACTTTCCGAAAGGCCTCAAAGGAACCTCCTTTTGTGGCCAGACCTTGGTAAGATCAAAGATATTCCAGCGGAACTTCTCTGCTTGCTCAGGTGAAAGCACCTGGACGTAGACAGTCCAGCTTGGGAAGTCACCTTTCTGTATAGAATCGAAGAGGTCTTGTGTGTTCCAGTCGGGGTTCTCGGCTGCCATCTTACCTGCCTCCTCATTTGTGAAGGTCTTACTTCCCTGATCGGTCTTTAAATGGACTTGAACATAGTTGAATGTTCCATCTGGCTTGGTCCACTTGTGCGTATGTCCTGAATAGCCATTCATATGTCTATACGAATAAGGAGTTCCACGATCACTAAAAAGATGCATGACCTGGTGTACAGACTCCTGGTGGGTTGAAAGGTAATCCCAAAACATCGTAGCATCTTTCAAGTTGGTCTGTGGGTTTCGTTTTTGTGTGTGGATGAAGAGTGGGAACTTGGTAGGATCATTGAGGAAGAAGACTGGTGTATTGTTGTATACCCAATCCCAGTTTCCTTCGTCGGTATAGAATTTCACCGAGAAACCTCTTGGATCACGAGCAGTATCTGGAGAACCTTTCTCGCCACCAACTGTAGAGAACCTAGCAATAGCAGGAGTTTTCTTTCCAACACTGCTTAACATATCAATCTGTGTAATGTCGCTAATGTCGTGTGTAACCTCGAACTCTATACATCTTGTGTCAGAAACTGTTATACAAGACAATGTGACATATAAATGACATACCTCCATATGCCCCTGCCCCCTTGGCATGTACGACACGTTCTGGAATTCGCTCCCGATCAAAATGTGCCAGCAGGTCGATCAAGTGGAAATCCTGAAGCAGGAGAGGTCCATTTTGACCAACTCTCTGGTATGACTCTGGGTTCTCGACTGGACATCCATTGGACGTAGTGTAGACTGGCTTCTCAGCGTATTTGAAGGTAGATGCGGGTTTATCGTCGGCTACCATGATTGCGGTTGATTAATAGTTGCGATATAGTAACTTATTTGGAGAGGAAGACAGTTTGGTTCTTGGATATATAAGTATTGACCTAGGGCAACAGATTTAAGAACCATTCGAGGCGGATGACTGTAAGTACCGGCGTTCTTACATCATGATGCATCAGAGACTCGTGGCGAGCAGAAGCTAGGACCCCATATTATCCAATCATTGGCAAGTGGTTTCAACGTCATTTATTATTAGTAATCTGAAATGGGTCTAGATAGATGTAGAATGATATTTAAGCTTTCGTTGTGGATAGACATACAACTAGCCTTTCAGCAGAATGTTGTGTGGAAACAAATTTGAGTGAAGTTATTCAGCTACGTCACCCAATAGCTCTTGTCTAGTTATTCTTCCGAATTTATAACCTCGGGAAAGTCACCAAAATATACTGAATCTATTATTATTAGCTTTTTCCTTCTTTCCAAATATTCAATATGAATTCCGAGTCAGATTTCGTAATGTACAGGGTAAAGAAATCTTCTAGCATATCTTTGTAATAAGAATGCCGGTTGGCTTCCCCACCTCTGTCTAAAACCTCCTTGCCACCCTTGCTCGCTCGCTTAACCTTATCGTCCCGATTAGAACAGCATCCTAAAATCGTGGCTCCAACCATTTCTACTTCTTTATTTTCGATTTCGAGAACCGATACAGGACAACTCATAGTATAAAACAAATGGGCATTGAGAGATTTCTCGCGCATCTCGTAGAGACTCAGCCTTCTAAGTTATTCTCAAAGTGTACAGATCACCCCATGCCAATTTCGTATCCACAAACCAAACGCCCGCTGGTGCATATCTCCGGAGCTCAAATCCCGAGAAAATCTATACCGTCAGGCGAGGACCGCGTATGTAAGCTGCATCTTGGGTGTTCCAAGATGAAAACTGTTAGCTATATTCAAGACCTGTCGAGTATTCAAAAAGCTTCATTTTCAAGGTCTAAACATGTTTTGTTGGCTGATTTATTGAAACATTTGGAAATCTAAGATGTGTAAAGACGTTTTGATTATTAGCATTATCATAGGTCTTTGGAATACGCAGAAGTTTAATTTACGAATCTTACTGTACAGGTCGACCCAGCTCTAATGTTACTGTAAAAAAAAGGTCTATCCTGAAGCATGAACATTTCCGCGGTTCAGAGAAGGTTACATACCCGAAAGGCTGCACCCTATCCCGGCCGGCTTTCCGGGCCATCGAAATATTAGCTCACAGGCTTGCCCTTCCAATATATGCATCCCAAAGGCAGTGGAACCCTTTGGGTTTATGTGGCGGGCAAGGAGTCTTCGTTTTTGCGATTAGGCAGCTCGAGTGACTCAAATCGACTAAGAGAATGGTAACAGCTACCCAATAATGTCAACATCTCGTTGATTTATCGTAAGACTCACCTTGCTGACCATTAATCTATATTTCAAGACCTGGGAGTTTCAAAATGTCTTCAACTATAAAATTTGGTCAACGACTAGAAGGAAAGCTTGGAAACTATCTCGTCTACTCTTAGCTCGCGAAGGATGTTTGGAATGCCACGTAAGTTCATTCTCGCATAAGCTCACGGATTGTCAGTCCACATGTTTGAAATCCGCCGAGAGATTCTTACAATCTATGTTAATAGATGGTCTTGACGCTTAGTGGATGGGATATTTCGTTTCCAGCATTGATAGGGTATCCTCTTATTGGTTGGTAGCTGTTTAAACGATTGCTTGATATCTGTTATATTTGGATTGTTAAGATCCCAGATCGTATCATACATGTCTTAACCGCATCCAGGGAAATCAGCTCTCAAGCGAAGCAGGTCATCATTAAAACCGCCCCTAAGGCCCGCTCTGAGAACGAGCGAGACATCCTGAGCCGTTTCCATAGTCAACCATGTATCCGGCAATTGTTAGATGAAACCAAAGATCCGCCGTCGCTCGTCCTGCAACACCTAGATGATAGCTGACTAGATGCATCCAATAAAAAGACCCTAACAGGTTTAGATGTGAAGTTTGTAGCAAAGAGGGTCCTCCAAGCACTGCAAGCTCTACATGAAGATGGGTATACACATACGGGTAAGATTGTCACCTTCTACACATACACCTGACATTAATGCATTTTAGATATCAAACCAAACAACATCTTGGTCAATTATAGCGCAGAGATTTCGGATTTGCGGTTCACTGATGCACAGTTGGCTGATTTCGGTGATATCTGTCGAGTAGAGCCACGAGACTACCTCAAGATCGGAATCCCAGGCCCTCATATGGGAGCTGCCATCTTCAGGAGTCCAGAGGCAATGTTAGAACTACGATGGGGTCAGTCGACGGATATCTGGTCTTTTGGTGCAACTGTATTTCTCCCTCTTCACCGGTCTGCTTTAAGTAGCAATCTACCATAACTATTTCTGATCCAAACTAACGTAATTTGTAGCTTATCAGCCTTATATGGGGGCTCAACTGGCACATGTTCGACCCAGACCCTCGTGATGCTAAGTTTGAAGATGACACATATCTAGTTCATATTCTCATAAGACAGCTTGCTCATTTCGGACCCGTACCAAAGTCCTATGCTGATTTTGTTTCTATGGAAGACACGGAGACTTGGGGTATATTAGCCACTGCCAACGAGTGGATTAAGGACAACAAAAAAGCGAGACCATTTGAGCTGATCCAGGATGACTGTTTGACTGAGGAGGATAGAAAGTTTCTGCTGAAAATTATGAAGTTGGATCCTCGGGATCGTCCAACTGCGCGTGACTTGTTAAAAGATGAGTGGTTTAAAGACGTACCATAAATATTCCACCAAGGTTCTATATTATACGTAGAAGTCCTTACATGCGTCTAGAATATAGGGCTTTCTGATGTGTGACAGACTCCCCTTTACTGCAAGCAATATTCGATTCTGGGAGAACCAGAGGGTTAGTACTAGCTGTTGAGACATGACTTGCCAACATAACACACCCGAAAAAAAAACTCAAGATAGTGATATTCTCTCATGTTAAACTGCAGATCGCAAGATAGAAGAACGTAATTGCAATCAAAAGATAGCTTTGATTTCGTAAATGGTTGGGGTTCCGACTCTATTGAGTCGGTCCATGGCAAGAGAAGGAGAACTTAACCTACACATCCACTGAAGAAAAGCGAGGTGTTTCACATGGTGACCCATAGTTGTTTCGCTGTGCTCTCAATATGTTTTTAGAATGGAATGGAAATGAAATGAACTTAGGGGATGTGATCTATGTCTCTTAATACTTCAAGAACTTATTACATGTTGAAGAAGGTAATTAGATGTATCACCAGATGGTAATGCTATATCTTCCTCCTAGTATTCACATATAATATATTGTGGCAAGACTTGTAACATATTGTCAATGTATTATAATTGCCCATCGTCGTTTAGGTATCTTGTGAACCAGTTTAACTTCGTTGCCCATATATTCATATATCTGAAGCCATCCAGCATCAGCAGCATTTAAAGCCTGAACTGAAACTATTTCCTACATATGCTGATGCTCATGACGCCTTGAATGCCGTAGTATTACTCTTCCACCACCATCTAGGACTCCGACTGTACTGTTTGCTACAAAACCCTATGTTAGCTGTCTGCACACGGAAACTTTGAGCTTAGTATAACTTACCACCAACCAATCCATACCCTCATCAACACCACTCCCATCCACCGCGCTACATGCCACAATACTCCAATTCCTATCTCTCAGCTCTCCTAACTTCAATGCTTCACTTATTTCTCCGGCACCTTTTGCACCTGGTTGATCTTGTTTGTTCGCGAATACTAATAAAGCGGCATCTTTCAGCTCGTCTTCATTCAGCATAGCTGCTAATTCTTCTGATGCAGTACCCAAACGGTCGATATCAGTAGAATCGATTACAAATATGACAGCCGCGGTGTTAGCATAGTAGCAGCGCCAATATGGTCGGATCGAGGTTTGTCCACCGAGATCCTGGACTATGTTAGACGCTTGAAAGGAGCCTGCTGCGATGGAATGTTAAACCTACCCACACGTTGAAATTTAAATTCTTGTATGTTACCGACTCGACATTAAACCCTATTGTCGGAATCGTCGTGACGACTTCTCCAATCTACCAACAATCAGCATTGTATTATATACCCTTGAGAATATAGCTGGCACACCTTGAGTCTATAAAGTAAAGTGGTTTTCCCTGCGTTATCCTAGTGCCACACGGTTAGTTATTGTTACAAATCTGTGCCTAGAAACCCCGCAGAACCGTATCAACATACCAGTCCCAAAATCAGTATCCGAATCTCCTTCTTCGCCCATAGCATACTCGACAACCACGACACGCTTTGACCCATCTTGCTCAAACTGTCCTTTCCTTCCTCCTCTGCTCTGACCTCGGTGTTAGGTTGCTTCTATACGGGTTTGGTCGCAGCTTCCGTGATCCAAAAGTAGGGCTTTGATATAGCCGCTTATTAAAGGGGTAGCCGTCTTGAATTTTGCCTCCGAGGATGCTGTAATAATTTGACTTTTGGAGATCAACGGTCAAGAACGATTTCCAAGCCAGCCTCAATCAGCGCCGACGCTAGCCCGAAAGCGGGGATAAACAGTCCCCATATTTTATCAGCTAGCAAGCGAGTCACGTGCCGCACTTGGCACGCACAATTCTCGCGGGTGCGTCAACTCCAAATTTGCCTGACCCACGACAAACTTCAAGAACCTCGACACCAACGACTTCAGTCAAGATGCCGGTATGTGATATTCCTCGCTTTTATCCTTTTAGGATGCGATCTGGATAGCACTGCGATGAACAAACGATGCTCGCGGGGGAGGGGCTGTGTTTAAGGCGGATCGCAGTGCATTGCCAATTGAGATGGAGATACCGTGAAATAGGATCAGGGCTGATGATTATGAACAGAGTCACAAGTCTTTCCGCACGAAGGTCAAGCTTGCCAGAGCGCAAAAGCAAAACAGACCCATCCCACAATGGATTCGATTGAGAACCGGCAACACCATTCGGTAACCCCCCCCCTCCATTACACCACCAAACTGTCCCCCGAGTCCTATCACCACACCCGACAAGCAGCAAACATAGAAACTAACTCGTGTGAAATAGATACAATGCTAAGCGTAGACATTGGAGAAAGACACGTATCGGTATCTGAACAACTCGTCCCACCATAATCCCAACCTCGGATTGTCTTCCATCTTCTCTTCCCCTGTTACGCAAATTATACAATTCATATTCTCGGATCCTGGATCGAAACTGGCTGGGAAAGCTTTGCGAACTGGGCTTGGGCTTGCGATGGGCGTGTTTCGAGAAGGATTTTGCCGGATGTGTTACGAAGGGTATGGATGGGGTGTTATTTTTGGGGGGAATGGCATGAAATCTCGTTTTCTTACACTTCATTGAGGGCGTACCGCTATCTTGGCTGGTTAGGCAATGAAATAGAAATTGCTTTTTCACCAATCCTGAGTGCCCCACTTCACCGGTACGAGTTGGGCCGTTTCGTGTATGTGCTTTGATCTGAATAGTTGATGGGCGGCTTTCGAGTCGTGCTACAGATTTTACCTTTTCTTTTGAAGGACAGTGCATTCGACTTCACAGGAAGTGCTCTGACGTGCATCTCTAGAGATTGAGCTTTGTCACGCTTACTGATAATACATAGAGGTCTTCGAGATGCTCTCCAAGGCATCCGTCCACTTCACAATCTCCAAAGGAGTTCGTACTTCCTATTACAATACGAGAAGATCCCACTCTTATTCCGTTCGTTGAAGTAGACCACATCTATGTTAAATTTACCGTTGTAGATATCTTCCCCACGTCCCTATACCGACCCAATATCTTGAAAGGTAGAGAGTAGTGCCTCGTCCAATTTTCGGTACGCCATCCTATACACAATGCTCAACGCTTCAATTCCCTAGATTGCGATTTCGACCACGCCAAAACGATACTCCTGGAATTCACTCCTAGGCCAGACAAAAGTCTTCCTCCAGCCGTTGCACTCTTGGAGCACCCATCAGCAGATTTGAAACTTTCCTTATCGTTCTTTAAAAACCTTAGACCATTTTCCATACCTATCGAGGCCCTTCGTTCTGTCATCAACTTACTTAGCTATCAAGAGCGAAACCTACCCCAAATAGCTACACGATTTGTATATTAAGAGCATCTAAATAGAAGAAGTGATGAAAAACAGAAATAAAGATGTTTACCTGCCCAAGGAACCCCTAAATTGTCACAAAACAATACGCATGCACACCAAAACACAAAAAGTACGAAAATAGATCTAAACAACCTCGCTTCCCAATAGAGCCTCCAAAACACCTTATCATACATCCGTGATGCATACATACATAATACACGAAACATATTGTACTGGTGTAAGAAAAACAAATGAAAATCTAGCGTGCTTCGAAGTAAAGATTGCCAATTGTTTTAATTTTCTTTTGGCAGGATGAGCCTAATTCGCGTTGTGAGAGCATGTTTGTGGGGGTGCAACATCCGTCTCAAGATTTTTGCCAGAATATGCGCGTTTTATGGCGCTGATTTAAGGTGCTGGTTTAGTTTTAATTTAATTGTAGAGGGGAAGGGGGGATGGGGGAGGGTTTCCGTGCGTTGTGAAAGGGGAAGGATTAAGCTAGGTAACATAAAGTAGAGCGAGCGCTATTGTAGAAGAAAGCATGCATTGATAATGGGAGGTTTATGCACTGCACGTGTTTTTTATAGAAGATGAGGACATGGCAATTGCAAGAATGAATTATCACGATGGGAACGATAGCCTTCTCAATATACTTTATTGTAGGTGATTTTGTAATGGCTGTCTACCAGGTGAGGTACAAATGAGCCAGTGAAGATTTCCTCCCAGTGGTGGAACTTATTCAAAGGTCTCCCCGATGTAGACAGCAAGCACGCTGATGCCTGAACTCCATGCCAGATACCAGAACGAAGAAGCAAAGTGCAGTGTGGCGAAAAAAAAGTCCTATCCGAGAGAAGCGCGAGAACCCTAGCAGACCATTTCAGGAAAACTGTAGCTAGTTCTGGAGAGAAGAAACGCCGGGGGTATGCATCCGAGAAAGACATCCGACAAAGAAAGAATTACTAGGCAGAATGCTGTTCACTTCCGTTGTTATAAATGTCTTTCATCATGGTGTGTACGAATGGGGGGATAATAATTTAACGATCCTCAGCCCACTCGTTTTCGCGGCGGATTTGCTCCTCCTCTTCAGCGGTGAAGTCGTTGGTGATGTTAAATGTCTTGCGGATCTCTTCGGGTGACTTTCCCTTGATCATGTTTGCCACTGTCTTGCATCCAACATCCAAGAGGGGCTTGATGTCAAGGTAGTTGGATGCCTTGAACCAGTTAGCACCGTATTCTTACAGAAATGGTAGGGGAAGGCTTACAAGAATGATCTCAAAGAGCATCTCCTGGTCGACTTGCATGAACTTTTGGTCCCACTCATCAATATCGGTGGTCTTCTTACGGGAGTCCGAGTCGTCATCTGCTGGGGTAGCGGGGTCGGACTTGTGATGGGTGCACCATTCAATGACCTTCTTGAGGACTTGAGCGTTGACCTGCGCCGAAAGTTTAACAGTTGCTCTTTTACGTGGGTTCATTCATAGGAAGGGGCGGTGCTTACGTTGGGAATTGGCACTGGGACACCAAGAGCCTCCTCTCCAAGATCCTCCATCATGTTCTTGATGAGCATCGAGCGCTCGGCGACCTCTTTCTCTGCAAATATGTTAGCTGGTTTCTCTGTGCAAAGCTCATCCCATAATGGTGTGCGCAGGGAGGCGGAGGTAGACATACCAACTTTGATCTCCTCATGGTCGTTTGACATGAGGGTGATGGTAAGTTGTTCGGACATGATTGCGGTTGGTTTGAGTGCAGTGTGTGAGTATATAGTTGAATAATCTGAGAATATGTAGTTGCCTTGGAGTTGGTTGAAGTGGAAGGAGGATTTTCTTTGTTGGTTGGTCGGGATTGTGGTTTGGAGTTGGTAGAAGTAAGAGCGGATGGTCGTGTTATGTAGAATTGGCGGCGTTGCAAAGTCTTGGCGTAGGAGCCTAAGGATTTTGCGGAGGGGCAGTCTTGCCTGGCAGGCTGAGGAGTGAATATCTATTAACTTTGCCCAGCCTTTGCCTACTAATTGCGGTTCAATTTGGATTGGAAGGCTCTGGAAGGGGTGCAACAAAGGAGAATTATTGTTAGGCAGCTGCGTTCTAGTTAGTTTTCGTCTTTTCACCTTTGATCTTTGGTCTTTATCAATGTCATTAATCGGCCGTTCTCAGCCTAGAACTGCTTGGTCAAAGAGTCAAAGAGGTATTATTGTCCTACTGCGCCACATCGACAATGACCGCCATGACTTTGTCCTTAGTCGCAAACTCTCAATCACGTGAATAACTTGATTAATTCAGGATTATTTGGCGTCTTTATTGAGCATGCATATGCCCCTGTTATTTCAAGGTTTTCTACTGCATTGCAGTCTATTATTAAAGTATAGTAGCAATTGAAACTCGTTGCAAACTCTATTATCTGTGATTTTATTTTTGGACCTACATTTAATTGAAACTAGGTCTTCGCAGGTAGTGATACCTACTCTACTGCCGGAAAAGGGAGCCCTCTCGCTCTTAAAGCAAACTATTCCTCTGCAGATTTATAGTCGACGCAGAAAAACTACTACACTAGCCTTTTATCCTATCCTATCCACGAGCACCCATCGCAGTCATCGCAGCCTCCTTGTCAGCGGCCAACATGCTCTGTATGGCTGGCCGATTCACACAGCGGTTCCACCAAGCACTCACAGCTTTGCGACTGACGATGATATCTCCATACCCGCATGCGACAAGTCTTTGGATCAGCGGAATGTAGTAGATATCCACGAGGGAGAATTCATCTCCAGCCATGTAGTCTTTTTGGTGTAAGAGACGTTCTACAACGTCGAAAAACAACTCGACTGACTGTAGTGCATCTGAGACAACGGCTTCATTAGGAGGCAGCCCCATGAATTTTTTGACAAATTTCTCGAATGAGATTCGACCTGCAGGCTCTGCGAAGTAGAGTGTTTCTACGCATTGCGCTTGGTCGAACAGTGCCACAGCGTCGACGTCGGAGCTGGGGGGTTGCAATGGAAAGGCGTACTTCGTTGCCAGATATTTGCAGATTGCGCGACTCTCGTAGAGAGTGAACCCCTCGGCGAAAGTTATTACGGGTATTTTACCCCATGGGTGACGTTTCTTGTGTTCTTCGGACTAAGTGCAACGGCGTTAGCTCCCACGAGAATCAAATGTTGCAGGCAGGGGAACAAATATATTTGATGAGTGAGAAGACATTTTGAGCCTCGATATGATACATAATTTGCTCACGGAAAGAGAAGCCGCATCGTCTTCCAAGAGAAACAGATCACATACCTTTTGCTCCCCTTTTTGAAGGTTTAGAAGCACGAGTTCGTAATCCGTAAAGCCCCCTTCGGCAAGAGTCAGGCGGATACGATCTGTGTTGGTTGAGCCGCGAGAGCCGTACAGAGTAAAAGCTGGCATTTTTGAGCTGTACAGAAGTTTCGACGTAATCCCCGAGCTATTTATGAGCCTCGACATTGGGTAAGTTCTCATTTCGAGGGAGGTTGGGCCAGCCACTTGGTATATAAGGGGAAGACATCTTGCCAAGATCAGGAGCTAGCGGTAGGATGCCTTCACTTCTATCAAGACAATTGCGACTCGGAACGCAGCCACGCCTGTAGTGGATGAAGAATGCTGAAGTATGGTTGGTTGGGTCGCTTCGGCTACCTAATCTAGGCTAGCGCTGACGCCTTTTTAATGGACCTCAACTACTTATTTAAAGCAAGTCTAAGTCGACTCCTTATAATGAATCATGCTGCAACGTTTAATTCGTCAGTTCGTATTTCTTGCTTGATACAATTCTTCTCTCGTCTGAAACGTGTTGCGCGACAAACGTGAATGTAACAATGGCCGGAAGCGTTGTCGCCCGCAAACGGAATATCGAATGTAGAACCAAGGTGAAAACTGGTTGTGCAACTTGCAGGTCAGTCATAGCGGAAAGATCCCAACAACGTCTTATTCCCCAAGATTGTGAATTTAGACAAGAGGTCAAATCTGTAGGGATTATGCTCAATCAGCAATAGAATTAGGAAAGTCAAGTGCGACGAGTATAAGCCGTTCTGCAAAAGATGTGTCAACACTGGTCGTACTTGCGACGGCTACAAGTCCCCTTTTAGATTTGTTACTAGTCAACCCATCAACAGCGCTCATGCTGGCAGCATTAAGCCAGTCGTTGGTTTACAACGCATCCGGCCCGCCTGCATTGAGATCGACCTCCAGGAGATCAACCTTCTCAATCGTTACTTCTCAACCAAAACCATGTTCGACGTGAAGCTAGGTTGTGGCGAAGAAGCCAGGCAAGTCCTCCAAGCCAGCTTGACTGATCCGCCTATACGACACGCAGTCCTGTCTCTCAGAGCTCTTCGGGAAGATCTCGAGACGTCCGGAGACGGTCCAGCGTCTGTTGCGCAGCCGACCCCGAGTCATCACTATGGCCTTCAGCAATACAGTTTGGCTTTGGGTAGCCTTGCGTCTAACTTGTCATCTCCGGGCTCCTACGAGTTGAAGTCGGCATTACTTTGCTGCCAGGTCTTCATCAGCATTGAGCAAGTGCGGAAGAATTATGCTGCTATGGCGCAGCATATCATTCGAGGACTTAGGATCATGCACGAGTACCGGGCAAGGCCAAATTTTGTCACTGCGAACAAATTGGTGCCAGCACACCATGATCAGCTACCCTTCCTGGATGTTTTCATTATTAAACTGTTTTCTGCACCATGTAAATTTGCGGATTCTCCAGCAACCGCCGACGTAAGTGGGACGACGTTGTCTGTGTCTTTGATTTCGCCTCATCAACAGCCGCCTGTTGAACATCACAATTTTCGCACAATTGCACCTGACATGCGGACAGAACTTACAAGGCTCGCTGCGTCGACGCTTGAATTCCTCAGCAAAGTATCACAAGTCAAATCGGTAGGAATCGCGCTTCGACTACTATCCGAGAAAGCAGCTCTGCTGGACTCTTTAGAATCGTGGCTCATTGATCTTGAACTCGTCCAGGTGGAGATGCGATCTCCTAGCCCTGAGCCTATTTCAGTGTCTTTCCTGCGCTTCTTCCATCTCATACTGAAAATTGTTCTCTTGGGGGCACTAAACTCCTCATCAGATCTTTATGCCCAGCTACAGACTGAGAGCGACCGATTACAGGGCGTAGCCAACAACGTGGGTGAAAGAACCAGGTCTTATAGAACGTGTAGTGGGACTAGTAGTGTTCGAGGGGAGCGCTCCATAGTGCGCTGATATGTATGGCAAAGTAGCGTAATTTTTCCTAGCTGTGCACCTAAGACCTGTCTTCTCACAATAAATGGAATCATAACTCCATTGCTAGCAAGTCGAGCAGGAGAAGACCGGGGCGCTATCGAACTCGGCCTAGTGCAGTTCAAAGTAGAAACAGAAGAATAACAAGTCGGTCGGCATGTGTGCTTAAGATTGTATGCGGCTTCCAATTGCAGCATAAAGAGCGAGCAAACCAATCAGCGGCTGGCTCTATCTCTGAATCGGCCCCTCTCATCAACCACGGGTATCTGCTCTGGAGGACTGATCAACTTTATAATGAATCGCAACCCCATCGCCCTTTGTAACAAAGCGTCTTCGTCTTCCCCCAAGCTCAAGCAGATCAGTACTCAACGGCACTTCTCATCGTCGAAATGCATTTTCTCCTCTTCGGCGCCAGTGGACGGACTGGCCAGCACGTCGTATCTGAATTACTCTCTCAGGGTCACACAGTGGTAGCCCTCGTGCGCACCTCTGGCAGCCTCACCCCTCGTCCAGGTCTTACCATCGTCACTGGCTCGCCACTATCAAAATCTGACATACGCAGCGCTCTCCTCGCGGCCCCTCTTCTATCACCTTCTGCAGCGATTATCACATTAAACACAGTCCGCAAGTCAGACAGTCCTTTCTCAGCTCAGGTCTCACCTCCTCGCTTCCTGGCCGACTCCTGCGCCAATATTTGCGAGGTTATAGAGCATGCCGGCTTTAATCGCGTTGTAGTGATGTCGACAGCAGGTGTCGGGGATTCATGGGGTAATCTACCATGGTTGAGTAAGGCATTCTTGGGTTGGACCAACGTCAAGTACGCGCTCGAGGATCACGGCCTCGTAGATAAGGAGATTCGGCTGACGAAGCTGAATTGGACTCTTGTGAGGGCAGTGAGGCTGGAATTCGACGATCAGAAGCTGACTGGCACGAAGAAGGATGTGAAAATGTTGGGTAGTAAGGGCGATGGAATGAGCATGACCGACAGCGTGAGTGTTACTAGTGTGGCGAGATTCCTCGTTAAGGTTGCGGTGGAAGGACTCTTTATTCAAAGCGCGGTGGTTGTGACCAACTGACGCGGCCGACGAAGGAATGGACTTTGTTGATATCGCTCCACCATGCAGGTAGACTTCCTGAACGAATTTGTTTTGATTGTTCTGTGTATTATTAGATAATAGGATCGGTTCCAAACCATTTTTCCTAACCATTTTTCCTGAGCTTGAATCCCTATGCTTCGTAGCCGAGTGTCATAATGGGCGGCGATATGAGGCTAGTGAGTCCCTTTTCCCCTCCATTGAGTGTTGTTCCTGCTGGACGTCCTTAAGTTTTTAGATCCAGGCCGGTGTAGTGGAGCGCACCAAAATGAGAAGATTGTCTTAGCGACCCAGTCATAGTTATCTAGGTTTGTGTAACCCAGACCATGAGAATTAGATAGCGCGTAGAATCTTCGCTATACATTGATATGATCCAGAGCCAGACTTGACTAAACTATGCAGTCACAGCTCACCCTAGTGTGCCCTACTGCTTGTACACCAAATAGTTTCTCCACTGTCTAACTAAACGACTTTGGCTTAAACGTAAAGTGGAATAGTGGAATAGTGAAACACCCCCGTTATCAAGGATGCTTCTTTTCTCCTGCAACCGAGCGGTACCTTTGGAGCACAGGTGCACAAGCTATAAGTGTCTAGAAATAGACCCCGCTGAAAAGAATGACTTAAAGAAATAGCAACACCAATTACGCCTTCAACTGTAAGAAGCAGAGTTAGTGTACAGCACATACAGTAAATTAAAAAGATGGCGTTCTTAATTTTTCATGTCCCAATACCATCATTATTGTAACAGCCCCTGTTTCGTTTCAATAGCCTTATTTTCACGGCTCGGGATTACTAAACTATCAGCAATTTTTGTTTCCTTTACTCTTGATTTGCTCCGACATTTCATCACTGCAATTATCAAGATTCAACAAAAGTCATACATGATTGAAAACTTCCTCCATATCAGGAATCGGCACTAAGGAGAGAGAAAACTTTCAAATACTTAAGCCCAGGAAAAAAAGACTAGAGCAGCTATTGCACACAGATTGAGTGTATTGGTCTGGTGCAAAGGCTATTAGCTTTATTGCTTCTCGATTACCACACAGATCACGCTCAAAGGCAGCGCATTTGTTCAGTCCATGAAGGCACAAGAGTTGTGTCCAAGGAACACTTTCTCTTCCTCAACTTCTTTCGGAATTCAGCCTTATTTATCGTCGCACTCCATCATTACTTTTTCTGGAGCTTGATTCAATGCTGACTTCCTCCGTGTCCGTCTATAGTTATCCAACACTTGTTGAGTTTCAGCCCCTATTAATCAGAGTGCTTTCAGATTCGCTTTCTTGGTAATTTCGCGTGGATATAGAGAGAATTCGCTTGATCAATTGAAGATTTGCATGCTCATCGACCTACCGTTTTCCACTCCCAACCTAGTTCTTTCGCCCCGATGACGAGAGCCAGGGCTTCGATCATCGGTAAGAAATCAATTTTGTTCTTCGTGACCCACGTCACATGTCTTTCACGAGCTTGATCAGTCTCGTAGAGTCGGTTCAATTATGCTTCGCATGCCGACGTGAAATTTTGAGAGCCCTCGACGAGGTAAGCGGCAGTAAGTGGTTCTTGTGCCAGTCAACATCCGGCAGGCGCCAAAGTCCTTGTTTGAAGGTCATCCATGCCTCGTTCTACAGCGGCGGCATCTGATTTCTAGCCATCACCTCCGGACTCTCGGTCGAATCTATTGTATTTTCAGTAATGCCGGTTCCTGCGCGAACCGAATTCGTTATCGCCATTCAAGCGGGTTATGACTTTGGCCATGTCATCTTCTTGTCGTGGGTGGATAGAGCTGGTTGGTATCGTTAAAGGTCGATTGCTGGGCAGCTGGCTGCAACACCGAATTGCCGCCATTGTTTCTGTAGTATTCCCAGTTGACTTGTTCTCATTTCCTCTCCAATATCACGGGGCTGGCTGGATCTACTAAGATACATTGCTTCTTCCGTAGTGGCTCAACTGTGTCGTGAGCTACTCCATCTGTTACATATTTTCTATGCCTCTCTTGATGAGGGGGCGTGGGGACAATGACCGTTGGAGAGTCTGGAGAGTCTGGAGAGTCTGACTCAGGCTGTTGCTCGCTGAGTGCGACCATGTTGCCAAACAAGAAGGAAGAATTGGAATCACCGTGTACAACATTGTTGTTACGTGGACCGCCGGCCAGCTTTTGATGTTGACCCCACAGACCATGGCGAGCATGGGAGCATGGCATGGCATGGATCCAGGGATCTGAATCTCGGTACTGTAGGTCCCAACCACACTAGCACTAGCCAGGTACATTTCAATTGTAGTAAGGTAAGTAAGGTATGTTTATGGGCCGAAAAGTCAATTCACAAAGAGTTATAGTAATAAGTGTGAAACGGATTCCACTTGCTACAATACTATATCAATGATAAGTATAGATATAGCCAGTTGTGCATAACTTCTTAGACCTGCAGATTCCCAATCAGAGGAATAACTCTTTAGTTTACTATTGTAATGCCTCGCAATTTATTCGATCCAATAGATTCATCAGTAATAGCGCAACTGCGGTCCAGTGCATGCTTTCAGCAATGGTGGTTTTCTAAGGAATTATGCGGGTTCCTGTCCAGGTGGAGGAATACAACAAGCACGCTACTGAAAATCCAGTCAGCCAGCCAGTCCAGCCCCCTCCACGCAATTGATCAAACCAAGTATCCGATCTTACTGTAGATACTGTATCCGTATGCTTCGTATAACATGGCACTGGTACCAAAATGCCGTGAGCGAGTCCAGCGCAATTAATGATAGCCCATTTATTAAGCTTGCCCAGCCAGCAGCGCTTTACTGCAAGCTGGAAGTGCTTGCAGATCAATGTGGCGCGTGCTCGAGTCTTTTTACTTCGTACTTCATTCCCAAAGAATGAAAAGAAGAATCCCGTACAAACAAGCGCTTGACCTAACCTTTCCTCTGGGATGCTTCTGTGCTCGTGCGTGCACCTGTCTCCCCATCGCTCCTTAGGAAAAGGAAAAGGACTTTAGGATTGCTCACTCATGTCAGCTCATCTCATCTCAGAAATCCGTGGAAGAAGCGAGTGACAAGTGACGGGAGGCGGGACGGCCAGGGGCATAAATACCCGAGCATCCTTGTCAGCCTTCCCTCCCTTCCATTTCCTGCTAGAAACAATAACACACCACAATTCCATCATCAAGACCATCCAGCTACCCTCCTTTTCTTCGGCCATCCCCAACGGCTTGACCTTCACCAATGCCTCTATCCATTCCCAGAGCTACTCTCATCTCGCACATGCGACATTCATCTCCTCGATGCAACAACTGCAAACCATAATTTATAATCATGTGGAGGCGTGCTTATCTGTCCCTGCTGCTCGTACGGCTGTACTTTGCCCTCTCACCAAGCTATCTCCACCCCGACGAGAACTTCCAAGGCCCTGAGGTTATTGCAGGTAAGTCTGGTCCCGGATCTGCAGCTTTGGGGGGTCCTGCAAATGCAATCTAGAGCACAATAGTCCTTTGTTGGTGCTCTTGACTAAGCCTCGTCCATTTGTAACCTCGCCATCACAAACTGTCATTTGCTAACCTTCGACGCGTTTGCAGGCCAAATCTTCAGCTACCCAGTCAAATTGACATGGGAGTTCACATCTGCCGATCCAGTTAGAAGCGTTTTCCCATTATGGCCAGTTTATGGTCTGCCGATGCTCGTGTTGAAGTGGATATGGAGTGGGAATGGAAATGATGGAGATATACCACCCGCAGTTGTTTTCTGGACTCTGCGTGTTCTCATGTTTGCGCTGAGCTTCGTTCTCGAAGATTGGGCGCTTCATGAACTGGTGCAATCTCCACGGCATCGTAGAGTAGCCGTCATCCTCGTTGCCTCTTCTTATGTAACCTGGACATACCAAACACACACGTTCTCAAACTCTATAGAGACGCTGGCTGTCGCTTGGAGTCTTGTTCTCATTCAGCGAATTGTAGAGACAAAGGTATTATTACTTCTATTTCCCAGCCAGACTCGACTGACATTATCTAGCGGAAACGCTCATCCGTCCTCACTTCTTCAATTCTTGCGCTGGTGGTAGTCTTTGGAGTATTTAATCGCATTACATTTCCAGCCTTTCTAATAATACCTGGCCTCCGTCTGATACCTCATTTTATCAAAAAGTAAGCAAACAACCAGGTTTGTTGAAGATCTCGACTAATTCTACATAGGCCCATCTCCTTGGTTGCCATGGTTGTATCTGCTGCTGTCACCACTTTCATCGCTATCTACCTAGATACAAGATTCTACACCCAAAGCTCCGTTACCTGGGCATCTCTTATCAATCATCCAGTCATAACACCTCTCAACAATCTCACCTACAACCTAGCATCTAGCAATCTCGCAAAACATGGTCTTCACCCATACTACCAACATGTACTGTTCAACCTCCCACAACTCCTTGGCCCGGCTTTCATGCTCCTCTTCACACAACCACACTTGTCACTCCGCCTGTATTCTGCCATCTCCGGCGTCTTCGTGCTCTCTATCTTCCAACATCAGGAAGCGCGTTTCCTTCTACCAACCATTCCTCTGATACTCTCTTCCGTCAAGCTTCCAAAAAATAGAACGCATCTGCGTATTTGGGCATCTATTTGGGCTCTATTTAATTTATTCTTTGGCATACTGATGGGTATTTTCCATCAAGGAGGGGTGGTTCCTACCCAGCTCTTCCTCAGTCACCAAGCTGACGCCACCAATGCCATCTGGTGGAAAACCTATAGTCCGCCAGTTTGGCTCCTCAACGGCAAGAATGCGGTTCTTACCACTCACGACGCAATGGGTATCCCCGGACCCTCAATCATTAAAGAACTTGGTGTTTTAGCCACGTGTTATATCCCCGAGGAAAACATTACAACTGCGACTAAGGGTACATACCTAGTTGCACCTCTCTCAGCATCATTCCTCGACGATTATGTCAACAAGACGGGATCAGGATTGCATTTCGACGAGGTTTGGAGATACAGAAGACATTTAAACCTAGATGATTTGGATTTTGGGGACGATGGTGTCTGGCCAACTCTTAAGAGAGTTGTTGGCCGACGTGGATTGGCAGTCTGGAGGGTGACCAAAGATTGTGCTGATGGATGAAAGCTAAAATAGGTGCAATGGAAAAATGAATCAATTAAATGAAAAAGATACTCCAATTACGGCTTTTTTCTAACCTTACTTTGCCCTTGCTGACGTTTGTGCGGTGAATGTTATTTATGCTCAAACCTCCATACTTTTGTCCATGATTTCTCCAATGCAATTATAGCATCTCCTAACTGATTAGGCTGCGTTAGGCGATATTGGATTCCGAGAATAGTAGCCAGGCTGAGTTATTGCTTAGACTAGGATCTTCAAAAATCCAGAGGTTTCAAATTGGAAATTCTACATGGTGACGTTTTTCTTCTTCTGATATCCGAAGTCGTTCCATACAGTCAGAAACTCAAAGTTTGCATAAAAGTGTTGCTACATGCCTAACCTGTTCACCTATAACCTTTTCTGGTAAAGAGCCTCTCTTTCATCTTGAAGTAGCCAAAACTCATTACGAGGCAGACAAAGAGTAGGACACCAAATATAATCTGATACTATTTGATACTTAGTGCAACTTAGTACAAATATTCTATTTTATTCTCTTTTTGGGTTTATTTTATTTTTTAGATGGCTCTTTTCCTTTATTGTTTAGATGATGTATATACATACAGCGTACCAAAAGAAAGGCATTCTTTCTCATAATTTCGCTGATCCACCAGCCTTCTCCATCTCGGCTTCTAGTTCTTTGGTTTTGCGTTGGAAGTTCTTGACCAGCTGACGGATTGCGAGGTCGAGCATTACGTCTTCGCTTCCACCAGGGATGCGTGCGCCAGGCACTTCGCGGTAGATTCCTAATTGAATCTTTGTTAGTGTGGTTTCTTTTGTCTCCCTTTCTTTCCCTTTTATTTTTGTGGTGGTAAATCTCGAAGATTCCCTCACTTTCCGAGCCCAAGAAATTGGGGGGTTGAGAAGGTATATGAAAGAAAATATCACAGATTTAATGACAAAGAAACTTACTTTCGGCAATCTCTCCCATTCCGCTTTTTGTGTAGCCATTGCCTCCAAATAGCAACACGGCTGTGGAGGCACAGATCTCTACAACCCGCCCCGCTTGCGCTTTAGCTAATGCGGTCAATCCACCGAGTTCTTTATTTGCTTCCTCTTCGCTGAGCTTTGTCATGCAATAAGTGAACTGTTCGATCCATGCCCAATGGGCTTCGAGGTCTGCTCCACATTTCGCTAGTCTATGTCGTACGACAGGCTGTTCCATTAAGGTCTTGCCAAAAGCCTCACGTTTCATGCAGTATTCGAAAGCAGCGGATACCGCAACACGAGAAATACGGTTTACAGAGATAGAGATGGTAAGACGTTCGTGGTTAAAGTTTTGCATGACGTATTTCATGCCTTGGCCTTCGACGCCGATGAGGTTTGAGATCGGCACTTTGACGTCGTCGAGCTCGATGAAGGTTGTTCCAGCGGCGGTTTGTCCGCCGACCTTGATGCGGCGCATGGCAACGCCTTTGGTGTTTAAGAGGGGAACCACGAGCATACTAAGGCCTGAGGGACCTGGTCCTCCTGTTCGTACGGCCATAGATGCATAGTCGCTCCAGAGACCATTAGTAATCCTTTAAGCTGTCAGTTCTGCGTTCGCAAGCTCAAAATTTCATTTCAAACCCCAAGTCCAAATACAAGAGAAACTTACCACTTCTTCGTCCCATTCACAATAAAATACTTCCCACAAGCACTTCTCTTGGCTGTCGTCACAATATTAGACACATCGCTACCAGCTTCCGGTTCCGTAATAGCAATACAGATTCTCTTGCGACCTGTCATTAAATCTGGTACAAATCGTTCCTGTAATTCCTGGTTTCCAAATTTCAATATAGGCGGTAGGCCAAACGCAATTCCTGTTGTTACGGCTCCGGAAGGTCCTAGAGATCCAGTCCGTGCCATTTCATCAACGTAGATTAAAGTGTGAAGGTAGTCGAAATCTTGGACTTTGAGTCCGCCTGGGAGCTCGTAAATCCCCAGTTTGTGAAGCCATTTTATGGGCAATGGGGCAGAGAGGTTGGGGATCAGGAAGTTAGCTGCGACGAACTTTTGGTAGAGATCCGCTGCGATTCGTTTAGTTTTTGTTTTTGGCTTGTGGAAAGGGAGCTTACTTGGGACGTCACCAGCTTTCTCCCATTCTCCACCTTCTGCCATTAGCAATTTGTCGACGAGCACTCGACAAGTCTTTTGCCATTTCTTATGTGATTCATTGTAGTAGGCTGAAGGAAGTCCCATAAGCCACGGTGGCTCAGAGAACGGAATTGGCACCGCAGACATTATAGTTTGAAGTATTAAACGAAGCAATTGTGTATCGAGAAATGTAGTAGCAAAAGAGAGGGAAACATGGAAGAAAAAGACGCGTCTTGTTTTTGTCAATTGATCAATAATAATAGGAGTCAGTTGCTGAGATTCAGTTGTTTGAAGTCTACCAACCGACTTGCGGGGATGGCTTTCACAAGGCTGAGGGTTCGGTAAGTTTAAATCCCATTGTACCGAGGTGAGTTTAAGTTTATTGATTAACCTCGTGCTGGAAGCGACCAAACCATTTGCGAAGAGATGCTCGCCTTGTAACTCAAAGCAATTCCCCAATATTCCCCAATCACAATACCCAAGCAGTACAAGAGTTTGATAAATTCAATCCTTCGTCTTGGCGCTATTTTTGA